>Ga0307477_10000599_pt1 | contig 38308 bp, 38 predicted proteins | sample atmos_gasesECM2C_FD_203316 | JGI IMG/M metagenome (GOLD analysis project Ga0307477, IMG submission 203316) | Hardwood forest soil microbial communities from Morgan-Monroe State Forest, Indiana, United States - atmos_gasesECM2C_515 | ecosystem: Environmental > Terrestrial > Soil > Temperate... | reverse complement strand
GTCTGCGGCTTGAGCGTTGCCCGATTTTCTTTCAACGCCAACGAAACCTGCCCGATAATTTCGCCGGCCGTCAGGTTGCGGATCAGTCCGAGCGTGGCGGTCAAACAAAAATGGCAGTCCACGGCACATCCTGCCTGGGTGGAAATACAAAGGGTCTGGCGATTTTCTTCCGGCATGAACACGGTCTCGATCGTTGCGGGCTTTGCAGTTTGATTTGCGCTTTCTGGATCCGGAGCATCTAAGGCTAAAACGTACCGCACCGTGCCATCATCGGATTGATATGTCCGCAGGATTCTGGGCAGCTCAATGGATGTCTCGCGCGCGAGGCGCTCGCGCAGCGCAGCCGGAAGGTTGGTCATCTCGCCAAAATCGAATCGATGTTCAGCGTGCAGCGCATGGTAGATTTGCGCACCGCGGTACGCCGGCTCACCCATCTTTTGCAGGAACCCGCGAAGCTCGTCGGGTGATTTTCCCAGCAGATTTACGGCGTTTCTGGCGGCTTCCGAAGGCATCCTGGGTCAATGATAGCACGCCCCGCAGCACGCTTTTTTGCTGCCGTTCACGACCGGCGTTGCTATAATGCCGCAATAACACAGTATTTCGCGCTTACTTTCCTCGTGCGGGGAGGCGTTCCGATGGAAACCCTGGCAATCGACCAATGGGTCAAGCAACTGTGCGCTATCCCTGAATCTGGCTTCTCAATTCCGCGAGTCTTTGAATTCACCGCTCAAAAAGCGATTCAGCCCGAGACGCTCTCGCCCTACCTGTTTTACGCAAAGAGCCATTACACGCGAAACCTGATTTACAAATGTAATCTTTTTGAAGTGATGGCTATCTGTTGGGATATCGGCCAGGTTAGCCGCATTCACAATCACCGCGGCCAGAATTGCTGGATGGTTACTCCCATCGGGCGTCTGCGTGTTCAAAATTTTCGTGTAGATCATCGCGACGCTGCTCAGGCCACTTGCCATCTCGTTCCCTCGGAAACTTACGACATGGACGCCCAGCATCCTGCGGTGGTGCAGCCCGAAGAACCCGTTCATCAAGTGCTGAATCTTCCCGAATTTGGCCAACGCTCGACCAGCATTCACATTTATTCCTATCCGTATTCATCCTGCGAAGTTTATTCCATCGATAAAGGAGTCTACGCAGACGTTCCGCTTCACTATTCCAGCGAATACGGCAAACTTTCCCCCGATGAAAAATTGATGTAAAAATTTTTCTGTTTCTTTTTGCAAGGCAAGCTGGAACAGTTACGCTTCCGGCCCATTACATTTTTGTCTCCGCCATGCCAGAATAGATAAAAATATGCCCAACACCGTCCAAATTGACGCGCCGCATAAAGTTCAGAAGGAAGTTTTCCCCAACGGTCTTGTAGTCATCACCGAGCCGATGGAACACGTTCATTCCGTGTCGGTGGGAATCTGGCTGCGATCCGGCTCACGCCGCGAGCCTACCGCACTGAACGGTATTTCCCATTTCATCGAGCACATGGTTTTCAAGGGCACCACCCGTCGGTCGGCGGAAGATATCGCGCGTGAAGTGGATAGCGTAGGCGGCATGCTGGACGCTTTCACCTCCAAAGAAATGGTTTGTTTCAACACTCGCGTCCTCGACGAGCACTTGGCAAAAGTGTTCGACGTGATTGCGGACATGGTCCTCGAACCCAAATTTGCCGAAGATGAAATCGAGCGCGAAAAATCGGTCATCCTGGAAGAAATTCGCATGACCCAGGACAATCCCGAAGACCTGGTGCACGAGCTTTTCACCCAGAATTTCTGGTATCCCCATGCGCTGGGTAAACCCATCCTTGGCACGCCGGAAACCGTCGGAGCTTTTTCACGCGATACGCTGCGCTCGTGGTTTCACGAACGCTATTCACCGAATAACATGGTCATTACAGCCGCGGGACACTTGACCCACGCGCAACTTCTCGATCTCGTTGTTGCACGCTTTGCCGACCGGCCAGCCGGCAATCCTTTGACGTCCGAGACCACTCCGGTCGCAGCTCCGCATATTACCGTGCGCACCAAGCATGAACTGGAGCAGGTACATCTGTGTCTGGGTGTTTCGGCACTGCCTATGACCGACCGGCGCCGCTTTGCCGTGTCCGTGCTTAGCAACGTGCTAGGCGGCGGCATGTCTTCCCGGCTTTTTCAGAATATTCGCGAGCGCCAGGGTTTGGCTTACGCGATTTTCAGCGAGATGAATTCGTACCGTGATGCAGGAGTGCTCTCGGTGTATGCCGGCACCTCACTGGAAACAGTTTCACAGCTCGTGCGCTCCGTTCTCGAGGAATTTCGCCGCATGAAAGACGAACCGCTTCCCGAAGAAGAGCTGCGTCGCGCAAAAGACCACCTAAAAGGCGCCACTCTTCTGGCGCTGGAAGGCACCGGGCAGCGCATGACCAGCCTGGCCCGCTATCACATCTATTTCGACCGGCACTACACAGCGCAGGAATTGATCGCCATGCTGGAAGAAGTTACTGCCGCCGACGTTCAAAAGCTCGCTCAAGAGTTTTTTCAATCCGACCGCATCGCGGCGTCGGTAGTCGGCAATCTCAACGGTTTCCAACTGACTCGCGACCAGCTTGTCCTTTAATTCATCCACTGAATTCGGCTGGTTGACGTAGGCTCCGCAGTTTGCCATCATCTTCGCGGTTCTTGCGCGCGTCTAGCTGCTGCAGAACCTGACGGAGGGAAGCGATCTCGTTCCGCGTATCCATTCTGGCGTCGGGAAGCACGGGCAACTGCACGTTGCTCGAGACAGGCCATACCACTCTCCTCGTTGATGCCGGCTTGGGCCGCAAGGAAATGATGCGGCGCTTCGAAGCACTCGGCCGTCCGCGTCCCGAGCATGTGGACGCCGTTTTGATCACCCACGAACACAGCGATCATTCCAGCGCCATGGCCCAAATGGCGCGCGAATGGAAATGTCCCGCCTACTTGACCGAGCTAACCCATCGCGAAATTTTGAAATTGTGCGAGGACGGCCCGGTAAGAAAAATCGAACGCATCGAATACATTCGTTGCGGCGCGCCATTCGAAATTGGCGACATCGAAATAACCCCTTTTACCATTCCGCACGACGCCGCTGACCCGGTCGGCTATTGCTTCCGTTCAAATGGAACGAAGGTTGTAATCGTTACCGACCTCGGCTACATGCCCGAATTGGTGAAGCATTATCTGCGCGAAGCGGATTTGCTGATTCTCGAATCGAATCACGATCTTGAGATGCTGAAAGTCGGGCCGTATCCCTGGTACGTCAAGCAGCGCGTGATGAGCCGCACCGGGCATCTTTCCAATGCGCTGGTCAGCGAATTCCTGGCAGATACGGAAGTATTCGATGGGCACGCGCGCCACGTCGTCCTCGCACACCTCTCCGAGCAAAACAATAATCCCGACGTAGCGCGTATTTCCGCCGAAGAAGCGCTCGGCCGCCGCGCCGCCGAATTCGCCTTCCACGGCACCTTACATGTTGCCTCGCAGCGCGTTCCCCTCGGTCCTTTCGAGCTGTAGTTCGCTAGCGCGATCCTTCCCGTTGCGAAAGATTCTGGAAAAAGAGATCATGCAAGGTATGCGTGTGGCCTGATTCCAGATCAGCCTCGCGCACAATTCCCAGTCGCGCGTCGAAGAGATTCTCTGCCGTTACGGCCACTCCCGGCGCCACTTCAATCTCAACCAAGTCCGCACCGCGATAGCCATCACCAGCTACTTCCCGCAAGCCCCGGCACTGATGGCACACTCCAGACTTATTGATGAGCGCGCACAGACCATCGTAGTCCTCGGTCATTTTTGCCCGGGCTGCTGCCAGTCGATGACGAAACACAGGCTCGGAAACGCTTAGAATTTTCGCCGATTCCTCGCTCGTAAAACCGAGCACTTCGTTCAGCATCACCGCCGCTTGCTCCTCGGGCGGAAGAGTACGAGAGATGCAGGAGAAGCAAAACGCAATGTGCTCGCGAATTTCATAGCGAAATTCCGGTTGGTGCATCAATCCGACTAGCCTCTCGATTTTTTCCGGGTCCGCGGTGGTCTCCTGTTCACCCAGGCTTTGCGCTTCCACGCGCCAGCGCTTGCGTTTGCGCAGATGGTCCAGGCAAACGTGGGTGGCGATACCAAAGACCCAGCTTTTAAATCTGGCCTCGCCGCGGTATTCGCAAATATTTTCCAGCACGCGTACCAACACGTCCTGCAGCAATTCTTCGGCATCCTGACGCAGCGTCACCATGCGATAGATGTAGCCGAAAAGTGGTTTGCGCCACGGATTTAGAAGTGAACCGAACGCGTCCCGATCGCCTTGACGTGCGCGCTCGACCAGGGCCACTTCTTCTTCCGGCGGAATTTGCGGCAATGGTTGGACCGACATCATTCATCCCCCTCAAAAGGCGGGGCCGCGACAGTGTACATCTGCTGATTCAACCGTGGGCGGCCCATCCATTTTACGAACTTAGGAATGCATGAGCACCTGGCAAAGCTGCAAGCGATTGCCCGAGGGGTCGCGAAAGGCGGCAAGTTTGACCATGCCCGGAATTTCTTCGGTCTTTCCTTCGAACCTAACACCGCGCGATTCCAAACGTTTTCGTTCGCCCTCGATATCCGGTACTTGCAAGACCACTGTGGCGCCCGGCTCGTTTCCCGCGTGAGGGTTTACGGCCACTCCGATGGAAGCTTCGCCTTGCCCTCCGGCAAACTCCGCCCACTGCTCCATTTCAAACGTTTTCTTCAATCCGAGAGTATCGCCGTAGAACTTCTTGGCCTGCTCGAAATCCTTCACCGTAAACCACGAGACGGTAACTTTCATTGCCTTCTCCTCACTTTAGAATTTGTGCTGCTGGAATCTATGTCGTCTGGCCCTTGAATTTCCGCCAACTGCCAGAAAACAAGCGCATTATGGATCTTGTGGATACCTGCAACTCGCCAGTGTATGGAATTCGCCTGTCTGGCGGATTCTGCTAGGTGGATGTACACAGACGCGACGCATTCAAAAATCGAGTAATATAGGGACATCGCCCTGCGCTTAAACAGCCATAGGCCTCAAAGCTCGGAGGAGTTATTTTGATCGGACGATATACGCGCGCGGAAATGGGCCGCGTTTGGAGCGAAGAGAATCGATTTCAGAAGTGGCTGGATGTCGAGCTCGCTGCCACCGAAACGCTGGCCGATGCGGGTATCGTTCCGCGCGATGCCGCAGCAAAATTGCGCGAACGCGCGAAAATAAATGTGGCGCGCATCAATGAGATTGAAGCAAAAGTGAAGCACGACGTGATTGCATTCACAATTGCGGTGCAGGAAACAGTGAACGATCCGGAAGCGGCGCGCTGGCTGCACTACGGGCTCACTTCCAACGATGTCGTGGACACCGCCCAAGCGCTTCTCGTTCGTGAAGCGTCTCGCCTAATCGAAAAAGACCTGGAATCGTTTGGCGAAGTGCTTGAGCGCCGCGCGTGGGAGTTCAAAGACACGCCGGAGATTGGGCGCACACATGGCATTCATGCCGAGCCCATCACTTTCGGCTTAAAAGTGGCCAATTGGTACGCGGAAAATCGCCGAGACCTTGTGCGCTTGCAGGCTGCAGCGCAACAGATGGCCGTAGGAAAAATTTCCGGCGCGGTGGGAACCTGCACTCATCTCGGCCCGGAGATCGAGCAGAAAATCTGCCAGAGACTTGGCTTGGCCACCGCCCCGATCACTTCTCAGGTCATCGAGCGCGATCGCCACGCGCAATATCTTTCCGCGCTCGCTATCGTGGCGGCGTCGCTTGAACGCGTCGCGCTGGAGATTCGCCACTTGCAGCGCACTGAAGTGCGCGAAGTGGAAGAGCCATTCGGCGGCGAGCAGCGCGGCAGTTCGGCTATGCCTCACAAAAAGAATCCGGTTTCGAGCGAACAAATATGCGGCCTGGCGCGTGTGGTGCGCGCCAATTCCACCGCTGCCCTGGAAAACATCGCTCTATGGCACGAGCGCGACATCTCGCACAGCTCGGTCGAGCGCATAATTTTGCCCGACTCCACAATTCTGGTGGACTACATGCTGCATCGCACCACCGAAATTGTGCGCAACATGAAAGTTTTCCCGCAGCGCATGCAGCGGAACCTTGATTCAACGATGGGCCTGACTTTCTCAGGCCAGCTCTTGCAGGACCTGGTGGAGCACGGCGCGGCGCGCGAAGACGCTTACAAGTGGGTGCAAGCCCACGCCATGGCGGCATGGGAATCGGAGGCCAGCTTCCGTGACCGCGTTGCGGCCGATGCGAATATCCGCAAATTTCTCGACGAAAATGCTTTAGCTCACACGTTTGATTTGAAACGCCAACTCCGCGCGGTGGATGAAATCTTCCGCCGCGTTTTCGGCGCAAAATCCTCGGCCGCTAGCTGATCGGCGATACCCGCAGCCTAATTATTGCTTGGGCTTTTCTTCAACCGGGGTGGACGCGCCCAGCCTTACTTCCGACGAGAATTTCTTGTAATCGCTGTAGCGGTCGATCTCATTCTGTTTCACTTTAAAGAAAACCACGCGGGCGGCGGCGTGCACCTCGGAATACAAAGGCAGCCAAACTTCATCGTTCACCATGGCCTGCTCGAAAACGAGATTGGAACCCTTGGCCAGCGACGCTAAAATTCCTCCGCCAATCTTCACGTTATCATTGAAGCGCGCTTCCAAACGGGCCACGTCGCGAGCCTGCTCGTCCACCCAAAGCACTCCGGAAAGCTTTTGGACGATGCTTTCGATCAGCTTTTTCGGCTTGTAATCCGGATTCGGTCCGAAATCGAACACGATCACTTCCTGCCCGCGGAAAAGTTCGCGACGAGGATTAGTGAAGCGCTCAGCACGCAGGAAATCGGAGATTTGTGCCTGTTCCTCTTCGTCCCGTTTGGCCTGTTTCTTCGGATCATTCTCGAGTTCGGTCTGCTTTTTCTTTTTCTCGTCGAAATCCTTGCTGAAGCGCTCTTCTTCTTTTTTCTTCTCGTCGCCTTCCAGCGGTTTGCCGTCCTTGGCAAGCAGATGGCGGACTTCGTCCGCGCCGATGTAGAACATGTCGTATTCCTTCACCGAGCGGGAGGTTACCTGACCACTCGAATCCGTCTTTTCTTCCTCTTCGCTCAAATGGCAGGTGTACTGCTTCAAGATATTTTCGACGGCCATTTGGTTCTTCTCGATATCGAGTAAAAGCTTGGCCACATCCGGCAGCGGGCGGTCTTCGGCGCGTGGGAAATCAAAAATGGAATCCGCAACCGGCGCATTTATTTGCACCCGCGTAATGACGATTTGATAGATGTGGCTGCTACGATGCAACTCAATGCGATGGGGTTCCAAAATGCCGTTTACCGGCTGGTAATCGAAGTACTCGAGTTCGTCCGCGGTCCGCGCAGACGGTTTGTCATGCGCTTGGGAATTTGCCTTGCCGCTAGCGGGTAAGAATCTCGGAGCGGGAGGTGGAATTATTTCGCGAACGATCAAGTGAGTCTGGGCATCGAAGAAAACCTCGCGGGTAACTCCCCACGCGATCAAAAGCTCCAGGTGGTACGCTGGGCGCCCGGCAACGTTCTCTAACCCCACGAACTTCGCTCCGAGCTTGCTTTTCCTCGCATGCACCAAGCGCTCGTTCAGATAGCGTGCGGTAGCCGCCCATTCCACGGCGTCTGTCCCGGTCAGGGTGTGTGGTGTGCCGCCGGCCTCCTGGCTCCAAGCGGACATTCCGTTGTAAGCCGAAATGGTGTGTTGCGGCTCAATTAAAATTTCGGAATAAAATTTATTGGGCGCTTTGGCAATCAGCGAATAGGCACCGCTAGTATCGCTCGATTCTTCTGTCAAGTTCCCGGCGATGGTCAGGGTCTGAATTTTCGCCAGCGCTTTGGCGCCGCCTTCGGCCTGCAAATAATCATCGATAATCTTCTGCGGTGTCTGGGCCAAGCATGCGAAAGCTCCGCCAAAAAACAGCGCAAGAGACGTGCACAGCGCTCTCTGTAAGCAACTTTTCATAGTTTCATCCGCGCCAGGCGAATAACCGGTTGCAGAAATACAGAACACGCAGGAAGAAAGAAAGTTTTACAGCGAGGTTCACCTTCGCGCATGGCCTCGAAATCAGGCTATCACAACAACGTTACTGGATGCGTTGGATGTAGCGGGCTTCGGAGGTGTCCACCTTCACTTTGTCGCCATTGCCAACAAATGGCGGGACGTTAATGACCAGCCCGGTTTCAAGCTTAGCCGGCTTCATTACCGCGCTGGCCGTGGCCTTTTGGATGGTTTGCTCGGTATCCACCACCGTGAGGTCCACGGTATCGGGCAAAAGGACGCCGATAGGCTTGTCATCGTAATACTCGATCTTCACCGGCAAATTGGGGATCAGATAGTCTTTGGTATCCCCCACAATGTCATTTTGCAGTGCGAGTTGCTCGTAGTTTTGCGAATTCATGAAGTGGTGGCCATCGCCGTCGCTGTAAAGGTATTCAAATTCAATTTCGTCCACGGTCACTTTTTCAACGAATTCTTCAGCGCGGAAACGATAGTCCATCATTGAACCGCTGCGCAGATTGCGCATTTTCGTCTGCATCGAGCCGCGTTTGTTCCCGGGAGTGCGATGGTCCACGCTATAAATCACATGGAGATCGCCTTCGTGCATGATGATCATTCCGGGACGCAACTGCGTTGATTTTAGCATGGGTGCTCCTGGTCTCTTTTTTCGAGGCGCTTCTCCATCGTTCGCCAAGCTTCGCAAACCTGCGGGTTAGTGCAAACAAACGGTGGGCATTTCCACTGGGCGGCAAACGATCGCAAGGCCTGCTCAGCGCAAACATTGAGCGCTATCGAAACCCCAATTATAGCGGCCCGTCTTCCATCGGTCAAACTCCCCCACATCCGGACGGTAACCCGGAATCACACTCCGCTTGGCTCACCGGTCGCCTGAAAGATTTAAAGCAAGTTCTGAGGAACTTTGCAAGGAATTAGGGTTAGTATCACCATGAGCGCCAGCCCGTGTTGTTACTTCGGAACCATGCTGCGCCTTTGCGAAAATTTCGAGCAGCGCCTGGCTTATTATCTGCTCTGGGTTTTTAGGGCGGCTATAGGCAGCCGCGGCTGAAACATTCAGCGCCATGCATCGAGATCCTTACTGTTGACGCGAGAATGTTCAAGATTTGTCCTAGGCGATCGAGAGGTCTTAACAAATTTCCTGTAAGCGGTCCGCGACATTGCCGCTTCCCGCTCCACGGGATTGCGACATTGCTACAGCGGCCGGCTTTCAGTACAAATTCCTTGGGAGGAAGAAATGAAAAGATTGTATCCAGGACTTGGGGCGTTCGCTCTTCTAGCTTTTTTCTCACTCGCAGCGCCGGGCTATGCGCAGACGGCTGCCGCAACAACTAAACCCACCGTCCCGCTCAGATATGATGTAAGCAAGGAAGTCACCCTCAGTGGGACCGTAGTGGGCCTACCTGAAAAATCTTCTCACGGACAAACACAGCCTTTTCTCGTGCTTCAAACAAAATCAGGCTTGATCAATGGCAGGTTGACTTCCTTTGCCCAAAATGAAAAAGGCGGCATCGCAATTATGCCGGGGCAGCAGGTGAAGGTGACCGGCGTGATGATGGCTTTGCAAGCCAAACAGGTTCTTGAAGTTCGCACGCTCGAGATCGGCGGTCATACGTATCAAATCCGCACCAAGCGCGGATTTCCTCTCGAACACCCGGAGCGCAACGCCGCTTCGACTACGGAGTCAAAAGGAGGCCAACTGTGAACCGCAAACTTCTCCTGATCATGCTTGTGGCGTTCAGCACCGGTTATTTTGCTGGATGTAGCAGCAACCCGAAACATCTCAGCATTACCATAAGCACGCCTCCCCCGGCTTCCATTGCACCTGGTGCATCAGTGCAAATTGCCGCCACTGAAACCGGAACAACGGCGCCGATTGATTGGACCTGCACCCCGGTGGGAACTTGTGGATCGTTCTCGCCCACACCTACAACCAGCGGTCAGAGCACTATGTACACAGCGCCAGCAACCGCTGTGGGACCGGTGACTATTACTGCCACGTCGGAAGCTAAAGGTCTGGCACCCGTAAGCGTCAACGTAACAATTCAGGCCAATCAAGGGGTCGCCGGCAATTTCACATTCTATTTGACCGGTCTTGACGCTGCCCAAGACATTTATTCCCTTGCCGGAGCGGTCCTCATCAACGCCGACGGCACGCTTACAGGCGAGCAGGATTTCAACAGCGCAAACGGTGTTGGATTTGGCGTGACATTTCTAAACGATCCGATTACTGGCGGAACTCTGTCTGTCGGCGCCGACGGCTCAGGCACCTTGACCCTGGTAACCACCAATGAAGGCACCGAGACTTTTACCGTCAATTTCGTGAACAATAGCCACGCGCTCATTATTGAGTCCGATGGGAGCACATCAAGTGGGAGCCTCGATCTGCAGACGCTGCCAAGCACGCTGAGTGGCGGCTTTGCATTTGCTCTCACTGGTGTCGGACAGTCCGGTGAAGGAGTGTCCATTGGAGGCGTACTCACGATCACTGGCACCACTATCGCTGGGACTTTTGATCAAAACGATGCTATTAGCGGCCCGAGTCTCAACAACTCCTTCTTAGCGGCGACGTTGGGGGCCGCTGACACTTTCGGGCGCGGCACCATTACGAACGGACCTTTCGGCGCGAGTGGTGTTTATTACACGATCAATCAGAACGCGATACGTATCATCGATATGGACAACTCCGATTCCGGTGTGGGCTCGGCGTTTTCTCAGGGCACGGGCACTTTCTCGAACAGCTCACTCGTGAATTCGGTTTTTATCGACCAAGGCAATTTCGCCGAAAGCTCTTTGTTTGCGGCGGTCGGTCAGATCGTTCCAAGCGGCGGCAACTTTACCGGGGTTGCGGACGTCAACGAGCAGGGCTCGACTCTCGTGCCCCCGTTCTTGGACGCGGCCGGAATCGCCGGGACCTATTCCATTGCAAGTGACGGATATGGAAGTTTGACGATTAACCCCGCCACTCTTCTGGACGTCACCAATTTTGGGATATACATGGTGGATCCCACTGTCAATATCAACGACCCGAATAACTCTTCCGGAGGCGGAGGGGCTCTGATTGTTGATCTCAGTGCGAACGTGCTGGGTGTAGGAACTTTAGTTCCTCAGGCGACCGGAAGTTTTTCGGGCAACTATGCCCTCGGACTTCAGGACTTCTTCCCCGGCGGTTCGATTGCCAACCCGCCTGTTGGGTCGGGCGAGGCAGACTTTGTCGGTAATGCCGCGGTAACAGCAACCACCTTCGCGGGAAGCGGTACTATAAGCGATCCGAAAATGCTGCTAAATCCCCCCGCGAATACCGACAGTGTTACGTTCTCGGCTCCGGTCGCTGCGGATTCGAGCCACCCGGGCCGCTTCACAATAACTCCGTTTACCGTGACTCTCACCAATGGTGCCGGAGGCACTATTCCTTACACGGCAAACGTATACCAGGCAAGCTCTGGTCAATTGTTCTGGATAGAAGATGGAGCCGACGGCCTCAGTAGTGCATTTGGCGGGCAGATCCAGCAGGAATCAGCACTCGGAGCTGCCGCAGCCAAGAAAGTCAAAAAGCCCTAACCTTTAACCACAGGCGGTGGCACAGCCGGAGCGATCCGGCTGTGCCAATCCGCTTCACCTTTCGCATTCTGTGCCAGAGTGCGCTGGCCACACGCACACCGAGAACCCAAGCGCGTAATCGGCGCCACCAAAGCACTTCTTTGAATGTGATTTGGAATTACTGCGTTTCTCTCTTGCCTACGCGTACCAAGGTAATTTGGGTGCCTGAGGGAATTTTCTTCAGCGCGACCACGCGCACTCCATTGTGGTGGTCGTCGACAAACGACACGTCATCGTCGTTCAGTTTCACCGCGCCGCTTGAATGCATCGAGCCGTCTCCACCTGTTTCCAAATGAAAATCTGGGCCAAGATGTTTCCTGTACCACGCCTGCACAAAGTCGATGGGGTCCCTCGTTTGATATTGCTCGGTGGCGATTCCTATGCCGGCGTCATTTGCGCTGATATTGACGCTGGCTCTTTTGTTGTCCGATGAAGGGACGGCGCCTGGATAGATTTCTAATCCGTGGGGAGTGTCACCATTGACTGAGATGGAGCCGACCGGAGTGTCGATAGCTACTTTGTCGCCGGAGCTTTTTATCTTCAAATGGCGAATGAAAAGTCCCGCAACCATCAGTCCACAAAACACCATGAAGATGATGCCGGCGGCCACGATTCCCAGAATCCACCAAATTGCGTTGCTTCGGCGCTGCGCCTCGGTCGGTTGCATCGTGGGCTGGGGCGGGCGGATGGGGCTAGCCAAGAGTCACCTCTCCTGCTAATCACAACTAATTACGAATTCTAACCACGAAATGTTTCCCCGGCAGCAGGGCATCATGATGGCCTCACGATTCGACGCTGGGGCTGGCAGTACGCATGGAGCGTTAGTAGAAAACTACTTTTACGTCCGGCCGCTTTTCCAGGTGCACGGTATCGATAAAACGGACTTGGCGGTCGTCATAGGTCAGAATTAGCGAGTGCGTGCGAGTGCCTTCGCCGAAGAAGCGCACGCCGCGAAGCAAGCCACCTCCGGTAACGCCCGTGCACGCAAAGATAATTTTCTTTCCAGGCGCGAGATCTTCCGTGTTGTAAATGCGTTTGGCATCTTTAATACCCATTTGCGCGATGCGTTCGTGGTGTTCAGGCTTTGACACCACCAAGCGGGCCAGGATTTGCCCGTTCAGGCAGCGCAGCGCAGCAGCCGTGAGTACGCCTTCCGGAGCGCCACCGGTGCCCATCACGGCGTGCACGCCGGTGCCAACCACAGCCGCGCTGATCCCCGCAGACAGGTCGCCGTCCGAGATAAGCCTGATGCGAGCGCCCGTAGCGCGAATCTGCGAGATAAGGGTTTCATGGCGCGGCCGATCGAGCACGATAATGACGAGGTCCTCGACCTTGCGGTTGAGCCGCTTTGCGATCGCTTTCAGATTGTCAGCAACCGGCGCATCCAGCTCCACAGCGTCTTTGCAGGATGGTCCCACGATTATTTTTTCCATGTAAAGATCGGGAGCGTGCAGCAATCCGCCACGATCGCTCGCTGCCAGAACCACAATCGCGTTGGGCTCGCCGGTAGCGCATAGGTTCGTGCCTTCCAGAGGGTCCACGGCGATATCGACTTCGGGGTACTTGCGGCTCTTGTCGCGTACCGCTGCGCCAACTTTTTCGCCGATGAAGAGCATGGGAGCTTCGTCGCGCTCACCTTCGCCGATGACGATGGTGCCGTCCATCCCCACCGAATCCATTTCCGAGCGCATGGCCTCAACGGCCATCTGATCGGACTTATGGCGGTCGCCAAGACCCATGGTGTGTGCCGAGGCGATGGCCGCGCGCTCTACCACGCGCAAGAATTCCAGGCTAAGTGCTTTCTCCATCACGGCTCCTGAAATGCGAGAGTGAATCCGAGTGGCGGGGACGCCGCCCCGGGGCGCCTATCATAATCCAATTGGGATGTTTTCAAGCAAGGGCGAAGTCTCAAAAATAATTTCTCCCAGAGGTTACGGCAGCGGCTGAATCTTGGCATTTACCAGAAAGGGATCTTCGAATTCGGTCTGATCTCCGGCTCTTTTTCCGGCCACAGGGAGCAAGCGCGCGGAGAGCGGTTTGTGCCATTTCACGGAAAGGCTGGCTACGTCACCCAGAATCTTCTCGAGTTGCTCGTTCGAGATGTCCCCGGGGAGCGGAATCACGTCAAGCCCGGTGCCACACACTGCGGAGTAAGAAAGCAGGGCATCGATCGAAAGCCGTCCCTCGCTCCAACGCTTCGAGAGCACCGAATCCTCCAGGATGGGCAGCATCAGCCCGGAATAACCGGCTTGCGTGACAGGAATCGATTTAAGCGCGCGAGTGATTAGCGCGGCGGCGGTCACTGTTCCGCTCGCGCCGATGGGAGCTCCGAGAAAATTCTCGATTGCGCCTCCCATCGAAATGTCCTTCAAGGGCGCGGGAGAAAGATCGATTCCGCCGTATTTCCAGCCCGTGCTCTGGCTGATTTCCTTCGCAGCCTTTTCGACCTGTTGGGCGTAAACGGTGAGGGAAGATTTCAAACTCTCCTCGGCCGCGTCGGGAGACTTCGTGGAAGCAAATGCATCAGCGACGACGTTGGCCGATTGCAAACCAACGGCGAATTGCTTGCCTTCGCTCGCGAGATACGACGCGGGATAAAACGGCGTGCCGTCAGGAACGAACGACGACGCAGCGAAGCTGAAATTGGCCTGGCTATGCAAACTGTGAGTTTCCAGGTATTTCATCACGCCGGCTGCGGCGCGAATGGATTTCCAGTGGATGCCGTCTTCGCCCCCGATCAAGACGGAGCCTTCCAAGGTTTTAGCGCTCGCGAGGATTTTCGCCAGCAACTCCGCTTCACGCGGGTCGTCGGTGTCCTTCATCATCGCCGGGCCGATGGAGGCGTCGAATCCTTCTTTGCTAGCCAGCGCGTCGTAGTCGCGGAAGAATGCCAGCGTTTCTGCTTCGGAAAGATCGCGCGTGTATTCAGGGAAAGGCTGCGTGGTGATGCGAATGGTCTGGACTTCGTAACCGGATTTTTCGAAGGTGGCCTTCGCCTTGCGCAGAAAATTCAAAGAATCTTGAATTTGTTCTTTGTAATGCGCTCGATCTATGCGGACGAAAGCCGTTATGGCGCGGATTTTAGGTTTTGACGCCGGCTCCGCTGCGCGTGTGCCTGAAGCTGGGATGAAAAAAAGCGCCAACGCCAGCAACAGTGACGCGCTAAACCGGAACCGACGATCAGGGCTCATTCGAAGGCCGCGATTCCGGTGATGCGTTCACCGATGATGAGCTTGTGGATATCGTGAGTGCCTTCATAGGTGATAACCGATTCCAGGTTGTTCATATGGCGCATGACCGGGTAATCGTCCACGATGCCGTTGGCGCCAAGTATTTGGCGCGCCATTCGAGCGGTTTCCAGCGCCATCCACACGTTGTTCATTTTCAGCATGGAGATGTGCGAGGGGTGAACGCGGCCTTTATCTTTGAGCTTCCCCACTTGCAGCGCGAGGAGCTGCGCCTTGGTGATTTCCGTAATCATCCAGACGAGTTTTTCCTGCACCAGCTGGTGCGAGGCGATGGGCTTGTTGTTGAATTGTTTGCGCTGCTTGGCGTAGCTAAGCGCCGAGTCGTAGCAGGCCATGGCCGCGCCGATGGCTCCCCAGCCAATGCCGTAGCGCGCCTGATTCAAGCATGAGAGCGGACCCTTCAGTCCCTCGACACCCGGAAGCAAATTTGTAGCCGGGATTTTGCAATCGGTCATGGCCAGGCCGGAAGTGACCGAAGCGCGCAGAGAATATTTTCCGTGGACGTCCCAGGCTTTGTATCCCGGGGTGCCTTTCTCAACCAGGAAGCCGCGAATCTTGTCGTCTTCCGTTTTCGCCCAGATGACGGCTACGTCGGAGATCGAGCCGTTGGTAATCCACATTTTTTCGCCGTTGAGGATGTAGCAGTCGCCTTTTTTTACCGCGCGGGTGAGCATGCCTCCCGGATTCGATCCAAACTGCGGTTCGGTGAGACCGAAGCAGCCGATTGCCTTTCCTTGTTGCAAGAGTGGAAGCCATTTGTCTTTCTGCGCGTCGGAACCAAACGCATGGATGGGATACATCACCAGCGCGGATTGCACAGAGATGAAACTTCGCAGGCCGGAGTCGCCGCGCTCGAGTTCTTGGGTGACCAGGCCGTATTCCACGTTGGACATTCCCGCGCAGCCGTAGCCTTTCAAGCTTGCGCCGAAGAGTCCGAGCTCGGCCATTTGAGGAACGAGTTGGACCGGAAATTTTCCTTCACGATTGTATTGCTCGATGATGGGCATAATCTCGTCATCGACAAATTGACGAGCGGTTTGCCGCGCGAGCTTTTCTTCGTCGCTTAACAGGGAATCGAAGTCGAGGAAATCGACTCCGGGGGACGATGGCATTTAGCAAGTCTCCTTATCACGGCGCGTGCCTGGCGCAAGGCTGCGAGCCTCCGAAGCGCCCCATTCTATATGAAGCCGGCGGCGAGACGTTAGGTGTTCGAAAAGCGCGGTTCTGGCCCCGGGTAGAATTTTTTCTAGTGTTTGTTTTGAATGAGTTACATCGCTTTCTGCTCGTAGCACAGACAGAAAGGAGCGCGGCGTGCGCGAATTTGTGCGAAAAGCAACTGCACGATAGGCCATCAGGCAGGCTGGAACTTCTTGTACCCTGTCTGCGCCCGCCTCTAACGCGTTCTGGCTCGGGCTGACCATCCTCAAATTTGTCAAAAATAATCACGAATCACGCTAGCATTTTGCGAACGAGAATTCCAGAGGTCGTGTGTCTAAGGACCAGTACGCCGTGAGGAGCCTGTGGTGAGAAACAAGTAATCGCTCGCCGACATTACGAAGGGGATCGGCCTCGACCCCAAGACTCCATCGCGCGATTTTTTTAAAGCTCAAGTCAACGCCCGCTTGACCGCCAGTGAATGCTAGGTGTGTTTGGCAGCGGGCCACTGGAAGCACAGGACGTAGCCATCCGGATCACTTAGGTAGATCTGCTTCATACCGTAGGGAGCGACCGCAGGTTCCGTCACCTGGAGGCCGTTTGCGCGCAAGTGTCGGTAAGCAGCGTCCACATCCTCGCAGCCGAAGTAAAGCGCGGCGTCTTCGTGTGCTTCAACTCGAGCTGGATCAGGAGCGGATGGCCGCGCATCTTGCTCGTAAGCGGTATTGAGCATTAACTCCACGCCATTCAGTCTGAGCAACGCCCAGTCGAAGTGTTCGCCCGGGCGAGAGGTACTCACAACTTCGAATCCGATTATGTCCCGGTAGAAATGAATTGCTGCTGGCATGTCGAAGACCTGGAACAGCGGGGCAAGGCCTCTAATATGAATGGGCATGGAATCTCCGGTTCGCCGGGTGAAGGAGCAGACCTGGCAGGCTAACCCGATTAATCGCGGGCTGCAATAATGTATACTTTTGCGGAAAACTTGGGCTGGACGGGCTATGAATCGATCGGTTGGCCTGACCATATCTGCGATTGCCGTGATGCTGGGGAGCGGCCTGGCGCTGCTGATGGGTGTCGTGATGCTGTTTGCTTCATCTGGGGGAATTCCCGTTCCCGAAAACCAAGCACATTTCATGAAATATTTCATGATTCTCACGGCAGTGCTGTTTTTTGCGGCGGGAGCTTGGGGCATCTCGACCGGGATGGGTCTGCTGCGTGTGCGCGAATGGTCGAGGATTTCGATGTTGGTGTTCAGCGCCTTGATGCTCTTTATCTGCATTCCCGGGCTGCTGATGTTCCTGACCATGCCATTTCCGCCTCCGGGCACCTCTCCCAGTCCGCAGTTGACGAAGAACATGTTGATGGGCACAAAAATTTTCTTGACGCTGTTTTATGCGTTCCTGGCGGTACTGGGCGCATGGTGGCTTTATTTCTTCAACAAGCGATCGACGAAGGAGCAATTCCTGAAAGTGCCGGGAGGGCCTTCTGGCCGAATATTAACGGAGGCGACGATTGCGCAAGGGGCGCGGCCGCTCAGCATTACATTAATTGCGTGGTATCTGCTGATCAGCGCGTTTATCGGCGTGCTGGGCCTTTCGGTAAATCCCCCGGTATTCTTTCTTGGATTTTTCTTCAAGGGAACCTTCGCGTCATTGATTATGTTTGGGCTAGCCATCGTTCAATCGTTGACGGCGTTCGGGTTGCTGAAGCTGAGGCCGTGGGGGCGCACGCTGGCGATCTACTATTTTCAGTTTTTGATTTTCAATTCGCTGACCATGGTGCTGATTCCGGGGACCCAGGGGCGCTTCGATCAGGCCATGGCCGACATGGTGCGCGACATGCAGGGTACGTCGAGCGCGCCGCCCCCGATGCACTTTCCGGTTTGGTTTGGAGTAATTTTCGCGATCCCGCTGCTGGCTTTGTTGCTTTGGATCGTCGTTAGCAAGAGAGAGGCTTTTCACGCCTAGTCACGGTCATCGGAAGGCGCTTAAGTGGTTGAGACTGTGCGGTTTTGGCAAACGCAAGCTCGGCGTTGACGGAAGCGAATGGCGATGCGATAATCACGTGCTTTGTTGATCCTGGAAGTGTGTTCCGGCGAGCGAGGGTGTCGCTCCGGAAGTGTTTAAATAATTCTCAAACGGGGCGGCAAATCCGTACCATCTCCTGACCATGGAAATTCTCCACCAGCTCGCTGAGTTGTTCCTTCAAGCTGTGCCTACAGTGGTTATCGTTTTTCTTTTCTATTTGTTCCTGCGCTGGGCTTTCTTCACGCCGATTCAGAAAGCGATGGCCGAGCGCGACGCCAAGATTGAGGGAGCGCGCCGCGAAGCCGCGGCCTTGGAAGCCGAAGCAGGAAAAGAGCTGCAGGATTACAACGATCGGCTGCGAAAAGTTCGCGGGGAGCTTTACGCGGAACAAGAAGCGGCGCGGCAGGTGGTGCTCGACGAGCGTGCTCGACTGCTGAAGGCCATGCGCTCCCGCGCGTTGGAAGAGGTGGAAGAGGCGAAGAAGAAAATTGCCGCTGAGCAAGTCTCCGCCAGGCATGAAGTGCAGAGCCGGACTGATTCATTGGCCGCCGAAATTGTGCGAGTGATTCTTGAAAATCCGTCTCCAACCCAAGGAGCGGTGCGATGAAGCGCGCGGCGGGAATGTTCGGATTTTTGGCCGTGTTTTTGTTTCTGGCCGCCTGGCCGGTCCTGGCGCAGGAGAATGAAACGCCTGTGGCGGAAACCGGGACGGGCTACCTATTCCGCTGGCTGAATTTTGCGATTGTTTTTGGCGGGATTGCATACGCGGTGGTGAAAATGGGTGGACCCTATTTCCGCGCTCAGGCGGAAGAGACGGCACAGAAAATCGCGGAGGGCGCGCGCGCAAGAGAGGCTGCCGAGCGCCAGAAAAAAGAAATCGAGCAGAAACTGGCGGGACTCAGCGACGAAATCAAGAAAATGCGTGTGGAAGCGAAGCGCGACGCGGAAGGGGAAGCAAAGCGGCTGCGCGAGCTGGCACGTTCTGAAGCGGACAAGATCGAGCGTGCCGCGCAGTTGGAAATAGAAGCGGCCGGGCGCGCCGCGAATCAGGAATTGAAGGCGCTGGCAGCGCGTTTGGCCGTCGAGCGCGCGGAAGCAATGTTGCCGAAAGAGATGACCCCACAAGCGGAGACTGCGCTGTTTCGCACATTTGTGGCTGAGATGGAAAGGAGCGTCAATTGAGCGCGGTGGCGGAACGGTACGCCGCGGCGCTCGCGTCGGTGACGATCGAGCGCAGACGCGACGCAAAGGGTGACCTTTCGGCGTTTATGGACCTGTTTTTCTCTTCGGCGGAATTGCGCAACGCTCTAGAAAGCCCGGCGGTGAGCCAGGAGGTCAAGGAAAGAGTCATCCGCGAAATTAGCGAGAAAATGGGTATCGATGAAACGGTGCGCAACTTTATTTATTTGATCGTGGCTCACCGGCGCACGGAAATGTTCCCTGAGATTTTAGTGGCGCTGGAACGGCAGTTGAATATGCGTATGGGAATCGCCGAAGCGGAAGTGAGTTCGGCGAAGGAATTAAGCGACGCGGAAAGGAAGCAATTGACCGCGGTAATGGAGCGGCGCACCGGGAAGAAAATCAAAGCGCGCTATCGCGAGGATAAGGCGCTGTTGGGCGGTGTGGTAGTGCGCGTGGGCTCCACGATTTACGACGGATCGGTGCGCGAGCGATTGAACCGTTTGCGCGAACAGCTGGAAACCGAATAGTTCATCGAAACTCAGGAGCCGGGAATGGCAAATATTAAAGCCGACGAGATTACAAAAATATTGCGCGAGCAGATCGAAAACTACCAGCAAACGCTGGCGGTGGACGAGGTCGGGACGGTGATCTCGGTCGGCGACGGAATTGCGCGCGTTCACGGGTTGGACAAATGCATGGCCGGCGAGATGCTGGCGTTCCCGCATGACGTTTTCGGAATCGCGCTGAACCTGGAAGAAGATCAGGTGGGCGTGGTGCTGTTGGGCGACTACACAGAGATCGAAGAAGGCGACACCGTGAAGCGCACGAACAAGATTATGTCCGTGCCGGTGGGGGACGGAATGCTTGGGCGCGTGGTGGACGCGCTGGGAAATCCGGTAGACGACCAAGGGCCGATTCAAACCGATGTGCGGAATCCGCTGGAACGATTGGCGCCGGGCGTGGTGGACCGGCAGCCGGTGCGTGAGCCGGTGCAAACCGGAATTAAGTCCATTGACGCGATGATTCCGATTGGGCGGGGGCAGCGCGAGTTGATCATCGGGGATCGGCAGACCGGAAAGACTGCGATTATTCTGGACACCATCATCAATCAGCGCGGCGGCGACATGATTTGTATTTACTGCGCGATTGGGCAGAAGCGCTCGACCATCGCGCAGATTGTGAAGATCCTGACTGATAACGGGGCGATGGAGCACAGCATCGTGGTGGCCGCGTCGGCGTCCGAGTCGGCTTCGATGCAGTACATTGCGCCGTTCGCTGCTTGCGCCATCGGCGAGTATTTCCGCGATTCCAAGCGGCATGCGGTGTGTTTTTACGACGACCTTTCGAAACACGCGCAGGCCTATCGCGAGATTTCGTTGCTGCTGCGGCGACCTCCCGGACGCGAGGCATTTCCTGGCGACGTTTTCTTCCTGCATTCGCGATTGCTGGAACGCGCGGCGAAATTGAATGATGAGCTTGGAGCGGGTTCATTGACGGCGCTGCCGGTAATCGAAACGCAGGCGGGTGATATTTCTGCGTATATTCCGACGAACGTGATTTCGATTACGGACGGGCAGATTTATTTGGAAGCAGATTTATTCAACAGCGGCGTTCGGCCAGCGGTGAACGTGGGACTTTCCGTTAGCCGCGTTGGCGGTAATGCGCAGATTAAGGCTATGCGGCAAGTGGCTGGCACTTTGCGGTTGGACTTGGCGCAGTATCGCGACTTGGCGGCATTCGCGCAATTCGGAACCGAACAACTGGACAAAGCGACGCAAGCGCAGCTCGCGCGCGGGCAGCGTTTGGTGGAAATTTTGAAGCAGGATCAGTACCAGCCGCTGCCGGTGGAAAAGCAGGTTTTGATTATTTATGCGGCGGCGAATCGCTATCTCGAGGATTTGGAAGTGTCGCAATGCAGGCGGTTTGAGACCGAACTGTATCCGTTCATTGAGACGAACTATAGCGGGCTGCTGAAGGCTCTGCGCGAGAAAAAAGCGTTTGACGACGCGATCACGGCGGAGGCCAAGAAAGCGCTGGACGCATTCAAAGAAACATTCAAGGCTTCTCTGCCGGACAAACCAAAACCGGGAGACGAAGCGAAGAGGCAGGAGGACAAAGCTCAGCAAAAGGTGCCGCCGAAACAAGAACAGGGCGCTGGGTCCCCCGCAGCGCCTGCGATGCCTGCGTCACATTCATCGACAGGATGATTGCCTAACGACCGTTCATGCCCACACTACTCGATTATCGGCGGCGCGTTCGTTCGGTGAAGAGCACGCAGCAAATTACACGCGCGATGAAGTTCGTTGCGGCGGCGAAGTTGCGGCGCGCGCAAGAGGGTGTGTTTGCTGCCCGACCTTACGCGCGCGAGATATTGCGGGTTTTGCGCTCGGCAGCGGCGCGCATGGAGAATATTTCGCATCCGCTGCTGGTGCGGCGCGGAGAAGACAAGATTTTGGTGCTGGTGCTCACTGGAGACCGCAGTCTTGCGGGAGCGTTCAATTCGAACGTGATTCGGCGCGCGGGTGAATTCATGCGCGAACACTCGTCGAAGAAGCTCGAGCTCATGGTGGTGGGCAAGAAGGCACGCGACACTTTCCGGAAGCGCGGGCTGCATTTTGTCGGCGAGTACTTGGATGTGTCGGCCAAAGTCGAGTTCTCTAAGGCGAAGGAAATCGCCTCGAAGATTGCCGAGCTTTACATCCGCGGCGGAGTCGATGCGGTGTACGCCGTTTATAACGAGTTTAAAAATGTCATGGTGCAGAACCTGACCGTTCAGAAATTGCTGCCGATCGATCCGGAAGTGGTTGAAACAGAAAAAAAGGACGAGGAAAAGTCGCTAGCGAGCCACGCTGGCCCGGACAGCTCGTTGCCCATGGAACGGGCGCCCAAAGGCGGCGAGTTTCTGGTGGACTATATTTACGAGCAGCCGGTAGAGGAGATTTTCAAAGCCTTGATGCCGCGCTATTTAGAGACTGAAATATATCGGATTTTGTTGGAATCCGCGGCGGCCGAACATGCGGCTCGCATGACGGCGATGGATGCCGCCACGCGAAATGCGTCGGAACTGATCGACAAATTGACTCTGCAGATGAACAAAATACGGCAGGCTGGAATCACCAAGGAAATTATCGAGATTGTAAGCGGCGCGGCTTCCGCGATGTCGTAGGCGCGGCGCTTTTGAAAACTTCAGGAGAACCGAATGGCTGAAAATAAAGGCGAAGAGAAATTGGGGCACGTAGTGGAGGTTATAGGCCCGGTGGTGGATATTTTGTTTCAGGAGCATCACTTGCCACATATTCATTACGCGGTGCGGATTACCAGCGAGGGGTTTAATGTTCCTGAGCCGCTGGACATCGTGGCGGAAGTGGCGCAGCACATGGGCGAAGGACGAGTGCGTTGCGTGGCGATGAAGCCGACCGAAGGGTTGGTTCGCGGAATGAAGGCGGAAAACCTCGGCGAGCCGATTTCGGTGCCGGTAGGGCGCGCTACGTTGGGCCGCGTGTTGAACGTGCTGGGCGAGCCGGTGGACAAGCTGGGCCCGGTGAAAACAGACAAGCGGTATCCGATTCATCGTCCGGCGCCATCGCTTGAGGACCAATCCACAAACCTGGAAATGTTCGAGACCGGAATCAAGGTGGTGGACCTGATCGAGCCTTACCTGAAGGGCGGCAAGATCGGGTTGTTCGGCGGCGCGGGCGTGGGCAAGACCGTGTTGATTCAGGAATTGATTCACAACGTGGCCATGAAACACGGCGGCGTATCGGTTTTTGCGGGAGTGGGCGAGCGCACGCGCGAGGGAAATGACCTTTGGCTCGAAATGCAGGAATCGGGTGTGGTGGTGCCGGGAAATTCGGAGAAATCGCGTTGCGCGCTGATTTACGGGCAGATGACCGAACCGCCCGGCGCGCGTCTGCGAGTGGGATTGACGGGACTCACGGTAGCTGAATATTTCCGCGACGAAGAACATTTGGACGTGCTGCTTTTCATCGACAACATTTTCCGCTTCGTGCAGGCGGGATCGGAAGTGTCCGCGTTGCTGGGCCGCATGCCCTCCGCTGTGGGCTACCAGCCGAACCTGAATACGGAAATTGGCGAATTGCAGGAGCGCATTACTTCCACAAAAACTGGGTCGATCACGTCGGTACAAGCGATTTACGTGCCGGCCGACGATTACACCGATCCGGCCCCGGCGGCGACGTTTGCGCACTTGGATGCCACTACGAACCTGAGCCGGCAAATTGTGGAACGGGGAATTTATCCAGCGGTGGATCCGATTGCGAGCTTCTCGCGTATTTTGGACCCGCGCATCGTGGGTCAAGAACATTACAACGTGGCACGCGCAGTGAAATCGGTCCTGCAGCGTTACCGCGAGTTGCAGGACATTATCGCCATTCTTGGAATCGAAGAACTGTCGGACGACGACAAGCAGACGGTGACGCGCGCGCGCAAGATCGAAAAATTCCTTTCGCAGCCGATGAACGTGGCCGCGCAGTTCACAGGTCTCGAAGGCAAGTATGTGAAGGTGGAAGACACGGTGCGCGGATTCAAGGAAATTGTGGAAGGAAAGCACGACGATCTGCCGGAGCAGGCTTTCTACATGGTAGGCACGATCGAGGAAGTGAAGGAAAAGGCGGAGAAAATGGCGGCGGTGGCTTAGTTCTCAGCCAAGCAAGCCTGCAAATAAATGCTACCCGAAGTTATCGAACTGCAAGTGGTGACGCCCGAGCGGCACGTGCTCAGCGAGAACGTGCAATCGCTCGAGATGCCGGGAAAAGACGGCTACCTGGGCATTTTGCCGGGTCACGCTCCGCTGATTACTTTGCTGGGCATCGGCACGCTGACGTATCACAAAGGCGGGCAGACCGGTTATTTGTCGGTGATCAACGGATTTGCTGAGGTCCTTCCCGACCGAGTGATTGTGCTGGCAGAAATTTCAGAGCGCGCTGAGGAAATCGACGTGGCGCGGTCTCGCGCAGCCCTTCAAAACGCGCAAGCAGAGGCCGCCAAACCTGGGACGCCGGAAGGGGAATCCAGGGAAGCCGAGGCTAAGATCGAGCGAGCCACCGCGCGTTTGCAGACAGCTTCCAAGGGCGGCGGTTCCGGGTCGCCGCAGGATTCTCGTCGTTCCGGGCACTAACGCTCGCGATTGATCCTTTACCGTGGTTTCGCCTCGCAGTCGTCGGGTAACTCACTGCATCAACGGCGTTTGCAGGTCAGTAAAAATGGCGCGGATTACTGGTTGGCTGCCTAGGCGCATCCGCAAAGCCGCGCTAGCATCCAATAAGGGTAACATTCAGAAGGATCCCAGAAGGTAAACCGGGGCGCGCATGGCTGAAGTCATCGTTTACTCTACAGGCTGGTGCTGCGACTGCAGGCGAGCAAAACAGTTTCTCCGAGAGAGGAAAATCCCGTTCCGGGAAGTAAATATCGATGAGTCGCCTGACGCCGAAGAGCTTGTGCTTCGCGCAAACAACGGCCGCCGCAAGGTTCCCACCTTGGAAATTGACGGACGTTTTTTTGCAGCTAGCCCGTTTGACCCCTACTTGTTGGCTGAAGCGTTGAAAATCCCGCTAAATCCGTAACCGATCCCGCTCAAGCATTCCAGAAGGTCAGATAAACTTCTGTAATAAGACTGCTAATGGCATCAAGATGGACTGCCTCGGGGAGAGTTGATTTCTCTTGAGCCGCCATTGCCTCCGCTTCCATTTGTTTGCCGATTTGCTCGATTTCTGAAAGTCTGTACTTTCCTTGCCGTATCGCTATAAGCAGATCCACCCTTGGATTTGGCAGTGTGATGGTGCCGGTCTCCATGTATTCCTTGGCTTCCAGATACAAGCGGATTACGTGCATCGCATACTTCGTATCGTAGCCATGTTCTCGTTCTAGCGCGGCGCGGTGAATGTTCTTTTGTCCCTTGCGGCCACAAAGACGTTCCATTTGGTCATCGGCGAATCTCAGAAAAGGCAATGCGTGGCGTTTGGAGGCGAACAAATGTCTTTGCTTCACAATTTTGTCCCACCACGGAGTGGAGAATTCTTCCTTGGCGAACACGAAGTGCAGCGCAGAAGGATTGCCCTTGGCAGCCATTCCAGCCCACTTTCGCAAGGTATAGAGACATAAATCCACGTCTTGCGGGCCATTTCCTCCCGCTTGGCCTCCGGTGGTGAATACGAAATGTTCGTTCCGATCCAGGCCGATCATCTTGGCGGGCGGCTCGATGAAGACTCCGTACCAGTCCGTATCATCCGTTCCGCCCACTTTGGCGCCGTGCAGTTGCGATCCGCCAATGAAGGCTTGGATCAGATTGGCTGGATAGGGAAAGCCATATTGAGTGAAGTCAGGTTTCATCGAATGTGTTCTCGGGCTTTCTGTTTTTCGATTGTTACGCTAGGCGGCTACCGCGCGTCATTGCACCTACGACGCGCAAATCGGGTGTTAGCACGACCAAATCTGCGTCTGCGCCTACGGCGATGATTCCTTTTTTTCCTGCCAGGCTGATCCGGCGAGCGGGGAGAATTGTGGCCATGCGTACTGCGTCAATTAGCGGAACGCCCAGGGCGATGATATAGCGCAACGCGCGATCTAGCGTCAACGTGCTTCCAGCTAACTTTCCTTCCGCATTGCGGCACACGCCGTCCTTCACCATTACTTCGAAATTTCCGAGCCGGAAATTTCCGTCAGGCATTCCGGTCGCGGCGGTGGCATCGCTGGCGAGAAGCACAGTGTCGAAACCCTTGGTGCCAAGCAAAACCTGGATTGCGGGGCCCGCGACGTGGATTCCGTCGGCGATGACTTCGGCGGTGACGTCGGGATCGGTAAGAATAGCGCCGATGACCCCCGGATCGCGGTGCGAAAAAGGACGCATGGCGTTATAGAAGTGGACGCTATGGCGCGCTCCGGCCTGGATAGCGGCTTGCGTTTGTTCGAAATTCGCGTCCGTGTGGCCGATGGCGGCGATAATTCCGTTGGTTAGGGCGTAGCGAATCAAATCCAGCGCGCCGGGAATTTCAGGAGCGATGGTTACGATGCGAATTAAGCCGTCGGATGCGGCGCGAAATTTCTCCAAAATCTCGACCGAAGGGCGCGCAATCGCATCGGGCCGGTGGACCCCGCGACGAGCTTTGGAAATGAACGGACCTTCCAGGTGAATGCCAACAATCTCGGCGGCAAGTTCGGGGGTTCCGGGCTCGGGGTTCTGCTGTTCAACGTTCGGTTCAACATTCGCTCCGATGTTTTCGTGCTTCTCGTGCGCGCGAATGTATTGAGCGATTCCTTGGAGGCTTCGGCAGGTCTCATCCACCGAAGCCGTGACAGTCGTTGCGAGGATTGAAGTGGTGCCGTAACGCGCGACGGTGGAAGTGATGCAATCGAGGGCCGCGGGGGTAGCTTCCATCACGTCATGGCCGCCGGCGCCGTGTATATGGACGTCGACAAAGCCGGGAACAACCATCATGCCTGCGGCGACGTAATCAATGGCGCCGGAGGGGATTTTCACTTCATCGCGGTGGCCGATGGCGGTGATACGGCCGTTTTCTGTGAGAATGACGCTATCGGCGAGCTGCTCCTGGGGAGTGAGGATGCGGCTCGCGTAAATGGCAGTGACCGGCACTCTAAGAATCCTACTTGAAGTTCCGCGCAAAAACACACGCGAACCTTGCATCATTTTCCTTCTCCGCTACAATCAGATGTCGCTAATCGCGGAGGGTATGAATGGCAAATGAAAAGCGGTACGTGGCCCAAAAGCGGCAGCGCCGCCGGCGGAAAGTCGCTAAGAAAAAAGTGCAACAATACGAGCAAGGAAAACTGAAGCACGATCAACTTTCGTCGCTCGCAAAAAGATTTCTTACACGCAAGCAGCGCGCGGCAAAGAAATCGGAATAAAAAAAGGGGGCGCTCGGGACGCCCCCTTTGTGTTACATCCGCGCTCGCCAGTGCGCGGGTTTAGGCTGCCTTAGTTACCGCCGGAAACAGCTTGTGCGTGCGCCTGGTTTACTTTCGGAACGCTCAAGTACCCGGTGATCTTGTCTTTGCCCACCTGGTTCACGACGAACTCAAGCGGAGCGCGTGCGCCATTTTCAAAGAAGTAGAGCGGCTCGTTGGCCGTCAACCCCTTCTTTTCGTGGCGCTGGTCGTCAACAAAGATCGTCACCGTGTACTGACTCTTCTTAAGATTGGTGCCGCGAAGTTCGACCATCAGATTGCCGACTTTTTCGCGATTGTTCTTCTTGTCGATGCTGAATTCGTAGTAATCGCGTTCACCAAGCCGGCGGAGCTCTTCCACTTCGTCATGGTTCTTGGCGATTAGCGTGCCGAATTCGCCGCGAGTCATCTGAAGGTTGTTCTTCTGGGCGTCCAGGTCGGACTTTACACCGTTGACGTCGGTGCCGATCCGATTGACGTCGTCAACGCTGGCCTTGGTGGCGAGCTGCGCGCTGGTCTGATTCTGCAGGTCCGCCAATTCCTTGGCGTCTTCCTGCTTGATCTTCTTGGCCTGCGAGCGCGCCTTGCCCAATTCGCCTTCCGTCAGCTTCATCTTGTCGGTCACCACGCTGAGCTCGCCCTGGAGCTGGGCGTTGGTGTCTTCCGACTTCGCGAGCCGCTGGCTGAGGACATCTTCGTTCTTCTTGATCTGCTCGTTCTGGCTCGCTAAATTCTGTTCGAGTTCCTTTGAGCGCGTAGAGGCCGTCCAGCCTGCGCCCAGCGCCACGAGTGATATCACGGCCAGAGCGACGATTACGATGCCGACCCAGCGGGGCGCGGCGGCGTCCTCTGTGATAATTTCCTGTCTTTCTTCGCTCATTGCTTTTCTCCTGTGTACGACAAGTTCAAAAACTGTAGAAGCAAGCCCAGAACCAAATCGAACCAGCGCGGGGGCATGCTGCAATCAACTGATTACATGTGGCTTAGCGGTTGTTGGCCGATTAATTCAGGGCTGGAACGCCGGTTCGATACTGCAATTTTTACGCTATTTTAAAGTTTTCTGCGTGGTGCGTTAATCTGGGCACTACGCCACGCTTTCGCTGCCGGATTTGGGGAATTCTCGACCGCAACACCGGCCATTAGCGGGTGATGGTCATGTTACGCAACTCGGCGATGCGGTCTGGGAGCGGTGGGTGGGTGCTGAACAGGCCGGCAAGGAATTGCCGCGGCGAAAATGGTGCAACGATGCAGAGAGCGGCGGTGGACGGCGGAATATTCGATGGGATTTTCTGGTTATAAGCGCCGAGCTTTTCCAGGGCGCTGATTAAGCCGTATTGCTGTCCGACCATATTTGCGCCCGAAGCGTCCGCCTGGTATTCGCGCTGGCGGGAAATTCCGAGTTGGAGCAACAAGGCAGCGAGCGGGGCGAGAATCAACATCAGAAGCGCAGTGATCCCTCCGCCTTCGCGACGCTCGCCACGCCCGCCGTAACCTCCGAGCATCATGCCCCATTGGCCCATTCGGCCGATCCACATAATGGCGCCGGCAAGTGTGGCGGCGATCGACGAAGTGAGGATGTCGTAATTGCGAACATGCGACAGTTCGTGAGCGATGACGCCTTCCAGTTCGTCGTCATTCATGAGTTCAAGCAAGCCTTGCGTGACAGCAACCGATGCATGGCTGGGGTTGCGGCCGGTGGCGAAGGCGTTTGGAGCCGGCTGCGGGATTAGATACAGCTTCGGCATAGGCAAATTGGCTTTCCCGCAAAGGCGCTCCATCACGGCGTACAGACGCGGAGACTCTTCTCTGCGGATTGGTTGCGCGCCACTGGAAGCGAGCGCGATTTTGTCGGAGAAGAAATAGGCCACTCCATTCATTAGCACGGCGCCGACGAGCGCAATGGTCATGCCGCGGGCGCCGCCGAAGGCTTCTCCGATAAACAGGAGCAGCAGGGTTAAAGCGGTTAGAAGAAATGTGGTCTTTAGAGTTTTCATAAACTTGGGCCTTCGCGCCGGATTTCGATTTAAGCGGCGCCCTTCTTTAAAACTTCTCGGGTAATTTTCATTTCGCCGGTCTTGGAATCGGCGTCGACCCGCACGTGATCTCCAGGTCTGACCTCGCCATCCAGAAGTTTGAGCGCGAGCGGATCCTGGATTAGCCGCTGTATGGCGCGTTTCATGGGACGCGCGCCGTACGCCGGATCGTAGCCTTCGCGGAAGAGCAGCGATTTGGCGGCCGGAGTCAATTCGATGGTCAATTGACGTTCGGTGAGGCGCTTCGTCAGGTTGCGCATCTGCATTTCGATGATGCGCTCGATTTGATCTTTGCCCAGTGGTTTGAACATAACGATGTCGTCGATGCGATTCAGAAACTCCGGACGGAAAAGTTCGCGCAGGGCGGCCAGGGCCTGTTCGCGGGCTTTTTTCGGATCGTTGGCGGCTAGCTCAAAAATTGCCGAGGAGCCGACGTTGGAGGTCATGATGATCACGGTGTTGCGAAAATCCACGGCCCGGCCTTTGCCATCGGTCAAGCGGCCATCGTCGAGAATCTGGAGCAAAACGTTGAAAACATCCGGATGCGCCTTCTCGATTTCGTCGAGCAGAACAACGGAATATGGGCGACGCCGGACTTGCTCGGTGAGCTGCCCGCCCTCTTCGTATCCAACGTAGCCTGGCGGCGCGCCGATCATACGGGCCACCGAATGCCTTTCCATGTACTCGGACATGTCGAGGCGGATGATGGCTTTTTCGTCGTCGAACAAAAATTCCGCAAGCGCTCGAGCGAGCTCGGTCTTGCCGACTCCGGTCGGGCCGAGGAACAGAAACGAGCCGATGGGACGGTTGGGATCGCTTAGGCCTGAGCGGCTGCGGCGAATGGCGTTCGCTACGCTGGCAAGCGCCTCATCCTGGCCAACCACGCGGTCGCGCAGGCGTTCTTCCATGTGAATGAGCTTCTGGACTTCGCCTTCGAGAAGGCGACCGACCGGAATGCCAGTCCATTTGCTGACGATTTTGGCGATCTCTTCTTCGCCCACTTCTTCTTTCAACATCGGGTGATCTTTTTGCAATGCGCCCAGCCGATCCTGCGCGGCCTTCAACTCTTTTTCGGCGGCGGACAATTTTCCGTAACGGATCTCGGCAACTTTCGAAAGATCGCCGGTGCGCTCGTAGCGTTGTTCATCGGCTTTCAATTGTTCGATTTGTTCTTTCAGTTTGCGGATGCGGCCGATGGCATCTTTTTCGGTTTGCCAGTGCGCCTTCAGGGCATTGGACTGCTCGCGCAGGCCGCCCAGATCCTGGTCGATTTGCTTTAGGCGGTCGCGGGAATGCTGGTCGGATTCCTTGCGCAGCGCTTGCTTCTCGATTTCCAGCTGCATGATGCGGCGTTCGATTTCGTCAATTTCAGTCGGCAGGGAATCGATTTCCATGCGAAGCCCGGCGGCCGCTTCGTCGATCAGGTCGATCGCTTTATCGGGGAGGAAGCGGTCGGTGATGTAACGCTGGGAAAGCATGGCCGCGGCGAGGATGGCCGCATCTTTGATGCGCACGCCGTGATGAACTTCGTAACGCTCTTTCAGGCCGCGCAGGATGGCGATGGTGTCCTCAACGGAAGGCTCGCCGACATAAACCGGTTGGAAACGGCGTTCCAGGGCGGGATCTTTTTCGATGTATTTGCGATATTCGTTCAGTGTGGTCGCGCCGATTGCGCGCAGCTCGCCGCGTGCCAGAGCCGGCTTGAGCATGTTGGAGGCGTCCATGGAGCCTTCCGCCGCGCCCGCGCCGACCAAGGTGTGCAGCTCGTCGATGAAAAGAATTATTTGGCCGTCGGATTCGGTGACTTCCTGGAGCACGGCTTTCAGGCGGTCTTCGAATTCGCCGCGATATTTGGCGCCAGCAACCAAAGCCGAAAGGTCCAGCGTGACGATACGCTTCGGCTTCAGAACTTCCGGGACGTCACCGGCGACAATTCGTTGAGCCAGGCCTTCGACGATAGCGGTTTTACCCACCCCGGGTTCTCCGATCAGGACCGGGTTGTTTTTCGTGCGCCGCGCAAGAATTTGCATCACCCGACGAATTTCTTCGTCGCGACCGATCACCGGATCTAGCTTGCCTCGGCGGGCCAGGTCGGTCAGGTCGCGGCCATATTGTTCCAGCGCGCGATAAGTTGATTCGGGATTTTGCGAAGTGACGCGATGGCTGCCGCGGATCGTGGCCATGGCTTGCAGTATGGCGTCGTGGGTGACGCCGTGACGCGCAAGCAGCTGGCCCGCGGGATCGCGAGAATCTCCGGCGATACCGAGCAGGATGTGCTCGGTGGAGACGTATTCGTCCTTCAGGCGCTGGGCTTCATCGAACGCTTTGTCGAGAATCTTATTGGTCGCCGGACTCAGATACTGTTGCGAAACATCGGAAATTTTCGGCAGACGATTGATCTGAGATTCGACCTCCTCGGCCAGCGTGGTGGGCGAGACCCCGAGCTTCTCCAGAAGGGGAGGGACGACGCCTTCATTTTGCGCGATCAAAGCCCAAAGCAGGTGTAACGGCTCAACCTGTTGCTGGCCGGAGCGCGCGCCCATCTCTTGCGCCGCCTGCAACGCTTCCTGGGCTTTAATGGTTAATTTGTCGAGCCGCGGCATGGTGCAATATTCTCACTTTCCTACCATGACAGAAAGAGGGCCGGCAAAATCACGGCCCTCTGGGTCGTTTCGTGCTTGTAAAGCTTAGTTGCCATTCGTTGAAACGTTGATCTTTACTTGCTTCGGTTTTGACTCCGCGCGCTTGGGCATCTCGACGGTCAACACGCCGTTCTTGTATTCCGCCTTAATAGCCTCGGTGTTCACCGTGTTCGGCAGGCCGAAACTGCGGCTGAACGAACCGTAGGTGCGCTCGATCCGAAGGTAGTTGTCTTCCCTCACTTCGCTTTCAAACTTCCGTTCGCCGCGAATTGTGAGCATGTTGTTCTCGACGCGAATGTCGAGGTCCTTCTCACTGATGGCGGGCAGATCGGCCTTCAAGACCAGCTCGTTCTCCGTCTCATAAATGTCCACGGCAGGAGCCCAGGTGGTCAAGGCGGAGTTGTCGCTGCGGCCTTGCAGGCCGGACTCAAACAACCGGTTGACCTGCTCTTGCAGGGACGAAATGTGGCGGAAGCGGTCCCAACGGGTAATGGAATTCATGTCGAAATCTCCTGTAGTAAGTTGCGCGCTATATTTAGCGCAACAAGATAATAAAATATGCGTTTGCCATTGTCAAGTATCCGCTGTCGAAAATTGTGGGGAGGTGATTCGCTGCCTTCATGAACTATAATACACGTATTATCATACACTTGAGATAGTGTGTCTCCGGCATGGTCAACAGAATAGGATGGTCTCGGCTCTGCGTTCGGCGCTCCACCACTGTGATCGTCTTGCGAGAGTCAAGGGCAGCTTCTGCAAGGATTTGAAGGAATAAGGGCTCCGAGACGTGGTAGGAACACGAGCAGGTGACCAGGTACCCGCCTGAATTCAGCAACTTCATGGCGCGAAGATTAATTTCCTTGTAGCCGCGCTGTGCCGCAGGGATGTTGTCGCGGTTCTTAGCAAATGCAGGCGGGTCGAGAATGACCATGTCGAAGCGGCGTCCGACTTCGTCGTACTCTTTAAGCAGGTCAAATGTGTTCGCTTCACGGAAGGTGACATTCGATAGGGGGTTCGCTTCCTGATTGCGGCGGGCTGCATGCAGGGCTGCGGGCGCCATATCGACGGCTTCGACGTGCTCGCAATTGCCCGCCACGGTGAGAGCAAATCCTCCCTGGTAGGCGAAGCAATCGAGGACCTCGCCCGACGCATAGTGCCGCACGGCCGCATGATTTTCGCGCTGGTCTAAAAAGGAGCCGGTTTTCTGCCCGTTGCGCAGATCGTATAAAAAAGCGACGCCGTTTTCTTTCGCGACAAGCTCGCCCGGGACCTCGCCATGAAGAACGCTCACTTTCTGCTCGAGCCCTTCGAGCAAACGCACTTTCGGATCGTTTCGTTCCAAGATGCCCTTGGGAGAAAATAGCTCGATAAGGATATCGCAGATCAGATTTTTGTTCCGCTCGCTCGACTGGCTGAGCGTTTGAATTACGACGTAATCCCCATATACATCGACAATAAGTGAAGGAAGAAGGTCGGCTTCGCCGTAGATCAAGCGATATGCGTCAGTATTTTCGACGACCATTTTACGGTAGGCTGCAGCGTGGCGAATGCGTCCGGTGAAGAAGGCGCGGTCCAACGGAACATCGTCGCGGGTGAGCAGGCGGACGGCAATCTGCGATTTGTCACTGTAAAAGGCGCGTCCTTGGAAGCGCCCGCGTTCGTCGGTAAGCCGGACGATCGCGCCGGCTTCAGCCGCAGCGCTGCACACGTCGCTGCGATAGACCCAGAAGTGGCCGGCACGCAGGCGCTCGACACCACGTGTACTGATGACGACGGAACTTTCCGCCACAATACCTGCCTGAGGCGCCGCATGCGCCAAGTGATTCGCTAAGATGGTACAGCATACTCAGAGCGGTGACGCAGGGATCGCAGGCAAAACGATGGAGCTAAGCGACTTTGATTTCGAGTTACCGGAAGAGCTGATCGCACAGCATCCGCTCGAAGAGCGCGACGCCTCGCGCATGCTTGTGATGGAGCGAAAGTCTGCCGCTTTCGACGATCGCCACTTCCGCGACCTTCCCGAATTGCTGCGCGGTGACGAGCTCCTGGTCCTGAACAATACTCGCGTGCTGCCTGCCCGGCTGTTTGGACGCCGCCAGGGTCTTGGTGCTCAGAAGCCGGGTGAACATAGTCCGATGCGAGCCGAACATCTTAAATCCTCGATCGAAGTTTTGCTGGTGCGGCAAATTGAACCTGATCTTTGGGAGACCCTGGTTCGTCCGGGACGAAAAATCCCGGTCGGCGAACGTATCGTCTTCGGGGAAGGCGAACTAGAAGCCCGCGTGGAGGGTCGCGGCGGATACGGCTTGCGCCTTCTGCGATTTTCGTCCCGAGACGATTTTGCTGCGTCCATCGCGCGCCTAGGCCACATTCCTCTGCCGCCTTATATCCGGCGCGCCGATGAGCCGGGCGACCGCGAGCGATATCAGACGGTTTACGCGAAGCAGGGAAGCGCCGTGGCAGCACCCACAGCGGGCCTTCATTTCACGGCCGAACTCCTGGAACTGCTGCGCACGCGTGGGATTGAGATTGCGGAAATAACGCTCGACGTTGGGCTAGGCACGTTTGAACCGGTGCGAACCGAACGGCTGGAAGACCACAAGATCCATGCGGAGTCTTACAACCTTCCCGACGGCGCTGCGCAAGCGATTGTGGACGCAAAGAAAGAAGGCCGGCCGATCCTGGCTGTTGGCACCACGGTGGTTCGCGCCCTGGAAGACGCCGCGGAAAAATCGGCAGGCGGAAAGAGACTCTTGGCGACTGGGCCGGCCGAGGCCGAAATTTTTATTTATCCTGGAAAACCAATTCGAATTGTGGATCAGATGCTCACGAACTTTCATCTGCCGCGCTCGAGCTTGCTGGCCCTGGTAGCGGCTTTCGCCGGGCGCGAACAGATCCTGCGAGCCTACGGCCACGCCGTCGAGCAGGGATACCGTTTTTACAGTTATGGCGACTGCATGCTGATCCGCTAAGCAATGCCAGAAGCATAGCGGGCGCCGTCTGTCTTTTCTAGGGAGTTTCGTGCAACCCGCCTCCGGTTCGTCTATAATCCGCTTCCTGCTCACGGAGTGGTGCATGCGCTATCTGATTCTGAGCGATATCCACGCTAATGCCACAGCGCTGGAGGCCGCGCTAGAGGCTGCCAAGGGCCGCTGGGACAAGGTTCTGTGCCTCGGCGACGTGGTGGGATACGGACCTGACCCCAACGAAGTCATCGACAAGGTGCGCGAACTCGGCGCCACCACGATTCGCGGCAATCATGACAAAGCAGGCAGCGGCATTGCCAATGCGGACGACTTCAACCCTGTCGCGCGGAATGTGGCGTTGTGGACCAGGGATAAGTTGCGAGCTGAAAACCGCGTCTGGCTGGAGCAGTTGCCGACCGGTCCCGCAACAGTGGACGGATTCTCACTGGTTCACGGCGCGCATCGTGATGAAGATGAATATGTTTTTGCGCCGGCGCAAGCTCTGGACGGCCTGCTCGACGCGCCTTCACAAATTACCTTCTTCGGACACACCCACCTGCAGGGCGGTTTCACCTTACGAGATAATAAGGTGGGCGTGCTGCACTTTAAACCGGCGGGGGACGCTCCGTTTTCAACGCTGACGATCGAACCCGACACCACTTACCTTTTAAATCCCGGATCCGTGGGGCAGCCTCGCGACGGCGATCCACGCGCGGCGTTCGCGATCTCCGACCTTCCCCACCATACCGTGGATTTCTGGCGTGTGCCGTACGACGTCGAAGCAGTGCAAAAAAGAATGGCCGCAGCGGAATTGCCGGAGCCGCTGATAAACAGACTATCGTTCGGGCGCTAAACCAACAGGAAACCATGGAACCAGGAGAAACCCCGTATCGTGAAGAACGGCGCCGTCTGCCTGTGGCTTTTTTAGCCGGCGCGGTAATCGTGATTCTGATTTTCGGCAGTTTTCTTCTTTTGACCCATGTGATGCGTTCGCACGATTCTCCCAGGGTTGTGAAATTCCCTTTTGGTCCTGCGGAACAAGCCTACGCTCCGCACATCCAGTTTTTGGATATTCAATTGGCGCATGCCACAAATTTTTTGAATCAGGATTTTACTTATGTAGCCGGAACTGTGTTTAACGACGGTCCGCGGAGAGTGCAAGGCTTGGAAGTTACCGTGGAATTTCACGATCCGTTTCGCCAAGTGATCTTGCGCGACTCGAACCAGCTGATCGGGTCCAAAGATGCCTCGCTCGACGCCGGGCAGCGCCGCGATTTCCAGGTCCAGATGGAACATCTTCCTGCGGAATGGGATAGGCAGTATCCTTCGATACGGGTCACCGGGCTCGCTCTGCAATAGCGTATCTAAATTCAGCGGGAAGGCAATTTTCAGCGCCACGGGTATTTTGCGGGCATCGAACTGGATCCCAAACCACCGATCGAATGGCTGGTTGCGCCGGGACTGCGATTCCATGCCGCCAGCGACAAATCCGCCGAACGGAGGCGATCTTCGGCAATGAGAAAGCCTCGCCGCGATTACCGAACTAAATTATCGACAGCAAAAAATTAGGGAAGCGGCCTGGATGGAACCAGTACCACTTCCCGGGGTGTGTCCTAGAAGTATTTGAGTAATTAGACGCGAGTAGCCGGAAAAGGTTGCATTTACCGCGGAGATGCCAAACTAGCTAATAAAAAAGGTACTTGCGCCATTTCTCGTCACGATGACCGATCAGGCGCATCAGTTGGCGGGAAGTGTGCAGAGTGAACGGGCGCGGGCGACGCTGAAGCTTTAGCCCAGCTTCTTCCGGCGTGCGATCGCCTTTGCGGTTGTTGCAGCCGTAGCAGCAGGCCACCAAATTCTCCCAGGACGAGCGTCCGCCGCGCGAACGCGGCATCACGTGGTCCAGCGTCAATTCGGAGGCGGGAAGGGCGTCGCCGCAAAACTGGCAGGTGTTGCGATCGCGGAGCAAAATGTTTTTTCGCGAGAGCGCCCGGCTTTGCTGCGGAATGTGCCGGTAAGTCAGCAGCCTTATCACAGACGGAACTTGCATCGCTTTTTGCGTGGTATGAACTTGCGCATGGTTGGTTTCTTCTGCTTGCGCCACGCCTTTGAGCATCAGCACCAAAGCTCTCCGCACAGCGGTCACATTGATGGGCTCAAAAGTCGCATTGAGCACCAATACCGGAGCTTGCATCACCGAGGGACGGCTGGCCGGGGAAGGCGACAGCTTGGAGGCGGCAGAGTCCGGCGCGACACCGCCCAATGCAATTTTTGGTCGGGGACGTAAGCCGGTCTTAAGACGCTTGTCCATTCGCCCGCCTTTGAACGTGCCGAAAGACTGCGTTATTTTTGGATGCTCGCCTTGCTCACGGGGTTACCCATCTAGCCGAACCAGCGCCATATTAGCCGGCGGCAGACCTGTCACCACACGAACTCCTGTTAATCCTAGCACGGCTTCGCGCCGGCCTTCTTCAAAACTCGCGAACACGCATCAAGAGTCGCGCCAGTGATCAATACATCATCTTTCAGCAGGATGCGGAGGTTGTCAACTCGTACACCTTCGCGGGTAGCCTAGACGCCACGTACGGGAGTCCCCATGTTCTTTGCCAGGAGTGCACCAGACGGGCCGGGCGGGGCTTGGTGCGCATAAGCAGATACGACCCATTTTCAATCCGAACGGGGCGCCACGCGCGGCAGAGACGGCAAAATGGACCGCTGGCCCTTGCGGCTACCTGCGAAATAAACGGCGGCGGCAGCAATCGTACAGGGGGTCGACGATCGGCTGAAGTGAAGCAAGGCAATCCGGGATGCGGATCGCGGTCAGGAGCGTCCGGCCACAAATTCGGCAAGACGCGGCAAACAGCGCCGCTGCAACAGCGTCCACCGCATTCCGAATGATCACACAGAATGCGGCAAACGCCGGCGCCGCCGACTCGGAAGCTAACCGAGGAAATGAAGTTAGGTACGCAAGTCTAGGCAATCGCGATTCCTCTTGGAGCGATGGACTCGGGAGATCTTTTCCCCGCGGCTGGAGCGAACTCAAGGAGGGAGCTTACAGCAGGCCCTGCTCCGTTTTTTCCTGGCAGGTGATGCAGTAGCGGGTCCACGGCACAGCTTCCAGCCGTTTCTGCTGAAGTTCTTGATGGCATGCGATGCATTCGCCGAAGCTATCGTCCTTGATGCGCGCCAAAGCGTCGTTCACAAGCTGCAGAAGTGAACGATCGTTGTGAGTCTGTCCGAAGAGAAATTCCTTAGTATAGGAATTGGCGGCCTTGTCCGCGAGATCGACAGTGGGGTCCTCATCCGCTTCGCGGCCCTCTTGTTCGGTACGCGCAATTCCACGCATCAGCTCATCGCGTCGCGTGACCAATTTCTTTTTATAGTATTCGAGTCGCTTCTTATCCATGGTTCGGTCCCTAGGCGGGGTTAGTCGCCTTACTAAAATCCAACGATTTTAACGACACCTTCTCTCCAATGTCAAATTAACGCCGATTAACGC
>Ga0307477_10000598_pt1 | contig 38391 bp, 31 predicted proteins | sample atmos_gasesECM2C_FD_203316 | JGI IMG/M metagenome (GOLD analysis project Ga0307477, IMG submission 203316) | Hardwood forest soil microbial communities from Morgan-Monroe State Forest, Indiana, United States - atmos_gasesECM2C_515 | ecosystem: Environmental > Terrestrial > Soil > Temperate... | reverse complement strand
CTCTGAGAAAGACGTTGCGATTATGCGCGCAGTGTCGTTTACAAGATCGGCAGATCTCTCTGAGAAAGATCGAGATAGATGGTCGTTGGGCTGCGCAACTCTGCGTAACAATACACTCTGCATTAGAACCGTTATGCTTTCGAAAGCATAACGGATCGAAGTAGAGGTCATGCACTGTGCGCGCCCGGTGCTTTGGAGCCTCGAGTTTCCCCTCAACGAATGCTTCGTAGATGACCACCTGATCTGTGACATCCGTTAGCTCGCTCCGTTGCCACGCCTCCACTTGCCTGCGCATCGGCTCGAAATTGCGCTGCATTCGGTCAACACCCACCGAAACACAGTCAATGAGAGAAAACGACTTCGAATGCTTGGCCAGTACCGGAGTAAAGACTGCCGTAACGCAAAAGGCAACTTTCATTTTGAACGCACAGTGAGGTATCGCAGGAGTAAATGATGACCGCCAAGAAGTGCTTTACCTATGACACAACTAGGCGTATTTATATGGCAGACGCCTCGCGCCAGCCTTATTCAAAAGGCCGAACGGATCAACTCGGCTCGCACCCTGCTGCAGCTGTATCCGCACTGGCCCGAGGCTGCCCAGCAATTGGCCCGGAATTGCTCCATCTCCGAGCGCCAGGCCTATCGCTACCTCGAGCAGGCACAGCGACTCAAGCACCCAGTCCCGGTCGGCGATGTCAAAGTGCCCTTCACCGTCAAGCTTTCGCGGCGTCTCGTCGAGCGACTCCGCGTCTACGCCGCTTCGACCGGATTGACCTTAAGCGAGATCGCCAGCCGAGCTATTTCGGCGGTGCTGCACCGCGGGGGAGTGGCTGACCCGACACCCAGTCAGTCCCGAACCGTTCATTTCGAATATCGCTCTGACCGATTGTTGCCGGACAAGTTGGTTCAGGCCTACGAACTGCTCGTGTCGGACCAGCGCCGGTCGATTGCTCCAAGCCCGCAGCCCGCAAGCTGCCAGGAGGTTGTGAATGAACAAACCGGCCGCCCTCTACACGCCGTGTGTCCTCCGATCGGCAAAAGGAGAACCACAACATTGCCAGCCAGGTAGCGGCGTTGACGCAATTCGCCGCGACCAACGGATACCTGGTCCCGCCCGAGTGGCAGTTCCAGGATGATGGCTATAGTGGCGCCACCTTGGTCCGTCCTGGTTTGGAGGCATTGCGGGACCTCGCGTCGGGGGGAAAGATCCAAGCCGTTCTTATCTACTCGCCGGATCGCTTGAGTCGGAAATATGCCTATCAAGTGCTGTTGGCCGAAGAGCTGGCCCGCTGTGGTGTGGAGCTGATCTTTCTGCGAGCGCCCTCTGGCGCTACCGCCGAAGATCAGTTGCTGGTCCAGCTTCAAGGGATGATTGCGGAATACGAACGGACACAGATTGCCGAGCGTTCTCGCCGGGGCAAGCGGCACCGCGCTCAGCAGGGCTCGATCAATGTGCTGTCGGGCGCCCCCTACGGCTATCGCTACGTGAAGAAGACCGATACTTCGGCGGCCTACTACGAAGTGGTGGAGTCCGAGGCCGAGGTGGTGCGTTTCATTTTTCGATGCCTATACGCGGCAAGGCCTCAGCATTGGTGCCATAGCGGGCTTACTCAACCAACGCGAGGTGCTGACGCGGACGCCCAACCTCCGCTTTCTGGGAACGTTTGTGGCGGACAGCCGGCATCCAGTCCGTCCTCTGCTTCATAGTCGCGTACATCGTCTACGGCCATCGGCCGGAGGTCGGCGCATCGGCCGATGCACTGGCAGCCTTCTACGACGGCGATCGCATGCGGATTCTGATCGCGACCGTGTTTAACGGCTTGGCTGTCCTCAATCTCATGTGGTTCGCGGGGGCGCTCAGGACCACCCTGGCGGAGGCGGGACGAGACGTTTGGGGCGCGGCGGCGACCGCCTCCAGTGCCGCCCTCGGAGCGCTTTTCCTCTTGCTCATCGCGGTGGTCGCAGCCCTCGCGTACTCCATCGCCGGCTCGGGAAATCACATGCTCACATCGGGCCTGAACGACTTCGCATGGGCAGGCTTCGTGTTGACTTCATTCCCACGCGCGATGCTTATCATGGCCGCGGCGTTTGGGCTCTGGCGGGCACGCTGATCTCGAACACGCTCTTCGCGGCCGGGGTCGCTGCCGTCGTGCTCGTCTTGCTAGGCGTACCACCTGGCTGAGCGGCGGATTCTGGGCACCGGACGGCGTCTATTCGGGCTTCCTCTCGCCCGCCATCGGCCTGGTGTGGGGCATGGTCGTGAGCGCGGTGCTCTTGACCCGCAGCCCTGCCACTCGTGCTCGATGGTGAGGCCGACTCTGGCCCGCGGTCAAGTTAATAAGCGGAGCCGAAGGAGTTTAGGAGGAAACAAACATGGCAAATCCAATTCTGGCCACCGGCGCGGCGGGACGCGCCGGTGGGGTAGGGCGCACGATCACCGAACAGCTGCTGAAGCAAGGCAAAACGGGGCGAGCGATGGTGCGAAATGAAGACGAACGCGCGCAGACATTGCGCGACATGGGTGCGGAGGTCGTGATCGGGGATCTGCTCGATCTCGATTCGATGCATAGGGTGATTGCCGGGTGCAAGACGATGTACTTCGGCATGTCGGTTTCGGATGCCTATCTGGCCGCGACGGTCGATGCGGCGGTAGCGAAGCATCACGGCGTGAAGGCGTTCATCAATATGTCGCAGATGACGGTCTCTCAGATGAGCATTACCGCAACTACTCCGCGCCCACAGCACAAGCTGCACTGGCTCGCCGAGCAGGCGCTGAACTGGTCAGGTCTGCCGGTTGTGCACGTGCGGCCGACAGTTTTTCTCGAAGGCTTCTTCCTGACTTTGACTCCGGATTCAGTCAGGGAATCCGATCAGATCAAGCTACCGTTCGGGGAGGGCAAGACTTCGCCGGTGGCGCCGCAAGACGTTGCACATGCGATTGCCGCGCTGCTCGCCAATCCGCAGCCGCACATTCGGCAAGATCTATCACCTGACGGGTCCGCAGTCCGAGAACATGCATTTCTTTGCATAGGAGTATTCGAAGGCGCTGGGTCACTCCATCGGCAAAAGCAGCCTGGGTGTCTTCGGATGGCTCGCATTCGTCGCTCTATTACATCTGACCAACACTCGCTCGTTAGCGATCATCGGCGATCCCGACGCTAGCGCGTACGGACTCCTTTTCTCCTTTGCGTCCAACAGTGAAAAGGACCAGTTCCTGGATTTGGTCCGTTCGAATGAGGATCTGGGGAGCGACTACATCCAGAATGATTCCATGTACCCCTTCAGCTCAAGAGATTCGTAACGCTGGTCCGCTTGCTGCGGTCCTACCCAGATGTCATGACTATTGCCACCCTAGTAGCGACAATAGTTTTCGTGGGGGTTGAGGATGCTCGTGCGGCATCGTAACGTCCTCTGCGACAAGAGCTGCCGGGAAAGGTATTCAAGTGCGAATGATCTCAGTCGGCGCGCAGCCTTTTCAGGGCCTTCAGCGGAGGGAAACCACGGTTAAGCGTATTGCGGCACGTAAGCGGAATCCAATTTCTTGATAAACGACTTTTGCGCCATTCTCAGACTTGACGTGGAGAAAGGGTGTCTTTCCCGCTGCCAGAATCTGAGATGTGAGGAACGTCACCAGGTCCCGCGCATATCCGCGTCCACGAAAGTCGGGATGAGTGCATACCGCGCTGATTTCCGCAAAGCCAGTGGATTGTAATCGCTCGCCGGCCATTGCCACCAACCGCCCATCGCTCGCGCGTATCCCGAAATAGCTTCCCATCTGGATTGTTTGCGGCAAAAACGGGCCGGGCTCGGTGGCAGCGGTGAGCTCCAACATTTCGGGAACGTCCGTCGTCCCGAGTTGAAGCGGCGCACCAGGCGGGGGGGCCAGTGAAGCCTCGCAACTCATCTGGTCGATCCACCGAGAACGGTCGACTTGCCAGCCGCCGGGCACATCGATGGGACTGGCGGTAAACAACGCGACGTGCTCGCCAGGACTGACCAGCCGTTGCAAATCGGCGAATCCGTCATCCGTGGGATGAAGCAAAGCCGCCAGCGGTGAAACATCCGGCGGATATCGTCGCGCAAGGCCATGCGAGCGGGCAAGGAACTGGTGTTCCGTCGTCAGCGCGAACCAGATCGGGTTGTCAAGAGAGTCTAGCATCGACGGGACCAAGACGATCCGCACCTTGAGTCGCTAACATCCACTCCGGATACTCGGGTGGAAGTTGGCTCGCTCCATCCAAACTCTTTAACTCGTCTTGAGTGAGTTTTAGATGAATCGCCGCCAAATTGTCTTTTAACTGATCCATGCGCTTTGCACCCATAAGCACTGAGGTGACAAAGGGTTTGGATAAAATCCACGCAAGTGCTACTTGCGCCGGGCTGCACTCGTGAGCTTTGGCGATTGGCCCCATCACATCGATAATGTTCCAAGCCCTCTCTTTATTCACAATTGGAAAATCGTGAACTGACCGTCGAGAGTTTTCAGGCTTCTGGTTATGACGAGTAAATTTACCGGAGAGCAGTCCTCCGGCGAGAGGACCCCATACCAAAAGGCCCACTTTTTCAGACTCAAGGAGTGGAACAATCTCACGCTCAAGATCGCGTCCTGCAATCGAGTAATAGGCTTGCAGAGAGTCGAATCGGGCCAAATCTTTCCGCTCTGACACGCCTAAAGCGCGTGCGATCTTCCAGGCCTGCCAGTTGGAGACGCCAATGTAGCGGACTTTTCCTTGCCTCACCAAGTCATCCAGCGCGCGAAGGGTTTCTTCGACAGGTGTGACTGCATCATTTCCGTGAACTTGATAGAGATCAATGTAATCAGTGTGAAGTCTTTTAAGGCTGGCTTCGACGGCATCCACAATATGCCCACGCGAGGCACCCACGTCATTTCGCCCAGGCCCCATTCTGTGGTAAACCTTGGTGGCGATCACAACATCTTTTCTTTCCACACCAAGATTCTTAAACGACTGCCCAAGGATCTTTTCGCTCTCTCCATTGGAGTAAACATCCGCTGTATCAAAAAAGTTTACGCCTGCATCCAAAGCTCCCTTGACAAGTTCATCGGCTCCCTTTTGGTCGAGATTTCCAATAATTTTAAAGCCCCCTTCTCCACCAAAGGTCATAGTTCCGAGACAGAGTTTTGATACGAGAAGTCCCGCATTCCCCAGTGTTTTGTATTCCATTTTTCTTCCCCTTCTAATTCCATTTTTCTTCCCCTTCTATTTGTTTGACATCGGTTTTAATTTCACGATGCCAATCTTTTCTCGCTTCAGCCCAGCCACTCAATGAGGAGCTGGTTCAGCCGGTCGGGCGCGTCCAATGGAATCCAGTGGCTGGCGTTATCGATCTGCTCGTAGCGCCACCGTGCTTTCACGAATTGTCCCGACATCTTCATGCGTTCACCGTCGAGGTAGTGATCGTTTGAGGACCAGATGCCGAGAGTTGGAGCTTCCACGGGCGGCAGTTTGGGAGGCGACGCCGGCAGGCGCGGCGCGAGGTTCGCGCGGTACCAATTGAGCGAAGCCTTTAGAGCATCTGGTCGGGACAGATCTGAGATGTAACGATCGATATCACCATTGCTTCGGAGCATTTCCCGGAACAGCGCCCAGTTGTCGTGCTGCAGCCACCCCTCCGCAATTCCCTCGAACTGGAAAAACAGCTGGTACCAGGCCATCTCCCGCTGCCGCAACGTATATGGCGCAAGTGGATGTGGCACCGAAAGAACGACAAGCCTGCGAACGCGATTCGGGTGGGCAGTAGCCGTCCGCCATGCTACAGAGGCTCCCCAGTCGTGAGCAACAATGTCCGCTCTGTCGATACCTAGCGCGTCGAGAATGCCGACCAAATCGTCGGCCGCGTTCTGCAGGGAATATGCGGCCACTCCTTCCGGGCGATCGGAGCGCCCGAAGCCACGCTGGTCCGGTGCAATGGCGCGGAAGCCATTCGCGAGAAGGAATGGAATCTGGTTGCGCCAAAGAAACGAAGAGTCCGGCCACCCATGCAGCAAGAGCACTGGCTTTCCTCTGCCGTGGTCTTCTACATGAAGGGAAACGCCGTCTCGCGGAATATGATGCTCCGTATACCGAGACGTCGATGGACTTGCTGGAACCAGCTGACTTTCGCGTTCAAGACTTCCGCCAAACGTTGTTTTCGTGAGGGCAGCAGCTGCTGCCAGTACGCCGCCAGACCCGACAATGAATGAACGACGGGAATTGACGGATTTTTGTCTAATGTGATCGTTCATATGCCCTTCTCCATCAAGTAGAAAATACGATTCCTTCGCGATTGCACCCGACTGTCAAAGATTCCCGAATACAACTCGCTTCTTAACTGGCGATCTGTTTCAACCACAGTTCATGACTATTGAAGGCGCCGACGTGCTGAATCGTTCTATGGACAAGCACGATTCTCTGCGGTCCGTCCGACATCCATATGTCACCTCGCATCCTCTAACGCAGATATCGCAGATTTCCTTCTTAACCAGCGTGAGCGCGGCCAAGCACACCGCGTTCGAGTTCTTGTTCCGCCTGGAGCCAATCGTCCACGTCACGGCCTGATTGTTTGCCGCGTTCGAGATAGATTTCGTAAGCGCGACGTCTGATCTCCTCTGTACGCGCCGAGTTCCCTACCGAAATCTCTCCGGTCTCCAGGCTGGGTAGAGGTTGTTTGGGGTTCTGCGCCGCTATTGCTCATTAGTTTTGATGACACATCCATCTCCCTCTTGTTAGTGATTGGATTGCCGTTGTTCGTCGATGCTGTTCGGGCATTCGCTCCGCCTGAGCCATTGCCGTCAGGGCAAGACGCGAATCCTGCCTGCAAATCTAGGTTGATGCACCTGGTTTGAATTCGCGAGGTCTGCTGGGACTTCTACTGCTCGGTATTTCCCTTTCCTTTGTATGTACCTCTCGCTTGCATTTCGTTCTGGCTGAACGACAAGTGCATCACACCCTCACTGCTTATCAGCTTGACCTATTGGTATAACCAAAAACCATTTATCGGCCAGATTGGGGAGGGGCAAATGAATGATGTAGGTGCCGTTCCACCCGCCGCGGGTGAAACCATGGAGATCTTCTGGATGAGGAGTCACCACCATAATGTGGGGTCCCACGTGAAACTCCCCGCCGGACGCCCCCGGAACCCATTGACCCATATACATGTAGGCAATGCCAAGCCTGTCGATGTGCTGAGGCCGTCCGGCAAGGCCATCCGTCACCCACTGAAAGAAAACACTATCGAAACATCCCGGGTCGTCATGCTTGGAACCGGGTGGTGGACCCGGTAGGCAGGTCCATTCACTGGTACCCTTACGGAGAACTCGAAAGTCGCCGCCCTTGCTGGCCGGATAATCCACAATGGTCGCTTCGTCGGTTATGAAGTTTGGTGCGGCCCTCAGTGCGTCCGCAATTTTCTCAGCGTCCGTTACAGGCAGGTGTTCAGTCGCGCTCTGAGCACTAGCTGTGAGCGCAGCGAAAAGACAAAGTACAGCTAGCCTCATCTCGCACCTCAGCAAGGAATTCTCTTGCCATAACAGCTTCCAATCCGACGTTCCCAATCCTTGAAGCACCTTCGCCTGGCGCGGCTCCAGCCGTCGTGATCTTCACCGCGGAAAGGCGCTTTATCTTAGATCATGCGAGCGTAAACATCAGCAGCCCGACCGAAAAGAAACCCACAGCGCCGCGCCGGACGCTGTGGCTGATCTCCCAGGTGTTTAAGCGCATCCGGGAGGTTAAAAAAGCTCTTAGCCGCGAGCCATTGACCCGATCTCATCGTGCCGGCCTATGTAGCGGCATCCTCGAAGAGCTTTATCAACTTCTCGTCGAGCAGAGCGGGCACAGAGGAAGGCCGTGTCTCCGGAAATTTGCTGAAAAATGCAGACGGCAGGTCCATGTCGATCCGCGTCTCCTCGCCGTCCCGCTGGGACACGCAAATACGCACGGGAGCGCCCAAGCCAGCGGCACCGGTGTACTCGAACAAACCACGGGCGATGACAGCGTTCCCGACAAGGTAGAATTTCGATTCGATGGGAATCCCCGCGAGGCGCATTGTGGAGCCCTGCTCGAAGTCCCAGAAGATTGCCATTGGCGTGGAAGTGGAGTCGACGTAGGCTTCGACACCCGCGCGATCGCCGTGCGTCACGTATTCCATCAGTTTGGGGATGTGGAAGCGCTGCAAGCTCCTCTCGATCGCCTGAGTGGCCTCGAAGAAGGACTTACTTGAGCGTATGGTGAGGAGGACGCCATCGTATTTGGTCCTCGTCGTCTGTGCGGAGACTCCCCCTGCTTTGCCTGTGCTTTTCATTTGTGCGTACTTCTCCTTTGAGTTTCAATTTGCCTTACGTATTGCTTTCGGCATGCGACGACGAACCTCGCGTACTTCGGGCTTATCGCGATCGCAATGACACACTATTTAGCGGCTGTCGACCCGCCATCGCTGAGAAGTAGATGAAGCGGGGTCAGCGGACCAAGCTCGATGAACTCGTGCCTCATAAGGCCCTCTTGGCCTAACGGCAACTCTTCCATCAGTGCACGCGCCTCTTCGAGCGAGGTCACATTCAAGAGGAAAACAGGGCCTGTCTGCGTCTGGCGAATCCACCATTGGTCGATCTTGCCAGCCAGATACAGTCGAAGCGTAGCTGGCACTTCCTTCGGAAAGATCTCCTTTATTTGCTCCTGTGTTGGAGGCTTCGTGAATTGTCCGATAGCCAGAATCTTTGTTGTCGGGACTACTGGAAAATTACGCTTAGGCATTTCGTTGGCGTTGGCCGCCTCGTCTTGAACGTTATCCATATCCGGCTCCTATCTTCGTTTGCGTGTCTGTGCCTTTCGTCTGTATGTACCTCTCATTTGTTTCGCAGTCCGGCTTAACGACAAGCGCGTCGCTACCATGTCGCGACCACTCACTCCTTTTCCCTTTCCATCCATTCCCGAATATATGGAGTGCAGTTCTCAAGCTTCACGCCGTCCGCTTCACAACTCATAAAGAAGCGCATTACTTCGCGATCGACCACGCCGACGTCTTTCAGATCTATAACGATGTTTCGGCAATCCGTTTGAAGGCCAAAAAGCCTTCTCAATTCGGCTATCGCCGCTTTTTCGATCCGGCCACTCAGGATGAACACTGCGAATCTCCCTCGTGCCTCAGTCTCAATCCTGAAAGTCATCGATCAGGCCATTTGGCGAACATCGCTGTCCCGGCTATGCCTCACTGCATTTTCTCCATCCGAGCACCAATCACGGCAGTGCAACCGAGTGGCCAATTGGATTTCACTGAAAAACAGGGCTTGAGAAAAAGATTGAAGGGACAGAATCTTAGGAAGTGCCAGAATTCTGGAAATTCAGCAAGGGAGCTCAATGGCTCAATGGAGGGTTTAGCGCTAGAGCTTTTGCGCTACGGCGAGAACGGGGCTCGGTCCTAACTGCATAACCCGATAGGTCGTCGAACCAAATACTGCTACATCCAAAGCGCCGCGGCCACGCACTCCCATAGTCACCATGTCGATTTGAGCGTCCACGGCAAATTGGATGATTTGCTCGTAGGGCCTTCCGATGCGCACTGCTGTTTCAATCTTGAGGGTCTTGCGCCCCTGAGATGCAATCAGCCTATCGAGCTGTTGCTTCGCCGCCCCGATGGCGTCTTCTGTCTTAGCAGGAGTTGAGGCCGCATGCGACACGTGCAGCAGGGTGAGCTCGGCGTCGTACTCCGCTCTCACAGAGATCGCATAGTTCAAGGCCCACTCTGAATCTTCAGAGAAATCCGTACGGAAAAAAATGCGGCTCAAGTGGTGGGGGTGGGGCTGCTCTTCATCTGCAGGGAGAGACTCATGTAACAGCTTACCTACGACGAGCAGACGGTCAAACCCTCGGCGGCCGTGCGTTCCCATGACGATCACGTCGGTGTTCTGTGCTTGCGCACACGCCAAAATAGAGTCAGGGTCTAATCCCTCTTGCACCACGAGCTCTGGCTGAATTTCACCGTCGGTATGCTTTTTACGAATTCCCCTAGTTCCTCCTTGCCACTCTCGCGAAGTGCCCTGACGAATTCTTCATACAGGCCCGCAGAGGTAACAAAGCCCACCGAAGGATCTCGCCAAAGCTCAACGATATGTTGCGCCACCAACCTGGCTCGATAGTGCTCGGCCAGTGATAGCGCATGGCAATACGCCCTTATCGAAAACTCTGAGAAATCGATAGGACGAAGGATGAGAGTCTAATTTCCACAAGTTTACGGCCCAGGCCACGTGAACTCACATCGTTTCGCGACGGTAGCGCACTGTGTTCTTTCCATCGGAGCGCCGATCGGGGGTAAGTGCAACCGAGTGCCCACTCGGATCTCAGTGAAAACAGGGCTCAAGAAATCAAATAAAAGTGACAGTATCTTAGGAAGTGCCAGAATCCTGGGAGTTGACAGGAACTTACCGGACGGCGTGTTTCTTTATGTTGAGCTGTTTGATTTTCAAATCTAGCGTTGACCGCGGAATCCCAAGTTTGGCAGCCGCTCCCTTTGGCCCAGAAACCCTTCCGTTGCTTTCTTCAAGAGCCGTCTCGATGAGTTCCTTCTCATAGCTCCGAAGGGTCTTGGTGAGAGAGCCAGATGACTCAGGGCGAAGTCCGTCCTGACTTGAAAGCCATCCCTCATCGATCCAAAAGGTATCTCCGCCGCAGAGGATGACAGATCTCTCGACGATATTTTGCAGCTCACGAATGTTGCCCGGCCAATCATAGGACTGGCATAACGTAAGCGTATTTTTGTCGATTTTGCTGATTCCCTTTCGTGCCTTCTCCGCATAGCGCTTCACGAAGTACTCGACCAGCATCGGAATGTCTTCCTCTCGTTGCCGGAGAGGCGGCACATCAATCGGGAAAACATTCAGCCGGTAGAAGAGGTCAGCGCGAAATGTTCCTGAGGTAATTGCAGCTGGCAAATCGCGGTTGGTAGCGGCGATTATTCGAACATCAACGGGAATGACGCGGCTACCTCCCACTCGTTCAAATTGACGCTCCTGGAGGACTCGAAGCAACGCAATCTGAGTTTCCGCGGGAAGCTCGCCGATTTCGTCGAGAAAGATCGTGCCCGAATGCGCCAACTCAAAACGCCCCTGCCGGCGCTGCATAGCGCCGGTAAATGCCCCCTTCTCGTGGCCAAACAATTCTGAGGCGATGAGCGATGAAGGAATCGCGGCGCAATTCACCGTAATAAATGGATGGCCAGCCCGCTGCGACGCCTTGTGTATGGCGCGCGCAATCAGTTCTTTCCCGGTACCTGTTTCCCCCGTAATCAGCACAGTAGAGTCGGTGGGGGCGACTTTCACGATGCTGGACAGAACAGTTTTCAAGGCGGGCGAGGAACCCACGATCTCCTCAAACATGGAGACCTGATCGATTTGTTCCCTGAGGGCGAGATTCTCGTCATGAAGGCGGTCTTTCAGGCGCTTGATTTCTTCGAAAGCTTTCCCTAATTCACCCTCAGAGCGCTTGCGGTCGTCAATGTCGGTCGCCAAGATATACCAACGGACAATGCGACCGTCGGCGTCGCGCAGCGGACGCGCTCGCACGTGGAACCAGCGGTAAACGCCATCGGCTCGACGGCCACGATTCTCGAAATCAAAAGCTTGCCCGGTTTCAAGCGCGCGCTTCCAGGCGTCGATCGTGGGAAGAATGTCATCCGGATGAAAAGAGTTGTTTGTCGCCCAATTCTGCAATTCCTCGGTCGTCTTGCCGAAATATTCTAGGACTTGGCGGTTGACGAGTTCGACCTCACCTCCCGCGGTCATGACGGCAATTTGGCCCGGAATACTGTCGACGATAAGGCGCAGGTTCTCCTCGTTCGTCTTGATCTTTTCTAGTGCCAGCGCCAGGGCCGCCTGCGATCGTTGGCGTTCAATCGCTATCAGTGCGATGTGCCTAGCGCCCTCGATGAGTTCGATTTCGGCGTTCGTGGGTATCCGCGGCTCGGAAGAGTATAGGGCAAAGGTACCAAGCACCTCGCAATCCTTCGTCAAAATCGGCTCGGACCATGCTGCGCCAATCCCGTTCTTGATGGCGAGGTCTCGATACTCATCGAGCCAATTTATGTCGGTTGCAACGTCAGCGACGATGACTCGCTCTTTCAAGAGCGCGGCGGCGCCGCAGCAACCTGCGTGCGGAGAGATGCGCAGTGGACTGACTACTGGGAGCCAATCGCGGGGGACAAGGGTGCCGGCAGTATGCCAGAGGCGTTCCCCGTCCGGATCCATCAACAAGACTGTTGATATCACCGGCGAAGCAACAACGTCGATGGAACGGCACAGATCGTTCAGTATATCCTTTAGGCTCGCGCCATCGGCGATCATCTCTAGGGTTCGCTTCTCCGCAGCTAATAGAGATTCCGCCTGTGATGCGGTTCGTGTATTCAGACCTTGTTTGGATTTGGAGCCTGCCGGCTGCACCACGCCGGCGGCATGACTGACTTGTAGGTTGTGGTTCGGCTTGAGTCGTGATTCCGCGGAGCTCATGACGTTCTCCATCCTGGGTCCCGGCTTATGACCCTTCCATCGTAAGGGTAGACGTCAAAAACGGTGCATGTCATTGCGGCACACAACTTAGTTCGATGATCAACCTGCGATTCTAGATTCGCACGAGTATCAAAGACGGGAGCAGCACCATGCTGGATTGCCCAGCTGTCGATGTCTTCTCTACTATTATCTTTTTGCGCAGAATCGCTATCGAACCCTTGGCGAACCCTCGGCGGATGATGAGCGATTTCTATTGTCTAGCAGCTAGACTGTCGATAGCAGCCTTACTCTCGAAGCACTTGATGCACGAAAGAAATCGGCGAATGGCGGATCGTGGCGAAAGGGGTATTGGCCCTGCCCGGCGCGGTAGTTTCTCCAGAATCTGGCACACCACTGGCACACCGGATCGCCCAAAAGCCCAGCAAAACAGCAGTTGTCGGCTGACTGATAGTTACTCGACCTTTAAGGCTCAAGCGTTCGATCGCCCCTCGATACTGGCTAAGAAATCCTTTCCAATCTTCCAATTAAGAGGAACCCTGGAATTGCTTTCGAGACTCAAATAAAACATCAAGCGGAGGTTTACTGTGGGGAATCCAGTTTATCGGCCTCAGTGGATGATGGTTCTAACGAGCGTAGTCGTTGCCGCAATGTCGGTTACGAGCAGCGAGACCTTCCCTGCCTTCTTCGGAGAGCAGCACCCTCCTGTTGCAGGTGAGACGTTGTCTGTCTCGGCTGTTCCCGCGCTCCACGGTATTGTGGATTCAGGTCGTAATGCCGATCTTCGCTGGTCCGACTTTACGCCCTACAAAACAGAGGTCGCCAAAATTTACGAGACGAACGGTTATTCTTTGCTTTGGGTTCAGAACGGGCGCATCCGTCCCCAGGGCCTGGCCGTGATCGAGATCTTACAAAATGCCGCCGCTAAAGGACTCGACCCCGAAGACTACGACGGCTCGCGATGGCAGGGCCGCGTCCTCAAGCTGGGCCAAAAGCCGTCTGAACAAGACTTGGCCTCGTTCGATACCGCGCTTACGGTCTCGGCAATGCGCTACATCCGTGCCATTCACTGTGGCCGCGTAAATCCCAAGGAATTCAAGTTTCAGCTCGATATGGAGGGGAAACAACTCCCGTTGGCGGAATTCATTCAGACCCAGGTTGTGAATGCAGGCGATCCAGCCGCCGAAATCCAGAAGCTGGAACCGCCCTTCTTGGGCTACCGGAAGCTGCTCGCGCTCTTGCCGGTTTATGAAGGATACGCAAAGCAAGCTGACGGACAGAAGCTACCAACGATCACGAAGACTGTGCACCCCGGCCAAACCTACGCTGGCGTGGTCCGCTTGGGGCGGTTTCTTCAGGTCATCGGCGACATTCCATCAGGAGTGCAGCTGGATCCAAATGCAACGATCTATCAGGGTGCGATCGTTGATGGTGTGAAGCATTACCAGGACAGACATGGGGAAACTCCCACCGGCAACCTTGACGCGCGCACGATCAATGAACTCAATACGCCTCCGGCGGCTCGCATTCGCCAGATCAAGCTAACGCTCGAACGGTGGCGCTGGGTTCCACATTCCTTCCCACAACCGCCCGTGGTTGTGAATCTTCCTGAGTATCGCGTACGCGCGATGAACCCGGATGGCACCGTCGCCTTCTACAAGAACGCCATCATTGGAAAAGCCTACGGCCACAAGTCTCCAGTTTTTGAGAAAGAGATCCAGTACGTTGTCTTCCGTCCCTATTGGGACGTGACTCCCAGCATTCAGCGCAACGAAATCGTGCCACACATCCAGAAAGACCCGAACTACATCGCCAAGCATAATTTTGAGGTCGTCACGCCCAAAGGCGAGGTCGTAACCGACAATGAAGTGACCACGGAGGTTCTAGAAGGCATAAGATCGCTTCACCTGATGGTGCGGCAAAAGCCCGGCGACACGAATTCTCTGGGACTGGTGAAGATCATCTTCCCCAATCCGGAGAATGTGTACCTGCATGGCACAGATGCTCCGGAACTGTTCTCGCAGGACGTCCGCGATTTCAGCCACGGATGCATTCGGGTAGAGAAGCCTGCGGACCTGGTTGCTTGGGTGTTGCGCAACAATCCGGGCTGGGATTTGGAGCGGGTAAAGGCCACGATGAACGGCGAGAAAAACAATCTTCAAGTGAACCTGGTCACGCGAATTCCGGTTCTGATCGTCTACGGCACGGCTACGGTGAACGAGGAAAATCAGATTCGGTTTTTCGACGATATCTATGGTTATGACGCAGAACTCGATAAAGCGTTGGCCGCCGGTTATCCCTTGGCCTGGTAGTGCCTTGAACAAGGTGTCCAGCAAACCGCATCTAACGTAAAATGGGTCTAATGCGGCAGTACATTTTGAATGGGAGTGAAGCAACCTCGGTGTCACGGCCGGGGAAAAAGAGCAAATCCGGCCTCTGTCGTTGGTCACTGATTCTCTTGTTTCTGCTGGCGCCGTTGCTCGGGCGCGGCGGCACAGGATCTGCGCCCGCGGCCGCACACGAGTACCGGCTCCGCTTTTATCACACTCACACGGGCGAGCGGCTGGATGTCGTCTATCGTCGCGGTGATCAATACATCCCCGAAGTGCTAGACGAGCTCGACCATTATCTGCGCGACCACCGTACCGGAGATGTGCGTCATTTCGATCCTCGGCTTTTCGACCTTCTCTACGACCTGACCGCGTTGCTTAGCGATTCCGGTGGTGAAATCGATGTGATTTGCGGCTACCGTACGCCCTGGAGCAATGAATTCCTGCGCACGCGCAGCCCCCACACCGGCGTGGCGCAGCACAGCCTACATATGCAGGCCGAAGCGATCGACATTCGCCTGCGTGGGATTCCGACGTCGGAGCTGCGTGACGCAGCCCTGCGCCTGCATCGCGGAGGAGTGGGGTACTATCGCAACTCGGACTTCGTGCACGTCGACGTCGGGCGGGTGCGCCATTGGTAGTTGCTGCTTACGCTCCAATAGAAGAGAGCAGTGTTGATCTCGTGCGCCATCGGGGCGCCGAGTGACAGAGGGCGCCCATCAGTCTCGCTAAACGCCCGACATGAACTGCCCTGGGGACGGCAATAAGGAAACCAGCGGCAATTCAAGAGCCCTGCAATACATCAGTCTTCGACTGATTGGCACTCAATTCAAGGCTACGCTCGCGGTCCAGAAAGAGCATTGTGGAAAGTCAAAGTATTAGCGCGTAGACTATCGGAACTTTCCCTCAAAATGGCACAACTGGAGGTTTGCCCGTCACATGTCGAGAATCCCACTCGCGTGGTACATGCTCTTCACGATTATTACACCGGCCCTCCGAATGTGACGAAGCTGTAATCCGCAAGCAGTTCGTTCATGTAGAACCGCATGACCGCGTTGCCCGCACTCTTTCATGTTTAGGATCCCGCCTTCACCGAAGCGGGCTTGATGTTCTGATTGAGCCGCAACACATTGTTGGGATCATATTTTTTCTTGAGTTCCATGAGGCGACCATAGTTCGGCCCGTACGCCGAGCGGACAAGTTGGTCACTCGTGTCGCCCAACTGGTTGACGTACACTCCATGCGAAAACGGCAGCAATGTGTCGCGCGCGGCGTTAACCCACCGCACGACTTCCTCCTTCTCTGCGGGAGCGCTCCATACGCCCGCCATGTCTATCTCATAACCAGGCTTCCGCAGAGCAAATGCCATATGACTCAAATTCACACGGCTAACAGCCCCGCGCAAGGGCACAATGATTATCTTGCACCTTGCTGGAGCATCATTGATTGCAGTCGTGATCGCGGCAATGGCAGGCACGCTAAGTTCCCGAAGAATTAGGTTCGTTTGGAAATGCGCAACCGGCGCTAGAAGAAATCCACCTGCTGCCTGAGCTTCCAGATAGGACATGACTTTGACGCTGTCATCCTGGGATTTGAGAGCACGCAGCGGCCTAACCATGTCCTTCCCCATTCGTGGATCGCCGCAATAGCAAACATCGATTTTGAGTCTTGGCCCTCGTTCGGACGGCAACAACTGGGCGTAGGCGTCCATTTCATCGGGGGATTCCGCCAGAAACTTAACGAAGGTCTCAAGATGCTCTGGAATACGTCCAGCGGGATACGTCAGCCCTCCCGACACGACCTCGCCTACAGGATGGAGCTCGTACTCCAGCGCGGTCACCACACCGAAGTTGCCACCTCCGCCGCGAATTGCCCAAAAAAGATCGGGGTTGGACTTCTGGCTGGCCTCGACCTGTCTCCCGTCCACCGTCACTACTTCCGCGGATAGCAGGTTGTCACAGGCGGCGCCGTACTTCTCCATTAAACGACCTTCCCCTCCTCCGAGTGTCAGACCGGCAATGCCTACCGTCGGACAACCACCTGACGTTGTCGCAAGCCCAAAACGCTGCGTCGCTTCGTCAAGATCGCGCACGAGCGCGCCTGCCTCCGCGCGGGCTACGCGTTTGCCGGAGTCGACTTCAACTCGTTTCATCGCGGAAAGGTCGATCACTGCTCCTCCATCGCACATCCCGTACCCGAGCCGGCTGTGGCCTCCACTGCGCACCGCCAGCGACAAATTGTGGCTTTGGGCAAAATCGAGAGCACGCACGACATCCTCCGCGCTGGCACAGCCCACGATCAGTGCCGGATGCCGGTCGAATGCGCGGTTGAAAACCAGGCGTGACGAGTCATAATCGGACATGTCCGGCGTGATGACGTGGCCGGTAATCTTCGAAGCGAGTCTGCGGATCGAGGCCGCATCAATCCCGGCGACATCTTGTGCATGACCGAAGAGCCGCTGCGCTGTTGCAAGGACCCTGTTATGGCGCCCGCAGAGCGCTGTTGTCACTAAGGATGTTTGCCGCAGGAATTGTCTTCGACTACTTAGCGTCATTTTCGACTGCTCCGTCGTTGCGGGGGTCGATACAACTACATATTCATGCGATGATCACGAAGTCATCGGTACGCAATCACCAAGCGATTTCTGCCGAGTTCAGCTGGTGAGAGCTCAACCCGCGTGAAGCCCGCAGCTTTTGACATGCTTTCGAGTTCCGCAAAAGTATAAGAATCGCCGGAGGGCGTGGCAGCCAGCATCGTGAGGCTGAAGGCAGCTGCAATAGGCGGCGAAACGCGGTCAGGATTGGGAACGTATTCGGCGATCGCTGCGCGACCCCCTGGATTCAGCGCAACATGTACCTTGCGCATCAGTTTCGTACATGTTGGTGTGTCGAAGCCGTGCAGAAGGTTAGTAATCAAGGCCAGATCGTAGCCGTTGCCGAAATCGATCTCGAAGGCGCTTCCCGGAATAAGGTGGTACCGATCACCCACGCCCATTACCTCAGCATTTTTCTGAGCGACTTCCAGGACATTTTTCCAATCGGAGGCATAGATATGCGCCGCGGGATTTTGCTTCGCCACTGAGATCCCGAACAGGCCGTGACTTGCCGCGATATCCAATACTTTGTGGGCTTCACCTTCTTCGCGGAGCTCAGCGGCAATGATCTCGGCGGGTCTACGAGCCATCGGCATCATGCCGTGGGCATACTTCACCCAATCGGGATTTTCGGGATCAAGCATACCTTGGCCGAGCGCAGTGCCGCCGCGACGCACGGCCTCTGTCAGATGAGCGTGGCACTCCCGTAATCGCCGGGTAAGTAGGAACTCAATGGCCGATCCGAAGTAAGTGGGCGAGTGCCGGTCGAGGAAAACAGCGGAATCTGCCGTAAGAAAGTAGCTTGTCTCTTGCTTCGTCAAGAAGCCATGAATGGTCAGGAAATCGCAGAGAATGCGCACACCGCGTTCGTTCGCCTGGCAACGCTTCGCAATCATTGCCGATGTCGTATTGCCTTCACTAACGGCGGTGAAGATTTGTAGCTCGATGGCGGACTTGATTGCTTCAGTGAGCTGATACGAATTAATCGCATTGAAGAACCGCTCTGGGGTGATCTGTTGACTAGGCACGAAAGTGAGGGTATGTGTCATAGGCGTTGCAACTCACGGTCTAGCTTCGTAAACCAAATTGAAAGGGGTCTCAGTGGCACGCCTGAAGCGGGTGAAGCCTGCCGACTTCACGACCTCGCGCATTCGCTTCTCTCCGGCTTGGGGCACCTAGACACATCCCTACTTCCTGGGAGCGGGAGCAAGGTGTACACAACAATGTCGAAAAGGAATAGTAGACCCGGCCCACTGGATTCAAGTTGTCCTGAAGGTCGTCATTCGCAAACGGCTCAACAATCATCCACGATCCGTCGGGCTTGATCGCACGCCGTACATGAGAAGCCGCGCCTACCGGATCGCCCATGTCATGCAGGCAATCGAAGACAGAAACGAAGTCGTAATTGCTTCCCGAGAACTCCTTCGCGGCGGCAACATCGAAAGTGACCCGATCCATCACACCTTCCTGCTTAGCCGAAGTGCGGGCCAGTTCGATGGATTTATCGTGGTAGTCGAACCCGTGAAACTTCGATTTCGGGAAGGCTTTCGCCATCAGGATGGTGGACGCTCCCTTGCCGCATCCGACGTCGGCAACCTTCGCTCCCCGGGCGAGTTTCTCATTGACCCCTTCGAGAGATGGAATCCACGAGGTGATCAAATTCGCCGCGTAGCCTGGGCGGAAGAATTTCTCACATCCATGGAACACGCTTTCCTCGTGTTCAAACCATCCCATTCCGGCCCCTGAGCGAAACGTCTCGGTGATCCGTGGAACGGCCGCAAGCGATCCCAACGCGAGTTCAAATGCGCCGGGCAAGTATGCTGGGCCATCCTCCCGCGCCAGGGTGAGGATCTGTTCCTCCGTCATGCCGAATCGCTGCGTTCTTGGTTCGTAGGTAAGGTATCCACCTGCGGCTTGCGAAGCTGCCCATTCGCGGATGTACCTTTCGTCGGTGTTGGTTTTCTTCGCCAGTTCAGTGGCGGTCATCGGTTCTTGGGCGAGCGCTTCGTATAATCCGAGGCGGTCCCCAATCACCACCATCCCAGCGTGTACCGAAGCGCCCAAGTCATTGATAAAGCGCCCCAGGAATTCATTCAGTTTATTGGTGTCTACAGACATTGCTCCTCCGTTTGGATTTTGCGTTCTTGTGTTGAATTTTCATTCTTCTTGGGTAACGCAATGTTCGATTCGGGAGGATGGAAAAGATACGGACCCAAGCGAGTCATCAGAAAGGTAGCAAGTACAATTGCGAGAAAAAATCCAACTAGTGGCCGGTTGTAAGACCCGGTTCGGTCAAAGCCAGCACCCATAATGAGGGGACCGAGCGCACCTGCGAGTGCAAAAGCAGCGAATAGAGAGCTATACACCTTGCCGAAGTCGCGCAGTCCAAAGTATCGGCTGGCGAGATACGGAATCAGATCGACCTCTGCACCCAGGCCGAGACCAATGAGGAATGCACCTGTGAATGCGGCAATCCGGTCCCCCAGCAAAAGCAGCGCGATTCCTGAGGCAGAGACAGCAAAGAGAATTGAGGCGAGCCGAGCGGCAAAAGTCCGGTCAAGCAAATATCCCGTTCCAATGCGTCCGATCATTACCGCTGCCCCAATCAGCGAACTGCCTGAGGCCGCTGCACGCATGCCCAGGTTGCGGTCATTAAGCATGGGTGCCATGTGGACTACACATGCTTGTACGCTTGCGCTAACCAAGGTGAAAGCACACGCCAAAAGCCAAAAATCACGATGGCGCCATGCTTCGCGTGCGGTCAGACCATGTTGGACATCGATGCCATCCGTTGTTGCCGATATTCCATCCGGTAATAGACGGAAGTCCTCTGGGTTTTCTTTCAGAAAGCAGGCCACGACCGGCCAACAAATGAGCAGAACTGATGCACCAAGAATCGAATAAGCTGTCTTCCAGCCGACTCTTGTAATAAGTGTTTGCGCGACGGTTGGCATGATCACCGCGCCTAGCCCGATTCCGAGCATAGTCAGACCCAGAGCTAAACCGCGAAGTCTGTCGAACCAGTGCGACACCAAAGATCCATAAGGTATTGGGCCAACACCTCCGACACAGAAACCCAAGAGCACGTAAAAGCAGTAAAACTGGGCGATGCTGCCGGAAAAGAGCCGATTCGCAAGCAAGATCGAACCAAAAATTCCGGTACCTGTTAGGATCACGCGGCGTGCTCCATAGCGATCCGTCAGCCAGCCTATTGGAGTGGCGCAAAGTGCGGCTGCAACGAGCTTCAGAGAGTAAGCTAGCGAAACCGCGGCACGACCGGCGTGGAACTCCTGCATCAGCGGTCTGAAGAACATGCTGAAGGAGTAGACGGAAATCGGTATGCCCCAGAAGAGTCCAAACGCCGACGCAAGCACCACCCACCAACCATAAAAAATCTGACTAGAATGACGCTTCGTGGTTAATGTTCGCGGCGATTGCGCTTGATCGCGGGCCAAACTCTTATTGTCAAAATTCATTTCTACTCGTCGCTCCTCGCTGGTGGAGTAACGGCAGAGCCTCGCTTGGCGAGCACCATAACCTGGACGAACGAGTGAAACGGGGTGAGGCGTTCACACAGGCGTTGCTTCAGTTTTTGTTCCAGGGAGTCGGCGAACGCTTGACGCCTGCCGGCATCGCCAACCACCGAAGCGAGAGACGGAACGAAAATTGCGCGGAAGAATGCAGCGTGGCGGCTGCCAAGCACTTCTACATCGCCGTCCAGTTGGTAGTCAGCCCAAGCTGCGTCCGGCAAGTCGAAGAGCTCGCAACGTTCAACCGAGAGCGACTGGAATTGACCATCCGCGCTGAACGGCTCTAAAAGCTGGGCTCGTCGTCGCGGACACGCGCCCAAGACCATCCGTTTTCGCTCGTCGTCTCCGATAGCCCGCTCACGGACCAGCTCTTCGAGAACTCCATTAGCACAGTTGAAGAGAGATTCAAATCCTGATGCACCGTTATCACTCAGACCTGGAAGCACGACTACCAGTCGGCCACCTGGGCGCAACTCCCGTGCGCGTAGCGATAGAAACAATCTCCAGTCATCAGCTGCTTGGCGATCGAACGCCGCTCGTACGTCTGCTGTGCTGGCGAGCATCACAAAGTGGCCTGGTATTAACGCCGGAACTCGGCTGAGCCAGACCGCCGCATAGGAGCACCACCCTAGGTCAACCTGTTCTCTTGGAAACACGTTTTCGTAGAACGATCTTCCGATGGCAGACGGGAAAATATTGGGATCATCCGTCGAGTACCGTTCAGGATCTCGGTGCAGTACATCGAAGAGAGTATTGAAGTCGTTCGCGTGCTGATCGATGTGAACAACCATTAGGGCTCGCTCAGAGCCAGCACGCTCGCGCAGGCAGCGGATGGCCGCTCGCATGGGAGCCAAAGAGTTTTTCCCTTGTGAAGAACCGTAGTCTGCGATAACGATTGGATCGTTTCCCGGCGGGACTGTGCAGGATTGCGCCGCCTTCTCCAAGTAGGGCAATGCTAAACTACCTCCACCAGCGGGAATTTTGGCGTGCAGATTATAGGAGCCGCCTCCTTCCATCACACCGTGAGTCGATATCGTTACAGCTGACATTTGCTCTCCCTGTTTCTTCTGGCCGTTTTCCCAGTTCATCTTTGCCATCAAAGCCCAATCAGGTTGCGGCAGTTCGCGACGGCCGCAAGTTTTCCCACAGCACCCGGATCGCAATACGCGGATGCATAATGCTCGGCGGAGGAGCAAGCAGGTTTCCGACTCGGTGGAAAGCCAGCGCCGCAACCGGATCGGTATGAGCTGCCTTATGCAACTTGGAAATGTACCAGTTGATGAGCTTCACGCCCGCAGTACGTCGGCCCACCGTCTCGGGAATGCGCAGATCATTGCCGACCGCAATCGTCCAGGGAATCGCAACGACCTTAGCTGCCCGACGAAAGAAGGTCTTTGCCAATGCCAAGTCGCCGTCACCTGAAACGAGCGTGTTTTCCAACTCCACGGCTTGCAGCGCGGCGACAGACATGCCCTGCCCGTATCTCGGGTTGAAGCTACAAATGGCGTCGCCGAATACGAGATAGCCTGGAGGGAAACGCGGTAACAGCTCATATCTCCGCCAAACGCTGGCCGGAAATCTAGCTGAAGCGGCTTCGCCCAGTGGTTCGTTGCGAGACACGACGTCATGGATATATGGCGCAGGCAGGGTCCTTGCAAACGCGATGAACCCATCAAGGTCTTCCGGGGCATAGTTTCCAAAGTGAGCTATTAAAGTAACGGTCCAACGATCCCCCTCCTGTGCCAGCATCACCCCGCCACGTTTGCCTTTCGGGGTTGGTGGAATGACCACGGCCTTGTCACCATTCAGGTCGGTCGGCTTCCGCCGGAAGAAACGCGTCGTGTGGCCCAACCCCACCTGAACAATGTCTTCGACCGGTTTTTCATACCCCAAGGATTCCAACCACTGTTGCGAGCGAGATCCGCGCCCCGTTGCATCCACGACCAAGTCGCCGGAGAGCGTTTGCCCGCCGGCTCGCACACCGGTTACTCGCCCCGACTTTCGGTCCACCACCAACTCTTCCACAGCCACTTCGTCGCGCCGGACAACCTTCGGGTTCGCGAGAACTCGTTCGCGCACCACCGCTTCCAGCAAAGGCCGCGTCATTAGCAAGCCGGTTAGACCACTCCGAGGGCGGCTTAAACAGGCGCCTTCGAAAAACCAGCGCGAGTCGCGCACGATGTCAGCGGCTACAGCGCCCGCTTTCAGCAGCGCCTCGGAAATGCCGGGAAAAAGCTTCTCCAGCACACTCCTGCCGCTCGCGAGCAAGCCGTGGGTATGGCGGCCCTGCGGTACGCCACGGCGCTGCTCGGCAAACGCCGGCAATGCGTCGCGCTCGATCAAGCTGACTCCTTCGAAATGGTCGGACAGTACCCGAGCGGCCAGAAGTCCGGCCATGCTTCCACCTAATACGATGGCGCGTTTCCTGCCTGCACGAAGCGTCCGGCTCATTGCTCCCTCGTGCACCATTACGGCTTCATCGGCCCTCGGGAGAGAGCTCGGTTTGCGATTTCATTTGTGGATATCGCTGTCAGCGGCAGCTTCTCCCTGCGTTTCGGCCTGCTGTCTGGTGAGGGATCTGCCGAATGTTTCGGATCAAAAACAAAATCGAACCCACGGACTCGGACAACCGAAATCGTTCGCCCGTTTTTGTTGTGCTCCTCGACTACTACTTCATCGTGGTGTTTGGGCGCTTTCGTCTGAACGACGCCGGCGGTTTCTACGGCGTGACCTTTTTGATAAAGAGCCGCCTGCCCAACATTGCCGTCGGAACGAAGCGAGATGGAGTATTTTCCCGGAGCTAGCTCCTTTCCGTTGCATAGTGCGCTGTATGGTAGTGAGAAGGCGCGGTCATACCGAGTCACGATAACCTTCCTGTCAGCAGTTCTCGCTTGCGGGATCTGTTCCGTACTTGACGAATCGAAGTGATCGGGATCGACTTCCGCTTGGGCATACGCACAGGAAGGGCCAAGTGTGACCGACCCCAACAGTCCTACGGACACGGCAGTGGCCCACGCGCAATACTTCACACCTCGTGTGGTTTTCCGACTGAACTTCACGAGTCCTCCAGGATCTCAGTTCTATTCAATGGATGGACTGGCGGGCGACCGCCGCCCTTCCCCTGCGTGCCTTATGGGAAGGCTCACTACCCGAATGTTTGTGCCTGACCAACTGGTGACCGTCAATGCTCCGACACCTCTCCTTCAATCCCCTCTCAATCCCCTGATAACTCTTTTGTTCGCTATGTGATGTAGGTATCGCACTGAGTTCTGGGGCATGCTAGACTCACCTGCATGTGAAGCTCACCGATGCCGTCTACCCTCCCATCACTGGTACGTTTTGCGAATTTCGAAGTAGACTTGCGCGCTGGCGAGCTACGAAGAGATGGCAGCAAAGTACGGCTGCAAGAACAGCCGTTTCTGCTCCTGACTGCGTTGTTGGAATCAGCGGGAGAAGTTGTCAGCCGTGAAGAACTCCGCAAACGCCTCTGGTCGGCGGATACCTTCGTCGATTTCGACCATCGCCTAGCAGTGGCCGTAAGCAAGCTGAGGGATGCGCTGCGAGACTCTGCCGAAAAACCACTGTTCGTTGAGACCGTAGGGCGGCGCGGTTACCGGTTCGTGGGCCAGCTTGCATCTACCGATTCACTACCTGTGGATTCAAAGGGTAGAGTGGGCGAGATTTCCTTGCCTTCCGCTCGACCACCTACGGAAGGAGAGCTCCCCAAGGTAGCGGCTCTGGGATCAACCCGACCACGAACCAGCAGGCTCATCTTTCTCTCCTCCGTTGGATTCGCCCTGCTCCTTGGTGTGATCGTCCTGCCGAAGTTTCTTCACATTCGATCTGCGAAACAGCCGTCTTTGAGTCCCCGGAGCCTCGCTATCCTACCTCTGCAAAATCATGGCCAGGATTCGAACAGCGACTTCCTCGGATTGTCTCTAGCAGATGTACTAATCACGAAATTGGCCTATGTAAACGCCCTAAGCGTTCGTCCTTCGGCCGCGATTGAGAAGTATCGAGGGACGGCCATTGATCTTCAGAAAGTTGCTGCCGATCTCAAAGTGGATACCCTTCTCACGGGAAGTTTCATTCGAGACGCCGACAACTTGCGGATTACCTACCAACTGGTTGATGCCAAAACCGAGAAGTTTTTAGGTCAAGGGGTGATCGACCTGAAGTATGACAATTTGCTCACCGTCCAGGACAAAGTTACCAGCCAACTAATCTCAGAATTGCAGTTGACCTTGTCTCCGACAGAAGCGGAGCGTCTAAAGCCGGAAGCCGTGGTTAAACCACTCGCTTACGAATACTTTCTGCAGGGACTCGATTTTCATGGACAGCACAAATTCCCCCTGGCGATCAAGATGCTTGAAAAGTCCACTGAAATTGATCCCAATTACCCACCGGCCTGGGCCTACTTGGGGGCATCATACACTTCAGACGCAGCATTCGAGCTTGGCGGCCGCGAGCAATATCGCCGTGCCCAAGCCGCGTACGAGCGGGCTTTGGCGATACGACCGAACTTACTTGATGCGCAAATGTTCCTCGCCAACCTCTTGGTAGACACCGGGAAAGTTGAGCAGGCTGTGCCGCTGTTGCGTGACGCCTTGAAGACGAATGGCAACTATGCCGCTGCTCACTGGGAATTGGGATATGCCTACCGATTCGCCGGGATGTTGGACGAATCCGTCGCGGAGTGCGAGCGGGCGCGCCAACTCAATCCCTTGGTCAAGGCCAACGGCTCGGTGTTAAACACCTACCTTTATTTGGGACAATACCAGAAGTTTCTCGACAGCTTGCCAGTCGACGATTCCTCATTCTTTCTCTTTTACCGTGGCTTTGGAGAATTCCACGAAAAGGAGTTCGACCAGGCTTCACGAGACTTCGATCGTGCATACGACCTCGATCCCACTTTGTATACGGGAATCGGCAAGGCCCTCAGTGACTCGATTCACCAGCGCAAGACAGAAGCGTTGGATCTCTTGAACGCATTGGAGAGAAAAATCAGAGACCGGGGAGTCGGCGACCCGGAAGGCACATACAAGATCGCGCAAGCCTATGCCGTCTTGGGAGACCACACCTCTGCCAAACGTGTGCTGCGCACCAGTGTTGAATCTGGCTTCTTCAGCTATCCGTACCTTTCCCAGGACCCGCTGTTGAATGATCTGCGCCGCGAACCAGAGTTCGATCAGATCCTAAATACAGCGCGTCAACGGCACGAGGCATTCAAAAGCGCTTTCTTCAAATAGATGTTCGTCCGTTTGCAATCAGCATTATTTGCAAACTCAAAAGCGCATATCCCCCGAGGCCAAAGTCATAGAAAGCCGGCGAAAGCGACGGAACTCGAACCCGCGGCCTCCTCGAATTGAATCGCCGGAAGCCGACATTTCCGACGCCCTCAAAATTCTAAACGAAGCTGAAATGCGATCATGCGTGGGCTGCTATCTCCGCCGAGGCCGACTCCGAGCAGGCCGGTCGGCGGAGAGGTCGTGTAGGTCAGCGCGCCAAATCCGGTTTGCGTCGAACGCTTTCCAGGAATGCCCGCCAGAACCATGCTCGGAAGCCCGAAGTTTGGATGGTTGAAGAGGTTGAAGAACTGCGATTCGAAACGTAGCTTCACGTGCTCGGTCACGGGGAACCATTTCGTCAGATAAGAGTCGTTCCAGAAGAACTCCGGACCGCGTAAGCCGTTGCGGCCCAAGTTGCCGAACCGACAGTTCTGTTGACCGTCGCCGCCGTAACATTCTCCGGTGCTCGGGTCGACTGCCGACACAAATGCATCGGGATTGAGCCACTGGCGTGTACCCGGTTGGGTTACGCCCTGGATTGCGTGATGCTGATAGAGCGGCACCCCCGAAACGACGCTTGCAAACTGCGGACCGCTGCCCTGCACAATTCCATTTCCGTTCGCGGAGTACGGCGTGCTCAGCACCGAGAACGGAATGCCACTGTGCCAAAACGCGGTGCCTGAGATCTGCCAGCCATTCAACGCGTATCCCCACACCTGGTTTCGCACTCGCATGGGCAACTGATATATGTACTGCGCATTGAGATTATGCCGGACATCGTAGTCGCAGGGCCCGTAATCGCGGGCCAGTTCTCCCGGAAGAGGCGAAAGAATCCCACCAGCGGAGAATTGCAGGAATCCTCCGTTCGAGACGGTATCCAGGCAGCGGCTCCAGGTGTAGTTGACCTGACCCTGCAGGCCGTGCCCGAGGCGTTTCATGGCCGTGAGTTGAAGGCCGTTGTAATGACTATTCTCGCCGGTGGAAAGTTGGGTCACTGCGCCGAATCTTGGATCGGTCGGCTGCAGATAGGGGAATGGCGCAAAGCATCCCTGACACACCGTTTGATAGCCGTTCACTTGCGTCAGATAGGGCTGGTTCACGGCGCGGGTGCCGACGTATTGAGCCTGGAAACTGGCCTTGGTCCCGAATTGATGCTCGACTCCGAGGCTCCATTCCATGAAGTAGGGCGCGTGGAGTGTGCCATCCGGGACAGCGATTATCGCAACCGGGGGAAGACAGGTTGCGGCATTTGCCAGCGTCGAGACGCAGTCGAGCTGGCCCGTCGGAAATCCGGCAGCAAACCTATGATTGGCGGCTACGGTCGCATCCACGGCGCTGTTGGGCACTCCGGGCGGAAGAGCCATGCCGCCCACTGTGCCGAGAAGGCCTCCCTGGAAGGTCTGCACGTATGGCGGGTTCACGCCGACCAAGTCGGCGACGCTGCCCGGCAGAATATCGCTGAAGATGCCGAAGCCGGAGCGCAGCACGGTCTTCGGTTCCAGTTGCCACGCGATGGCCATTCGCGGTTGCAGAATCGAGAGCGGCGTTGACGCGAAAACATGACCGAGGCCGGTCTGAATCGCTTGGTTTAGAGGCTGATTTACATCGTGCGAGATGGATGCGAAGGATCCGCGCAGCCGGTCAATTTGGTGATGCGGGTTCAGCGGATTCGAGTTGAAGGTATCGCGCACGCCGAAAGTCCAAGTCAAGTTGCGGGTAACTTTCCAAGCGTCCTGCGCGTAGAGATCGAGATTGAGGAAATTGAAAGGCTCATTGGCAGACCTGGGGAACGTCTTCGTCGCCGTTGATGCGACTCCATAGATGTACTGCGGCAGCGTGGTGTAGGTGACGGTCGCAACCGATCCCTCGCCGAAGTCGTAGTCATTGAGCCGGAAGATTCTCATGTTGGTTCCGAAGCGAAGCTCATGCGCGCCGTGACTCCACGCCAGGTTGTCGTTGATGAAGAAGCGGGAGGCGCGCCTTCCCTGAACCCAGGTATTGTCCAACCCGCCAACCGTCGTGAAAGGCGCATTGGCGCCACTGCCCTGCAAGACGATCGGGAATGCCGCGAGCGTCTTCTGAAAGTCCTCTGGTCCAAACAGGCTTTCATACCAGGAAAAGGCTGGGTTGAAATAGTTCACCAGATGCTGAGAAAAGACGTGGGTATATCCCGCCGCAAAAGAATAGAGAGGTTGGGGAGACACAGAATTGAACAAAGGATTGATTGAATCGGTATAGGCAGCTTGCACGCCGTTGTCGAGTTGGAAGCGAAACCAGGCTGTGTTCTTTTCGTTGAGGTTGTAATCGATGCGAGCGGTCTGCACTTGCTCGTGGTCGTCGCTGGAATGGGACACGCTCTGCCGGTTGGCGCAGCCGTTTCCATCGTTGGAAATTGCAGGTGGACCTCGGCCAACGTCGAACGGACAGCCGAGCACGGCGAGCGGCGATCCACTGGTGCTTCTGTAGAGCGAGAACATCTTTTGATAGAACGGTACCGATTGCGGAGCAGCGGGATAGATTGATCCGGTGACCGAATCCGTGCCGCCAAGCGGAAGCTGTTGCAAGACGTATTGTTGAAATGCCGCAGTAGGAACCGTAGTCGCAGTCACGATGGGCAGAGCAATCCGAACCCACTCACTGTCAAAGAAAAAGAACAGTTTGTCGCGGAGAATCGGACCGCCCAGACTACCTCCAAAGTGGTTCACCGTTGCTCCAGGTTTGTGATTCCCCGGAGTCGCATTCGTGAAATAATCCGCTGCATTCAGGACCGCGCCATTCCACAGCTCATAGAGATTGCCGTGAAACTGGTTGGTGCCGGACTTGGTGACGTAGTTGACCTGCGACGCCCCGTAGCGGCCTTGATCCACGGAATAGGAAAGAGTATTCACGGTCACTTCGGAGATCGAATTTAGTCCGAGCACGAGGTTAGTAGAGAGCCCACTGTTGAGGTTCGTCAGCGGATCGTTGGTTTCCAATCCATCGACGATGTAGCCATTGGAAAGAGCCGGCAGACCGTTGAATTCCACGTTGCCATAGCCGTTGGTTCCGCCGACGAAATCGTTGCCACTGCCCGCTGTGTTGATGAGAGCCCCGGGTGCGAATTGTAGCGGGTAAGTCAAGTCGCCACCGGGATTGGGCAGATCTTCGAGGGCTGGAGCATTCAGGTTGGTGGAGGTGTTGGCATCTTCCGGGTTTACAAGAGGAGGCTCTGAGCCGACTTCAACGGTTTCTTTCGCTTGCGCAATTTTGAGCCGAAAATCGACGGTCTGTTTTTGACCCAGGCCCGAGAACACATTGTCGTTCTGCTGGAGCTGGAAGCCCGGCGCCTCGACTCGGACCGAGTAACCGCCCGGCTTCAGTTGCGGGAAGTAGAATCGGCCTGCGCCATCGGTCTTTGCTTTTCGTATCCCTCCTGTCTCCCGATTGGTGACCGTAACCATCGCGCCGGGTAATGCGGCACCAGCACCATCGGACACCTGACCCACGATGGCGCTCGTTGTCTCTCCTTGCGACAGAGCTTCGACTGAGAAAAGAGCGAACACTTGCACTAGAACGATGCCCCAGCGAACCACGAACCTCATGCATGCAACCCCATGTTCTATTAACTATAGCTGGCTCAATACAGTTAATCAGAGTTAATACAAAGAAGCAAACGAATAAAGTCGCGTCACTGCATTTCATCCCCCTGCAAGAGCATTCTCGTGGAAGATGTTCCCGGATCACGAGGATATTGGGCGGGAAGCCAAGGATTGAGCTGCTCGATGGCGCAATGGTCTGAGCGTCTGTGTCTTGGAATTTTTCTTGATTCGACGATAAGATTCACGACAGCATCAGTGTCGCCAACATTTGTCGGAAAGAAGTGCGGAGCAACAAGCAGGCTCTCCTGCCCCAAACCAAGCGAACATCTTTGCAGTGCCGGTGACTGCCAATGGGTTTGGTTCACGCAATCGAAATATCCCGACGACTGACAACCGGCAAGCGAGCTACTATGACAGTGTGTTTCCCGTTTGCCAGAGAGTTGATCTCCAAACTGCCACCTAACTGACGGACTCGTTCTCGCATTCCCGCCGCCAACCTTTTCAGGGCTGCGTACTACCCGCTTATCCCTACCGGTCATCAACAACTTAACTCGGCAGAGCGGCCCCGGTTTTGTGACCATTTTGTGACGCCGATGTTCGCCTAAGCATCGGCCCCAGTGTCAGCCGTGCTCCTTGCCAGCGCCCCATCGATCTGATCAGTCCCCGTGGCCGGACTAGTGGCCGATCAGAACGCAACTCCCCGATTACTCCCTGTTTGCCCCTCATCCCGGCAAAAAAGCTGCATTCATGGTTGGACTCGCCCAATCACGCCACCAAGCCGCGTTCTTGGACCGATCGGAGATGGCGGCCATTTTGACGCTTCCGGGCTGCCGATATGCTGGAGTCAGGAATTATCGCGACTGGCTTCAACAACTCACTTCCGGCGCGATGACTATTCGTTTTCAGGGCCTCATTGCCGACGCGAGTCTGGCGGCACCAGGTTGTTCGCGCGATAGTAGACGACGAGCTGGCCGTAGTGCTCGCCGCTGTGTTCGATAGCAGAGGTCCAGATGTAGGAGTTGTGGGCCAGCCGGTTGCCGAAAAATTTCGTTGTCTTGTCCAGCCCTGCGTCGCCTTGCTCTTGAATCACTTTCGCTCCGTCAGCGACGGCCTCCTGCACAAATTTGACGACCTCGGCCTTGGTCTTGAAAAGATCACGCGAAGGATTGTCGCCCTCGCCGAAGTCGGGCCCGAGGTTTGATCCGGAAATCCTGCGTATCAGGACGAAATCCAGAGCGGCGGCGTGGAGAAGATTCAGGGCAAAGGTGCGCTCGTCCTTCTGGACCTTGAAATCGTACTTGTCCTCAGGAAAATCCTGCGCCATGGCGATGAGTTTGTTCCCGATCTGATTCCATGCTTTCAGCATTTCATCAGCACGCGTAACTGCCGGAGCGGCAGGTTGATTCTGTGATTGCGCTTGACTGCTGATGCTCGTTCCGGCGGCAACGAGAATGGCGGCGGCCAGTACGAGCCCGGATTGCTTCCACAATGGATTCCTCATGAGTACCTCATCGGATTTTTCAGATTTTGCAACTCATCGCGCCGGATGCCGTAGGTGAAGATCGCTGCGGCGGAGATGTCTGCGTCCTCACTGTGTTTGGGACTGCGAGAAGCAACTCGGATCCCAGTGCAGGGGCAAACAGTTTCGTCCGGGCCTCCGAGGGTGGTTTGGCTACATTTTCAGTCATCGTTTAGTTACGGTGGTCAGCTGGCGATCTTCTTTTTGCCTGGTCATACACTTCGCGGATAGCGTTAATCACAGTTTCCGGCTCGTCGAACTGGATGTATTCCGAGCTGTGGCGGGCGAATATCTGTTTGGCATTTGACGATAGTGCGAGCCAGCGCGCCTGTGCCCGCGTGGTGTCGCGCTCGTATTTCACCTGCTCCGGCGCGTCTGCTGGCTTCGTTTCCAGATGGCCGACACCCTGGTTGCCGGAGGTGAGCACGCGAATGGGCCGCACACCAAATGAGCGGCGGTGCTGCTGCAGGTAGGTTTCATCCCATGGCGTCCGCTCCATTTCGGAGATGTAGGCGTCATACATCGCGACTTTCGTCTGCGCAATCTCCAAAAGTTTGGCATTCAATTCCGGAGACCATTCCGCCTCCGGCAAGCCGCGAAAAAACTGTTGCGCGCAGGTGCTTTGCGGCTGGCCAGGACGCGACGGCAACATGGGCAAGGGCTTATGTTCAGCGACCGCGTTACGGCAGGCGCCGAGCTGAGAGATGATGCCACTGATGCCAACGTTGCGGCGATGCTGCTCTTCCACCGTCGCCGCCGGTTCGAATTCGTTGGGATCCGCATCGACCATCACCAGTCCCGCGACTTCCGGCATATACTGGTCCGCGAACACCCGCATATTGTCCCCGCCGAAGGCGGAAGCTACCAGAATGTAGGGCCCGCTGAGATTGGCGTTGTGCAGCGCCGTATGTAACTCTTCGGCGATACGCACGCTGGTGCGCGGTATGGGGCCAGGTTCGCTAAATCCAGCTCCTGCGCGATCGTAGCTGCAGGCGCGCGTCCACTTGGCGATCTCCGGCTGCACCTTCGACCACGCGGGCGCCCAGTCTTCCCATCCGGAATCAAAGACGACCGCAGGCGAGCCGCTACCCATGCAGTAGAGATTCAACCGAAAAACCCCTGCGTCAACGAGCTGGCCGGGCCGCGCGTAAACAATGTCCGCGGGAGCGCTGACACCGTTCACTGGCTGCGCGCCCAAAGCAGCGGCTGTGGACATAAATGCTGCCAAAAGCAAGCAGATTCGTTTTCGCTTCATGATTTTCAGTTCCTCGACTTTTTGGGACCGTCGACTCATTCGCGCCTCAATGCCTCAATGAGACGCAAACTCGTTCCTGATCACCTGGCCATCCTTCATTACAAAGCGAACGCGCTCCAACTCGGATATGTCCGCGATCGGATCTCCCGCAACCGCAACCAGATCAGCAAATTTTCCAGGCTCGACCGCACCCACGCGGTCTTGCCAACCCAGCATCTCCGCCGCATTGACGGTTACGGCACGGATCACGTCGAGAGCCGGCATGCCGGCCTCACGCAAATTAACGATGGTCGCAACGCTGTTCTGCCCGCGAGTTTTTCCCGGATAGAACCAGCCCATGTCAGACCCAGCCGCAAACTTCACTCCTGACTTCAAAACCCGCGGAACCAGATCAGCGTAGTGTTTTTGATCGCGGGCATCGGCTTCGGTATTCCTAGCGCGGAAGGCGGGGGACATTACTATGCTGAGCTCATTCATTTTCATAAAAAAGCTGCCAGCAAAAGTTGGCGTCAGGTCGAAGAAGATGCCTTTATCGTGAATCTGCTTGAGTTGCTCATCGGTTACTTGATCGCCATGCTCGATAGAGTCTGCGCCGGCGTCAATGGCAGTTTGAATACTGGGGGTATCGATAGCGTGCACGGCGACCTTGAGGTGCTGCCAATGTGCTTCCTCGACAACCGCCGTCAGTTCAGGGACTGAGATGTCCCCGCCGACTGTCACCTTGATGACATCGACGTTATAGAAGACGTTCTGTCGTACTGCCTGCCGTGCTCGGTCGGGGCTGTCTATCGGCAGGAATTCCTGTTGGAGAATCGCTTCGGCAAGCGCGGGATTCAAATTCTGAACATAGCTACCGAGCGCCATAATCTTGCGTCCGGATGCCAGGATCCTGGGGCCGGGAATGCGGCCGGCGTTGATTGCATCGCGCAGAGCGGCATCGCCGTCCACACCGGAGTGTCCGAGATTGCGCACGGTAGTAAAGCCGCTCTCCAGGTCTTCGCGCGCCAATTGCGCCCCCAGCAAGACGCGCTTAGTGGGCGACTCGGCTATTGCCAACAGTTGTGAGGGCGCAAATATGCCATTGGAGTGGCGCGCGATCTCGGCTTCCGGAGGGACAATCACATCGAGAAGCAAGTGCGTGTGGCCGTCGATGAGCCCGGGCAAAAGTGTCGCGCGACCCAAATCAATGGTTTTGGTGCCGGCCGGTACATGCGCTTGCACTTGCGCAGGCGCTCCTACTTCCTTGATCTTGCCCCCTTCGATCGACACCGCCCCGGGTGAAAGCACGTTCCCTGTCCGTGGATCGAGCAGCCGGCCTGCCCTCACCAATGTCGCTTGTTCTGGCGATTGCGCCGCAAGTTCGTCCGTGAATGGGATGAGCAACACCAGCAGGAGGATGATTCGTGTTTGTTTCATCTTTTCAACACTTCTTTTCCTACTACTTACTGCGGTTATATTACTACATAGTACGTTTTTCAATACAATTGGACGGGCCAGGGTCACGTCGGTAAGCAAGAATTGTGCAGTGGTCAGTGTTTTATGACGAAACAGCAGGCCGTGGGTGTAACCGTTCCAAAGACGCCGCCCACGATCACAGCGGCGAACAACGGGGTCAGTAGAAGGCTTGCTAGGCGGTGTGCCGGTTGTGCCGACCCGGCGAGGCGCGCCAAGCGATGGCTCCGATGCGACCAGGCTGTCGCTCGGAGAAACATCGTTTCTTCGGAAACTGCAAGTTTGGAGAGCGCTCGAACCAGTGCTTGTCCTTGCGCCCGCTGGATGACAGATTCATCGCAGGAGAGCTGGCGATAGAGTGCCATACGCATTCCCGCGAGCCCGATGAGCGGATGGAACCACAAGGCGCACAACGAAACTTCGTAGAGCAGGCGGATCAAATTGTCGCGTCTTTTGGCACGGGCCCTTTCATGAAGCAGGACAGCATCCAATTCTTGTCGGTTGAGTAATCGATCAATGCCAATAGGAAGCAAGATACGCGGATAAAGGACGCCGCCAACTGCGGGAGCGGGATGCCTGCTGTCGAAGCTCACAGGTATACCATCTGCCATGAAGCTGGATATCGCATCATAACGGTCGGCAGGGCTCGACGATCGCGACGCTCTGCGCGCAAACGGGAGATCAATCGTACTAGCATGGCAAGTGCGCCCGTTATCCATATCACGGCATGTACGACGGCCGTCCGACCTTGTGTCATGTCCCACACCGGCCGCCAATGGCACCGAGCGGTGCGGCCCACGCTAAGTGGCTGGTAGAAGCGAAATCCGCGAAGATTGTCCGCCCGCCCATGGCATCCCCTTGATCTCTCTTCAGCGCGCGCTGCGAAAACGAGCAGAAAGATTGATCGTGGTCCATCGGAAGTCCCGCCTTCAGGTTCCTACTGCCGCGATCGCTAGAGGAGTTGAGGCGCTGGATCTAGGGCAATTTGTCGGCGAACTCGTGGCGGCTCAATGAATGCAATCTGCACCAAACGGCCCTTCGCGGTGGTCCCGACATTTTCGGATGGCAGTGCTCGCAGTGATGATCATCGATCCTTGATGACAGTGATTGAAGGCGTTCTGGGTGGTCCTAGCGATTCCTATTGAGACTTACGCTGACCAACAACCGTAGGCTCCTTTCCTTGAAAACCATTTTATTTACTATTCTCTCTCTCCGCTTTGCCCTAAGCGTCGACCTTCCTCTGAGCGACGCTTGCAAGCAGAGTCTAAAGTACGGGATGGAAGAAGCGGAACGCTTGAACCATCGCCACATCGGTTCGGAGCATCTCTTTTTCGGCCTCCTTCGCGAGAAAGGATGGTTCGCCGCAGAACTGCTCGAACCATTCGATGTAAAGCTCGAGCAACTCCGAACAAACATCGAGGTCACGAGCGCGTACGACAAAGCGAAAGAGGTCCGCTGGCTTCGCGCAACCGGGGTATGGCTACGCCGCCTGGGAGCGCAAAACAATCCACGGTTCGCCCTTCGAAGTGGAATACGTACGCGGCGCAGTCAGACGGTGCCAGCACCACAACTGGCTCTGGTGCAAAACATCGTGGAAGCCTCGCGATCGTGTCACCGAGCGGCAGTCGGACAGGGTGTCTCTAGACACTACTCTCGCCAAAGATTCGGCAAACTTCGAGGTCGTGAAGGGCGGCTGGAAGAACGATCAGTGCGTCATTTGCCGCTGGGATTTGTTCGAATCAGATAATCAGATGACGATGCTCACCGATTGGGATACACCAACGGCCGAGACTGGCTTTGTCTGGAATGCTATGACAAGTTCTGGCAGCGCCTCGACTTCATCTCGGGATCGCACTCGGACACTCGGACATCACCCAAACTCCAGTTTCGCCTTGCCCTGCGCTTGAGTCGGTGTTATTTGTTCTCGCTCGCTGTAGTCTGATCCCGGGACACGCCATTGACCGAATCCAATCCGAACGGGCAAGCAGACAACAGCGCCTTTCTCGCACCCGGCGTCTCGCTCGCGGAAGCGGAAGACCCCAATCGCCCGCGGCAGGTCATGGGATTTCGCGACTTGCTGTTGTTTTATGTAATCACCGGCATCAGCCTGCGCTGGATCGCCACGGCGGCGGCGGCCGGTCCGAGTTCGATCGTCATCTGGATCGGGGCCTGGCTGTGCTTCTACACGCCGCTAGCTCTTTCAGTGCTGGAACTTTCCTCGCGCTATCCGAACGAGGGCGGACTCTATGTGTGGAGCAAGCGCGCCTTCGGCGACTTCTCCGGGTTCATGTCCGCGTGGACGTACTGGACGAGCAATCTACCTTACTTCCCTGCCGTCTTGTACTTTGCCTCGAGCAACATGCTCTTCATGCGGCAGGCGGCCTGGCAGCATCTCTCCGGCAACGCGACTTTCTATATTGTCTTTTCCCTGCTTACCTTGAGCGCGGCCACCCTGATGAACATCGTCGGACTCGACGTGGGCAAGTGGCTGCACAACGTGGGCGCGCTCGCGATGTGGAGTCCAGTGGCCATCGTGATTGTGATGGGACTGGTGGCGTGGCATCGTTACGGGTCGGCGACCTCGTTCACGATGCATACGATGGTGCCGAGCACTCATCTCAACGACATCATTTTCTGGTCGGTGCTGACGTTTGCGTTTGGCGGATGCGAAACCGCGTCGTTCATGGGCGAGGAGATAAAGAATGCCCGGCGCACCATTCCCCTGGCTCTGCTTTCGGGCGGCATCACAGTCACGATCTGTTACATCCTGGGGACAGTCTGCGTGCTGCTGGCCTTGCCCTCGAGTGAAGTGAACAGCCTGCAAGGACTGGTGCAGGCGGTGTCGAAGACCGCCTCGCGCGTGGGGTATCCCGGAATCCTCCCGCTGGCAGCTTTTCTGATTGCGCTGAGCAATGTCGGCGCGGCCGGGGCATACCTGGCTGCGGTCGCGCGCCTGCCGTTCGTCGCGGGACTGGATCGGTTTCTGCCGCGCGCGTTCGGGGCATTGCACCCGCGCTGGAAGACTCCGTGGGTGGCGCTGTTGACCCAGTTCCTGCTCGGCGTGGTTTTTATTTTTCTGGGACAGGCGGGAACCAGTGTGAAAGGCGCGTACGACGTGCTGGTCAGCATGGGTGTGATTACTTACTTCATTCCATACTTGTACTTATTCGGGGCGATGATCAAACTGCAGTCGGAGCCGGCCGGGCCGGAGGCGATCCGGGTGCCAGGAGGGGCAGCCATCGCGAAACTGGTCGCGACGGTTGGATTTCTCACCACCACACTGACGATCGCGCTGTCCCTGATCCCGCAGCCCGATGAACCGAACAAGCCACTGGCGCTGCTGAAAATCGTCGGGGGATGCGGAGCTCTGCTGCTGATTGGTGGCTGGATTTACTGGTCAGGAAAACGGCGGGCTGCACGTAGTGGGCTCCCCCGAGGCAGGACTTGATCAAAGCCTCAAGCTTATGTGGGGACAGCCGCCCTCGGCTGTCCGCCGGGCGAAGCCCGGCTGGTCTTTCAGAATCAACTTTGGAGCGATTGGCAAGCGCGAACTGCGTTCGCGCGGACAGCCGGAGGCGGCTGTCCCCATATGAACCACTACACCGGCGTCGCCATCTTTCTCGGAGGATTGAAGAACGGCAGCTTGGTCACATTCACGTTCGTCTTCAGCCGCATCGCCTCGATGGTGATCTCCATCTGCAGCTCAGTGCCGGGGTTCGAAGACTGGGTCTCGATGCTGGCCAGCGCGATCATCTTTTTCAGGGTCGGGGACCAGCTGGTGGTCGTCGCCCTGCCGACTTGTCTCTCCCCTGAATAAACCGGCACCGCGACGCGCGATGCCTGCGACGGAGCGGCCGGAGTGAGGCCGTAGCGTTCGTAGAGCTGCTCGACGTCCGGCCAATCGATTTCGAAGCCGACCAGTTGGCGCGGCACGCCGTTCTTGGCATCACGCTCGAGAGCCCGCTTGCCGATGAAATTTTCCTTCTCCAGATGGACCATCCTGGCAAAGCCGAGTTCGTAGGGCGAGAACTTCTGCGACGGAATCAGAGCTTTCTTGGAACTCGTGTAGTCGACTTCGATCAGCAGCAACCCAGCTTCCACGCGGGCCACGTCAAGAGCCAGCATGCCTGCGGCGTGCAGATCGAACTGCTTGCCTTTGTCGGCCAGCGCATCCCAGACTTTGACCGCGTCGTTCCATGGCATCCAGATTTCATATCCCAAATCGCCGGTGTAGCCGGTTCGCGAAATGTCGACGGGAACGCCGGCAATCTTGCCGCGAGTCACGCGGAAATACTTGAGGTTGGCGATGTCGGCCTCGGCCACGGCTTTCAGCAACTTCGCCGAGGTTGGTCCCTGGAG
>Ga0307477_10000597_pt1 | contig 38435 bp, 43 predicted proteins | sample atmos_gasesECM2C_FD_203316 | JGI IMG/M metagenome (GOLD analysis project Ga0307477, IMG submission 203316) | Hardwood forest soil microbial communities from Morgan-Monroe State Forest, Indiana, United States - atmos_gasesECM2C_515 | ecosystem: Environmental > Terrestrial > Soil > Temperate... | reverse complement strand
TCAGCCCGCTATAGTTCGGCTGACTTCCTCCTGGATTAATCGAGAGAAACTGAGCACTGATTCCGTAGTTGTTTGCTAAGGCCGACAACGTCGGGGAATAGGGGCCATTGCAAGGGGGAGGGCCCTGTCCACAAATGTTCTGAATACCTTGATTCTCCATTATGATTGTGACGATGTGATCGAAGTACGAGCCAGTCGGCGGGACTTGAGTCACTGTACTTGCATGAGAAGACTGAAGAGACCACGGAACGGAAATCGATGACAAAATGAATATGAATAGAAACGAAGTCACAAGAAGAAATTGAAGCGCCTTCCCTTTCGGAGTTCCAATAAAACCACTGAAAGGAACCAATCTACGGAAAGCCATGGGCAAAAAGCTGAGACCGATAATTAACTGTTGACGGCATTTCGATACCCTGGGATATCCTTGACATTCAGTGTATACAAGTTTAATCCGTTTTTACTCAATTGTAGAAAATACCGAAAATGCGTTACTCCCTTAGCGGTTGGTCACGAAGTTCCGAATGACACTCGTTGTATGTTGAACGGCGGGTAGTTTCTACAAGGCGGAATCGTCACCCGGATCGCGTCAATTGGCAGAGTCACCTCTGAGCACGATAAAATAGCGACGTGAGAGGCGCAAACTCATAAAAGCTCATTATTTGCCCCAAATCAGAATATTCGTTTGGAATGAGTTTCATCAGTGCAGTTTGGTCGGAAAAGCGGCTCTGCTGACGAACTTCCCACCCGGTGCCCTTAACGTAATCTAGAAACGTCTGAAGCCGCATGAAATGGTCATGGGGACAGTTTTTTGAAACGCGTTCCAAGAGAAGATGGTCTTCAGCGGTCGTCTAGCAACACCGTCGAATCGATTCTGCGTGAAATTGAGCGAAGGGGTGACACCAAAGTGGTGGACGCTATGTCCAGATTTGGCATACAAACAACCAAGGCTTTCGGCGTGTCCATTCCGAATCTGCGCGAACTAGCGACAGACATCGGGATGAGCCACGGACTTGCATTGATGCTTTGGAAAACCGAAGTGCATGAGGCCAGGATACTCGCTGGGATGATCGACGACCCAACTAAAATCGATGAAGATCAGATGGAAGATTGGGCAGGAGACTTCGACTCATGGGACGTTGTTGACGGATCTTGTGGAAATCTCTTTGACAGGACCTCATTCGCAGTAAAGAAGGCTCATGAGTGGTCTGCGAGAAATGAGGAGTATGTGAAGCGGGCTGGCTTCGTGCTGATGGCTGAGCTCGCTGTTCATGATAAGAATGCACCTAACAGCACGTTTCTAGAATTTCTCCCCGACATCGTTAGAGAATCGTCTGACGACCGAAATTTCGTCAAGAAGGCTGTCAACTGGGCGCTAAGACAGATTGGTAAGCGAAACCTGGCTCTCAACAAAGCTGCAATAACAAGTGCAAGGAAGATTCAGATGATGGATTCAAGAACTGCGAAATGGGTTGCCGCGGATTCGCTGAGAGAGCTAATGAGCGCTCCAGTTCAGAAAAGACTGAGACGCTCGATGAGGAATTCCGGAAAGAAACGATGATGCGATCTCCATTGATCTACAGCTGTCGGATTTTGTCGTAGAATTCGATTAGGTTCTTCGCGGCGGGCTCTTCCTTGTTCAAAGCGAAGATCTTCATTCCCTTCTGATATCTTTCGTACAGAACAACCTTGCATTTCACCAAGGGTTCGGCGATCCGCGCGACGGTTGAGGGGGACACGTCCATCACCCTTGCGAGTCCAGCCTGGTTGAAGACCTTATCCGGATTAAGCAGTAAATGCTCGACAAGTCTGACCTGGGCTTTCGACTGGAAGAGATCTAAGAGTTTCATTAGAATCCTCTCAAGGATAGGATACGAGAGTTCCTATGTCTCTTCCTCTAAATGCGCTGGTTATGTTTGACGGGTCCTCCAGTGAAACAAACCTAGTAGGAATCTTTGCTCTCTGCATGATCTTCAGCGCCACCGGATCAAGCAACTCATACTTCCCCGCGTACACGTCGCCGGCGAAAGCCCAGCTCAACAATTTTTCAACGCTGACCGACCTCAGGAGTTTCGCTTTAGGATCCTTCTTCGGATCAGCAGTGTAGACTCCGCTAACATCAGTAGCGTTGACAAGAAAATCTGCGCGAGTAATTTCAGCCGCCAATGCCGCAACCGCGTTTGTCGACTGACCCGGCTGAAGACCCCCCAGAACAACCACCTTACCCGTACCCACTAGATGGTTAAGTTCCGACAAGTGTGCCGGAATATTTGGCACACCTACCCCTCCTAAAGCGAGGCGTAATAATTCCGCGTTAGCCCGGGTTAGGCCGATCCCGATAAGATCGCATGTAGACTCGTCTGCGCCAAGTTTCCTTGCAGCATCGATGTAGACACGGGCATTTTGGCCGCCACCAGCAACCGCTACTAGCTGATTTCCTTCGCCTACGAAGGTAGAGAGGGCTTTGCCCATGGTTCGAAGGGCCTCAACGTCCGGTTCCCGCTTGAACAGCCCTCCGCCGAGTTTGACGACTGCCTTCATCCTGTTCCCAAGGCGAGGAACTACAATCTGATCAGTATATTAGAATGGATAGCGACTCTCCGAACTCGATGGTCGACATCCGAAACAGTCTCTTGACTCGAACATATTGAAGAAGGATTTTATACGATCCAGAGCATTATTTTGTCTGAGAAGTGGCCTAAGATGTCCGCGAACTCATTTGAATCGGACCTAACCGAGAAGACCGTCCTCTGAACGAGTAGCGGCCGCTCTAGCCAAGCTCTTAAAACAAAATTTTCCCGTAACGGAGGACGTTAGATGTCAGCTGTAGATTCCGTATCACGTTTCAAGTTCAAACGGACCCTCGAACAATTGGCCAAGAAGGAGGGACGGGGCACAGAACTCGTCACTGTTTACGTGCCACCTGACCGGAAGATTCACGAGGTTCTTGGACAGCTCCGGGAAGAACTTGGCACTGCCAGCAACATAAAATCCCGCACCACACGGCAGCACGTCGAAGAAGCGATAGAGAAGACAAGCCAGAGACTACGACTATTCAAAGAACCTCCACCAACTGGACTGGTCATCTTCTGCGGAGCCATCCCCCAGAACGGGGCTGGCAGTGAGAAGATGGAAATCTACACGCTGATTCCGCCCGAGCCTATCACGGTGGGCTTCTACAGATGCGACGCCCGTTTCCACGTTGAACCATTGCTCGCCCTAGTTGCTGACAAGGACACATACGGTATACTCGTCATAGATGGGACGGAGGCTGTAGTCGCCACTCTCAAAGGACGCAGGGTGGAGATCATCAAATCATTCACGTCAGGAGTCCCGGGAAAGAGCCGAGCCGGGGGCCAGTCGGCCCGCCGATTCGAGCGCATTCGGGAACAGGTTACGAACGACTACTACAAGCGAGTCGGAGAACACTTTAACGAAATAATGGCGAAGATCCCTGACTTGAAAGGGATCATTATCGGAGGACCCGGCCCCACGAAGTACGTCTTTGAGGAAGGTGAGTATCTCCAGTACATGCTCAAGAAGAAAGTCCTCTCGCTAATAGACACAAGCTACACCAGCGACGCAGGCGTCGAAGAAGTAGTCGAAAAGAGCAGCGATATTTTCAAGGGAGTCCGCTACGCCGAGGAAAAACAGATGGTGCAAAAATTCCTCTACGAGCTGGGACATGAGACAGGCAAGGCCGCATTCGGAGAAGCAAAAATCCAAGAATACTTGGAGAAGGGAATCGTAGACACCCTCCTGATCTCAGAGAAACTCGAAGGACAACGACTAGTACTCAAATGCAAATCCTGCGGAAATCTCGAAGAGGTCCGGACAACCCGGTACGAGGCTCACGCTGTAAAGACAGAACTCGCGACCCGAGCATGCAAGAACTGCGGTAAAACTACTCTAGAAGTAGTCGAGGACAAGGACATCATCGACAGCTTCCTAGACTATGCTGAAAAAGCCGCGACCAAGGTCGAAGTCATATCAGACGAAACCGAAGAAGGAAGAATGCTCCGAGACTCCTTCGGAAAAGTGGCCGCAATACTACGATACGGCGCCAATTAGACCCAGACTGAGATTCTCTCGACACTGTAAGCGCGATTCAGACAGTAAAGGTGTAGATCAGCGATTGAGTGCAGGTCAACGGCCGCGATGTCGAGTTGCTGTAGACTGCTGTCGACCCATTCGTTACCTGTAATGTCATCACACTATCAGATGTGTTACAGTCCCAGTTTGCGTGTGTAAAGGTCAACGTGTTCGTTCCACTCGTCACCAGCGATGTTATGTCGAGTAAGAATGGTGTCCATGTGCCACCGTTCTGTGGACTGTCCACAGTTGGAAGAGACGCTAGAAGTTGGCCGTTCAGTGTAAGGTTCTCTTCTCCGAGCCCGTCCCAATCATATCCCTGCCAGCTTAGAGTGTAAGTTCCCGCGTTTGTTGGACTCGAGAGTGCGATAGCATCAAGCACTATCGCCATTGCGTCTGTACCACTACATTTGAACGCGACATTTGTCTGTGGATTGCTCACTGCATAGTCGACTTCGAATTCGCCGTTGAATGTTCCGTTGCCCGGTGAAATGTTAGTGAATCCTGGTGGGGGTGAACTGCTAGTACCACACCTTCCAGCGTCATTAATCGCGGTACTTGCAATGACGAAGTCGAGAGCGGAGGTATGTATTGACGCGGAACACATGCCTGGGTTCATCCAGCTCGCATAACAGTTGCCGCAGTTGGGCCCAGGACACGATACAGTCGCGGGTACGGATGGGTTCGAGTCGAAGATCGCATTAGTATCAGCACCATGTACTGCAAGAACCTGCATTCCGTCCTTAGCAAAACAGCACTGTTCAACAACCGTAACATTGTCATTACTTAGCGGCGAGGAGGCTACGGCATAGTATTCCCAGAGCCTGAGCCCGTCAGTGGTAGAAACATATGAGAGACGAAGAGCAAACGACAGACCACTGCTGTCAATCACAGACGTAGAGTTGCTCTTCGATTCCACAATCAGGACTACGACATCATCACTCTGGGTCGTGTTGAAGAGCTGGGCTGCACAATAGTTTCCATCTTGGCACGTTGTAGAGTATCCCACTCCGTCCAAGGCCGATGAAGAGTCCGCCTGGGCCGTCCGAGGTAGAGCGATTGCCACAGTTGCCATGCTCACCAGGACTATTGTTATGAAAGTGCGGACGAATAGGGTCCTACTGCGTCGCATAGAGATAGTGTTCAGTCATTGATCAATATCAGCAGTGCGTGTACACTTGCAGATGTCGCATCGCTCTACAGTGTAGAACTGCATCCATAGCAACACAAGTGTTCCTAGTTCAAGCGATGGGTCTTGACGTGTTTAGGTACGGACACGACAGGAGCCTCGCTCTGGAGCGGCAATAGACCTAAGTCCTCTCATTCCAGCCGTCCAACGGATGGATCATTGCCTCACCATGCTAAGGCCATCTTCTTCGACTTGGGTGAGACCCTGGTCACTCGGAACATTGAAGATAGTATGATCACAAAGAGAGCGCTACAAGAAATCAGCAAGATCCTACCCAAACCAGTCTCATCGAGAACGCTCTTCAAACTCTACATGAAGGGATACAAGACCAACGACGCGATAAGATCAGAGTACAACGTTGAGATCCCGATACAAGCTTGGATGCGTCAGCTACTAAAACGAGTATTGGGCAAGGAACAACCCGACAAGCTCGTCGATGATTGTATCGCAATAATAGTCAAGGCTCGAGCCGCAAACACCGTCGCGTTCGAGGATGCGCATGGTACTCTCAGCAGACTTTCCAGACGACGACTAAAACTTGGAGTAATGTCAAACGTGTCCTCGCACGACCTAGCAATAGCCATCCTTACCAAACTCGGACTGGCCAAATACTTCGACCTAGTTGTCACATCCGCTCTAACAGGGATCCGTAAGCCCGACCCGGGAATATTCCGCTACGCCCTTTACCAGCTCAAGATCAGACCGGTAGACGCGGTTATCGTCGGAGACTCTGAGCGACATGACATTCAGGGAGGATACATGTCGGGATGGCGGACAATTCTGATAGACCGCAAGAAACATCCTAAGAATTCTCTGGCAGACTTTCGGTTCAAAACACTCGCAGAGGCCGGGCCTACTCTACAGACTCTGTAGGAATACGGGCAGAAGCATTCCAGCAACTCCCAACAATAGTGAAAACGGAAGCCCGGGAAACATCTCATATCTGGAAAGTGCTCTGAACCCGAGGTAGGTCCCCGCGAGAATCCCTACCGCGGCTCCTAGGAACGAGAACACGCCATAGGTGACCAATGCTGTGGTAGCGACTAGTGAGTAGAAGACGAGGTCTCCCATTCCGATGGTGAGTTCACCGTAGCTGTACATTGCTCCCGGAAGGTCGCCAGCCGAGACCGTCTTGGCCAGAGCGCCCACAGGACCCTTGAACACTGCGACAATATCATAGATGACCAGCGCCCCGACGAGCACAAGCGCAGTGGTTAGTGGGATCGAGTAGCCGAGAAAAACTCCCGTAAGAGCGCTGAGCGCCACGACTCCGAACAGTTGGCGAATCCTGCCTTTGCCGAAGACGGTGAATCCGATAAGTGCTGAGACTGCGATGGAAAGCAATAGAATCGGCAGAATGTCGATAGACAATATGGAGGCTGCGTACCAGAATGCTACAGCAAACGATACCACGATCAATGCTCCCTTGATCATTCTTCGGATAAAGCGCATCCTTCCTCGTTTTATCAGGAGGAACATTACTGTCGCACTCGCCCCAAGAGCAAAGACGAAGACCACCGCGTTCAGAGACGCGTTTGACAACGAGGACCCAGAGAACGGCGTTACCTGAGCAGGTGGAGCTCCACTATTGTAGATTGGATATGCTAGCAGTCCCGTGGCGACGAGTCCTAGAAAGATTGGTAAGAAGTGTATAGGACGGGGCTTGAAGCCTTCCTTCTCAGTGTCGGCCATGGACGACTATAGCTCGACAATGTCGCCAGTTTTTGGAGCGGACGCGTTCAGCCCTAGTTCTTTCGACGCGTACTCGGCGAGTTTCTTGCAGTTGTCCTCTGCACCGTGGACGATGAACACTCGTGTCTTTTTGTCGAGGTCCGACAGGGTCTGTTCGAGCTCTCGTTTTCCGCCGTGGGATGAGAAGTCGAACCGTTCGATTCTCGCATCAACCTCTCTCGCTCGTCCGTGAATGATGAACTTGCGCCTGTCCAGTAGGATCCTGCCTGGACTTCCCGGAACCTGGAAGCTGACCATGAATACCGCATTCTGCTTCTTCGCAGCAACATTCTCCATGTAGAAGACGGAGGCGCCGCCCTTCAGCATGCCAGCCGGGGAAATAATCACACCAGGGGTCTTGGCTGCTCTTCGCCGATCGTTCCAGCCGTCGACCCAGTGGGCCATTTTACTTGCACGTTCGAAGACTTTCGAGTCTCTCAGAGCCTCGGGATGTTTCAACAACAACTCCATCGCGTCGAGCGCCATTCCGTCGACGAAGACTGGATGTTCGAAGTGGAAGGCTGAGAGAATGCTGAGAAGCTCCTGCGACCGACCTACGCCGAACGCCGGGACAAGAACAGTCCCACCGCCCTCCACGACCTCCGTGACTTTCTCGACAAACTCTTTCTCCAGTCCATCCCTGACCGGGTGGTCCTCGGTCGCGTAGGTTCCTTCTAGAATTATCCCGTCAAGATTCTTGTACTCAGGGTCTGCACCATCGACCAGTCTAGTAGGTTGGCGATTGAAGTCTCCAGTGTACAACAATCGTTTCCCATCGCTCTGAACAATCGCCTGAGCACTGCCGGGAATATGTCCAGCGTTTATCAGGGTCAGTGAACCGTTCCCGATATCAGTCGCTTGTTTGTACTGCAGCTCTCTCTGATGCTTCAGCATCGTCTGTAGATCAATATACTCGTAGGGGGCGTAGTAGCCGCTCAGCTTCAGAAAGTCCTTGATGATAAGGCTCGAAAGCGTGAATGTCGGCTGTACACCGTATAGGGGAACGCCTCCTCCAATGTAGAAGATCGGCGCGGACCCGACATGGTCCAGATGTGCATGGGTTAGTACGATCGCCTCAACCTCTTTGGGTGGAATGTGCATTGGGAACCCAACGTGATGGTTCACCATTACTCCGTAGTCGAGGACTAGATTCTTCTCTCCGACGCTTACTGCGAACGCAGACCTGCCTACTTCCTGGCAGGCGCCCATGAAGCGTATCTTCATCCAAACACCGAGTCAGACAGACACTGAAACATTTGAAGACTCGAAACTCTAACTTACCAGACGGGCTTAGAACACTATGATAAAAGCCCTACAACCTGTACGATAACCAGACAGATTTAAGCAACGCCCACCGGAAGCGTCCGCCTAGTGTGTTCTAGTGACCGTTCGTCTCCTCGTAGACTCCAAGAATCTGAAAGGCTCCACCCTAGTGACCGGCTTTCACGGGGTCGGACAGACTGGATACATTGCCACCTCATTCATGATCCACGCGCTCAAGGCCGACAGAATAGGCTTCATCGACGTGTCAAACCCACCACCCTGGGTCGGAACAGCAGAAGGCGGACTAGTCACGCCGTTCGAAATTTACAGGAAACGAAAGATCGTACTAGTGAAACTAGAATTCTCACCTCACCGATCCGAAGAGGCAGAATTCGCGAAATCACTCTCCAACTGGGCCATTCAACACAAGTTCAAAGACGCCATCCTCATAGGAGGACTAGACTCGGCTTACAAACAGGCCAAGGACGAGTTCTGCATAGTGCCAACAGGAGCATATCTCGAGAGAGCGAAAGTGTTCAAAGCACCCATCCTAGAACCAGGACTACTCGTGTACGGACCCCTCGCCATAATGCTCAACGAGTTTGAGATCCACGACTTCCCAGCAATAGCAGTACTGCCCTACGCAGAGCCAGCGAGAGCCGATCCAGCTGCCGCAGCGCTTGCGATACGAAAAATCTCAAAAGCCTACAACTACAACGTCGAAGTGGCCGACCTGGTTAGGGATGCGAAATTCATAGAACGAGAGTTCGACCAGAAATCTCGGCTGACACGTAAGTCTCTCCAGAGAATGTACGCCTAGGCATCTGTAGAAATCCTTCGCTCTACAGACTTGATTATCGCTTGAGGCTTCAGCTTCTCACCGTCGAGAACGACAACCCTCCTCTTACCCAGAGTCTTTCTCATCGCCTCCGTCACCCGTCGACCGAAATCACCGTGCGAGACAAGAATGACACTCCTTGGACGAAGCGTCATGACGAACAGGGTAACATCCTCCGCCTTTGACTGGTACAAGTCGGCGTCTCCCAAGTCCCGCCCTTCGGCTTGTGCTATAGGAAACGTCTCATCAAGCTCTATGGGAACAGGGCCCCAAGACGGTGAGTAGTAGCAGATGGAAACATTTCGATGATCATCGAAGGAGTTCGCAACCACTTGGTAGCGCGGATCCTCGTGGAAGGGTCTACGCCATCTACCCGGCAAGACCAGAACAGTCTTCCCTCTCTCATCTGTTGACCGTGACAACTTGGCCCTGTACCTCAAAGCCTCGGGGCGATCCTCGCTCGAAGCGCTAAGATGGAAAATCCCATGCGGCTTTACAACGGGCGTAAAAGACTCAAGGAGCCCCGAATGAGTGCGGACTCGAGCAAAACAGTCCATCAACGCCGGATGAACCCTCGCACGGGACTCCAACAACTCCCAGAGCCTTCCCCTTCTGATCGCTTCCCGGATTCGTCGAAGCTCTGAGAAACAGGCCCAGAGATTGTGCTGAATTAGACGTAACTCTCTCTGCTTGGGATCCGAGTTCAAAACCTCCGCGGGACTAAGGTCTGCACATGCTGGACAAGGGCAGGCAAACTCTACCATGTCACCCAGGAGTTGGGTACCTTCCGACGTCAAGTATCGGCCGACTCGCGCATAGAGCGCATACGCCGCAGAGTCAAAAAGATCACAACCGAGCGCTACGAGGAATGGAAAGAGGACGGGATGGCCGGCTCCGAACAGATGCAACGGTTTCCCCTTTGGAAGATTTGATTTCGCGGCGACCACCATATCAGCAAGAATGTCGTATCGCTGAGACTCCATGAGTTCCGTAGGACTTCCCAAGGCATAGATTGGAAAGTCTCTCTTCGACATCTCTCTCGCTGACCTCTCGACTTCTCGTAGGTGGACTCCACCCTGCACGGGACCCATCCAGAGAATATCTTCTCGGGTCATCGACTCCAAAGCAGCATCAGCCCTCCTCACCGTCTCGTCCACAGTCCAGCGTGCTCGGCTTGGATCGCTACGAAAACCGGTCGGCACGTCAAGGATCACTCCAATATCGCTGCCAATCCTCTCCTGGTATTCGATGATCTCGGCGGGCTTCACTTGTACTCCTCCATATTGGAGAATCTGATAAGCGCCAGAGTCTGTCGCAACGCTCTTGTTGAACCCGAGAGTCGTATGGACATCGGGAGGTTCAGAAGCTCGTTGACCCCTTTTCAGAAGATAGGCGTTGGTCATCACTGCTCCAATCCTCGCCCCATCGAAGAATTTCTGATCTAGAACTTGGTGATAGGGATCTAGGACGGGAAACATGTGCGGAGTATCAAAGGCTCCGCTCTTGGTCCTGATCGTTCCAACTCGGCCTAAGAGATCCTTCGCGTGAACCTGGAAACTCATACTCGAGTCTTAGGCTTTGATACCCTTCTCGCGGACGAACTCGTCGAAGACGCGCTGCACTCTTTCCGCGGCCGGTCCGGAGCCTTCGATTATTCCCTTCTCGTTAAGCCGGATACGGTCCATAACAACGATAACACCTGCGTCGTCCATGACGCGGACCATTCTTGGAAAGACCCGTTCAAGCCGCTCGCCTAGGCTCTGCAGATCGAAAGGCTTCTCGAAGCTAGATATCTGTAGAATGGTACTGCCGTTGATGAAGAGCTTGTGAATATCGCCCGTCTGGTCACTCTTGGCATTCGTTAAGCAGACACTCAAGTTCTCCGTATCAACGCCCGTCAGCGTTCCAACGAAGGTCTTGCCCTGGCTGGTTATGACACTGACGTGCTTCTGGAGAAGATTCGACAGCTCCTCCATGAATTTTCGGCCGGCAGTCGAGGACATTCTGGCTAACCTTGAGCCCGACCAGGTCTGCCGCTATATCAAGTTGGGTCCAAACCACCACGCACCGCCTTCAGCTTAGAAAGAATGGTCCTAGCTTCCCGAGAGTCGTGCGCGGTCTGGAAGACTTTCAGCTCTTTTATCACGACTCTACTGAAACACTTCGGGCAGGTCTTGCTCTTGTACCGACCGTCTGCAATGATCGGAGTCTGACACCGTGGACATTCACCCACGATGTAACGGTCCGTCATAGGATCTTCCTCGAAAGCTCGACTGGATCGTATCTGTCCAGCCAGTTTGGCGATACTCCATTCCATCCTTTGCCACTTGACAATAGTTTGTGAGCTTGCCGAAACAGTTCCAAGGGCCTATTGCGCGTAGCGTCGACTTGGTAGACCCTCTTCGCACCCAAGAACTTCAAAGCTTCGTACATTGAGAGATCAATTAGTTCTGACTCAACATTATCCCAAATCTTCCTTTTCCGCCACCTTCTCGCCTTTAGACGGGTTGCGAGAACAATCGGGTCCAATCGGACAACGATCGCCACCATTCCAGGCCGCTTCGGCATGAATCTTCCCAACCAGTGTGTTTCAACGACGATGTTCATTCGAGCGTGAGTTTTGAAAAACTCTAGAAGACTCCTGCGCAAGCGTCGCTCGTCAATCACGTACGATCTCGAAGAAGGGTCGAATCTACTATAGAGCTTCTTCCTCTTTACGTGTTCGCCGAGATTGAGGTAGACAGATCCAGTCTCCCGGGCGAGTATCTTTGATAGAACTGTCTTCCCAACACCAGGGGCCCCGGTGACGATGATGATTTTTTCCAAGGTTGTTCTGGTGCTCCGGCCGGGACTATCAGCTCTTTGGAGGCTTTTGAACCCGGGTCGCCGGATCGAGAGTCCGGCATACTCTCGGCCAATCTGGAGACCGGTCTATACTACCGGAGCAGGCGGTTCCAGAAAATATGTCTAAGTTAAGTCTTATCCGGAAACAGTCTAATCAGGCGGCGGCCCCTGACCCCTCGGTGTCGGAGGCGGTTTCGCCGCCGCGATAACGTCATCGATCCTCAATATCATTGAGGCTACTTCGACAGCGGACCCGATCGCGTGCTCCTTGACCTTGACCGGTTCGAGGACGCCCTCCTTCATCATGTCAGTAATCTCGCCCGTGTAGACGTTGATACCGCTCCAGAGACCCTTAGTCTCGTGAGCAGCTCTGAGGCCGACCAGAATGTCGATCTGATCTAAGCCAGCATTGTCTGAGAGGGTTCGAGGGATCGATTCCATCGCATCAGCGAAGGCCTCGACCGCCAGCTGCTCTCTGCCGCCGATCTTCGTCGCATAATCCCGTATTCTCTTCGCTAGCTCAGTCTCGACCGCTCCTCCACCGGCCACAATCTTGTTCTTCTTCACGACGTCGATTACGACTGAGAGCGCGTCCTTCAACGACCTTTCAGCCTCGTCTACCATCCTTTCAAGGCCAGCGCGAATTAGGATGCTCACCGATTTTGGATCTTTTGCGTCCTCGATGAAGATCATTTTGTCGTCGCCGATCTTTCGCTCCTCGACTAGCCCTGCGGCTCCGAGATCGCTGGCGCGCATATCCTCGAGGTTCGTGATGATTCTTCCCCCTGTTGCTCTCGACAGCTTCTCGATGTCGGATTTCTTGATCCGCCTGGCGGCTAGGATTCCCCGTTTGGCCATGAATGATTGAGCTATCTCGTCGATGCCTTTCTGGCAGAGGACAACGTTTGCTCCGGCTTCCACGATCTTGTCCACCATGTCCTTCATCAGCTTACTCTCCTCGTCCAAGAATGACTGCATCTGTTGTGGGTTGCTGATCTTGATCTCGGCGCTAAATTCAGTCTTCTCAATTTCGAGAGCAGCATCCAGAAGAGCTATCTTCGCCTTCTCCATGCGCTTAGCCATGCCTGGGTGAACTACTTCCTTGTCGATTATCACACCGTTTACGAGCTGGGTGTCGAGCAGACTTTTGCCCTCCTTCTTCACCAGCTGGATATTGTCGATGTCAGCGACGAATGAATCTCCCCGCTTCTCTACAACCCGGTTCACGGCTTCGACGGCGATTCTTGCAAAGTGGTCAGTTGCGCCTCCGAGACTCTTGCCGTGCATCGCGGTCATAGCAACTTTTCGGAGAGTCTCCGTGTCTTTCAGATCAACAGGCTTTGAGATCTCGTTCAGAATCTCTTTCGCTTTTTCGCCTGCTTTCTTGTAGCCGGCGTTTATCACGGTTGGATGAAGTCCTTGATCGAGCAGGAGTTCTGCGCGTTTGAGGAGCTCGCCTGCTAATATGACGGATGTTGTGGTGCCGTCGCCGACTTCATCATCTTGGGTCTTTGCGATTTCGACGAGCATCTTTGCAGCCGGGTGCTGGACGTCTAACTCGTCGAGAACGGTGGCACCATCACTGGTGATGGTGACGTCTCCGAGACTGTCGACCATCATCTTATCCATACCACGCGGACCGAGAGTCGTCTTGACGACCTCGGATACTATCCGTGCCGCGCTGATGTTTCCTCTCTGTGCATCTTTTCCTCTATTTCTTGAGGATCCTTCTTTCAGGATCAGAACTGGCTGGTTAGCTAGATAGGACAAACTTTCTTCCCAAAAAGTGGGTGCCAGGATATTTTGAATAAAAACCTTACTTTAGCGGTTGCGGAGTTTTTTGGCTTATTCTTTCCAGACGCGTTTCACTGCAAGCCGGATATCTTCAGCTCGGACCGTTTTGCGCCCAGCGTGGGTCGCAAGTTCCAGCGCCTCCTTCCCAACACGGACTGCAACCTCTTCGACCACCTTTCGTAGCTCTTCTGCCGCATCATCCCCAATTCTGCCAGCACCGCCCTTTTTTATGAGCCGATGGACCGCAGCGGTCGATATCTCGGTTTCCGCCAATTATGCGACCAGTTTCAAACCGGAAAATCGTCTATTTAACCGTTAGTCGAGGCAACGCCGCTATCGAGCGCCAAATATTTAATAGACGAGCGGCGAGTCCGCGGCTTTCTCGGAAGTGCTAGAGTGGGAAAGGTTCGGATAGCAGCCGTCAAGAAGGTTGCCAGAGAGCTGGTCGCTCGCTACCCGGACAAGTTCACTACCGACTATGAGTCTAACAAGAAGGTCTTGGCGGATCTCGTAGATGCTAAGACAAAACGTCTTAGGAACCGCGTTGTTGGATACGTTACCCGACTAAAGATTGTCGAAATCCGGAGAGCGGCGGCACCGACTGAGATCGTTCAAGAGTCGGATCAGGAATAATACCTAACCCGGTCCGTAGGGCTGTTGAAAGAAACAAGCAGTCCACGAAGCTTCTCAATAACCGATGCTAAGATTCCAATCCTACTAGCCCTCAAAAGAACTGGAGAGCTTAGACCCCACGAAGAGACCGTCCAAGACGAGCTTAGAGGAATCGTGAAAGCCCTCGAACATGATCCTGTTCTTCGTCACCCGATTATCGCCGACTCGGCGACGGGCCTAGTTTTGGACGGTACACACAGGCTAGCCGCCCTCAAAATGCTCGGCTGTCTCACCGTTCCAGTCGCACTCATCGACTATGAGAACCCCCTCGTCGGAGTTGACCGATGGTTCAGAACAATCAAACTACATGACCCGTCCGATCTCATGAAACGCCTCAATAGGCTCTCACCAATTCCCGTCTCTGACGTCGACGGTGAGAAGAGCTTGATAGAACGATCAAGCTACGCAACGCTACGCCGCACAGAACAATGCCTCGCGTTCAGATCGATGGACTCGTCACCCCTGAACCTTTGCAGACGCGCTTTCGCCCTTGAACAGATTGCAAGAGACAACCATGCAAAGATAACCTACGCCGACAAGAATGACGCAAGGGACGTGTCCCCTACTAGTATTATGATGTCTACCATCCGACTGGAAAAGCGCGAAGTTGTCGAATCCTGCATCAAACAAGAATTGTTTCCTCCCAAATCTACTCGACATCTCATCCCATCCAGACCACTCGGAACTAGCGTCCCACTGCGATGGTTGAAAACCAACAACATTGAAGAAGCGGAGACAGAATTCGAGAAACACCTGACAACGATGAGAATTAGGAAGTTGCCTGAGGGATCAGTAGTGGGGAGTCGCAGATACATGGAAGAGGTCTTTCTCTTTGAGCAGAACTGAGACCCCCACATCTGCAGAATACCGGTTCAAGCTGACCGGAGTCTTGGCAACAGCAGCCGGAAACCGGGAGATAAACATCAACGGACCCAATACGATGTCAGTCTCAGAGCTAATTTCTCAGCTCGTCGGGCAAATTAACAAGAATCAGTTCACAGAGTTGCTCATCGACTCTGCAACGAACAATCCGTTGCCTAATGTGATAATATTGCTAAACGAGCAGGATTGCAATCTGTTCGATGGTCTGAGAACGAGACCGGAACGTGGAACAACAGTGACGATTATTCCAGTAGCCCACGGGGGCTAGACCTCGACGATCTCGCACTTTAGACGTCGAATAACATCGTCGGCTCGCTCCAACTTGACCTTGTGAGTGTACAGTTTGCTCGGTGTCCTAAGCTTCAGCTTGACCAGCTCCTTTGACCGCTTGACTCTACACTCTAAGGCAGTCTCGGAGAGACCGACAAACTCATCAGTGTTGACTATTTCCGCAGGCATCAGCCGAGTCTGAAGCCATCCGATCGACATTCACACTATAAACCATTCTTCTGGCAAGAAATTCCCCAGCTCGTCATCCACTAGTGCTTAGCTAGTTGGATACATCAGCTCTAATAGCACATATATTCACATTTTCAAGTTGCAAATTTGATCCGGATAGGAATCGTCGGAAAGACAAATACTGGTAAAACGACCTTCTTCAACGCCTCAACCTCCAACACCAGTGAGGTCTCAACTTACCCCTTCACTACAAAGAAACCCAATGAAGGGATGGGACGGGTTCAGACTCTATGCGTCTGCCGCGAGCTAGGAGTCAAGGACAAACCCCGAAACTCCAATTGCGTCGACGGTTGGAGATTCATACCGCTCGAAATCATCGATCTTCCCGGACTCATCAAAGGAGCCTTCGCGGGGAGAGGACTGGGAACGCAATTCCTGAACGTGGTCGCCCAAGCAGACGTGCTGCTCCATGTGGTTGACGCTTCGGGAAGCGTCGACCCAGAGGGAAAGATCACACACCCTGGCATGGGAAACCCAATTCTGGACGTATACGACGTTGAAGAAGAAATGATCCTCTGGTTCAAGGTAGCCGTGGACAGGGCACTCCAGAGAGTCAAGAAGAGAGCGTTCAAACCCGGCTCCTTCGACAAGGCCATGACCAAGGAACTAGTCGGAATAGGAGTAAGATCCGACCATGTCACCAAAGCACTTGTCGAGACCGGCCTTCGAGAAAAGCATCCTAGAACGTGGAAGGATGATGACTCCAGAAGTTTCTCCGAAACAATACGGACGATCTCAAAGCCAACCCTGATAGTTGCCAACAAGATGGATCTAGCCTATTCAGAAAAGAACTTCGCAAAACTTCGAGAAGAATTCAAATCACAACTTGTCGTCCCGGTCTCCAGCGAGGCAGAAGTAGCACTGAACAGGGCAAAGGAAAAGGGCTATGTTGAGTATGTGCCAGGCGAGGAAACTTTCCGAGTCCTTGACGAGTCGCGATTGACGAAAGACCAAGCTTGGGCTTTGGCCTATGTCGAGCAGAAAGTCATGACCAAGCTAATGAGAACCGGCGTCCAGTTTGCGCTCAATTCAGCCGTCTTCAAACTGCTTGGAATGAACGCAGTATATCCTGTCGAAGACCCCAAAGCCTTCGCTGACAAAAAGGGCAACATTCTGCCAGACACATATCTAGTTCCAAAAGGGTATGTAGCCAAGGACCTCGCTAAAGAGATTCACTCAGACCTAGCGAAGAATATGCTGCACGCGATAGACGCGAGAAACGGCCTTAGACTGCCGCAGGATTATCAGCTTAGAGACCGTGATGTAATCTCGATCGTGACAGCTGCTCGAAAGAAATAGTTCGGGGTGCAATTATTCTGATTGGAATAGTTTGACGAAACGTTAATAATCGAAATTCCAGTGCCGAACCCAAGAGTTCTGAGAATGCGAGAAACATGGGCATAAGAGTCAACGAGCTACATCAGGTCCCGATCGAAGAACAGGATCTCGAAATCGTCGAACGAAAAGGGGTCGGCCATCCTGATCACATATGCGACGCTATCATGAACGAAGTCTCAATCACCCTCTCTAAGGAATATTTGAGACGTTACGGGCATGTTCAGCATCATAACATCGACAAGGCACTCCTGGCAGCAGGCGAAGTTCAGCGCCGCTATGGCGGAGGAGAAGTAAAACGACCAATGTTGATGGTATTTGGCGACAGAGCAACATACGACGTCGACGGAGACATTATCCCTGTAGACGAATTGGCTGTCGACACAGCCAAGAAATGGCTAAGGAAGAATCTTCGCTTTGTCGATCCAGACAGGCACGTGAGATACCAAGTCGAACTAAAGAAGGGATCCGCAGCGCTAACGGACATCTTCAAGAGACAAGGCAAATACTACGGAGCCAACGACACATCCGCAGCCGTCGGCTACGCACCGCTCAGCACCACTGAAAAGATCGTGTTGCAGACAGAACGATACATCAACTCTCCAAGCTTCAAGAAAGAATTCCCCGAAACTGGCGAAGACGTCAAGATAATGGCATCACGAGAAGGAAAAGATCTCTCTCTGACTGTTGCACTCGCTTTCGTTGACAAGTTCATCGAGAACGAGAACCAATACTTCAAGAAAAAAGAAGAAGTCGAAGAGAATGTCAACAAGTTCGTCCGGAGCCGCGTCAAATACGACTCTGCAAACGTGAACATCAACACACTGGACAAAAGAGGTAGAGGAATGGACGGAATCTACCTCACAGTTCTCGGAACGTCAGCCGACGACGGCGACGGTGGACAAGTGGGACGGGGAAACCGGCCCACCGGGCTCATTCCATTAAATAGGCCAACTTGCTCCGAGGCAGCGGCAGGCAAGAACCCGGTCAGCCACGTCGGAAAAATCTACAACCTCCTAACCTATGAGATTGCTAACCGCGTCTATGAGAAAGTCACCGGGGTCAAAGAGGTATACGTCTGGCTACTAAGCCAGATCGGGCGACCAATAAACGAGCCCAAAGTTGCCGGGGTCGAGCTAATTCTCGATAGGGGAGTCGATTTCAAGCCAGCATCTAAACTTGCGACTGAGATTGTTAGATCAGAGCTGAACAGCATCAACGATTTCACGGACCGGTTAACACAAGGAAAAATACCAGTCTGTTAGCCAAGCGAGGGCATGAGCTACGACCTTAGGTCCGCCCTCGGCTGGATAACGGCAATTGCAGTCATAGCTAGCATTTTCTCATACGTTTTATCGCTGGTCATAACAGCAGTCGTAGAAACTTCAACCTCAGTTGGGACACAACTACTAACGCTCACACAACCCGTTATACTCTGGGCGTTCTTCCTAGGAGCAGAAGTCACGACAAACTCATCACTAGTAGTCACAGCCTGCCTGATCGTCTTCGTAATCTGTTTCATCAAGGCCGCAACCGCAAACGAGGGGTTTCTCGCAGGACTTCGAACTCTAGCTACCGGGGCACCCCCAAAGAAGTTGCCGAACTGGCTTGCGGCAATGCCTCTATTGGCGACTGCGCTGCTCCTAATCGAACTATTGCTCAGTTTCCTGCAGGACATCCTGGGAGCCCCAACAGGCATGCTTGGAACAACGGATCCAGCGCAACTGGTTCCAGGCTTGGCACTAGCTCCAATTGCTGAAGAGTTCGGCTTCAGAATAACCGTACTTGGTCTTGTCACCGGGATACTAATCGCGTGGAAGTACGGGAAAACTATCGCCGAGGGAGCAAAGGTCACCACCTCGGCAGAGTTAAAGATCTTCTTCTCTGCATTTCTCTCTCCTGGCTTCGCCAAGGAAAAAGTTGGACTTCCTAGCATTCGAACAAGTGGTTGGAAAGGCATCTCCATTCCGGAATGGATCTTCCTAGCAATAACATCAGTCGTGTTCGGCGCATATCATTGGCCCCTTGGAGGGCCAGGAGGTTGGGGACCGGGAAAATTTCTGACCGCTGCACTCTCAGGCTTCGCCTTGGGAATAGTCTACCTAGCATACGGTGCCTACGCAAATATTCTCTTGCACTGGTTTTTCGACCTGAACTTCTTCGTCTTCGACCCGACGGTAATATCAAACGGGGCGCTAAATCTGTTCGGAATCCTCTACGAACTGGGAGCAATCGCTCTAGGAGTTTGGAGCATAATAATCGTCATCTACTGGATTATGAGGAGGTCGTCACCCATTGCGACGCCTGTTTCATACCCGGGACTTCAGTACTAGCATTAGAAAACCACAGTCAATTTATCGAGATGCTTCGACTATTAACTCCTTATACGGTACTGCTACGAGAGTCCGCTTCATTCGTGAAAAGGAGTTTTGTATCACCGTCATATCGAATAGACTCTAACTTGAACCGTTCTACTATTTCGGACTCTGACGCGCCGTCTGGTAAGAGTCTACCTTCGCACTCTGACCTTTCTCTGTCAAAGACCTATGATCCATCAGTCGATGAACCGAAATGGCAGGAATATTGGCACGGCTTGGAAACTCATCACTTCGATCCGAGAGACGATATTCGACCTACGTACTCGATAGACACTCCACCACCCTACCCCAGCGGCGAGTTTCATGTCGGAAACGCTCTGAATTGGAGTTACATCGACTTCGTAGCACGCTACAAACGGATGCGAGGGTTCAACGTGCATTTTCCCCAAGGGTGGGATTGCCACGGACTTCCAACTGAGGTAAGAGCTGAGAAGACCTTCAAGATTAGAAAGAACGATCTCCCACCGGCGAAATTCATCGAAATCTGCCGCAATTTGTCAGAAGAGTATATCGCTAAAATGAAAGCGACAATCGTAAGGCTAGGGATCTCCTGCGACTGGAACTTGGAGTACAGAACCATGGACCCTGCCTACTACAAACTAACCCAGCTCTCATTCATAATGCTCTACAAGACGGGAAGCATGTACAGGGGCGAACACCCGGTCAATTGGTGCCCGCGAGACGAGACGGCAATAGCCGAAGCGGAAGTAGTCTATGTTGAGAGACAGGGCAGCTTGCACTTCATGCGGTTCGGAGACACAGGCCGCTCGCTCGAAATAGCTTCCACCCGACCTGAACTCCTAGGAGCCTGTGTAGCCATTGCCGTCCATCCTGAAGATCCCCGATACAAGTCCTTGGTTGGAACATCAACGACTGTTCCGGTGTTCGGACAGAAGGTCTCTGTGATTGCAGATGAAGAGGTAGATCCGAAGTTCGGGACAGGGGCTGTAATGGTTTGCACGTATGGGGACAAGATGGACGTAAAATGGCAAAAAAAATACGACTTGCCAGTAATCAAGGAGATCGCAGAGAACGGCCGAATATCGTTAGATGATTCGCGATTCAAAGGTCTCAAGGTCGAAGACGCGCGTAAGAAAGCGATTGAGGAGCTGAAAAACGAAGAAAGACTGGTTAGGACAGAGCAAGTCAAGCAGAATGTTGGGACCTGTTGGCGCTGCAGTACTCCAGTGGAGATTATCGCAAGACCTCAGTGGTTCATGAGGACCCGGGATCTTACGGATCAGGTAACAAGCTCAGCTAATTATCTCCGATGGGTCCCTTCCTTTGCGAAACAGAGGCTGGTCGATTGGACCCTCTCTCTCGACTGGGACTGGGTAGTATCCCGGCAACGGATATTCGGAACCCCAATACCTGTATGGTTCTGCCAACGGTGTAACGAAACGATAATCGCCGAAGAATCCAGACTTCCAGCAGATCCCAGAACGAGCCCTTCGCCTTTAGAAAAATGTCCCAGCTGCGGATCTACTGACCTGAAGGGAGAAACCGATGTGTTTGACACATGGATGGACTCCTCGATAACCGCGGCCGTCCACGCGGGTTGGCCTACAAACCAGAAAATGTTCAAGCAACTCTTCCCCGCAGACCTCCAACCGAATGGGTTGGACATTGTACGAACATGGGACTACTATCTTCTGGTCCGAAGCCTTGCGATGTTCCAGAAGCCACCTTACAAGACCCTCCTGATTAACGGAATGGTGAGAGGTACAGACGGCCGGATGATGCACAAGTCCTACGGAAATTCTGTTGAAACAGGTGAGGTCATCAAGAGACTCGGATCGGACGCATTCAGACAGTGGGCGGCTTCGGGAGGGGCAACGGGATACGACATACCATTCAGATGGAACGAGGCTGAATATGGGAAGAAATTCCTTACTAAACTCTGGAACATCGGCAGATTCACCGCCGCTAGTCCTACTACACAGTCACATAGCCCGGACCCAGCGACCTTATCCGCTATCGACCTTTGGCTCTTAGGCTCCCTTCAACTGCTCATCGAAACAGTAACAAACGCTTTCGAAGAGTTCCAATTCAATGCGGCCCTCGAAGCCATCAGAGATTTCACTTGGCATTCGCTCGCTGACGACTACATCGAATCAGTAAAATACAGACTTCAACCCGATTCGCCACCGATTGATTCGGAAAACGCGAAGTATTGCCTAAGGGAAGCGCTTCTCACGGTGTGCCGACTTCTATCGCCCATTTGTCCTCACATCACGGAAGCGATCTATCAAGAAATCAGGACCAAGCCATCTAGGGCGAGCATTCACGCGGGAGGATGGCCCGAACCTGACCGAGCCTTTCGAGAGAACAGACGCATACAAGACGGCGGATTGATCATCGAAGCAATCGCCCAGGCCCGCCGGAAAAAATCTGAGAAGGGTCTGAGCCTAAAATCGCCAATCGAAGCAGTAATAATCAGAACCCAACGAGCCAACCATCACCTGTTCCATACAAACCAAGAGCCGATTCTTCGAACTATCAAGTCCGGAACGCTCTTACTCGAGGACGCACCGGAAGACTCCGACAGTACGTCGCCAATGAGTGTGGACATAATCCCATAGCTCAAGTCTTTAATATCCAATAACAAACCAATCAACAAGGACGGGACTGAATCAAGTTAGGTCTGTATGAGAGTAACTCTGCTTGCAACGAAAGCATGCGAGATTGCTTTTCATATGATTCCGAAACGATCCAGTTCAGTCTAAGCAAGAGTTGGACCAATAGAACATGTCAGATGAAAGTGGAGAAAGGCCTCGCCGAAGCTACGGAAGAAGAGGAGGAAGTTACGGTCGAGGCGGTGGAAGTGGATATAGTAGTGGTAGAAGTAGAAGCGGCGGTACCGGGGGAGGCTACGGTCGCCGAGGAGGATATGGTGGCGGATACGGCGGGGGAGGAGCTGATAGAGGCTCTGAGCGAGATCGCGGCCCAGTCCCTGTCGAAGAAGGCCAAGAAGTTGAAGTGACGGTGGAGTCGGTAGGGCGAAGGGGCGACGGAATAGCTCGCGTCAACAACTTTGTCATCTTCATTCCTGGCACCAACGCGGGAGAAAAGGTCAGAGTGAGAATCACCGGCGTGCGGAACAATTTCGCTACTGGGGAAGTAGTGAAAGGAGAAGAATAGCGGGATGAAAATAGCCGAGCTAAAGCCTGGAATGAGAAGAGTGGACGTCAAGGGAAAGATCGTTGACATGGAGAACCCTAGAGAGGTTCAGACTAAATTTGGCCCCGGACAAGTTGCCTCGGCAACTCTCCAAGATGAGTCCGGAACGGTGAAGGTCACTCTTTGGAACGAGAACATTACGAAGGTAGCTGTCAACGACACCGTTGAGATACAGAATGGCTACGTTGATTCTTTCAGGGGCGAGCTCCAGCTGAACGTCGGTAGATACGGCAAACTCGCAAAAGTCGAATAAATCGGATCCGACTGTTCTGTAGTCCGGCGCTCCCTTTTTTTCGGGCTATTTCTGGACGATTACCTCTGCCGTGGGTGCTTCTGGCACCGTTCCGAGCGTGTATCTCGATAACACTGTCTTTCGTTGCTGGTTCTCAACTTGAGCGACGACCTCGATGAATCCTTCGAGCTTTGTGCCAGCTATCTTCTTCCTTAGCAGCTGGTCTACTTGAAAGATTCCTGATTCGTTGTACATGCTTATCTCAACGATGACCGGTTTTTGTTTGCTTTTTCGTATCTTCACGTCCCGAATAGACATGGCGGAAAGTGCGTGAATGTCCTTCTTCCCAGCGATAAACGGTATTCTAGCTCTTCCTTCTTTCATGTCTAGCGCATCTGCTACTCTGACGACTCCAGCCTCGAGGGTGAGCTGCGGAATTTCAGACTCGTGTGAGTATATGGTGTGAAGTGTCTCCGCAGTGATTATTGCACGTTCCTTATCACCGTATATTCCCTGCAAGAGATCAGGCAGGAGCTGTGCGGCGAGAGGAACGCTAAACATGTGGTGATTCTCACGGTGAGCAACCATTCCCAAGTCATGCAAAACGGCTCCGAGAAACACTACGACTTCCGCATCGTCGTCGGTCATTTTGTGATCTGTTACGATATTCGGCTTTACACCTGCCTCGAACAGGTTTCGTAGAATCTTGAGTGCTATGTTTGAAACTATGGCAAAATGGACGGGGCCATGATCGGATAACCCCATCCTTCGCACTGCGTTGACATTGATACAATCCCAGAGGCTCTGGAGATACTCGTCATTGTTGACACGGTCAAGAACCGCCTTCAGCTTAAGGTTCGAGTTGTACGGGAGATTAATCAGAAAATTCGCACCGTTACGACGGGTCAGGGTCGAAAGCCGGTTCAAAAATGTTCTCGAACCATAGAAACAGCCAAAAATACAACTGGCCATGTCACCCTCCTCTGATCTGGGTAGATTCTTTGTCTGGCCATGATGTAGATTATGCGGTGCGTGAGCACACCGCATGGCTTACGATGAATCGGCCCGAGGTCCTCAACGCTCTCTCGAAAGGCATGTTCCAGGCCCTGGAAGTTGCATTTCGAGCCGCCTCGAAAGACTCATCGGTCTACTTTGTAGGCTTAAGGGGTGCGGGACGAGCATTTTCGGCAGGCCTCGACGTCCGAGAAGTAAGCGGATTCTCATCTCGGCCGGAAGCTCGCGAGTTCGTTTACGGTCTTGTGAAGCCTTTCTGGAAACGATTCTTCGCTTGCGAGAAGCCAGTTATCGCAATAGTCGACGGACCAGCCTACGGGGCAGGTGCAGAGCTTGCCTTGGCATCAGACATTGTCGTGGCTTCAGACCGTTCTACATTCGCATTCTCCGGTGGAAGAGTAGGGGCACTCTGCTGTATTTCTGCGGGGTTCGGTCCAGAAACGATTACTGGTAGGAAGGTGGTTGAGATGAATTTGACGGGGACCGCTGTGAGTGCGGAGCAGGCTCGGACTTTCGGACTCGTAAGCTACGTTGAGGACCCTGCCGGGGTGGATGGCCGAGTAAACAAGATCCTTGATGAAATGCGAAATGTTTCTCCTGTTTCTACTGCGAGCTTCAAACGAATACGCAGGAGTACCTTCACGAGCCGAGTCCTGGATATTGCCCACAGAGAACTATTGCGAACGATAACCAGCCCTGAGTTCAGAAAAGGAGCGGGCGCATTCAAGCAGAAGACTCGTCCCGAATATTACGACTAGAAACTGCCAGCCGGCAACCTGTTCGTCCATCGAGCCTTAGCCAGTGAAAGAGTCCTTATATCGTGTCGACGACGCTACGATATCGCCGGTTACAGAAGTCACGCAGTGACAGCGCGCATTTCTGCGATTGGCAAAAGAATCGATAGAGGTGTTGAGAAACTGAGAGGAAGAAATTGGAAAGGAAGAAACGTCCGTACGGACATGAAAGTACTGGAGTGTCCGCGCTGTCATGAGAACATCCGACTGGATAAGTACTCGGCACACATTGCTACTTGTCCGCAGCCCGCAGTCGCCCCTACCACAGCCGCATAGACCTTAAGGCCCTTCGAGTGGGTCTAGCATTGGCTGTCCGACCTAAGTGAAAACCGGAGTCTTTTCATCTTCTTAGTCCCAACATTTCCCAACCTAACCCCATGGCAATTATTCGAAATTATCGTCCCATGGAGAACACTTCGTAAGCAGCAGAAGGGTTCTTGCATTATCAAACTTGAGGGAAATGCTCACCTGCAAAACTGGCGGAGACCCTTCCAAAAACAGTCCCTTACAATTCTATCCCATCTTCCAGTAATAGTGGCGCCGGGAGTGGGATTCGAACCCACGAGGCCCGTAAGGGCCACGGGCTCTCAAGGCCCGCGCCTCTAGACCCACATATGCGGGTTAGTCCACTCGGCCCACGGGACGCGAAGATCGCGTAATCCCGGCACTGGATCCCGCCTTCAGATCAAACAAATCCTCCCCTCGCAACTCACCTAATAAACGGTTTCCAACAAACCAAAGGCTGCTGAGAAGCATGAGCCATCCGAAGACTGAGGGCTTCCGATTCTTAGAACACACTAGCGACGTAATCATCGAAGCATGGGGACCAACCCTCGAAACAGCGTTTGTCCATACGGCGGAAGCATTCTACGAAACAATGCTAAATGTTCGGACGGTCGAAGCAATATTCGAAGAACAAGTCAAAGTTCAGGGCCACGACGAGAAGGAGCTTCTCTACAACTGGCTAGAGGTGCTACTGCTGAAGTTTGAAATCGAAAGAATGGTTTACTCCAGATTCCACATCAACCCGATCTCGGACAAGACCAGTATCCTAAGTCTCCAAGCAAAGATCAAAGGCGAGAAATATGCGCCCCAGAAACATGGAGCCAAAGTCGAGATAAAGGGAATAACCTACCATCTCATGAGAATCGACAAACAACAATCCGGTACTACAGTACAGATCCTCCTAGACCTTTGACGGAAGTCTGACGAGACTCAATATGGACAAGAATGAGGAGAATTAGACCAACGACACTTATAGCGGGGATCAAAACCCTATCACGCGGCCCCTGATAATGACACAAGAACTAAGCCCAGGCAGAAGTAGCGCCAACATACCTGTAAAACAGATAGCCCCCAACATTTGGGAGGTCCCACAAGACTACCAGCCTGGCATGAAGGTCCCTGCTCGAATCTACGCCGATGAAGACCTCCTCGCCAAAATGCGCACCGACAGAACCATCCAACAATGCGTCAACGTGGCCCATCTCGACGGAATCTGCAACTACTCAATAACAATGCCAGACGGACACGAAGGATACGGATTTCCCATAGGTGGAGTAGCGGCGACCGACTACGACGAGGGGCTCATTAGCCCAGGCGGAGTCGGTTACGACATCAACTGTGGAGTGCGACTAATACGTACGAATCTAACTGAAGAAGAAGTCCGCCCACAGCTGCCCAAACTGGTTGACACAATATTCAATTTTATTCCCTCGGGTCTTGGAAGCAGAGGACAGATAAAGCTCACACCAATTGAACTTGACAAGGCCGTTACGGACGGCCTTGATTGGGCGATCGACAAAGGATACGCGTGGCCCGAAGATCCGAGAACCATTGAGGAAGAAGGATGCATGGAAGCAGCGGACCCCTCAAAAGTATCCAGTAACGCGAAGTCACGCGGAGCCCCCCAGCTAGGAAGCCTCGGAAGCGGAAACCACTTTATCGAAATCGAGCGAGCAAACAAGATTTTCGACAAGCGCGTAGCAGAACGCCTCGGCATTAACAAGGAAGGCCAGATTCTTATCCTCATTCACACTGGAAGCCGAGGGTACGGCCACCAGATATGCAGCGACTACCTGAAAACCATGGAGCACGCAATCAGCAAGTACAACGTCCACCTTCCGGACCGAGAACTTGCTGCATGCCCAAGCAAAAGCCCTGAAGCGGAAGACTACATCGCGGCCATGTCCGCAGCCTGCAACTTTGCTTGGGTAAACAGGCAGATGATCACACACTGGACAAGGCAAGCATTCGAGAAGGTATTCCAGCGGACCCCGGACACTCTTGACATGAAGATCGTCTACGATGTCTGCCATAACGTGGCAAAGGTGGAATCACACAAGATTGAAGGAGAAGCTAGAAAAGTTATCGTTCATCGAAAAGGCGCGACACGATCCTTCCCTCCCGGACATCCAGATGTCCCCGCCGAATACAGAGACATCGGTCAACCAGTCCTAATCCCAGGTAGCATGGGGACCAGCAGTTGGGTCCTAATAGGAACACCAAGGGCCATGGAGCTTAGCTTTGGGACCACTGCTCACGGAGCAGGAAGATTCATGTCACGCTCAGCCGCGAAACGCAAATGGCGCGGAGCAGAACTAAAGAAGTCGTTGGAGAATCGAGGGATAGTGATCAGAGCCGCTAGTATGGAAGTGGTCGCAGAAGAAGCACCGGACGCATACAAGGATGTGGATAGAGTAGCCGAAGTCAGTCATCAGCTCGGAATCGGAAATAAGGTCATTAGGATGACCCCCATCGGAGTCGCCAAGGGATAACGCCTTTATGTCCTAGGACTCTTTCGTGTTCTTGTACTTCGCGATAAGACGGGTCGGTGTAGGATCGACCCGCCTTAGAAGGGCCATATACACTGAGACGTAATCGAGGAATAGGATTGGGCAAAGCAGACGAGAAAGAACACCCTCACTCGATACCTTAACATCGATGGGACTCGCTGAAGAAGCTGACCCTATAGTGGATCGGAACCCTTCAAAAATCGCGCGCTCGAATGACGATTCTCCTGTGTCTCGAATCAGGACAGGAAGCGAACGAGCAGGCGAACTCTGCCATGCTTCGATTTCGTTATGACACGACTCAGGCAACGCTTCGTACTTCGCGACCTGCTTGCTGTTCTCAGCTAGCTGATTCTTGAACCTGCGAGCGACGGAAGACATTCTTTGCAACGAATACAAGACGAGAAAATGCCCCAGTAGGCTATGGGCTAATCGTTTCGCGGGATTCCTTTCCATATCAATCTGAGCGTTACATCGCCCAGTAAGAGGCAACAGTTCTCGCCAAGCCTGCTCGAGCCCGCGACCTATTGACTCAACTGCTTCTACCTTCTCAAGGGCAGTGCTTGTAGCGACGACGAGCTGGGTAAGCGCTGCGCGAGGTGCAAGCGCAGGTTCTACCCTTATGAAAGGTAGGTGGAATCGGGTACAGAGTTCGGCAAGTCTCCCTCCTGTCCCAATGCCAATGAGCTGGGCTCGCCGAGCCTTCGCTTCCCTGAAAGCTCTCAGGGTCTCAGAGGTTTCTCCTGAGTAGGAGACTGCAATGAACAAGGTTCCGGAATTTACAAACCCGGGCAAGCTGGGTTCTCGATGAACAAAAGCTGGAACCCTCAGATCATCACGCACCCAATCGAGCACCACATCTCCGGCGCTCGCAGATCCTCCCATTCCCATGATGACCAAACTCCGAAATCGCCGTTTTCCTTTTCCTAGTTCGAACGCGCTCTGATACTTTCTGGTTCGGAGAGGGTCGGGGAAGTGGTTCAACGCCTCCACCATCCCGGAAGGATCCAGCCTAGATATGAGATCCAAATCGTCAAGATCGATTTTCATGTTTAGAGAGTCCCGTCAAGATACCCTTCATGAGCCGCTAAGTATCTTATGTCCCATCGCAAACCAGAATGACATGCTGGTCACTCCTAAGAGGCATCAACAACTCTCAGTCGCGCTCCCAGCATCATTCACAAAGGACATTCCGCACCTGAGAGAGAAAACCAGCCGGGCCGGAATGGTAGCGAGGGCGCTAGCGATCTTTCGAGTAGATCTGGCACTCATCTATGACGACAAGCAAGATGAAACTTCAAAGAGAGAAGGACGACTATTCCACAAACTACTCGCCTACCAGGAAATCCCCCAGTATATGAGGCGAAAAATCTTCCAACACGATCCAGATCTCCAATTCGCTGGCATCCTCCCGCCACTTCGCCTCCCCAGCCATCCCAGCATCGAAAAACCGAGAACTGGGCTTATTCGCGACGCCCTAGTACTTCAATCGGGACCCATTTCCAAAGTCGATGCGGGTCTGAGTAGTCTCGTTAGTATTCCTTCGAAGTTGAACCTATCCGACCGAGTTACAATTCGACTCAGCCGAACGGAACCTCATCTCGAAGGAGAAGTAGTGGACCCAAGCCGGTTACCTATATATTGGAGGTTTAGTGTCACTCGCACAGATTCGACCCTAGGCCGACTGATAAGAGAAGAAAAAAAGGACTTGACCATTTCAACCTCGAGAAAAGGAAGGGATGTACGGGAGATAAGGGAGGACTTGAGACTGAAATGGCGATCTTCCAAGAAGACGTTAGTCGTCTTCGGATCCCCAGACCAAGGTGTGCCGGAGATTCTCAGCAAGGAAGGCATCGAATACAACAACGTTTGCGACTTCAATGTCAACACTGTTCCCAACCAGGGCGTGGAAACTGTCCGGACTGAAGAGGCACTGTTCGCGACTCTATCAATATTGAATCTGCTCGGTGAGAAATAGATGGGTCACAGGAAGTATAGTGCGCCGAGGCGAGGCTCGCTAGCATATCTCCCACGCGGTCGCGCGAGCCACTGGACACCTAGAATCCGATATTGGCCGGAATACGAAGGCGCTCCTCGTCTTTTGGGGTTCGCCGGGTTTAAGGCAGGAACATCCCACGTAACTGTAGTTGACAACCGTCAGGGTTCTCTGAATTTTGGAAAGGAAGTTACCTTTCCCGTCACGATTGTCGAAACTCCCCCTCTCAAAGTTGCCGCTCTACGTTTCTACGAGATGCGGGACAAGGGACTTCGAACAATTGGGGAAGTCTGGTCGAATGATCAAGACAAGGAACTCCAACGCATTATCAAAACGCCGGAAAAGTTCGACGATAGCAAGGGTTGGGGGAAGGTAGACGCAGCGAAAGAGAAGCTGGTAGAGATTCGAGCTGTTGTAGCAAGCAGACCCCGCAGCACTACAATCGGTAGGAAAACGCCGGATCTGTTTGAGGTTAAGATTGATGGAGGGACAGCACAAGATCAGCTAGAATTTGGGAAAAAGATTCTGGGCAAAGACGTCAAGATATCCGAGGTCTTCAAAGAAGGAGGGGAGGTTGATGTAATTTCCATTACTAAGGGAAAAGGAATACAAGGCCCCGTTAAACGATGGGGGATCAAGAAGCTCAAGCACAAGTCAAGAAAAACTGTCCGAGGAGTAGGCTCGATCGGACCATGGCATCCGCACTACGTAATGTATTCCGTCCCTAGGGCAGGACAAATGGGATTCGCTCAGAGAACCGAATACAATAAGCAGATTCTCAAACTAGGCGACAACGGTACAGACGTAACCCCCAAGGGAGGATTTCTACGATATGGACCAATCAGAACGGAGTACGCGGTTATTCGCGGAACTATTCCGGGACCTGCCCGTCGGCTCGTGGCGCTAAGGTACCCGTCCAGGGGATCTCCTGCTGGAGAAGCACCTAAGCTCGAACAATTGGACCTCTCGTCGAAACAGGGAGTTTAGTAAAATTTGTCGAGCGAACAAACCCGGATGGCGCAGGTCTTGAGTCTTGATGGCAAGCCAAAATCAGAGGTTCCATTGCCTAGCGTCTTTGACACTCGACTGAGGCTCGACGTCATTCGCAAGGCTTCCTTGGCCGAGCAGTCCCGCCGCTTTCAGCCTCAAGGGAGAAACCGGATGGCGGGAAAACGAACGACTGCAGAATCATTCGGAGTGGGTAGAGGAATCTCACGAGTACCACGAATAGGTGGGCATGGACCCTTGTCGGGCACCGCCGCGTTCGCCCCTGGAACTATGGGAGGAAGAAGCGCTTTTCCACCTGTTACTGGCAAGAGACTTGTCAAAGAAATCAATAGGAAAGAAAGGAAATTAGCCTTGAAGTCTGCCATCGCTGCGACCGGATCCAATGAGATCGTGCGAAAGCGTGGACACAAGTTCGACTCTGAAAGACGATTGCCATTGATAGTCAATGACGAGGTCGAGAAACTATCGAAGTCATCAGAGGCCAAGAGCTTCCTGACCTCGGTGGGAGTTTGGGACGATATTGTACGAGTTAGGAAGAGCAAGAGAATCAAAGCAGGTCACAAGGTTCATGCAGTCGGACCTCTGCTGGTTGTGGGTGATGATAAGACCGCGGGGAAGGCTCTAAGAAACTTTGAAGGATTTAATGTGGTGAAGGCGGACGACCTAAGCGTCGAGATGCTAGCGCCTGGCACGCACCCCGGTAGATTAACGATTTACAGCGAATCCGCGGTCAAGAAGATAGCGGAGAAGAACTGGTGAAGGACAACGGCTAAGTTACAAAGTGAGCTGGTCGTCATTTATCCGATGATGTCCGAGGACACAGTCAAACTTATTGAAGCCGAGAACAAGATCACATTCATCGTGAACAACAAAGCAACCAAACACGATGTGAAGCGAGCAATCGAAAATCTATACGAGGTCAAAGTGTCCCGAGTTTTCACTCTAACGACGCCCGAAGGCAAGAAGAAGGCATATGTCAAGCTGAGTCCCGAGTCGAAAGCGTCAGAGCTCGCGGTGAAGCTGGGAATCCTTTAGGATCGGTACTGTCACATGGGCAAGAACATATTGGTACAGCGGCGAGGAAGAGGCTACTTTATCTTCCGCGCGCCGACTCATCGCAGACTCCATCCAACTGGCTACAATTCTGTCAACGGTCATTCCAAAGGATTCGTCAGAGGCTTGCTTCATGAAGTTGCTCGAGGCGCTCCTCTCGCAAGACTCTCTGTGGGAGGTAGCGACGACGTCTATGTCCCTGCCCCTGAAGGAATGTTTGAGGGACAAAGGATCGAAATTGGCAGCGAAGTGCCTGCTGAGACTGGGAATATCAAGGCGCTCGGTAGGATTCCCGAGGGGACCATGATCTGCAACATTGAACTACGGCCAGGTGATGGTGGAACGATGGCTCGATCCTCTGGTACGTATGCCATGGTTGTCGCTCACACTCCGGCTGGAACAGAGTTGCGGATGCCCTCCGGCAAGACCCTTCACCTGAACGACAAGTGTCGTGCAATGATCGGAGTGGTTGCTGGGGCTGGTAGAACTGAGAAACCCTTCCTCAAGGCCGGTCCAAAGTGGTACTTACAAAGGTCTCGAGGCCGCAAGTGGCCAGTAGTCAAAGGACAGGCAATGATCGCAGCCTCTCACCCACACGGCGGAGGAAGACACAAACACGCGGGCAAACCAACTACGGTTGGCCGATGGACTTCGCCCGGGAGAAAAGTGGGCAACATCGCAGCGCGCCAGACGGGAAGGGCGAAACGTCGCTCGGCTCGCTAGTTTCAGAAACAGTTTAGTATGCGCGTCAGTGCACCATGAGAACTAGGATTCGAGGGGAGAACCATGCCTAGACAGTTCACTTATCGGGGCCATTCGGTTGACGAGCTACGCTCCATGTCTATGGACGAGTTCATCAAACTGTTACCCGCCCGGCAACGACGATCCCTCGTTAAGGGTCTAACGAACGAGCAACGGACGCTAATGGAGCACGTGCGGCGCGCTAGAAAGGAGAACGGCGGAAAACCATCTGCCGTCAAGACGCATTGTAGAGACATGATCGTCATCCCTGAGATGCTAGGTCTGACACTCCAGCTTCACGCTGGGAAAGAGTACGTTTCTATCGAGATAAAACCAGAGATGGTTGGACATTACATCGGAGAGTTTGCTATTACAAACCAGAAGGTAGTGCATGGGACTCCTGGAATAGGTGCGTCAAGATCGAGCATGTACGTGCCCCTCAAGTAGAGATTCCCGAGTCTCTAGATATCTGCGACTTGACAGCCGTTCAATAGTCTTGTCTGGGTTCTAGACAATTTCGTAGTGAACAACAGTTAATCGGAGAGAATACGGCCGTTCTACGGCAATCGCGCCTCCTTTTCCCATTCCCTCTGGGAATAGAATTTGTTATTACGATCGTCGCGCCCGTCTTTTTGGGCGAGCGTGAAACACCCGCCTCGAGAGAGCCGGGCTGAGAGAAGACGTAGTCTTCACGGTGAGGCTTTGGTGTTAGTGTCGCGGGCGACAAGGACGCCTACCGCGAGGTAAGCGCCCAATGCGAAACTCGCCCGAACCGATGTCTAACCGACTAATTTCTTGCCACAGGCTTTTAGCAGAGGCTCGATGGCGATAGACGCTTGGAGGTTAGATTGGACCCGGGCAAGAGGGAGGAACTTGCGGCTAGGGAAACAGTGGAGATTATTCAGCTGTCGGAGCTTGAGCGGCTCTTGGAGGAGAAGGAGAAGCCCCGAGGTTATTGGGGTTTCGAGTGCTCCGGAATGTAGGAGAATAACCTACACGGATTGATGCACATTGGCCAAGGGCTGGTATGCGGCAACAAGATACACGACATGATCGATGCAGGGTTTCATTTCACGATCTTTCTAGCTGACTATCACTCCATGATCAACAACAAGTATGGAGGGGACATGAGTAAGATCAGAGCGACGGGCGAATACTTTCAGCACTGTTTCACAGCCCTGGGGATTTCGAGGGAGAGAGTGGAGTACGTTTGGGCGTCTGACCTGGCGGGTAGGAAAGAATACTGGGAGAGAGTCCTTCGGGTCGGGAGGACAGTTTCTACCCAGCGAGTCTTGAGGGCGATTCCAATCATGGGGCGCGACATGAAGTCAAAGGATACTGAGGCAGCGGCCATTTTCTATCCATGCATGCAAGCCGCGGATATTTTTGAGATGGGGTTAGATGTTGCCTGTGCGGGAATTGACCAGCGGAAGGCGCATATTCTTGCTCGTGAATCGGGTGAGAAGCTCGGCTGGGGGAAGCCGGTTAGTCTGCATACTCCAATATTGATGGGTCTTCATGGAGTCCCCGACGCATTAGTGGGTAGTTTCGATGAAGATCCGAAGCTGAACCAGGTGATAGCGGCCAAGATGTCGAAAAGCAAACCGGAGGATAATATTCTGATTCATGATGAGCCGGATGTTATTGAACGGAAGATTCAGAAGGCCTTCTGTCCAGCCGGGATTGTAGAGGGGAATCCTATACTCCAGTACTTCCGGATACTTGTCTTCAGAGACGGTGGACGAGTCGAGTTGAAGCGTGATCCAAGATTTGGTGGCGATGTGCAGTTTGAAAGCTACGGCGAGCTTGAAAAATCTTTCAGCTCTGGCGAGATTCATCCGAAAGACCTGAAGTCGAACATTTCACGGATTCTCTCTGAGAAACTATCGCCGGTCCGCGAGTATTTTAGAAAACATCCGGGATCGCTTGAAACGATGCATCGTCTCGGGTCGGCCTGAGAGAAAGTGGCAGGCTACTCTCCCGCGAGAAGGGCCGTTCGAGTCCGGAATCCGAGAGCCGAATATTACGCTTGGAAGATGGAGGAGACAGAGAGACTCTTCGACGATCTACGAAACATGTCAAGGGCTGGGACGCCGATCATCGTTGAGGGACGGAGAGATGAGGCTGCGCTTCGCAGATTGGATGTTACGGGAACAATATACTGTCTAAAGGCCAGAGGCGAATCCCGACACGATTTTCTCGATCACCTGGACGGGGCGACTGAAGCCATTGTGTTGACCGATTTCGACCGTGAAGGAAAGAAACTGGAGACGTGGCTCTACAAAGAACTGTCCCAGCGAGGAGTGAAGAGCGATCTGAAGCTCTGGAGCAGAATCAAATCCCTTGCACGGACCGAAGTGCGATCTGTTGAAGAGCTTCCGGCTTTCGTGAGAGCACTCCAGCATAGGGCTCTGGGAAGAAGACCGTTGGTTGCAAGGGTTCCTCGTAAACAGTAGACCATCAATGTTCTGGGCCGAGTATGGACTGGGTAAAACTCTGCCTTGCTTGTTTTCCGTCGGCGAGGGATCGGGGTCTAGTTCTTGCCGTTCTTCAGGCGATGTGTTTTGGACTGCTTTCCGTTGGTTGTGAAGTAGCTTCGGAGCACTTGTTCGAAGAATATTGAGAGTCCGCCTACTCGTCCATGGTAGATCCGTTGTACTTCGTCTCTGACTAGATCCTCGGCTTGGTCGCTTAGGGATATCATTAGTTTGCCCAATATTTTTAGCCGCTTGTGTATGGTTTCGGGAATAACATTCATTCTTATTGACGGGAAACAATAAATTCGCATCTACTTTACTTTCGGATATCCACAGTATCGTGCAAGTAATCCCGGGATATCGCTGGTGCGCCCGGTAAATTTTCAGGGGCAAACTTGTGTATCTTGTATAAAAGCGGGCGGTTGACGCCGCGGTGTCTCTACCTTTTCTCGTAGATGACCGCAATACACGAGATAGGGATTGTGGCAGACTGTTCATCCAACAACTTCTGTAATATCAGAACCTGTCAGTAGTCTAGAAATTTTCCAGACCGATTCTGTCCAGCGAAGATTTTCGTCTGTCGATCTCGACTCGTAAGGCTCGCTTCTAATATGATAAATAGGGTCGAGGCTGACATCGGCGGGCTTGAGCTGAACGAGAGAGTGAGCGTAGCCAACTGGTTCGTATTCGGCCTCACCATCTTGTTTCTCGCATACTTCGCCTATGCTACACCAATCATCGTGTTAGGTGTCTGGCGTTACAAGAAGCGTGGTTTTGGCGATGAGCCGGGCGAGGAATGGGATCCGCCTAACGTATCTGTACTCGTGCCGGTTAAGAACGAGGAGAAAGTTGTCGGGCGACTACTCGAGACTCTGGTCCGTCTCGACTATCCGAAAGAGAATTTGGAAGTGGTTGTTGTCGAGGACGAGTCGAAGGACCGGACTCTCGAAATCTGCCGGGAATATTCCGAGAAGTATTCGTGGATCAAAGTTTTCCATCGTGACTCTAGTCTCGGGAAGGGTGATGCTCTCAACTACGCGTTTCACAAGTCAAAGGGTGAAATTATCGCTACGTTCGATGCGGATGATGTTCCTGAGTCGCAAGCGGTTACGAAGGCTCTTCGATACTTCAACAACCCGGAGACCGGAGCTGTCCACGGATATCACCGTGTCCTGAACCTCCGTGAGAGCCTGATTTCGCGGTTGGCGGCTTACGAGAATTTTGTCTATCGATTGTCTAATGATGGAAAGTATGCTTTGAGATTGTTTGTCACGTTTTCCGGGTCCAACACTTTCTTCCGTCGGACCGCTCTCGAAAAGGTTGGCTTGTGGGATCCAAGGTCGCTTGTCGAGGATGCGGAGTTGTCGGTCCGGTTCGCACGTGCGCATATTGCGACGCGTCTCGCTCCGGTCGAGTGCTGGCAAGAGATGCCCGCAAAAGTGGGCAGCCTGTTTCGTCAACGGATCCGATGGTCCGGAGGAAATATTCTGACGGGTGTGAAGCACCGGAATGCGTGGAGGTCAATGTCATGGGCGAAGACGCTTGACATGGAGATGTTGATGATGAGCCCGATCCTGGCCGTGTTCACGTTCATAGCATGGGTTATTCTCGGCTTAGGGGTTATCCGGGTAGGTCTTCCGTTCGGCACCCTGTTGCCATTGTTGTCGGTGATGGTTGTCCTGAACCTGGTATACGTTGGGAGCTTGCTGGCGGCAGTGTTCTCCGCCGCCCGGACGGACGTTGTGTCGCATCTAGGTCTAGTGTTGGCAACCTATCCGTATGCGACTCTTGTCTCTCTCGCAAACCTTGCCGCCTTGTTTCTGATTCTCCGGAAAGGGGCGCGGCTATGGCTGAAGACAGAGAAGACAGGCTATGTTGACGCCCAGTTGACCGACCACGGATCACTCACGGGCACGGTCTAGCGCTGGGTCTTTCCGTGAAACTGTCGAGAAATACTAAATCTATCATGCTCAGAGGACTCGCCGAGCAGTATTGACTCCCAAGCCACGAGACTCGCTAGTGATTATTCGTGATATTCTCCAAGTTGCTGCACGGAGAGCGTCGAAGACTGAGATTGTCTACCGGTCAAACATCAACTTCGTAGCGGCGGAGAAGTACATCTCACGACTCTTGCTGCGAGGAATGCTCGAGACGGTCGTCGAAGAGGGTAAGCCACGGTTCCAGACCACACAGCGGGGAATGGAAGCATTGTCGAAGCTTACCGAGGTCCAGAAGCTCTTCGAAGACGCCTAGAACAAGGAGTTCTGTGTCGCAAGGATCGCCTGCAACCAAAGATGTCTAGGGGGAAAGATTCTTGGAGTATCGGGTTCTACGGGCTAGTTTACTGGATCCGGGGCTGATCTGGGCTGATCACGGATCTTGGAAACCGCAAGCAAAGCGCAAGTAAACCGCTTGAAATCGATTTTGATCTGACAGATCCGGGATCGGGGCGCATTCCGGACGATTCCTTCCCGTGCAAGGTCTCTCGGAAACTATGTTTTAGGTCGCGGGAATAATTTTGTTTTCGATCACTCCACGCTTGTTCCCTATCGTCGGTAGGGCCCTTTCACGCTTGGTAAACGGGCTAACGAAGGCAGTATCGGGCCCATCCCTCTCCTCTAACGACCACTCTTGTGTCGCGAGTCAGCGAGAATTGGGAAATTTGGAGAGTGGTGTTGCCGGCTGGAACTGTTTTGGGCAGATTTTTCGAGTCTGGCGGCAGATCTGGCTGGTCGAGTGTTTCTAGGATCGTAGGGGTCAGCGTCCCGGTGAACGTGCAGAATGCGCCTACGTCAAAACGTGTGCCCTGATTTGCGATTGCGGGTTGTTCTGGACAAGTCTGAGACATAGAGTGGTCGATGGTTCCCAAACGACTCCAAGGACTAAGCAACGGTAACTTTGAACGAGTATGGCGAGGTGGGCAAGGCAGTTCCGACATCAAATTCGCAGTTGATTAATTGTCCCGCCGTGGGAGCTCCGGTTTGCGTGATGCATATCGGTCCATAAGTGGTTGAGGCTAGGACAAGAGTGACGTTGTACCCGTGTTGAGCCGTCGATGCTGTTGAGGCCACCTGAACCGTGTACATTTGATGCCCCGAGGTTAGTGCGTTGTTAGCGGTGCCTGGGATAACCCCGAATGCTGTCGGAGTGGAGCAGGATGTTGCGGCTGTTGTCAAGCCAACTGAGGAAAATCCCTTGTCGGTCGCTGTAAGCTGGTTGGTGACGTTGTAAGCAGATCCGATCTCGGCCTGGTATGTCGTTGTAACAACGGTTATGCTCGAGGCGAAGACCAGAGCGACGAGTGCTAGGCAGACCCGTGCGGCGAGCAATATGGCCGCTTTTCTAGCAACCCGGATGGAAAGGGTCTTCCTGCTCATCCTTTGTCTTTGCTAAGGTAAGACTAAGCAGCTTCTATGAAACCTTAGTACCCGAGTCGTCTCGGAATCAGTTACAGTCTAGAAGCGCGCCTAGCGACTACAAGAGGTAGAAAAGACTAGAGAAAGGACGTGGCCAGACTCAACTTGGGAAGAATTGAGAAAAAAATGGCTGAGCCTGAAGGGCCCAGCCAGGGCGAAGATTGCCGAGTAGCCTAGGTGACGCTCACGTATGCG
>Ga0307477_10000596_pt1 | contig 38446 bp, 31 predicted proteins | sample atmos_gasesECM2C_FD_203316 | JGI IMG/M metagenome (GOLD analysis project Ga0307477, IMG submission 203316) | Hardwood forest soil microbial communities from Morgan-Monroe State Forest, Indiana, United States - atmos_gasesECM2C_515 | ecosystem: Environmental > Terrestrial > Soil > Temperate... | reverse complement strand
ATGTGGTATGCGTATGAGCGCAAAGGGTTGCGTCCAATGCATTATTGTCTGAAACCAGCGGCTTTTTCTCGAAACGGTTCATCACTTTTTTCGCTCCGTTCCATTTATCCCTTGCATCGTTGTCCAATGCTCTCATTTCTCTGCCGCTACAGATTAGATGCTTGGTTTCTGCTTCGGCTGCAAAATCCATCTCAAACTCCGGAGCAATTATCCACTGACTGCTCACTCCACTAAACACGCGAGCAGCATTTTAGTCTTGTTGCGGGCTAATAAGACCTCTAGCATGGTGCGCGCATCTTCGATGAGGTTGATTCAAAATGTCTTGGGATCCGGTCTACCGGCTAGTGCAACAAATTCCCCGTGGAAGGGTTCTAACCTATGGGGCGCTGGCTAAAGCTCTGCGGCTACGTGGCGGCGCACGCAGCGCAGGCCGCGCCATGGCCGCGACCCCTTCCGGTAAGGGCATTCCCTGGCACCGCGTGGTGGGCGAGCGCGGCAAAATTCTCATCCGCGAGCCATACGCCTCCCTGCAGAAAAAGCTGCTCGAAAGTGAAGGAGTCAAGGTCGTCGAATCTCGCCTCGACCTGAAACTCTATCAATGGATCCCGCCCCGTAGCCGCAAATCGAAATAGGCTGCGACCGCCAATGTCTCGAAAGGAATCGAGGGTGGTTCCTTGGCGCCGCCTTACAGCACAAGGACTCAACTGCTGTATCCTATAGGCTCTCTGGCCATGCCGAATCCCATCCTGCAAGTCGAAAATCTCGTCAAGCGCTATGACGAACTCGAAGCCGTTCGCGACGTCACCTTCGCTGTGGAAGAAGGCGAGGTGTTTGGTCTGCTCGGCCCCAATGGCGCCGGCAAGACAACCACAGTGGAAATCCTCGAAGGGCTGCGCACACTGGATGGCGGGCGTGTGTCCGTTTGCGGACTTGACCCGCAACGCGATTCGCAAGCCTTGAAACATGAAATTGGTGCGGCGCTGCAATCCACGTCTTTGCCCGATAAGCTGCGGGTCATGGAGGCGCTGCGGCTCTTCGCCAGCTTCTACAAACGGCGCCGCGATCCTGAAGAACTGCTCAAGCGTTTCGGTCTCGAGGAAAAGCGCAACACCTTTTACAACCAGCTTTCCGGCGGGCAAAAGCAGCGCCTCGCGCTAGCCATGGCGCTGGTCAACGAACCAAGAGTTTTGTTTTTCGATGAGCCGACCGCGGGCCTCGATCCGCAGGTTCGCCGGGAGATTTACGACATCATCGAAGAGCTGCGGCGCGACAGGAAAACCATCTTAATGACCACGCATTACATAGAAGAGGCGGAACGCCTGTGCGATCGCGTGGCGATTGTTGACCATGGAAAAGTTATCGCGCTCGGCACGCCCCGCGAATTGAAAGCGCGCTCCGGCGGTACCACGCGCATTGAGGTGCGGCTTTCCAAGCCGGAATCAAACGGCGCGCTCAAGAACCTCGAAGGAGTGACCGACGCGCGTGAGGTTGACGGCACTTACGTGATTCATTCGAATCGCCCCCCACAGACAATCGTGTCCATGGTCAAGCACCTCGAAATCCAGGGCAACGAACTCGTCAGCCTGGAGATCTCCTCGCCCTCTCTCGAAGACGTTTTCATCGAACTCACAGGAAGGAGGCTACGCGATTGAAAAACTTCGCCGCACTGACGCGTATGCGCGTCCAGCTTGCTTTTCGCAACAAAATGTTCTTTTTCTTCGTCATCGTCATGCCGTTCGCCATTTTCTTTTTGTATGCGACAGTCTTTGCCAAGAGTGTGCCAACCATCGTGGGGTTTTATCTTGGCCCCGTCCTGGCTCTCAACGTTATGGGCAGTTTCTGGGGACTCAGCGCAACTCTCGTGATGTTCCGCGAACAAGGGATCCTTCGGCGCTTTCACGTCGCTCCCGTTACCTCCAGTGACCTGCTGGCATCGAGCATTGTCGCCAACTACGTGCTCACTCTGCCCACTGTTTTTCTCGAATTGTTGTTTGCTCGTATCATTTTCCACGTTCCCAGTCTCGGCAATCCCATTTCCCTTTTCCTGCTGATTTCCGTCGGCATAATCTCTTTCGGCTCGCTCGGATTGGTCGTTGCCAGTGTCACCAACACCATGCAGGAAACGCAGGTGCTCAACCAACTTCTTTGGCTGCCCTTGATCTTTCTCTCCGGCGCCACTTTTCCTCTCGCCTATTTGCCACGTCCCGTGCAGCGCTTTGGCTTATTTCTCCCGGCCACCTACCTCGTCAATGGCCTCCAGCAAACCATCGTAAACGCCGCCACTCCCTGGAGCCGCTATGCGGAGATCCTCTCCCTGGCGTGCTGGGCCGGCCTCACATTCTTCCTCTCGGCCCAACTGTTCCGCTGGGAACCGGAATCCAGGATTCCACGCCGCGCAAAGCTCCTGGTCGCAGCCACCGCCATTCCGTTTCTCCTGCTAGGTGTCGTGGAGAACAGGTCTGACCGCATTCTGCTCGAGGCCAAAACAGCGTTCATTGCGCTCACCTCACCGATGTCTGCGCCGAGATCTGACTCCGCCGGCGCGCCAGGCAAGCCTGCAACTGACGCGAACCCCGCAGACAACGAGCAAAAATGATCGATGTACACGCCAAATTGGCGCCGGATACTTCCCTACTAGTACACACCATGCATTGACGCTTGCCGCCGCGTGCCGTATTCTGCGTTTTCGAGCCGCGCGACACGAAACGCGCTACACAATAAGGGAGCCATCATGCCGATTCAGAAGACCGAGAAAATCTGGCACAACGGAAAATGGATCAATTGGGACGACGCCACCCTGCACGTGCTTTCACACGTGGTGAGCTACGGCTCCGCGGTTTTTGAGGGCATTCGCTGCTACAACACGAAGCAAGGGCCGGCGATTTTTCGTCTCCGCGAGCACATGCGGCGTTTGATCAACTCCGCGAAGATCTACCGCATGGAACTGCCGTTTTCCGTGGACGATTTTTGCAACGCCGCAACTGAACTCGTTCGCCTTAACAAGATTAATTCCTGTTACGTGAAGCCCATCGTGCTTCGTGGATACGGCGAAGCGGGCGTGAATCCGCTGAAGAATCCAATCGAGGTCTACCTGGCGTGCTGGGCGTGGGGAGCCTACCTCGGCCCGGACGCGCTGACGAAGGGCGTGGACGTTGGCGTGAGTTCCTGGACGCGCATCGCGCCGAACACGCTGCCGGCCATGTCCAAGGCCGCGGGGAACTATATGAACTCGCAGCTCGTCCACATGGAAGCCTCTTTCAATGGTTTCGCGGAAGGCATTGCGCTGGATTCCACAGGTCATCTGAGCGAAGGCTCGGGCGAAAATATCTTCCTCGTCCAGGATGGCACGCTCTTCACGCCGCCTCTGGCCACCAGTATTTTACCGGGCATTACACGCGATACGATCGTGCGGCTTGCGGAAGACCTGAAGATCCCGGTAAAGGAACAAGTCATCCCGCGCGAGATGTTGTACATCGTTGACGAAGTCTTTTTCGTCGGTACGGCCGTCGAAGTCACGCCGATTCGCTCGGTGGATCACATTCAGGTAGGCAAGGGCGTGGCCGGGCCGGTCACCCGCAAACTGCAAGAAGAATTTTTCGCTATCACCACCGGCTCAAAGCCGGACCGCCACAACTGGTTCACGCCGGTGAATGCGCCAGTCAGCGCCGTTTCGCGCTAACCATTCGCCGTCGGGCCGGCCTACTAAACGTTTCCGGCCTTGGTACTGGCGCCTCCACCGCGTTCCAGATAATATTCTGCCGTTCAAACCGGGCGCAGTTCCCTTCCCGGCCGGGAGGAACCTGTATGTACAACACCCCGCAAAAACTGACGGCTGAATTCATCGGAACATTCGCGCTTATCTTTTTTGGCGCGGGCGCGATTTGTGCCGATCAGTTCCTACATGGCGCGGGTGGAGTCGGGCTCTTCGGCATTGCGATCGCTCATGGCCTGACCATCGCCATTATGGTTTCCGCTTTGGGACATATCTCCGGTGGACACTTTAATCCCGCGGTGACCATCGGTTTTTGGGTCACCAAACGCATCAATACACTCGATGTGGTTCTCTACTGGATCGCCCAGCTTGCCGGGGCCGTTGCTGCGGCATTTCTGCTTAAGGCCATCATCCCGGAAGACGCGTGGCGGGCCGTCGCTCTGGGCACGCCGGACCTGGCTCGCGATTTCTCGCGGCTTTCGGGGATGATTCTGGAAGCGGTCGCGACTTTCTTTCTGGTCTTGACGATGTTCGCAACGGCAGTCGACGAGAAAGGCGCGTTTCGTTCGATTGCGGGTTTCGGAATTGGCTTGACCATCACGCTCGGCTTCCTGGTAGCCGGCCCTTTTACCGGCGCTGCACTCAACCCCGCGCGCGCGTTTGGCCCTGCACTGGCTGCCACGCACTGGGCCAACCATGGCGTCTATTGGGTCGGTCCGCTCGCGGGCGGCTTCGTCGCCGGACTGCTCTACGACTCGCTGTATTTGAGAAAATCCTAGTGCCGTTCCAACTAATTAGGCCAAACGACTGTCCAACGGTCGGACCCGAAGACAAAAATATCATCGTCGAAAAGATTTGCTCGAAAAAGTTGGAACGGCACTAGCAGCGCACGTTCGTCAAGATCCCGCGCTGAAAAGACTCTTCGTTTCCCGTAGCGACCTCGTTCGAAGCGCGCTCGCCTCCGGATTCTCCTGTACTTAAGCGCAGGTTACTAGCGCGCTACCCAAAGGTTCAGCTTCCTTGCCCCTCCTCGGAACGGATGATAGTGTCGCCATTTGGTAGCACTCTTGCGGAGTTCTGACTGACATGGCAATCACCGTTGATGATCTTCTTCGCCGGGCTGTCGAAAACAAAGCATCCGACTTGCACCTGAAAGTCGGCAATCACCCCTATTTGCGTGTGGACGGCCTGCTCACTCCGCTCACGGACGTCGCGCGGATCACTCCCGAAGAGATGCTTTCCATGGCGTTCAGCATGATGACGAACCGCCAGAAGCAGAAATTCAAGGAAACTGCGGAATTGGATATGGCCTATGGCGTCGCGGGTTTGGGACGCTTCCGCGTGAACGTATTTCAGCAACGCGGCAACGTCGGCATGGTGTTGCGCGTCATTCCCACGAAGATTCGCACCACGGAAGAGCTGAATCTGCCCGCGGTCATCAACCACATCTGCGAAGAGCAGCGCGGGTTGGTGCTGGTTACCGGCACGACGGGTTCCGGTAAGTCCACGACGCTGGCCGCGATGATCGACCGCATCAACGCCAACCGTTCCGATCACTTGATGACCATCGAAGACCCCATCGAGTTTCTCCATCGCGACAAGAAAAGCTTCATCAATCAGCGCGAAGTCGAGGTGGACACCGCGAACTTCTCGACCGCGTTGCGCGCCGCCCTGCGTCAGGACCCCGACGTGATTCTGGTCGGCGAAATGCGCGACCTGGAAACCATTTCCACCGCACTGCTGGCGGCCGAAACCGGCCACCTGGTTTTATCGACTTTGCACACCCTCGACGCCACGGAAACGATTCAGCGTATCATCGCGGTTTTTCCGCCGCCGGAACAGAAACAGATTCGCCTGCAGATGGCCGCAACTCTTAAGGCGGTCGTTTCACAGCGGCTCGTGCGCCGCGCCGATGACCAGGGCCGCGTGCCCGCTTGCGAAGTCATGATCGCCACCGCGTACATCCGCGACTGCATCATCAATCCGGACAAGACGCGTTTGATCCATGACGCCATCGCCGCCGGCACCAGCCAGTACGGCATGCAGACCTTTGATCAATCGCTCTTCGAGCTCTATACCAAGCAGCTCATCACCCTCGATGAAGCGCTCGCGCGCTCCTCGAACCCCGATGAATTCAAGCTACGCATCCAGGGCATCCGCTCCGCCTCCGACTCCGCCCGCGAAGAGATGGAGCGCCAGATGGCCGACTTCGAGCGCTTCGCCCGCAAGTAGTTTTTCCGCTGTAGTGGCCGTTCTTTAGACCGGTGCTTTTCTCTTTCCCTTGTAGCGGCCGCGGCGATTCTTGCCCCGGGCTTTTCGCACTTGCCGTCTTTGCTCCTTACTTCTATGCTTCTCGCAATGTTCCCTAAGCCGCGCAAGCTCGACACCGAAGCGGAGCTCTATGACGTGGCAGTTCGCGCGCTCATGCGCCGCGCTCATTCCGTCCACGAGATGAAGCAAAAACTGGAGCGGCGCAGCGACAACAAATTGCTGGTGCAGGTGGTGATGGCGCGCCTGAAGGAAAATGGCCAGATCGACGACGCCCGCTACGCCAAACAATTTGCGCGACAGCGCTCCGAATCCCGCAAGCAAGGCAAATATCGCATCACGCGAGATCTCCGCGCCCGCGGTGTTCCTGATCGCCACATCGAACCCGCCGTCGAAGCCGCCTCCGCGGAGACCGACGAAGCCACTATGGTTCGCCAGCGCATCGCGCGCAAACTCAAGTTTCTGCGGGGCCCTCGTACAGGTGAAAAGATCGACGACAAGAAAATCGCTTCCCTCTACCGCAGCCTCCTTCGCGCCGGCTTTTCCGCCGAAATCATCCGCCGCGAAGTCCGCTCCCTCACAAAAGAAGACGTGCCCGAGGCAGAAAGCGATCCGGAATAGGCGTCTTCTCGACGATCGCGAGCGAAGGCCAGTAAACCATTCCGCAACCAATCGCGTGATTCCTCGTCGCCGGTTCGGTCGAAATGCGAAAATGGACAGAATCGGCGCAACAAAGCCCGTTCGAGGTGCATGTGGTTAGAAAAAACCATCGCGGAGCCTATCGAACCGCTCTCGGGTATGTCCTGGTTGTTATGGGGGGCACCTTTCTTGTAGTGACGCCTGCGTTTAATCTGCTTGCGAGCGGGGCGGATAGTTTCCACCCCTATGCTCGCCCCAGCGTGCTCGCTGTGCTCGGATTTAACGCCAAGCTATTCTTCCGTGTCGCCGGCAGTCCGGCGGTTGCGCTCTGGCTCTTTGCCGGAGCTCTTGTCTACCTCTGTGCGCTCCTGCTGCAAAAGCTGAAGACTCCCCTTCTTTCGCGCCTGATTTTGGCAGCCGTCTCCGCCTATCTTTCTTGCAAGATTGTTTTCTTCGTCGCGCCGGTGGGCTGGCCCAGTCTCGCTGCTGTGTACTTCACAATCCTCGGCGTAGGGTTTTTTGGGGCCGCCTTCGGATTCTTCGTCTTCCCGCGGATTTGCGAAGAATCATTTCAGACCGGGCCGCTCGGGCGCGGGCACTGGGTCCTCCTCAGTGCCTGGGCGCTCTACATCGTTTCGGCATGGGGCTACACTGCCTATGCAGTTCTCAAAGTACGCACCATGAATGATCCTTCCATCGATTTGGTTTTCTTCAAATGGAGCCCCGGGGAAGGCGAGGTTCGAGAAGAACCCATGGGAAAATTTGATACTGTGTTCCCACAGATGAGGGATCTGGAGATTCAAGAGCTTCGCGCTGCTGGCTTGACCGGAATACTCCATTGCTGGGGCAACAATACGCTACCGGGTTCCTTGCAAAGGAGTCGAGTCGTCCTGATCATGTCACGTGGCGTACGGGAAACGGTTGACCTGCCAAAGCCTGCAAGCGGCGACATTCTTTACATTCAGACGGAGCAAGGATGGAAGGCTTTTCCCGCATCGGCGCCAATGGTTGCCAGAAGCATGCGTCTTACCATTGACGAGCCGAACCAGCATCACTCTTTCCCAGACACCATCGTCACCACGGATGTCGGGCTTGGCTATCCTAAGCCTGAATATGGGTTGAACACTTTCTCCTGGCAAACGGAAGAGTTCCAAGCGCCGTTGCCTTCCCTTCCGGCTCAAACCCCAAGCCCTAATTGATCGCTAGCCAAACCACAGCGAATCCCGCCGACTAACCCACGAGGACCTCCCCGATGCCGACGACGCCCCAGCCGAGGTTAATTCTTGACAGCAGTTAATTGATATGGTATAGTACTCTGTGAATAGCCAATCAAATCCGCTAACTCCTTTCCTTGCCACACATCCGAAAAATCGCTCTCTAACTCCTTTCTTTGCCACACATGCAAAATCATTGGACTTAAAGTCCTTTGTTTGCCGCACATCCGGGAAAAGGGGGGTGTCCCCTCACTGGTCCAGACCCATTCCATCGCAATGGCGCTGGATTTCGGCGTCTGCCATAATCATGTGCAACCTGAGGGCAATGTGAGCGGCGCGCAATCACAAGCAAAGTCTTGGACCGGCAACGAGATCCGCGAGGCGTTCCTGCGCTTTTTTGAGGGCAAAGGCCACCGCCGCGTGCGCAGCAGCTCGCTCGTTCCGCACGGGGATCCCACGCTGCTTTTCACCAACGCCGGGATGAACCAGTTCAAAGATGTCTTCCTGGGACTGGAAAAACGCGACTGCACGCGCGCCACCTCGGCGCAAAAATGCGTGCGCGCGGGCGGCAAGCACAACGACCTCGAAAACGTCGGCTTCACCAAGCGCCACCACACGTTTTTCGAGATGCTCGGCAATTTTTCCTTCGGCGATTATTTCAAGAAGGAAGCCATCGCCTACGCCTGGGAGTTGGTGACTTCGCCCGAGTGGTTTGCGATCGACAAGAGCAAGCTCTATGTCACCGTGTTTGGTGGTGCCGAAGTCGCGCAAGGTTCGACGCTGGGCGTGGATGAAGAAGCCAGAAAATTCTGGCTGGAACAAAACGTCGCCGCGGAACGCGTCGTTGCGGTTCCAGGTCTGAAAGAAAACTTCTGGGCCATGGGCGATACCGGCCCTTGCGGACCGTGTACCGAAATTCATTACGACATGGGACCTGCGGCGTCAGAATTTGGGCACGGTATCACTTCCCCCGAATGCAAGTTTCCCTGCGATTGCGGGCGGTTCGTCGAGATTTGGAACCTGGTGTTCCAGCAGTTCAATCGCGACGCCAGCGGTAAGCTTGCTCCCCTGCCGAAACCCGGTGTCGACACCGGCATGGGCCTCGAACGCACTGCCGCTGTCCTCCAAGACGTCATCTCCAATTACGAGACCGATTTGTTTGTTCCGCTGATGAAACGCGCCGCCGAACTCTGTGGCGTCGATCTTGAGCGGGAGGAAAAGCTGGAAGAAGGAAAAGGCGGTGCCGCTTCTCTGCGCGTCATCGCTGATCACGCGCGGGCGACGACTTTCCTCATTGCAGATGGCGTTGTTCCCTCCAACGAAGGTCGCGGCTACGTCCTTCGCAAAATCATGCGTCGCGCCATTCGCCACGGCCGTCTACTCGGTGCGACGAAGCCGTTCCTCGCGGAGATGGTGAACGTCGTTCGCAATCTCATGGGGGAAGCGTATCCCGAATTGCGAGAGCCAGCCGCGGCTCGTCTTCCCGAAATTGTGCTCGCGGAAGAGAAACGCTTCGGCCACACGCTGGATATTGGCCTCAATAAATTGGAAGCTCACCTCTCGCACTGGACTCCAGAAGCTCTTGAAAGGGCCAGATCGCTTGCAATTGAGAAAGCTGTGATTGGGCCATTCGAGTACGGTCTTGAAGCATTCACTCTATACGACACCTATGGGCTTCCTCGGGACTTTATTGAAGATGCCTACCGAGACGCTAACATCCCTTTCCCGAAGGATGGATTCGAGAAGGCCATGCAAGAGCAGCGGACACGCGCACGGGCATCATGGAAGGGCGGCGCGAAGCAGGCGGCGAATCCGGCGTATGCAAAGATTGCGGCAGTCTTCAAGACCGAGCCGGATTTTTACGGCGGCACGACGGGCAAAGACTGCCGCATTGAAGCCATCGTCACGAAGCTCGGACCCGTCAATGAACTGAAGCCGGGCGAGAGCGGCGAAGTCGTGCTCGACCGGACCGTCATCTACGCCGAATCGGGCGGGCAAGTAGCGGACACAGGCGCGTTCTACGACAACTCAGAATCACAGATTCTCGCGGAAGTGAAGGGAGCGTTTTATCCGGTCGCGGGGTTGATCGCGCACAAAATTGTCGCCAAGGAGACGTTGCGCGTCGGCGACCGTGTCGCCGTTGTCGCGGATGCCGCACGGCGCGAATTGATTATGCGAAATCACACAGGGACGCATCTTGTCCATGCAGCGTTACGAAATATTCTTGGCACGCACGTCAAACAGGCCGGATCAGAGAACTCGCCCGAACGCTTACGCTTCGACTTTTCCCACTTTGCCCACGTGGATGCGGAAGAGCTGTGCGACATCGAGCAGCAGGTGAACGAAGAGATTCGCCTGAACACGGAGTTGGAGACCAACGTGACTTCTCTCGAGGATGCGCTGGCCTCCGGCGCGCTGGCTTTCTTCGGCGACAAGTATCCCGAACACAACGTCCGCGTGGTGACCATTCCCGACCCCCGTGCGGCTCGTGGCTTCTACTCCAAGGAATTGTGCGGCGGAACCCACGTGAAACGCGCAGGCGATATCGGCGTGCTGAAAATCGTCAGCGAAGAGTCCGTCGCGGCCGGTGTCCGGCGCATTGAAGCTGTTACCGGCATCGGCGCGCTGGAGCATTTTCAAAACCAAGCGCAACTCCTGAGGCAACTGGCCACGCAACTCAACGTGGGGGAAGACGCGGTCCTGGCCCAGGTCGAAAAGCTCTCTCAAACTGCAAAGCAATTAGAGAAGGAACTGGAGGCGCAGAAGCGCAAAGGGGCGCTTAGCCAACTGGATGAGCTCGCGGCGCGCGTTCAAATGGTCAAAGGCATCAAAGTAATCGCTGCAGAGGTCGAGAATGTGGACCGGGAGGGCCTGCGGCAGCTTGTGGATAGTCTCCGGCAGAAGCTGGGCTCCGGGGTGGTCGCCCTGGGGATGCCCGAGGACGGCAAAGTCGCTCTAATTGCAGGAGTTACGAAGGACCTGACCGCTAAAGTCCATGCTGGCAAGCTGATACAGGCACTGGCCAAGCAAGTAGGGGGTTCCGGGGGCGGTAGACCCGATTTGGCCGAGGCTGGCGGAAAGGACACAGGTGGCCTAAAATTGGCCTTGCAGAGCCTCCCCGCCCTCCTGGAGCCGCTGCTATAATACCCTGTAGCGCCAGAAGCGTGTCTGGCAGGAGACAGTTCCCTGCCCAGAGCAGGACTTTGCAACTATGTCGGTAGTACCGAAGTCGCATTGACCCTGACGGGGTCAGGGTTAAAACTGTATCTCGTTATGATTTGCCTTCCCCAAGGCACCTTATGAGCAGACGCACGGCAATCGCGGCATGGCTCGTTCTGGGAACGCTGGCAGTGTATGCACGTCCCTCCAGCGCCCAGATCGCCCGGGTCACGGAGGATACAGGACGCCAGCTTTTCGTCAACGCCGAACCTCCGCGCTCCGCCAAGCTCACCGCGACAAAGCCGCGCACAACCATCTACCTCCCCGCTGAATCTTCTCTTATAGGGCATTCGCGTCTAGCGATGAGTATTGATCGCGACGGCGTCGAGAAGCTCGTGCGAGAAGCAGCCGATCGCCACAGCCTGGACCCAGCTTTGGTCCGCGCCGTGATCGAGACGGAATCACACTGGAATCCGGTGGCGGTCTCCAACAGAGGAGCCGCTGGCCTGATGCAGTTGATTCCGACAACGGCTCAGCGATTTGGAGCGAATGACGTGTTCAACCCGAAGCAAAACGTCGACGCCGGAGTCCATTACCTCAAGACGTTGCTAGAACGATACAATGGCAACCTGGATCTGGCTCTGGCGGCGTACAATGCGGGTGAGGGAGCCGTGGATCGTGCTCACGGCGTCCCTGCGTTTCGCGAAACGCGGGACTACGTTCATAAGGTGCAGAATGCTTATTTCCGGCCTGGCTCGGGCCGTCTTGGGGATGCATGGTTCAATCCACACGCAATCCACAAAGATGTCGATACGAGCGGCCGCGCCGTCTTCACGAATGATTGAGCAGGCCCCGGCTTAACGGGGCCGTTCCCAGTCAGATAAGGACGCAGTGCGCGCATGGCAGTTGGGGGAAAGAATTTCAACAGGATCTTCGCCCGTGTTTCGCCAGTTTTTGCGGCGCTGGCGTTTACGCTTGCCTGGTTGTGCGTTGGCGCAGCCGCGCCGGCATTCGCAGCCAGCACCTCGAACGTCAAGCGCCAGGCAGCCGGAGCGCAGTTCGCGAGAGCGGAAGAGCAGCGCGCAAACCTCAATAGCAAACCGGCCAACCAGCGCACCCTGGCGGAATACAAACTGGTTGTCACCAGCTATCGCCGCGTCTATCTAATTACACCGCGTGCGGCGGAAGTGCCCGAGGCGCTGCTGGCCGTCGCCGAGCTGTACACGGAAATGGGCGACCGCTTCGGCCGCAGCTACTATCAATCGGCGGTGGATTCCTATCAGTTCCTGATGCACGAATATCCGAAGAGCCGCTATTGCCAGGATTCGGCGCTGCGCATTGCGCATTTGCAGAAAGAAGAGCTGGGCGACACGGCGCTGGCAACGAAGAGCTATGAAGATTTCCTGAAAAAATATCCGCGCTCGCAGCACCACCGCGAAGTGGAAGAGGCGCTAGCCGAACTCGCGCTGTTGCGCAACAGCGATGCCGCGACACCTACAGCGGAGTCGGCTCCGCCGCCCGAAAGAACGGAAGAACTGCCGAAGACGCCGGAGTACACGCCGCAAGGAGGCTTTCCTAGGGTGCGGCGGATCACCACGAGCGCCTCAGCCGAGTCTACGCGGATCACCATCGATCTTGAAGACAGCGTGCAATATACGTCCGCGCGGATCAAAAATCCCGACCGTATCTTCTTTGATTTGCACGCGGCGCGGCTGACGCCGGAGATCGCCAAGGGTAACATCCGCGTGGAAGGTGCTCTCCTGACCGACGTCCGCGTGGCACAGAACCACGCGGGAGTTGTGCGTGTGGTCTTCAATGTGAACGGCGTGAAGGATTACACGGTTTCGCTATTGAATTCACCGCCGCGGTTGGTCATCGACCTTTACGGAAGTGCCGCTGCGCTGCGCGCGGCCAGAGCGAAGCAGGCCAAGGAAAAGAGCGATCCCGACGACGAAGACGCCAGCGCTTCGGCGCCTGCTGGAAGTAAGCCGGGAGTACAGCATGGAGCGGCGAAGAGCACTGACGCAGACTCGAGGATTTCAACCGTCCAGACTGGGGATAAGAACGCAGGAGGGATGGATAGCTCGCCCGCGGCGAAGAATTCACGATCAAAAATGCTGAATGCGTCAAAAGGCAAGCCTGATTTGCCGCAGCCGCCCGCCGCTCCACAACCCACGCACGACGGGCAAGCGACGCTGACGCGCGCGCTGGGGCTAAAAATTGGCCGCCTGGTGATCGACCCGGGCCATGGAGGACACGACACAGGAACGATCGGGCCAACCGGCCTGATGGAAAAAGACCTGTGCCTCGACGTGGCGTTGCGGCTCGGGAAAATCATTGCGCAGCGCTTGCCGGGCGCTGACGTTGTGTACACGCGTTCGGACGACACGTTTATTCCGCTCGAAGAGCGCACCAACCTCGCAAATCAGTCGAAAGCCGATCTGTTTATCTCCATTCATGCGAATTCGAGCCGCAATCAGGCCGCGCGAGGCATTGAAACGTACTACCTGAACCTGAAAGGTTCACCTGAAGCGATGGAAGTGGCCGCGCGCGAGAATGCTTCTTCACAGGAAGGCGTGCACGACCTCGAGGATTTGGTGAAGAAAATTGCGCGCAACGAAAAAATCGACGAGTCGCGCGAATTCGCCGAGGACATTCAGGATTCGCTCGCAAAGCGCATCCAAAAATCGGCCAGGACGGTAAGAGACCGAGGCGTCCGCAAGGCGCCCTTCGTGGTGTTAATTGGCGCGGACATGCCGTCCATCCTCACGGAGATTTCGTTTCTCAGCAATCCATCGGACGAGCAACTCTTGAAGAAACCGGAATACCGCCAGAGGGTCGCGGAAGGCCTGTATCAGGGAATCGTAAGCTATCTGCAAAGCTTGAACAGCGTTACGCTCAACCTGCCGGGAAGAACCGCGCCTGCGCGGCCCGCCGCCGTCGCCTCTGTTGAACAAACCCGGAACGAGCGCTAGTCTAGCAGTGTCTAAGAAAATGCCGGGAATGCGCCGCCAACTCTTTTTCGTCTGCAGCCTTGCGCTCGCGAGCGCGAGCAAATTGTCTGCTCAGCAGGTTCTGCCGGGCCAGTTCGCGTCATGGCAGTCAGTGAACCGTCCGGCGATCGTGATGTGGCCAAGAAGCCCGGCGATGGCGACGTTTGATTCCCACCCGGAGTACACGCAGATACTCGTCGAAAGCGGCATCGTTCGAGTTGAGGAACACTACTACGAGAAAGGCGGAGACGAGATAGCGATCCGCTTGTTCAAACTGCGCGACCCAAGCAGCGCCTACGAGGTTTACACAAGCCGGTTGAAATTTGGAATGTTGCCCACCAATCTTGGCGAGGTTTCTGCGTTCAGCAAAGACCACGTATTGATTCAAGTGGGCAATCTTGTTTTGGAATCAACGGCAAACGTCTCGAAGGGAGATCTGGGTGCGCTTGTGCAGGCAGTCGAAGCACGCGGCGGGAAGGCGCCGCTGCCCCCGATTCCGGCTTTCCTTCCGTTGAGGGGTCGCGGAGCGGGGACGGAACGCTACGCGCTGGGCCCGGCGGCTTTTCGCGCTGCCGCGGCGGAGTTGAACCGCGGGGCGTTCACAGCTTTGACTGAAGCGGTCGGCTTCAGCGACGGTGCTGAAGCCATACTGGCGCAGTACCGCTCGGGGAAGGAGGAGGCGGTGCTGCTGCTCCTGGAATATCCGACGCCGCAATTGGCGGGGTACCACCAGAAGCACCTGGAATCCAAGCTGTCGGAAATTTCGAAACAGGATCAAACGCCAATCGAACGGAAGGGCTCCATGCTTTCGATCGTGCTCTCGCCGAGTTCGGTTGCGTACGCGCAGAGTCTCCAGAACGCCGTGATTTACGAAACGCAAGTAACGTGGAACGAGCCGAGCGCGACGGCAACCGATCCGCCGTGGACGAGCGTCATCGCGAAGATTTTCATCGGCACAGGGATTTTCATGGTCGCGGCAGTTGTTCTGGGAATTGCGTTCGGTGGAGTGCGTGTGGTGACGAAAAGGCTTTTCCCCGGCAAAGTTTTCGATCGCCCGGAGCAGATGGAGATCCTGCAACTCGGCCTATCCGGCAAGAGGATCGACCCGAGCGACTTTTACTAGAAATCCGCCAACCAACTGGAATCTCCAGGTTGAAGCCAGCGCTCCAAATGGCCTGAAACGCAAAGAAAAGCCGCTTGCGGTTGGCTACTTCAACTTCGCGTACTCGTCTTTGGCTTGGTTGAGCAAGGGAACGTCCGGGTCTGCGTCCTTCCACATAGCGAGGAAATCCTGGTAGGTGGCGCGAGCCTTGGCGGTATCTCCCTGCATGGAGTAAGCGCGCGCAAGGTACAGTTGCGCCAGCCATGAACTGGGATCCCGCCGCCCCGCGTTTCTCAGCTTGATCGCCGCCTGAAATTCCTCCTGGGCCTCCTGGGGCTGATGATTGAGAAGGAAAGCCTGGCCACGCAAAAACATGATTCCGGACCGGCCTTTGTCGTACGACTGAGCAGGCCTTAAAAGTTCAATTGCTTTGGCTCCGTTGCCATGATTGATTTCGATCTGGGCACGGATGGCAGGAATGTCGAGGGCTTGGAACCAGGTGTCCTGGGGCCGTTTGCGAGAGAGATCGTCGGCCAGCCGGAGCGCCAAACTGTCGTTTCCCGAGAGAGCCAGGGTCCACGCGACAAGCGCGACGACACCCGGACTCTGGGAAAGGGAAAGCGGTCCGGCGGAATCGAATCCCGGCCGACTCCTCTTGCCGAGTAACATGTCAATCCAGGATTTGCGACAAAGGGCGCGGGCCTGCGACTCGGAAAACCCCATTCGCCGGGAGATATCTTCGGCCTGCGACAGAAGGTCCTGGGCCTTGCGCAGTTGGCCATGACCAGCGGCCCACCCTGTTTGCGCAAACAGCAGTTGCAGATAGCTGGGAGGATTCGTACTCGCCAGCGCTGCCTCCTTCTGCTCGGCTGCTGTGTCATCCTGGGCCATGGCGGTCTCGGCCAGCGCCACATGTAGCACGGCGGCGCCATCCGTTTTTTGCAAGCCGGTGTTGGCGATGGCTTTGGCTTCCTCGAAGCGCCCGAGGGCGGTGTAGGAGAAGGCCGCGTTGAGGTATCCGTAGTTGGACTCCGGCGCAGCACGAATGTTCTCCAGCGAGATCTGCAAGCCCTTCTCGAAATCCCCCAGCTGCTCATACGCCACCGCAAGATTGGAGTCCGGGACGTCATCGTTAGGATATGTCTGATGGTAGAGCTGCCAGGTCTGGAGACTCTGCTCGAGATCGCCAATGGAATCGTAATAATGACCGGCGATGTAATATCGCTCGCGTTCGCTGGCCCGGTCCTTCAGGTCAAAGGCCCTCTTCTGATACTGCTCGTTGAGATCTCTCTGGCCCATATTGCTATAGGTCGTGCCCAGGTAGGCGTAGGCAGAGGCAAAATTCGGATCAAGCTCAATGGCGTGTTTGAACAGAGCAACAGCGCCGTACTCGTCGCCCTTGGTGCGCGCCGCGGTGGCTTCGGTGTATGACTTCAGTGCCTCGAGCGAAGAAGTAGTGGCTTCTTCCAGGGGTTTGTCGAATTTCTTGACGGAGGCAAGCGACTCCCCCAGCTTGCCACGCAGATTCGATACGGCCGAGCCCAAGGAGTTCAAAACGTCCTCTTTTTTCGAGGCCTGCACCTGCTCTTCCGCAAAAACGTCACCGGTCACACCATTTACCGCTTTTAGCGTGATTACGTACTGGCTTCCGAGTGAGGCGATGGAGCCGGTAAGCATAGCCTTGATGGCGTTGCGTGAGCAAATCTGGCTGCCGATCTGGGGAGTGATGCGGGCATCCACCGGTTGGCCCATGAGCTTGAGAGTTTGCTGAACCTTCTGGTCAGGGACAACGTTGAGGTAGGGCGACTGGCCTAGGCCGACAGCAGCGGCACTTTTCAAGGTACCTTCGAAGACTGGATCGCCGGTGGTGTTCGTGAAATCGGTAACCAGGATCAGGTCTTTGTCGGTCAAAGCATGCGCAGACCGATGCGTGAAAAAAAAGACGCCGAACGCAACGATCAGGGCAGCAGCGATCACCGACCAGGTTCGCTTGCCGGTAATCCAAGACGGGAGCGTGATGGTCGTAGATCCGGATGGAGCCTGAACCTGCGCGGAGGCAGAAGCAACAGCAGAAGCCGGAGTCCGCGAAAAATCATGCTCAGCGGCGGCGGGAACGGAACGGGTGGTGGTGTCGCGACGCAGGCGCGCCAAGTCGGCGTGCATCTCCGCGGCACTCTGGTAGCGGAGATTGCGATCCTTTTCGAGGGCCTTAGTGATGATGTCTTCCAACTTGGGGGGAAGATCGGGATTCAGGCGGATGGGCGGAGTGGGATCGCTATCCAGAATGGCTTTGAAGATCAGAGCTGAGGTGTTTCCGCGGAACGGCAAGGTTCCGGTGGCCATCTCGTAGAGGACGGTTCCGAAGGAAAAGAGATCCGTGCGAGCGTCCAGTTCTTTTCCCTTGGTCTGCTCCGGAGACATATAAGCGACCGTGCCCAAAGCCGTCCCCGGGCTAGTCAGATGCTCCGCATCGAGGGTTTCGGCTCTGGATACAGCAACATTGCTCGAAGAACTGACCGCCGGGGAGATTTTCGCCAGACCGAAATCGAGAATTTTGGCATGGCCGCGCCTCGTTACGAAGATATTGGCGGGCTTAATGTCGCGATGGACGATGCCCTTGGCGTGGGCGGCATCGAGCGCCTCGGAAATTTCGATGGCCAGCGACAGCAGCGTTTCGGTTTCCAGCGGACGCCCGGCGAGAGTGTGCTTCAGGGTTACGCCATCCAGAAATTCCATGGCAATGAAAGCGCGCCCGTCTTGCTCGCCGATGTCATAGATGGTGCAGATGTTAGCGTGATTGAGCGCGGAAGCGGCTTTGGCTTCGCGCTTGAACCGCTCCAACGAATGGGGGTCCCGCGCCAGGTCTTCGGGAAGAAACTTCAGGGCGACGGCGCGATCGAGCCGGGTGTCCTCGGCTTTATAGACCACACCCATCCCCCCGCCGCCAAGTTTTTCCAGTACACGATAGTGAGAGATGGTTTGGCCGATCAAAGACTGAGCATCCGACATTTGCGCCCATGTTACGGGCGCGCAGAACCGGATGTCAACGGGAATGCGAGTCAAGGGAAGCGTGAACGTTCCGCTGAGACGAGGATTGCGCTTTTCCCCGGGTGAAGGGGGTTTGCTGTGCACTTGGTGGTGGTGAAAAGGTGTCGTACCATTTAGCTTTGGGCCGGTAGGGTGTGTGCAATGACGTTTCGACTGAATCGCAATGGTGATTCGAATCGCGCCTGGCTGAGGCATGCCAAGCAACTGCTTGCGCTCACTGCGCTCGCGGCGGCGGGCTGCAACCAGAAGACCGCCGCCGACGCGCCCGGCGGGGGCGGGCCCCCGGCAATGCCAGTGCAGGTGCAGATCGCGCAAGCAGCGAAGATCCCAGAAACGACGGAGTACCTTTCGATACTGAAGTCGCGGCACTCTGCGACCATCAATCCACAAGTCGAAGGACAGATTACGCAGATTTTTGTGAAGTCGGGGGACCGGGTGAGTACGGGAACGCCGCTACTGCAGATCGACCCACTCAAACAGGAAGCCACGGTCAGCAGCCAGGAAGCAAGCCGCGCCGCGCAGGAGGCGAACCGGCGATTGGCACAAGTCTCGCTCGAGCGCGCAAAAAAACTGCACGAGGCAGGAGTCATCAGCAAGCAAGACCTCGATAACGCGCAAAGCAGTTACGATTCGGCGGACGCCCAGTTGAAAGCGCTCAACGAGCAGGTGCGACAGCAGCGGGTTGAGCTGCGCTACTACACAGTGAGCGCGCCAATGGATGGCATCGTAGGTGACATTCCAGTGCGTATGGGTGACCGGGTCACTGTTTCCACGCTGCTGACAACGGTGAATGAGCCGGGCGCGCTGGAAGCTTACATTTATCTGCCCGCCGACCGTTCGAAAGACCTGAGACTGGGCTTGACCGTACACCTGCTTGACGAAACAGGCAGCACCATCGATGAAACGCGTATCACCTTCGTTTCGCCCCAGGTGGAAACCGACACGCAAACGGTCCTCGCCAAGGCGGCAGTCGGAAATCCAAAATCCAAACTGCGGATTGCTCAACAGATGCGCGCGCAAGTCACCTGGGGCACTCACGACGGCCCTGTCGTGCCGGTGCTGGCGGTGAGCCGGATCAATGGGCAATTTTTCGCGTTCGTTGCAGTCAACGAAGGAAAAAACACGGTAGCGCGGCAGAGACAGCTCAAACTGGGTGACACCGTCGGCAACGATTACGCAGTGCTGGAGGGATTGAAGCCGGGCGAACACCTTATCGTCAGCGGGACGCAATTTCTGCAAGACGGCTTTCCGGTCACTGAACAATTCCAGGGCCCTGCAGGGCACTAGAACACACTGACCTCATGAGCGGGGCATCTCCATTGCAAACCAAGGCGGAACGCGGCCGTGTTCGTTGATTTCTTCATTCGGCGGCCAGTGTTCGCGACAGTCTGCGCGCTGATGATCATTCTCGCGGGCGCGATCTCCATTCCCACGCTGCCGATCGCGGAGTTACCCGATCTGGCGCCGCCGCAGGTCGTCGTCGGCAGCGGTTATATTGGTGCGAACGCGCAAACGGTTGAATCCGCGGTCACGATACCTCTGGAGCAGGCTATCAACGGCGTGGAGGGCATGAAGTACATCACCTCGACGAGTGGCAACGACGGGACGAGCCAAATTACAGTGGTATTCGACGTGACACGGAATGTCGATCTGGCAGCCGTAGACGTGCAGAACCGTGTGAACCAAACACTGGGCCGGCTGCCCAACGAAGTGAAGAACACAGGAATCATCATCACGAAGCAGATCGGCGGCTTCGTCTTCGGTGCGGGCGTATATTCCGATAACGGGCAATATGACAGCCTGTTCCTCAGCAATTACCTCGACGTGTATGTCAAGAACGCCCTGAAGCGCGTCAAAGGCGTAGGCGACGCGATTATCTTCGGCGAGCGCAAATACGCCATGCGTCTCTGGCTTGATCCCGCGAAAATGGCGCAACGCGGATTGACGGCGACGAACGTATTAAGCGCTCTGCAGGAACAAAACGTCCAGGTCACAGCCGGCCAAATCGGGCAGCCGCCATCGGCGGAGGGTCAAGCTTTCCAGATCAGCGTGCGGGCCATCGGACGGCTGAGCGAGGCTTCTGAATTCGACAACATTATCCTGAAAACGGGTAACGATGGGACGCTGGTCCGCATAAAAGATGTTGGGCATGCGGAACTTGGCGCCGAAGATTACGGCACCATCCTGCGATTCAATGGACATGACGCGGTCGGCTTGGCGGTGACCCAGTTGCCCGGCGCCAATGCGCTCGATGTGGACAAGGCGGCGAAGACGGAACTCCTGCGGCTCTCCAAGGATTTTCCTCCAGGGCTGAAAGCTGCCGTCGCATTCGACACCACAACGGTCATCGGCGAGTCGATTCGGGATGTGCTGATCACGCTGCTGCAGGCAATCGCGCTCGTCATTATCGTCATCTACGTGTTCCTGCAGGACTGGCGGAGCACATTCATTCCGGCAATTTCCATCCCGGTTTCGCTGATAGGGACATTCGTATTTGTAAAGTTGCTAGGATTTTCGATTAATACGTTGACGCTCTTTGGGATCACATTAGCCACAGGGCTAGTGGTTGATGATGCGATTGTGGTCATCGAAAACGTTGAGCGTCACATCACGGAGGGCATCACCGAGCCGCACAACGCGGCGTCGGTGGCGATGAAGGAGGTCACTGGAGCGGTAATCGCAACTTCACTCGTTCTGGTGGCGGTATTCGTGCCGGTAGCGCTGTTCCCCGGGACGACCGGCATTCTCTTCCGGCAATTCGCGCTGACAATTGCATTCTCCGTCTCGATCTCCACCTTCAACGCGCTCACATTGACTCCCGCTCTATCGGCCATCTTCCTCGGGCACCATCGGGAACGCGCGCAGAGCCGCTTCTTCAAATTGTTCAATGACGTTTTTAGCGCCGGTACAAGCCTCTACCGGAGGAGCGTGCGCCAAGTGCTGAACTGGCGTGGCGTTTCACTGGTTGTTTTTCTTGCTCTACTCGGATGTACCTACCTGCTCTATCAGCGCGTTCCACACGCCTTCCTCCCCGAGGATGACCAGGGGTATCTGATGTTCATCGTCCAGACTCCTCAAGGTGCTTCTCTCACGTACACGCGCGACATTTGCGGGAAAGCGGAAGAAGTGATCTCGCGAGATCCTGAGATCGACGGCGTCTTTTCCATCGTTGGGTTTGGCGCCGCCGGTTCGGCCTCCAACCAAGCCATACTCTACGCGAACTTACGTCCGTTCGAGGAACGCAAAGGAGAGGGACACTCGGCAGCCGCTGCGATTGAACGGTTGCGCGGGACTCTTTCAGCGATTTCGGGGGCGCTGGTGGTGCCGTTCAATCCGCCTGCGGTTTTTGGCCTTGGCCAATTCGGGGGGTTTCAATATGAGCTCGAGGATCTGGGCCGCAATTCGCTACAAGCCATCTCGAAAACGGCGAATGCGTTAGTTGCCAAGGGCAATGGAAGCCGGTATGTGACGGGTTTGTTCACTGCCTTCACAGCGAATGACCCGCAGTACCTGGTTCGCATAGACCGTGAAAAAGCGAAGAGCCTGCAAGTGCCGCTGAGCCAGGTCACCGATGCGCTGCAGGTTTACATGGGCTCGGTGTACGTGAATGATTTTGATTTCAACAACCGTTCTTACCGGGTCTATGTGCAAGCCGACAGCCGCTTCCGTTCGCGAGCCAAGGACATACAGCAATATTACCTGCGCTCCGATACGGGGAAAATGATCCCGCTGGATAATCTCGTCCGGGTGGAGCAAAGCACAAATCCGCAGGTCATCAGCCACTACAATTTGTTTCGGTCCGCCGAAATTGACGGTTCTGCTGCGCCGGGGCGCAGCACGGGCGAAGGAATCGCCGCGATGGAAACACTTTCCAAGCAAGTTTTGCCTAATGGCATGAAGTTTGAGTGGAGCGGGCTCTCGCTGGAAGAGATCGAATCCGGCGGAAAGGCCCTGATCCTATTTGCTCTTGGTCTTGTAGTCGTCTATTTAACGCTCGCGGCGCAGTACGAAAGTTACGTTCTTCCGCTCATTGTGCTGCTGGCCGTGCCTGTGGCACTACTTGGCGCGATCGGAGCACAAGCTCTGCGCGGCTTGCAAAACGATGTGTATTGCCAGATTGGGCTGGTGATGTTGATCGGTCTCGCCAGCAAGAACGCCATTCTGATTGTTGAGTTCGCGGAACAGCTTCGTGAACAAGGTTTGTCCATCGTCGATGCCGCCATCGAAGCAGCCCGAATTCGTCTGCGGCCGATTCTGATGACCTCGCTGGCGTTCATTCTCGGCGTTGTGCCGCTCGTACTGGCGCGTGGCGCGGGCCGGGCCGGGCGCGTCTCCGTAGGCACCACGGTCTTCGGCGGGATGATCGCGGCAACGACGCTGAATCTACTCTTTATCCCTGTGCTTTACGTTGCGATTACGAGCCTAATCCCTGGTAAAAAGCATGCCACGGCAGTGGCCGCAGAGCCGTCCCACGCCGATTGATTTACGATTCTACTCAATTTGGTTTTGCGGCTCAGCGCGTGGGCCAGGTGAGCACTGCATTGGGGTGAACAAAAATTAATGCCCTTTTCAGATTTTGAATCGCAGTGGTGACATAACTTTATTCCACGGTTCAAGGGCGAGAAAACGCGTTCGGAGAAAAGGAACCCAAACATGGGACATGAGCGAGATAAGGATACGAAGGTGAGAAACTGCGGAGCGATGCTGACACGACGCGGTTTGTTTGAACTTACCGGCCTTGCCCTTGCAACCGCGGCGCTTCCACCCAGGGTGACGATGGCCAAGCCGCCCGCTGGGCCTGAGAGCGCCGCGCAAAACGCGGGCCCGGTTATGGACAAGCTCAGCACATACATGAGCGATGCGAGCGGCCGTGTGCTGCCCGACGAAGTGGCCGAGAAGGCGAAACACCACATTCTTGACACGCTGGCGGCGATGATTTCGGGGTCCGAACTGCTCCCGGGACGCGATGCCATCCAGTTTGTCCGCGCTTATGGCGGCAAGGAAGCCGCGACGGTGGTTGCCTCGAATATTCTGTGCGGGCCCATCGAAGCAGCGCTGACGAACGGAATGCTGGCCCACGCCGATGAGACCGACGATTCGCACTCGCCGTCGCAGGCACATCCCGGCTGTGCAGTGGTGCCGGCGGCGTTGGCGGCCGGCGAGCAGTTTGGGATCAGCGGGACACACTTTCTGCGTGCCGTCACGCTCGGCTACGACATTGGATCACGCGTCACGATGACGCTGGGCGGTCAACAGTTTGAAACCGAGAGCCACTGGAGCACACACAGCATTGCCCCGCTTTTCGGCGCGGCGGCGGCGGCGGCTTGCGCCGCAGGGTTAAAGGTGCCTCAGATGCGATGGATGCTGGGTTACACCGCGCACCAATCCTCCGGCCTCGGCGCATGGAACCGCGACACGGAACATATTCAAAAAGCATTTGTCTTCGGCGGGATGACGGCGCGCAGCGGGGTGACTTCCGCACTGGTGGTTCAGTCGGGATGGACGGGTGTTGAAGATATCCTGTCGGGAAAGGACAATTTCTTTCAGGCCTACAACCCCAAGGCTGAGCCGGCGGGGCTGATTGAGAAACTGGGCGAGCGTTATGAGATTACGCGCACGAACATCAAAAAGTGGCCGGTGGGATCGCCAATCCAGGCGGCGCTGGATGCGCTTGAAATCCTACGGAAGCAGCGCCCGTTCGAGGCCGAACAAGTGCAACAGGTGGCGGTGCATCTGGCCACGGACGAGGCCGGCATTGTGAACAACCGCGAGATTCCGGACATCTGCCTGCAGCACATGGTGGCGGTGATGCTGCAAGACAAGACGGTCACATTCCGGTCAGCGCACGACAAGGCGCGCATGAAGGATCCGGCGACGTTGAGGGAGCGCGCGAAGGTGAAACTTGTTCCAGAGGAGGAGCTGGAGCGGCTCATGCCGCTGCGCGTGGCGATTGTCGAGGCGACGCTGACGGATGGGACGCATCTTTCCCAGCGCGTCGATAATGTCCGGGGCACGCCGGAGAATCCGATGAGCCGCGAAGAAATCGTTGCGAAAGCGCGCGACCTGATCACACCCGTGCTCGGAGCGGCGAAATGCACGAATCTTATTCAGAAGATATTTGACCTTGAGGGCGTGAAGGACATCCGAGAGCTGCGGCCTCAGCTGCAACGAACCTAAGCGAGATACACATTCCATTTGAAAAGGTGATCCGGTGAGGATTGTCGATATTCGCGAGACCGTCGTGCCGATCAAGTCGGAGATTCGAAACGCCTATATCGACTTCAGCCAGATGACCGTAAGCGTGCTCGCGCTGATGACGGACGTTATTCGCAACGGAAAGCCTGTGACCGGCTTCGGCTTCAATTCCAACGGACGGTACGCGCCAAGCGGGCTTTTGCGCGAAAGATTTATCCCCCGTCTGAGAGCCGCCGATCCTGGAGCAGTAGTTGACGAAACGGGTGAAAACCTCGATCCGGCAAGAGTTTGGGAAGTTTTGATGCGCAATGAAAAACCAGGCGGGCACGGCGAAAGATCCGTTGCCGTCGGCGTGCTCGACATGGCGGTTTGGGACGCCGTAGCGAAGATCGCCGCACTTCCTCTTTACCGGCTTCTCGCGGACCGCTATCGGGGCGGACGCATCGAGCGCAAAGTCTTCGTCTACGCAGCGGGCGGTTACTACTATCCGGACAAGGATTTATCGGCCCTACAGAAAGAGATGCAGGGCTATCTCGATCTCGGCTATTCCGTGGTGAAAATGAAAATCGGGGGCGCGCCGCTTGCGGAAGACTTGCGGCGCATTGAAGCGGTACTGAAAATCCTGAAGACTCCGGACCAACTGGCGGTTGATGCAAACGGCCGTTTTGACCTCGAGAAAGCGATTGCTTACGCGCAGGCACTGGCCCCGTATGGGTTGCGATGGTATGAAGAAGCGGGTGATCCGCTGGATTATGAGCTACAGGCCAAGCTCGCGGCTCATTACCCGGGGCCAATGGCAACAGGAGAAAATCTCTTTTCCATGCAGGATGCCCGAAACTTGATCCGCTACGCGGGGCTGCGACCGGATCGCGACATCCTGCAGTTCGACTGCGCGCTGAGCTACGGTCTGGTCGAGTATCTTCGCATCCTGGACATGCTGAAAGAATTCGGTTGGTCGCCTGCTCAATGCATTCCACATGGAGGGCATCAGATGTCGTTGAACATTGCCGCCGGGTTGGGCCTCGGAGGCAACGAATCGTATCCCGGGATATTTCAACCGTTCGGGGGATTCGCGGACGGGATTCGGGTTGAAAAAAGCTATGTCGGGTTACCCGAGATTCCGGGGATTGGATTTGAAGCGAAGAACGAGTTGTTCCGTGTCATGAAGCAATTGGTGGACAACTAGATGTCTCATCCGGGCAGAAATGCTTAGTCGGGGTAAAAGAAAATTAATCCTGCTTTCAGGTGCCTGAGTTTGGAAGCAACATAAACTTGCAGAGCAGCGCTAAGTGGTGAGCGGTAGATACCTGAAGCAAGTGGAGTTTGCAAAGAGGTGGCTGTGCGGAGGCAGAGAAGCATGCAATTTGACCAAGACGGCGGGGCAGCCGCAGGAGAGGGAAATGCAGGGCTGTCACGGCGCAAGTTGTTTGAGCTGGCCGGGCTGGCCATGGCTACCGCAGCGCTACCAGCGCAACTGGCGAGGGCACAGGAATCCGCTGGTCAAGAGAAGACTACGCAAGCTGTTAGTCCGGTCATGGAAAAGCTCAGCACGTACATGAGCGAAGCCAGCGGTCGCGCGCTGCCTGACGAAGTCGCGGAGAAAGCCAAACAACACATACTGGACACTTTTGCAGCCATGATTTCAGGTTCAGAGCTACGTCCCGGGCGTGCAGCGATCGAGTTTGCGCGCACGTATGGCGGCAAGGAAGTCGCGACCGTCGTTGCTGCGAGCACCGTGTGCGGACCCATCGAGGCGGCGCTGGCGAACGGAGTGCTGGCTCATTCGGACGAAACGGACGACTCGCACGGCCCGTCGCGTTCACATCCGGGCGTTTCCGTCGTCCCGGCGGCGTTGGCTGCAGGCGAGCAGTTTGGCATCAGCGGGACGCAATTCCTGCGCGCCGTGACGCTTGGCTACGACATTGGCACGCGCATCACCATGAGCCTGGGCGGTCCGGGGTATCAGGCGGCAACGCATAGAAGCACGCACGGCACCGCCGCAGCTTTCGGAGCCGGCGCCGCTGCGGGCTGCGCCGCAAGCCTCAACGCTCAGCAGATGCGATTTCTCCTTGATTACAGCGCACAGCAGACCTCGGGGATCGGCGCGTGGTCGCGTGACGCGGAACACATGGAGAAAGCTTTCCTGTTTGGAGGGAAGCCGGCGGCGGGTGCAGTCACAGCAGCCATGCTCGTGCGGTCCGGCTGGACGGGCGTGGACGATATTTTTTCCGGCCCCGACAATTTTTTTGAGGCCTTTGCACCTAGGGAAAACGGGGTTGTCAAAGCCGACCCGTCGGTGCTGGTCGAGAAGCTTGGCGAACGCTATGAGATTACGCGGACGAACATCAAAAAGTGGACGGTAGGGTCGCCCATACAGGCTCCGCTCGACGCACTCGCGGGGTTTTTCAAACAGCGGTCGTTTACCGCCGACGATGTACAGAAAGTGGTCGTGCGGATAGCCAGCGACGAAGCCAACACTGTGAGTAATCGCAACATGCCGGACATCTGCGTGGAGCACATGGTGGCGGTGATGCTGCTGGACAAGACGGTGACCTTCCGCTCGGTGCACGACCAAGCACGCATGAAGGACCCTGCCGTCCTGCGTCAGCGCGCCAAAGTGCAGGTGGTGGCCGACCCGCGGATTGACGCGCGGCGTCCTCGGCGCGAGGCGATCGTCGAGGTGACGCTCGCGGACGGCACGCTACTGAGCGAGTGGGTGCGGGACGTGCGGGGCACGGCGGAAAATCCGATGACGCGCGAGGAAGTCGTTGCGAAAGCGCGCGACCTGATCACTCCGGTCCTTGGCACCGCAACCTGCGCGTCGCTGATCGAGAAGGTGGTTGGTCTTGAAGGCGTGAAAGACGTACGCGAGTTGCGGCCCGCGCTTCAACGAAGTTGAGCTAGCGAAATTTGCCTTGCAGGCAGGCTTGAACGCGCTCTAACGACGGAATTAGTCACGAAAATCAGAAGTGAGGAGCTCACGGATGAAAACGTACCTGGCAATTCTCTGGACGGCGTGCGTGGCGTTGATGCCAGCCGCGCAGGCTCAAACAAAAGAACCGTTGAAGTTGATTCAGACGATCCCGATGCCAAACGTTGAAGGCTACTTCGATCATATGGCTGTGGACATCAAGGGACAGCGCCTGTTTGTGACGGGGGAGCACCAAAGAACCCTTGAAATTATTGATTTGCGCGCGGGCAAGGTGATCAAGACCATCACGGGATTCGGGGGAGATCCGCGCAAGGCGCTCTATCTCCCGCAAACCAACGAAATCTGGGTGGACGACGGAGATGCCACTTGCAAAGCTTTCAGTGGTGATACGTACGAGCTAGTCAAGAACATCCCGTTGTCGGGCCATGATCTGGATGTAGATTCGCGGAAAGTGCCGGATAACGGAGTTTATGATCCGGTCGCGCAGATATTTTATCTCGGTGACAGAGCGGATGGCCTGAAGAAAGGTGGCGTCAAAGGCTCCATCGAAATCGTGGACATCAAGAACAGCAAGTTCGCCGGAAGCGTTGAAGTAGACGGCCTCAATCCCGCGGGTCTGGTGCTCGACCCGTCCTCACCCAAAATGTACGTGGTGATGGGTGACACCAGCCAGGTCGTGGTGATCGACCGCGAAAAGCGAGCCGTGTTAGCCACGTGGCCCATCACCGGAGGCCCGGAGCCGCATGCGGTGGCACTGGATGCAGCCCATCATCGCCTGCTCATCGGGAGCCGCGTGAAACGCGGGCACCTTTATATACCGGGGAAGATGGTAGTGATGGATTCAAACACGGGAAAAGTGATTGATGCCATCGACACGGAAGGCGGCGTGGACGAAGTAGTCTATGACGTGCCGAGCAAGCGCGTCTACTATACCGGAACTACGGGCTACATTGATGTGTTCAAACAGATTGATGCAGACCATTACCAGCGCCTGGGTAGAGCGGCGACCGGGGCAATCGCAAAGACATCTCTCCTCGTGCCGGAACTGAAGCGTTTTTACGTGGCCGTTCCAAAGCACGTGATTCTGACTCCGCCGATTCCGGAATCAAAGGAAGCCACCATCGAAGAAGCGAAAATATTGGTCTTCGAAGTGGTGCCATAACCCATTCTCGGCTGAATGCAGGGAGCGTTAATCCTTTGAAGTAAACTCGATTAGCAAAGGAATGGAGCCGAGGGCGAGAGTTGAACTCGCGACCTGCCGATTACGAATCGGCTGCTCTACCACTGAGCTACCTCGGCGCGCTCTAACGACAATAGCATCCACGGAAAAATACTGTCAATTTATCCGCGAAATCGGCGTGTTTCAGCGTGTGAAGGGATACATCGCCCATCCGATCGTCACACCAACCAGTAGGAAGAGGAACAGGGACCACACGATGTATTTCACGCGGTCGATGGGGCGCCGTCGGCTCAAGAAACCAAACGCCACGGAGATAATCAGGGCGAACAGCATCATGGCCTGGAAGTGAGAGAGTTGGAATCCCACGGCGCCGTTTACGCCTTCCGTCCACGCGCGGCTTCATAGGCGTGCAATGCCGCAAGAAGATTCAGCACACCGGCGGCAGCAAGGAAGCGCGTTCCGTAGTCGCCATCCGCATGCGAGACATCAGAGCCGTTTGCTTCGAGCGTTCTCGCCGCCAGATAAAAACTGCCAGTGCCAAGATCCGCGGCGTACCCGAGCAGCTCGAACGCGTCGTTCCCGCGGGAAGTAAAGACATTGCCGCGCATTCCGGCGCCAAGGACCACGAGGGCTCCCACCGTCAAAAAACAGGCCACGGCGCGGCCCCACATTTTCAGCAGCGCTTGTCCCATGCCCGGCACAAGCCAGCCTGCCACACCGACCGCAAGGGCCAGTTTCTCTCGTCGCGGATCCTTCTGAGCCACCGCGCTGGTTGGCGTTTCGTTTGTCATGACAAATCCAGTTTAAAGCGCAATGCCGCGGTTGCCCAGATAAGTTCTCACGCAAACAGCGGCAAGATTTCCGTCTGTATGGCGCCGGTGACTCGTGCTTCGCGTTCGCCGATGTACATGTCCACTTCGCTACGAATGCCGAATTCCGGCAAATAGATTCCGGGCTCAACAGAATTGCACGTCCGGGGAATCAGATGGCGCGCGTCGCGCGTTTCCAGTCCATCCATATTCACGCCGTTGCCGTGGACTTTCTCTCCGATGCTGTGGCCCGTGCGATGAAAAAAATATTTGCCATAGCCGGCTTTCTCAATGACGCTGCGAGCAGCCTTGTCCACCTGCCAGCCTAGAAGCGGCTTCCCCGCAGCGATACTGGACCGGATTAATTCTACGGCTTTATCGCGCGCCTCACGCACAATCCGGAAAACCTTTGCGTATTTCTCAGGCACCTTCGCGCCGAGGTAGCCGACCCAGGTGACGTCGTAATAGACGCTGCCGGGAGTTCTCGTTTTGCCCCACACGTCGAGCAGCAATAAATCTCCTTCGCGGATTTCCGAAGATTTTCCGGGCAACGGTGCGTAGTGGGGGTCACTGGCGTGCGCTCCGACGGCGATGTCGGGACCTTCTTCGGTCACCAGGCCCGCGGAATCGAACTCCTTGAGAATCCATTGCTTGAGGTCGTACTCGGTGAGCGAAACGTTTTCGCGCACACTTTTCGCGGCGTGCCGGAACGCTTCGCGGACGATGCGGTCGATGGCCGCACCCGCCGTCAAATGCGACTCGAGTTGTGCGGCGGTCCAGCAAGCTTCATATTTCTGGACGAGATCGGCGGAGCTCACCACTTTTGGTCCGGAGCTGCGCACGAGCTCAACGGTGCCGGCGTCCACCATCGCCACGTAGGGAATTTCGTTTTTCGGAGAATACTGCATGGCGATTTTTTTAGCGCGGCGAAGCATTTTCGCCAGTTTGTTGCGCAGCTCGTCCTGCGCGGCGTAGTAAAGCGTTTCTCCCGGCAGCGCTACAAGCGATTCCGCCTCGATTTTATGCACCAGCTTCCGCGGCGCACCCTTCGCAGGCACGAAGTAGAACCAGCGGCGCGTGCGCATACTTTCGGGAAGCTGCAGGACGCGCTGCGCAATCGGATCGCGGCCGCGAAAATCATAGAAGAGCCAGCCGTCGAGCTTGGCCGCGCGCAAATCATTTTGTATTCCTTGAATGTCGGCGCTCATTTTCTCTACTGTAGTACGCTGCCGTTCCGCCTTAGCCGGCCTATGGATTCAGGCGTCGTGTGTCAAGAGTGCAACCAACTGTTGCTTTGTAACTCCGCGAATCTCGAGACGTTTCGTCCGACTGCGATCACCACTAAGAATTCTAACAGCCGACTTGGGCGTTTTCAAAAGTTCCGCGAGAAACTCGCACAGAGATTCGTTGGCGCGATTTTCCACCGCGGGCGCTTGCAAACGCACTTTCAGTGCGCCGTCGATCACGCCGGCAATCTCATTCTTACTGGCGCGAGGTTGCACGCGCACTTGAAAACTGATCGTGCCCGCGCCCGGATTCTCCAAAATATCGGGAATCATTCTCTGGTCACCAAGCGCGTTGGTACTGCACGGGCGGCGTGATCTTCACATCGAGCGCTTTCGCGGCGCGCCTGGGCGAATACGGATCTCGCAGCACCTCCCGCGCGAGGACAACGAGGTCTGCCTGCTGCGTCGAGAGAATGGTCTCCGCCTGCGCGGGTCCGGTGATCATGCCGACAGCAGCCGTGGCAATTCCCGCGCCCTTCCGAATCGCTTCCGCAAATCCCACTTGGTAACCAGGACCAACCGGAATCTTTGCGCCGGGAACAGCTCCACCGCTCGAAACGTCGACAAGATCCACGCCAAGAGGTTTCAGCTTGCGGGACAATTCGATGGTCTGCTCTAAATCCCAGCCGCCCTCCACCCAGTCCGTTGCGGACACACGAACGGACAGAGGCAAGCGTTGCGGCCAGACTTCTCGTATGGCCTCCACAACGCGGAGCGCCAGCCGAATTCTGTTTTCGAAGGAACCGCCGTAGGAATCCGCGCGCTTGTTGCACAGGGGCGACAAAAATTCGTGTATCAGATAGCCGTGGGCGGCATGGATCTCCAGAAACTGAAATCCGGCAGCGAGCGCACGTTCCGCCGATTTACGGAATTTGCCCACGATATTTTCAATCATCTTGGCAGTAAGTTCTTGTGGAACATTGTAGGGAGCGTCAAACGGCAGAGCGCTCGGAGCCACAGGTACCCAGCCGCCCGCTTCCAGCGAAATGGGTTTACCACCGGTCCAGGGTGGCGCCGTGCTTGCCTTCCGGCCAGCGTGCGCCAATTGCATTCCCGGGAGAGCGTCTTGAGAGCGGATGAACTCAGCAATGGGATGCCAAGATTCGATATGAGCGTCTTCGTAGATGCCGGTGTCGAAAGGTGAAATCCTCCCGCGCGCCTCCACCGCGGTCGCTTCGGCGATGACCAAACTCGCCCCGCCGACCGCCCGGCTCCCCAAATGCACCATGTGCCAAGTCTGGGGATAACCGTCAATTGCCGAATACTCGCACATCGGCGAAACCACTATCCGATTTTTCAACTCGATCTCTCGTAGGCGAAAAGGACTGAAGAGTTTCATTCGCGGTTATCCATGAGATTCATTACTTCACTCTCCTTACTTCACGCTGTCCGAACAGCGCGGTGCCAACTCGAATTTCCGTCGCGCCCTCCTCGATGGCCACCTCGAAATCGTGGGACATACCCATTGAGAGAACGGGCAGCGCGCGGCCCAACTGCGTTTGCAAATCGTCCCGCAACTCCCGCAGACGCCGGAAATACGGCCGCACCATTTCGATGTTTTCGAAGAGCGGCGGGATACACATCAGCCCCGCCAGCTCGAGGCGAGGCAGTTCGACTATTTCTTCGGCCAATTCCGGTAGACCTGTGATTTCCACGCCGCTTTTCGCTGCTTCTTGCTCGACGCGAGCCTCGATGAGCACGCGGAGTTTCGCGGACGCTGCGATTTCGCTGCGCGCGCGATCCAAGCGCTGGGCCAGCGCATAATCATCCAGGGAATCCACACTGCCGAATAGTCCGGCAGCACGGGCGGCCTTATTGCTCTGCAGGTGCCCAACGAGGTGCCAGGTGGCAGGCAACTCTCTGACCGAACTATGCTTCGCTTCCCATTCTTGGACGCGGTTCTCACCAAAATGGCGGACGCCCGCTTGATACGCCTCACGGATCGCCTCCGCAGGGTGAGTCTTAGAAACAGCAATCAGAGTAATCTCTTCCGGCGAGCGGCCTGCGCGCTTGGCAGCCGCGGCAATGCGCTGCCGGACGTTCTGCAGGTTTTCTCGAATCGAAGATTGTGTAATCAAGTCGTTCCCGGCTGAGCCTGCATCGTAGCACGCGCGCCATTGCAGCGCCGAGAGTCTGCGGTTAGACTGGCTTTCAACTCATGAAGCCTCGCGGAATTCTCATCGCCGTGGAAGGGATTGATGGCAGCGGGAAGCGGACCCAGGTCGCGTTGCTCGAAAAAGCGCTGGCCAAACGCGGGCACTCCGTCTATTCGACGGGCTTCCCTCAATACGATTCCTGGTTCGGCAGGATGGTAGGTCAATTTCTAGATGGCCAGCTTGGCTCGCTGGAGAGCGTGGACCCACACTTCACCGCGCTTCTTTACGCTGGGGACCGCCTCGAAGCCAAGCCGCGCATGGAAGCCGAACTCAACCGGGGAAGCATCGTGCTGGCCGACCGCTACATTGGCTCGAACTTGGCCCATCAAACGGCGCGTGTTCCCGCCGGGAAACGAGCGGAGTTCCTGAGTTGGATCGAACACCTCGAATACAAGATTTATGGTCTGCCAAGGGAGAGTCTTGTGCTTTTTTTACGCGTGCCTCCGGTGGAAGCACAATTTCTCGTCGCGCAAAAATCAGCTCGCGGTTACACGGACTCCAAGAGAGACATTTTGGAGGCCAGCTTGCGGCATCTGGAAGATGCAATCCAGATGTACGATCTGCTCTCCCGCCGGCCGAACTGGGCGACAATTCGATGCTTTGACGCAGGGCGCCATGTCATGCGCCCGCCGGAGGAGATTGCGGCGGAAGTTCTTGCCGCTGTTGAGCCGCTTCTGGCCAAGCAAACAGCCCGCAAATCTCAGAGGAAGAGGCGGTAGTTCATGGGCTTCTCCGAATTCCTCGGCAACGAACGGATTGTGGCAGCGCTTTGCGGCACCTTGCGCAGCGAACGAGTCCCGCACGCGCTGCTTTTCACCGGCCCGCGCGGCGTCGGCAAATTTACACTTGCGCGTATGTTCGCGCAGGCCGCGAACTGCGAGCGGCTCAAGGATGATTTCTGCGGGGAGTGCGGAACTTGCAAGCGCATCGCGCAACTCGCTGACACTCAAAAACTCGTCGAACAGGGCCTCGCCGAGCGCGGCGAAAGCGCCGATGCGGCCACGATCGAGCGCGTTCCGCTGATCCTGCAAGCACACCCCGACGTGTGGGCGCTCGTGCCCGATCCCGTCCGGCTGAAAAGTCCGGTCGCGCGTCCCATGCTGCGCGTCGGCCAGCTTCGCGCGGTACAGCGTGCCGCCTATTTCAGACCGGTGGGACGCCGGCGCTTGTTCATTCTTGATGGCGCGGAAACGATGCGTTGGGACGTCGCCAACGTCTTCTTGAAAATCCTGGAGGAGCCACCCAGTTCAGCCACGCTGATCCTGACCGCGCCATCCCCATACGCGCTGCTTCCCACAATTGTTTCGCGGTGCATGCAATTTCATTTTGCGCCGCTGCCTCAAGCGGACGTTGAAGAAATCCTGAAAGAGAAAACAGACCGCAAACCGGCGCAGAACAAACTCGCCGCTCAACTCGCGGAGGGAAGCCCCGGCCTGGCGATCGAAATGGATGTTGACGTCGAAGCTCGGCGCCGGCGCGACGCGCTACGCATTCTCGAACGAGCGGCCCACGGCCAGGGGTTCAGCCAGATTTTTTCCGATACTTCCGCCCTGGCAAAGGATCGCGATTCTTCCTTCGAAGGACAAATCAGTGTGTTCTATGGATTGCTCACCGACCTGCTGGCGCTCACGTCTAAGGTCAAAGAGCCAGCCTTAAGGAATATCCCCCTCGCGAGAGATCTGGAAGCACTCAGCCAGACAGTCGACAGCCAGTGGGTAATGCGGGCGATCTCAGGATTCGACGAGCTGCATGCCGGGGCACGTCGTAACTTGAACCGCCAACTAGGTTTGGACTCGCTGGCGGCACTTCTCTCCCCGGATTCTTCGGTCGGTGCGGCGGGCCGTGGCTGATTTCAGGATGGCTGGATTCTATCGAGGATTTATGTTAGGCCAACTGAAACCAATCGTTGCGCCGGCGCATCTCACCGAAGAGATCGTAATTTCCCGCCAGGGGCCACAAGGAGTCGCCATGGTAAATCGACGGATGTTTCGTCCGAGCTTTGCAGAGGTTAAGGAGCAGCCCTCTCCCCGTCCACCGCACAACGGGCCGGTCCCGAACAAGAAGCCCGCGCCGCCCGAAGTCACACACGCAGAGAACTTTTACTGGGTGAAGCAGATGCAGAGCCATACACCGATGGCTGTGGTTCTGGAAGATGGCGAAGTGCTGCGCGGAACGGTCGAGTGGTATGACCGCGATTGCATCAAGCTAACGCGCCAGGGCAGCCCCAATCTGCTGATTTTCAAACGCGTCATCAAGTATGTTCACAAGGATGGCGAGGAGTCCGCGAACGGCGGCGATGAATAATCTCGTCACTTGGGAAGCGCATGCCCCGTCGCTGCTCCGAAGGTGAGCAGCGCTTTGGCGGCGAGTGAACCGTCTTCGATTCGAATTTCACATTCCGCCACCACAAAGTTTCTTCCGACGCGCAAAACTCGGCCTTCCGCTTTCACTCGCCCTCCAGGCACAGGCTCCAGGTAGTTGATGCTCAATTCCACGGTGGCCAGGGTCGCCCCTTTGGGCAGAACCGTATAGGAAGCAATCGCCGCCGCTGTGTCTGCCATGGCCGCGAGAATCCCACCGTGAACAACGCCGTGGAGTTGCCTATGCTGGCGTCGCACGTCTAGCCGCAACACCGCGCGGCCCGTTTCCGCGCTATCCAACTCGAAGCCGAGCAATTCTGTCGCGTGGCTTTCTTTCAGCCTCGACCGGAGCAGGGCTTTGAGGCGCTTGGAGGCATTTCCCGATTTCGATTTCATTGCCGCACGCAGCGCCCCTCAATATGCGGTAAGCCCGCCATCCAGGGGGATCGCCACCCCCGTCATCCACGAAGATTCCTTAGACGCCAGGAACACGGCCATCTCGGCGACGTCCTCGGGGCGGCCAATGCGCCCAAGAGGAATCTGGGCGATTCGCGAGCGCCGCACCGCTTCTCCTTCCGAGCCGGAACCGAAAAGATCGCGGATCAGCTCCGTCTCCACCAATGCGGGGCAGATGCAGTTCACACGAATCTTTTCGTGTGCATGGTCCATGGCCATGGCTTTTGTAAGCTGTGTGACACCGCCCTTGCTGGCTGTATATGCGGCCCGGCCTTTCATCCCGACCAACCCAAGGACGGAACCGATGTTAATAATTGAGCCGCCCCCCGCTTTGCGAAGCTCCGGCAAGGCCGCGCGGGACATCAGAAATGGCCCTTTGAGATTGACAAGCATTATGTGGTCCCACTCCTCCTCGGGAATACTTTCCACCGTCGATACATGCACCGCGCCCGCATTGTTCACGAGGACGTCCAAACGCCCGAATCGCGCGACCGTTTCTCGGACTGCTCTCTGGGTGTCTTTCGACTGCGTCACGTCACATGTAACGGCCAGCGCTTGGCCGCCCTGTTTTTCGATTTCGCTTACCACTTCCTTGAGCTTCTCCATCCGCCTGCCAGCCACGGCCACGGCAGCCCCTTCCTTGGAAAACGCCAGGGCGATGGCCCTGCCCAGCCCGGTGCCGCCCCCCGTAATGAGCGTCGTTTGACCAGCTAATCGTGTCACGATCTGCCTCGCTTCCGCGTCTAATAGGGGTGTCCAATCACCCGCCGGCGTCTCTGCGCGGGTGCGCGCGACTCTAGCATCCGTTGTTGTGGCCTGCAAGCCATCCCGAGGGCCGAAAGTAGCCGCGAAATGATGTATGGTGGCGGCACGCGGATTCCTTGAGGCCACTCGAAAGCTGCCCAAATGCGTATCGGCATCACTTGCTATCCAACCTATGGAGGTTCCGGCGTCGTAGCCACGGAACTTGGCATGGAACTTGCCGCGCGGGGTCACGACATCCATTTCATCAGCTACGCCCCGCCGATTCGCATGAATCGCAACGGTGAGCACATCCACTTCCATGAGGTGGAGGTTGCATCCTATCCGCTCTTCGACCATCCGCCCTATACCTTGGCGCTGGCGACCAAAATGCTGGAAGTCTTCGAATCCGAAGCGCTCGATTTGCTCCATGTGCACTACGCCATTCCGCACTCTGTAAGCGCGCTGCTGGCGCGTTCCATGGCCGTGCCGCGCCGGCTCCCGTTCATCACAACGCTGCATGGTACGGACATCACTTTGGTCGGGAGCAACCGCAGCTACTTGCCAATCACCCGTTTTTCCATCGAACAAAGCGACGGCGTCACGGCCATCTCGCGTTACCTGCTAAATCAAACCATCAAGGAGTTCGATATCAAGCGGCCGATCGAAGTCATCCCCAATTTCGTAAATTGCGATCTGTACAGCCGGGCCGCCGATAAAGGACTCCGCACCCAGTGGGCGCCCAACGGCGAGCCAATCCTGATGCACCTTTCGAATTTCCGTCCGGTGAAGCGCCTCACCGATACGGTGGAAATCTTTGCTCTTGTCCGCGCCAAAATGCCCGCCAAGCTTGTGCTCATCGGTGACGGCCCGGACCGCAGTGCCGCCGAATATCTCGTCCGCAAGAAGCGCTTGCAGAAGGACGTTTTCTTCCTCGGCAAGCAGGACAATGTCTACGAAAAGCTGGCTGCTGCCGATCTTTTCCTTCTGCCTTCGCAGCTTGAATCCTTTGGCCTTGCGGCTCTGGAAGCCATGGCGTGCGAAGTTCCGGTGATCGCCACGAACACAGGCGGCGTGTCGGAAGTGGTCGAGCACGGCGTAGATGGATACTTGGTGGAACCTGGCGATGTAAAGGAAGCGGCGCGCTACGCCATCGAAATTTTGTCCCGCGCCGACCGCGGCCGCGAGATGGGCAAAATCGCCCGCATCAACGCCAAAAAGAAATTCTGCGCCAGCGACGTCATCCCGCTGTACGAGCGCTACTACCAGCGCGTCCTGGAGCAATCCTCAGCCGCCCGCGCGTAGACGTCCTTGTTTCGGCGCCTTGTGATGGTTCTGCGCGATTGTTTCGGATCCGGAAAACCCATCCAGCGATCGGGCAGAAACCTAGCCTCCAGACGAGGTCCTGGCGTAGTGGCGAGCCAGCTCTGACGCGTAGTGTCTACCGATGTGCTCGCAGTTTTCTGCGAGCCACTCGCTCAGCCGTGTTTTCCCTGACGGAGAACCCTCAGGAGCGAGCAGGTTAGCCATGAGGCCCTTGTATTCCTCCCATGTAAGGACAACGTCCCCCACGATCCAACCAGTCAAGCGCGTGCAAACATACGCTAGGGGCATCGGCAAGTGAATAGGGAAAACGGAACGGCCCACTTGCACGGCGATGAGCTTTACAAGCTCCTCGAACGTAAACGTTTCCGGTCCCATAGCATCCACCGTTGTACTTGCTGTCCCCCCAACAGCATTCGCCATCAACTGCGCCATGTCCTCCACGTAAATGGGGCGGATACCGTAGCGACCGTCACCAGGGATGCCGAACACAGGAAAACGACGGACGAACCACCCGATGTTGTTGATCAGAATGTCTTCAAGGCCGAAAATGACGGTGGGCCGCAAGATGGCGTAAGAGAGACCAGAGTCAACCACGGCCTGTTCTAGTAGAGCTTTTCCCCTGTAGTAGCCTAGCGGGGATTCGAGTGAGGGGTTGGCGATGCTGACGTGAACAATGCGCGTAACCCCGGCGCTCTTTGCCGCGTTGATCAAGGTGCGCGTGTTTTGAACGGCAGTTTCAAAGGTGCGCTTTCCCCGGGGAAAGCGTACCCAGTAGGTATTGATCAGGGTTGACGCACCGCGAAGGGTTTCCGTGAGTTGTTGTGGATGATCGAAGTTGTAGGGAAAGACGCGGACTTGGTCGCCAAAAGG
>Ga0307477_10000595_pt1 | contig 38461 bp, 32 predicted proteins | sample atmos_gasesECM2C_FD_203316 | JGI IMG/M metagenome (GOLD analysis project Ga0307477, IMG submission 203316) | Hardwood forest soil microbial communities from Morgan-Monroe State Forest, Indiana, United States - atmos_gasesECM2C_515 | ecosystem: Environmental > Terrestrial > Soil > Temperate... | reverse complement strand
CGCCGCCTGTTTCGTGAAGGCTTTCGGCATCACGTTCCTCGGCAGGTACCGCTCGAGCGTCGCCTCCGCCGCCCGCGAGACCGACCGCTGGTCGAGCGGCGCGATGCTGTTGCTCGCGCTCCTTTGTCTGGCGGCCGGCGTCGCGCCGGGCTTCGTGATGGATGCGCTCGCGCCCGTCATGCAGACCGTGGTCGGTGCGCGCCTCGGGGCGCAGTCGAGTCAGCCGTGGCTGCGTATCGTGCCGATCGACACGGCGCGCAGCGCCTACGACGGCGCACTCGTGCTCGGCATGATCCTGATCGCGGGCGTCGCCGCCGCCCTCATCGTCAGGCGCTTTGCCTCGCACGCCCTGCGGCGCAGCGCGGCGTGGGACTGCGGGTTTCCCGATCAGAGCCCGGCGACTCAGTACACCGCCGGCAGCTTCGCCCAGCCGATCCGGCGCGTATTCGGCAGCGTCGTGTTTCGGGCGCGCGAGCACCTGCACATGCCGCCCCCCGGCGACACCGGCCCGGCGCGGCTCGAGGTCGAGCTGCACGACACGCTGTGGGAAGCGCTCTACGCGCCGGTCATTCGCCTCATCGAGGCGGTCAGCGCGCGCGTCAACCAGCTGCAATTCCTCACCATCCGCCGCTATCTCACGCTGGTGTTCGCGGCGCTGGTCCTGCTGCTGGTGATCGTCGGTGCATGGCGATGAGGCCCGCCTCACTCCAGCTGCTGCAGATCGTGGTGGTGCTCGCGCTCGCGCCGCTCCTCACCGGCCTGACGCGCAAGGTGAGGGCCCGGCTCCTGCGCCGGCGCGGACCCTCGCTCCTGCAGCCGTACCGCGACCTGCTGAAATTGATCCGCAAGGAAGTGGTCGTGGCCGAGAACGCCTCCTGGCTGTTTCGCGCCGCGCCATACGTTGTGTTTGCGACCACCTGGGTGGCGGCATCGCTGATCCCGACCTTCGCCAGCGGCCTGCCGCTCGGAGCCGCGGCCGATCTGATCGTCATCGTGGCACTGCTCGGCAGCGCGCGCTTCATGCTGGCGCTCGCCGGACTCGACGTCGGCACGAGCTTCGGCGGGATTGGCGCGAGCCGCGAGATGATGTTCGCAACCCTCGCCGAGCCTGCGATGCTCATGGCGGTGTTCACGCTCTCGCTGTTCGCCGGCTCGACCGAGCTCAGCTCGATCTCCGCCTTCATGCTCGGGCCGCACGCCGGCCTCAATCTCTCGGTGGCGCTGGCGCTGGTCGCGCTCACCATCGTCGCGCTCGGCGAGAACGCCCGCATTCCGGTCGACAACCCCGCGACGCATCTCGAGCTGACCATGGTGCATGAGGCGATGATTCTCGAGTACTCCGGGCGGCATCTGGCGCTGATCGAGGCGGCCGCGGCGGTGAAACTGCTGCTTTACCTCTCACTCATCGCCTGCGTGTTCACGCCGTGGGGCACGGCGTTCGCAGGCAGCAGCGCCACCGCTCATCTGGCGGGGCTCGGCGCGTGGGCAGTGAAGCTCATGTTGTTTGGCGTGTTGTTGTCGCTGTTCGAGGCGGCCATCGCCAAGATGCGCGTGTTCCGCGTGCCGGACTTTCTCGGCGTGGCGCTCATGCTGGGACTCCTCGCCACCATTCTGCTGTTCGTCTCGAGGGCGCCGCATTGAGCCCGCTCGACACCGACATCGCGCATCTGCTCGCCGGCTCGATGCTGCTGGTCAGCTTCCTGCTGCTCTACCAGGACCGGATGTTCGCGCTGCTCAATGTCTTCGCCCTGCATGCCTGCGTGCTTGCGCTCTCGGTCGGCTGGCAGGCGTACCTGCAGCGCGCACCGCACCTGTTCATCACCGCGCTGATCGCGCTGCTCTTCAAGGGAGTGATCATTCCGGTCGCGCTGCACCGCATGGTGGTGCGCCTCGGCATCCATCGCACCATCGAGGCAGTGGTGAGCATCGGGCCGACGATGCTGTTCGGCATGGCGCTGGTGGGGTTGTCGATCGTCGTGATGTTGCCGGTGACCACGACCGAAGGCGCCTTTGCGCGCGAGGACCTGGCCTTCGCGCTCGCCGTGGTGCTGCTGGGACTCCTGATGATGATCACCCGGCGCAACGCGGTGAGTCAGGTCATCGGCTTCCTGTCGCTCGAGAACGGCCTGATCCTCGCCGCGAGCGGCGCGCGCGGCATGCCGCTGGTCGTCGAGATCAGCGTCGGCTTCTCCATTCTGATCGCGTTCCTGGTGATCGGCATCTTCCTGTTCCGCATCCGCGAGCGCTTCGACACGGTCGACCTGCAGGCGCTCGACATGTCGCGTGGCGAGAGCTCCGCGGGGGACGTCACGTGAGCCTCGATCCCGGCACTGTTGCGCTCGCGGCGGTGCTCGCGGTCCCCGGCTGCGGCGCACTGCTGCTGGCGGCGATCCCCGGATACCGCGCTTCCGCCTCTGTCAACGTGGCGCTGTGCGCAGTCACGCTCACCAGCGCCACCGTGCTGTATGCCCATCGGCCGCCGGCTTCGCTCTATCTCCTGGTGGACGATCTCAACACCGTGTTTCTGATCGTGGGGGCGCTGGTCGGCTTCTCCACCAGCGTGTTCAGCGCCGGCTACATCGCGCACGAGCTCCAGTCGCGCCGCCTCAGACGCCGCGACCTGCGCTTTTACCACGCGATGTACCAGCTGCTCATGTTCGCCATGAATCTGGCGCTGGTCGCCAACAACATCGGGTTGATGTGGGTGGCGATCGAGCTCGCGACGCTCACGACCGTCATGATGGTGGGCCTGTATCGCACCAGCGCGGCGCTCGAGGCCGCCTGGAAATACTTCATCCTCGGTTCGGTCGGCATCGCGCTCGCGCTCTTCGGGACGATCCTGGTGTACCTGGCAGCCGAGGAACGCCTCGGCGAGGGCATGACTGCGATGGCCTGGGATCACCTGCTGCACCGCTCGGCAACCTTCGATCCGGCGTTGCTCAATCTGGCGTTCGTCTTCCTGTTGCTCGGCTACGGCACCAAGGTGGGCCTCGCCCCGGTGCATGCCTGGCTTCCGGACGCGCATGCCGAGGGCCCGACACCGATCTCCGCCGTACTCTCAGGTCTGCTGCTCAATGTGGCGCTGTTCGCGCTGCTGCGCTTCAAGCTCATCATGGCCGGCAACCCGCGCGTGCTCTCGCCGGGTCCGATGATGATCGCCATGGGTCTGCTGTCACTGCTGTTCGCGGCCTTGATGCTCTACCGCCGCCGTGACATCAAGCGCCTGTTCGCCTACTCCTCGATCGAGCACATGGGGATCATCACGCTCGCGTTCGGGCTCGGCGGGCCGCTCGCGAGCTTCGCGGGTCTGCTGCACATGACGATGCACAGCCTGACGAAGTCGGCGATCTTCTTCGGCGTCGGCTACGCCTCCCAGCTCGAGGGCACGCAGCGCATCGCCGACATCCGCGGACTCACCGCAAGTCAGCCGCTGCTCGGCTGGCTGCTGGTGATCGCGGTTGCCGCGATCGCGGGCGTGCCGCCATTCGGCGTGTTCACCAGCGAGTTTCTCCTCCTCACCTCGACCTTCGCGCGTGCGCCGTGGCTCGCGCTGCTGCTCGGTCTCGGGCTGATGATCGCCTTCGGCGCACTCGTGCTGCGGCTGCAGGGAGTGGCGTTCGGCGAGGGCGCGAGGCGGCACGCGCTCCCCGCATGGCGCCTGGCGCCGATGGCGCTGCACCTGACGCTGGTGGCAGTGGCGGGCATCTATCTGCCGCCGACCATCGTGACGTGGTTCCGTCACGTGGCGAGCCTGCTCGGGTAGCGCGCCGATGCTCACGGCGCTGTTCGGCGATCTCCTCCCCGTTGCCGCGCACCGCGGCTGGCCGCGAGTGCAGGTGGAGGGTGGCACGTGGCGCGCCATCGGTGAGGCGCTGCGCGAGGGCAAGGTGGAGCTGCTCGCCGAATGGGGCGATGCGGAAAGCGTTCATTGTGCGCTCTTCGAGCCTGCGAGGGGCGAAGTGCGGGTGGCGTCGATCGCGACGCGCGAGGGCGCGGCGCCCTCGCTCGCCGTTTTTCACCCCGCTGCCGTGCGACTCGAGCGCGCGATCGTCGACCTGTTCGGCATCGAGCTGGTGGGGCTCCCCGACCGACGGCCCTGGCTCGATCATGGGCGCTGGCCGGTTGCAGCTCCCCTGGCTCCTGGACACGCCGCGCCTGCGGCAAGCGCCCGGGACTCGTCCCCGTATCGCTTCCTCACAGCGCTGGGACCCGGCCTGCACCAGATCCCGGTCGGCCCGGTGCATGCCGGGATCATCGAGCCGGGCCACTTTCGCTTCAGCGCCAGTGGCGAGACGGTGGTGCGTCTCGAGGAGCGTCTCGGCTACACCCACAAGGGGATCGAGAAGTGCCTCACCGGCCGCAGCCTCGAGGAGGCGGCAGCGCTCGCCGCGCGCACCTCCGGCGACAGTACCGTCGCCTACTCGTTGGCATTCGCGCGCGCCGCCGAGGGCGCGCTCGAGTGCGCGCCGCCCCCGCGTGCGCTCTGGCTGCGCGGCGTCATGGCCGAGCTCGAGCGCATCGCCAATCATCTGGGCGACTTCGGGGCAATCTGCAACGACGCGGCCTTTGCGCTGCTGCATGCCGAGTGCGCGATCCTGCGCGAGCAGACACTGCGCACCTGTAGCAGTGCCTTCGGCCACCGCCTGATGATGGACCGCATCGTCCCCGGCGGGGTCGCGAGCGATCTGCGCCCCGAAGGTGAGCAGGCGATCCGCGCGCTCTGCGAGCGCTTGCGAGGCGAGTTCCCCGAGCTGATCGAGCTGTACGACAACACCGCCTCGCTTCAGGACCGGACCGTCGGCACGGGCGTGCTCGCGGGCGCGCTCGCAGCCTCGTTTGCGGCGCCGGGCTATGTCGGGCGCGCCTCGGGGCGCGCCTTCGACGCGCGCACCACGCTTCCCTACGCCCCGTACGATGCGCTGCCCGTCGAAATCGTCCTGCGTCATGAGGGCGACGTCGATGCCCGCGTATGGGTCCGGATCGGCGAGGTCCAGCGCAGTCTCGCCTGGCTCGAGGCGGCACTCGATGCGCTCCCGCCGGGACCAGTTCGCATCGACCTGCCACTGGTGAGCCCGGCGCGCGGCGCGCGGACGCCGAGCGTCGAGTGCACGGCGATCGTCGAAGGTTTCCGCGGCGACATCCTGGCGTACGTGCGCCTCGACGCTGGCCAGCGCATCGAGCGCTGTCATCTGCGCGATCCGTCGTGGCTGTTGTGGCCGCTACTCGAGGCGGCGATCGAAGGCAATATCGTGGCCGACTTCCCGCTGTGCAACAAATCGTTCAACTGCTCGTATTCGGGGCATGATCTTTAAGGCCTGATATGCGCCGGCGACTTCTCAGGAATCTCCTCAGCGCGCCGTGCACCGAGACGCTGCCCTCTGCGGCGGGCGACGATCTCGAGAGCGTCGGCGGTGCGCTGCGCGGTGTGATCGCGCGGCGCCTGGGGCGCAGCCTCGAGATTCGCGAAGTGGATGCCGGCTCCTGCAACGGCTGTGAGCTCGAGATCCACGCACTCGGCAACGCCTTCTACGACATCGAGCGGTTCGGCGTGCGCTTCGTCGCCTCGCCGCGCCACGCCGACCTCCTGCTCGTCACGGGCCCAGTGACGCTCAACATGCGCGAGGCCCTCGAGCGCACCTACGCCGCCACCCCGGCGCCGAAGTGGGTGGTCGCCGCGGGCGACTGCGCCGCCGGCTGCGGTGTGTTTGCAGACAGCTACGCCTGCGTCGGCGCGGTCGGCAAGGTGGTGCCGGTCGATCTCGTGATCCGCGGCTGCCCACCGACGCCGCTGCAGATGCTGCAGGGACTTCTCGGGCTGTTGAGCGGCGAGGTGGCTCAGGCCGCGAGGCGGCCGCCGGCGTGATCCTTACCATCTCACATCACGCCGAGGTAATTGAGGATGCCGCGCGCCGCTTCGCGCCCCTCGAACACCGCGGTCACCACCAGGTCCGAGCCGCGCACCATGTCGCCGCCGGCAAACACCCTGGGGTTGGTGGTCTGAAAGGCATTGGCGGCACCCGCCGCGACCCGCACGCGGCCGTCGTCGTGCACTCGGATCTGGTGCTCGTCGAGCCAGCGCGGCGGGCTCGGCAGGAAGCCGAAGGCAATGATCACGGCATCCGCCGGCACGATCTGCTCGGAGCCGGGCACCGGTTGCGGCAGGCGCCGGTCGCGCGCATCCGCCGCACCGACGCGTGTCTCGATGAGCTTGACGCCCTCGACCTGCTCGGCGCCCACGATCTCGATCGGCTGGCGGTTGAAGAGAAACTGCACGCCCTCCTCGCGGCTGCTCTTGTAGTCGCGCCGCGAGCCCGGCAGGTTGGCTTCATCGCGGCGGTAGGTGCAGCTCACCAACTCGGCTCCCTGGCGCACCGCGGTGCGGTTGCAGTCCATGGCGGTGTCGCCGCCGCCGAGCACCAGCAGCCGTTTGCCGCGCATGCTGATCAGCGCCTGCGCGCTGCCGGGAAAGGCGAGCTCGTGCTGGATGTTGGAAATGAGGTACGGCAGCGCCGCGTGCACTCCGGGCAGATCCTCGCCCGGAAAACCGCCCTTGACGGGAGTGTAGGTGCCCATGCCGAGAAACACGGCGTCGAACTCGGCGAGCAGCTCGGCGAACGGCACGCCGCCGCCGACCTCGCACCCGAGGCGGAATTCAACACCCATCCCTTCCATGATCTCGCGACGCTTCTCCACCACCTCCTTCTCGAGCTTGAAGGGTGGAATGCCGAAGGTCAGCAGCCCGCCGATGCGCGCCTGGCGGTCGAACACCACCGGCTGCACGCCGCCGCGCACCAGGATGTCGGCGCAGCCAAGGCCGGCAGGACCCGCGCCGACGACGGCGACACGCTTGCCGGTCGGCCGTACGTTCGACATGTCGGGCTGCCAGCCGCGGCGCAGGGCCTCGTCGCTGATGTATTTCTCGATCGCGCCGATGGTGACGGCGCCCAGGCCGTCGTTGAGCGTGCAGGCGCCTTCGCACAGCCGGTCCTGCGGGCAGATGCGGCCGCACACCTCCGGGAGCGAGTTGGTCTTGTGCGAGAGCTCCGCAGCCTCGAACAGCTTGCCCTCCTCGATCAGCCTCAGCCAGTTGGGAATGTAGTTGTGGACCGGGCATTTCCATTCGCAGAACGGGTTGCCGCAGGCGAGGCAGCGGCCGGCCTGCTGCGCAGCGCCGCTCGCATCGTAGGGCGCGTAGATCTCGCGGAAGTTGCGCAGCCGCAGCTCGACAGCCGATTTGGCCGGCTCGGCGCGCGGGATGTCGAGGAACTGCAGATTCCTGTCCGCCATGCGGGCGCTGACTCTCTCAGGCCGCGCGGCGCAGGTTCTCGATCAGCGAGTCGATCGAGGCCGCCTTGGGCTTCGCCACCCAGAACTTCGGCAGGAAGCTGCGCAGATCGCCGAGGATCTCTTCGGCCCAGATGCTCGCCGTCGCATCCACGTGTCGTGCCAGCAGTGCCTCGAGGTGCTGCACGTGCGACTGCATCGCCTCGGGGTGGATGCGGCTGATGTCGATGAGCTCGTGGTTATAGCGATCGACGAAGTTGCGCTCGAGGTCGAGCACGTAGGCGAACCCGCCGGTGAAGCCGGCGCCGAAGTTGACGCCGGTACGGCCGAGCACGCACACCGCACCTCCCGTCATGTACTCGCAGCAATGATCCCCCGCGCCCTCGATCACGGCGACCACGCCCGAGTTGCGCACCGCGAAGCGCTCGCCCGCCACACCGGCGGCATACAGCTCCCCGCCGGTCGCGCCGTACAGGCAGGTGTTGCCCATCAGCACGGTGTCCTTCACCACGAAGCGCGCGCTGCGCGGGTGACGCACCACGATCCTACCTGCCGCCATGCCCTTGCCGACGTAGTCGTTGGCATCGCCTTCGAGGTGCAGGTGGAGTCCGCCGACGTTCCAGGCGCCGAAGCTCTGGCCGGCGGTGCCGATGCAGTGCACGCTGAGCGGCGCGTCCTCCATGCCATAGTTGCCCCAGCGGCGCGCGATCTCCCCGGAGAGCCGTGCGCCGATCGAGCGATTGAAGTTGCTGAGCTCATAGCTCCATGCGCCGCCGCTCTTGCGCTCGATGGCGGGCAGCATGTCGCGCACCATGCGCTCGGCGAGCTCGCCCGGATCGAAGGGCGCATTGCTCGGCGTGCCGCAGCACTGGGGCGCATCGCGCGCCACGCCTGCGCTCGAGAGCAGGGGAGCGAGATCGAGCTTGCGCTGCCGCGCCGTCACGCCGGGCTGCACCTCGAGGTATTCGGTGCGGCCGATGATCTCGGCCAGCGTGCGCACGCCGAGCGCGGCCAGGATCTCGCGCACCTCCTCGGCCACGAAGCGAAAGTAGTTGATGACCATCTCCGGCAGGCCGGTGAAGTACTTCGAGCGCAGCACGTTGTGCTGGGTGGCGATCCCGGTGGTGCAGTTGTTGAGGTGACAGATGCGCAGGTACTTGCACCCGAGCGCCACCATCGGTGCGCTGCCGAAACCGAAGCTCTCCGCGCCGAGAATCGCCGCCTTCACCACGTCGAGCCCGCTCTTGAGTCCCCCGTCTGCCTGCAGTCGCACGCGCTGGCGCAGATCGTTGCGACGCAGAGTCTGGTGCGTCTCGGCGAGACCGAGCTCCCAGGGCGTGCCGGCGTACTTGATGGAGGAAAGCGGGCTCGCGCCCGTGCCGCCGTCGTAGCCCGAGACGGTGATCAGATCGGCGTACGCCTTGGCGACGCCCGCGGCCACCGTGCCGACGCCGGGCTCGGCGACCAGCTTGACCGACACGAGCGCGGCGGGGTTCACCTGCTTCAGGTCGAAGATGAGCTGTGCGAGGTCCTCGATCGAATAGATGTCGTGATGCGGCGGCGGTGAGATCAGGCCGACGCCCGGCCGTGCGAAGCGCAGCGTCGCGATCATGTCGTTGACCTTGTGCCCCGGGAGCTGACCGCCCTCGCCCGGCTTCGCGCCCTGGGCGATCTTGATCTGCAGCACTTCGGCATTGATCAGGTACTCGGCGGTCACGCCGAAGCGCCCGGACGCGACCTGCTTGATCTTCGAGTTCTTCTCGGTGCGGTAGCGCACCGGATCCTCGCCCCCCTCGCCCGAGTTCGAGCGCGCGCCGAGGCGGTTCATGGCAATGGCGAGCGCCTCGTGCGCTTCGGGTGAGAGCGCACCGAGCGACATGCCGGCGCTGTCGAAGCGCGCCAGGATCGCTTCCGCCGGCTCGACTTCAGCGAGCGCGATTGCGCGCGCGGGCGCCTTGAGCGCGAGCAGGTCACGGAAAGTGGAGGCCGGCCGGGCGTTCACCAGCTGTGCGAACTGGCGGTAGTGCGCGCTGTCCCCTGAGATCACCGCGGCCTGCAGCGCCGCGACCACGTCGGGGTTATACATGTGGTACTCACCGTCGTGCACGTACTTGAGAAGCCCTCCCTGGGCGATGCCCTCGCGCGGATCCCACGCTGCGGCGGCGAGCGCCTCGAGGTCGGCTTCGAGATCGCTGAACTCCGCCCCCTGCACGCGGCTCACCGTGCCGGTGAAGCACAGCTCCACCACCTCGTCGGCGAGGCCGACGATCTCGAAAAGCTGCGAGCTGCGGTAGCTCGAGATGGTGGAGATGCCCATTTTCGACATGATCTTGAACAGCCCCTTGCGCAGGCCCGCGCGGTAGCTGCGCCCGAGCTCGAGGCGCGCCGCGAAGTCGAGCTTCACACGTCCGGCGCGCATCATCTCGAACAGCACCTGGTACGCCATGTAGGGGTACACGGCGGTCGCCCCGTAGCCGATCAGGCAGGCGACGTGATGTGGCTCGCGCGCGGTGCCGGTCTCGACCAGCAGGTTGCACTTGCAGCGCAGCCCGGTTTTCACCAGCCGCTGATGCACCGCACCGGTCGCGAGCAGCGCGTGCGCCGGGATGCGCCCCTTGACCAGGTAGCGATCCGACAGCAGCAGCACGAGCTTGCCCTCGCGCACCGCGCTCTCGGCCTGCGCGCACATACGGACGATCGCGCACTTCAGTCCCTCGGCGGGCTCGTACTGCAGATCGATGAACTCGTGCGTGACCGCCTCGATCGCGAGAATCTGACGGAGCTTGCGCTGCGAGAGGATCGGGGAGCCGAGCACCACCTGCTGCGCGTGCTCCGGCGCCGGCTGGAAGATGTTGCATTCGGGGCCGATCTGCGTCTGCAGTGACATCACGACCGTCTCGCGCAGCGGATCGATGGGTGGGTTCGTCACCTGGGCGAACTGCTGGCGGAAGTAGTCGTATAGCGAGCGCACGCGCTGCGACAGCACCGCCAGCGGGGTGTCATCGCCCATCGAGCCGACCGCCTCGTTCTCATCTTCCGCGAGCACGCGGATGATGTCGTCTCTTTCCTCCTGGGTGACGTTGAACATTTTCTGATAGAGCGCGAGCGTCGCGCGGTCCATGGGCTCAGCGGCGAGCCGCGCATCCACCAGATCACTCTCGAGATAACGCACGCCTTGTTTCAGCCAGCTCTTGTACGGCTGACGTCGCTTCAGGAGCTGATCGATGTCGGCGGAGCCGAGCAGCGTGCCGCTCTTCAGATCGAGCGCGATCATGTCGCCCGGACCGAGCTTGCCCTTGCGCAGCACCTCTGCGGGCGGGCAATCCCACACCCCGGTCTCTGAGGCGATCGTGAGGCAGCGGTTGCGGGTAATCATGTAGCGCGCCGGCCGCAGCCCATTGCGATCGAGGGTGCAGAGCGCATAACGGCCGTCGGTGAGCACCACTCCCGCCGGGCCGTCCCACGGCTCCATGTGCGGCGAGTAATACTCGTAGAAGGCGCGCAGCTCGGGGTCGATGGTGTCGAGCCCGTGCCAGGCCGGCGGGATCAGCAACCGCATCGCGTGTAGCGGGTCGAGCCCGCCCATCAGCAGCACCTCGAGCATGTTGTCGAGGCTCTGCGAGTCCGAGCCGGTGAGCGACACCAGCGGCAGCACCTCCTGCAGTTGCGGCAGCAGCGCCGAGCGCAGCAGCGGGCCGCGCGCCGTGGCCCAGTTGCGATTGCCCTGGATGGTGTTGATCTCGCCGTTGTGCGCCAGGTAGCGGTACGGGTGAGCCAGGCGCCACTGCGGCAGAGTGTTGGTCGAGAAGCGCTGATGGAACACCGCTACCGAGCTCTCGAGGCGCGGATCGGCGAGCTCGGGATAGAACTGCGTGAGGTGCTGCGGCATCACCATGCCCTTGAAGACGATGGTGCTGGCCGAGAGACTCGGCACGTAGAACTCGCGGTCGGCAGCGCATGCCTTCTCGGCAAGCCGCCGCGCCATGAACAGCTGCCGGTTGAATGCCGCCTCGTCGCTGTCGGGCGCGTCGCTGTCGGGCGCGGTGCAGTTGACGAACACCTGCTCGATGCGCGGCAGCGACCGCCGCGCTTCGGCGCCGCAGGCGTCGGGGTTGGTCGGCACGGTGCGCCACCCCGCGAGCTCGAGCCCCTGGCGGGCGAGCTGCGCCGCGAGTGCTGCGCGCGCCGCGGCGGCCAGTGTCGGGTCGTGCGCGAGGAAAACCATTCCCGAGGCAAAGCGCGCACCCAGGGAGATGCCGGCCTCCTGCGCCACCGCGCGCAGAAACCGCTCCGGTCTCTTCAGCAGCAGCCCGCAACCGTCGCCGGTCTTGCCGTCGGCGGCGACCGCGCCGCGATGCGTGAGGCGGTTGAGCGAGCCGATCGCGGTCTGCACCAGCCAGTGGCTCGGCTCATCATCCAGATGCGCTATCAGGCCGAAGCCGCAGCTATCGCGCTCGAACGCCTCTCTATAGAGTCCGCTGTCTGGGGCAGGCATGACGGGCCTCGCGAATTCTCCGGCGCCGAATGGGCCTCGGCCGCGGAGCGCGCCCGCGACTCGAGGTCATTAGCGGCAATTCATGCGCTCAGGAGATCCGCGAACGACCCAGGGCCTTCGCGAACGTCAGTCAGATCCAGGCGGGGATAAATCCGCTGACCGCCGATCGACTGTCTTGCACCATCACTGTGGGTTCGATAATACCGGCCGCCGGCACGCTTGCAAGCACAGAAACCGCCGCTGACTGCACGGAAAGCGACCACCGGGCCGCGACGACTGTCGCTCGAGGCGCGTCTCCTGGTGCTGCGCGCTCAGCACCCACCAGATCGCCGCCCGCCGGTAGGAGGGCGTTTGCGCCTCGAAGAACCGCGGTGCCGCCGGCCGGCGGACCGAGGGCACGGATCACCATGCCCTCGGCCCTTCTTTGCTGACTCGCTCGCCGGGCTAGTGGTCCTCGCCGCCCGAGGTCTTGACCGGCGCCATGAACGTGTCCGGCACGCCGTTACGTCCGTCCGCCCATACTGGGAAGAAGGCACCGCCTATGGCTGTGCCGCCGATGTAATCGCCGAAATTGGGGATGATGTCGGAGGCAGTCGTACACCAATTGGTGGTGACGTTGCTGACTTTCACGGGCGTGCTGAAAGTCTGGCCGCCATCGCTCGAACGCACCCACATGGTGTTCACGAGCGAGTTTGACGGTCCCACCCTAAACACGTTGACGCCATCGACCTGAATCACGCATTGCGGGTTGGTAACGGTCGGCACCTCCAGGCTTTCGTAATATCCCACATCGAGGTTGCCGTTCGGCTCAACGCTCGGAACCGGCCAGATGCGCTTCACACCGTTGTGAGGCACGGCCGGAGCGATGCGCACCGGCTCGCTCCAGCTATGCCCCCGGTCGTCCGAGTAGCTGATGAAAGCTTCCTCCGAGAGCGGGTCCTGGCCGATGCAAGCCGCGCCCTTCGGCAATCCGCTTGGGCACGGGACTGCTCCCGGGATAGGCGCCGGGCTGACCTCGCTGGTAAACGCCACATACACGCGGCCTGCGTGTGATCCCGTCGTGTCGACCGCGATGCGCGGAGAATCGAGGCGTGTGGAGCGGTTGTAGCCCCCGGGTGCAGTACGTACGAAACTCAAGTTGGTCTCCGCTACGGTGGTGGCGTGATGGAAGGTCACGCCGCCGTCGAGAGAGCGAGCCACGCGTATTTTCGCATCCGTGGACACGATACTGCCGCCGGGGCCGGTGAAGGTGGGGCCGGCGAGCCACGCGACGTAGACCTCCCCATTCGGCCCGATCGCGGGTACCGAGCCCTGCTGCTCTCTGCCGTTCAGGCCGCAGTTGGGATTGTTCGGGTCAGTGATGAAGGTCTCGTCTGCGCTCGCGATCGCGGGACCCTGCCAGGTTTCGCCCGCATCGTGACTGCGCCATACCTCGATCTGCCCAAAACCGAACTCGGGGATTCCGCACACCGCGATGAAGTTAGTGATGGTTACATAGACCGCACCGCTTCCGTCCTTGGCGGCGGCCAGGGCGTCCTTGTCATAGCCATCTCCCGGGATGGAGGTATTGACCACCTGAACGTCCGTAAACTTGAAGCCGCGGTCTTCGCTGAAGCGACCCCGATGGATGCTGACGCCGAGCTCGGCACCGGTGTTGATGTCGACGGCGATGCTCGAGTAGTAGAACGTCCGCCCGTCAAATCCACCCCGGTCCATCCAGGGATCGCCACGTGTATAGACATTGCCCGCTGGCGAGAGCGCGGGGTCAGGGGCACCGCCGTCCGTCCAGGTACGTCCCCCGTCGCTCGAGAAGCCAAAGCCCGAAAGGCCCGGTGGACTCTCCGCCGTGCAGGAAGCGCCGAACGGCGGTCCACAGAATCCCTGCGCATCGTTGAATCCGGCGAGCAGGTATCGGCCGTCGCCGCTCGCGGCGATGGTGGTTTCCGATCGACCCAGCAGTCCATTGGGGAAAGCCTGCTGGGGCGCGTTCACCTGAAAATTGCGGATTTCGTTCTCGGAGTTCGTGGCCGTCAGCACTGCAGCGGCTTGAGCCGGGGCGGCGGACTGCACCGCCGTCGCGGCTTGAGAGCTCGCTTTCACCGCGGGAATGGGGCGGACGTATTTCTGTTGTCCTGGCGGCCCGGCAAGCGCCGAGCCGGCAGCCAGCGTGAGCACCAGACAACCAATGATTCGCAGTACGCGCGATGCTTTCATGTTTCTTCTCTCCCTTGAGATAGTGCGCAGGGTATGGATCATCGCGCACCGCCCGCCATGCCGACCGATGACGCGGAAGGACCTGCCAGAACCTGTCGTTAGTCTTGAGCGGATGCGTTTGCAGGTGCCGAGCTGTGCGGCGGTGTACGCCTGGCGCGATTACTTGTCAACGCACAAGCTGCGTCCATAGGTCAACTTCGACACAGTGTTAGTGATCGTTCGCATCCGAGCACAAGCGGCCGGCACTCCGATCCCGGGACTGCCGCGCTCAAGGTCACACAAGCGTAACCCGCGAACGCGGCGAATCACGGCGGCTCGCGCACGGTGAGCCCGACCGTAAGAAACTGTGTGCGCCGCACGATCTTCAGCTCGAGCGTCGTACCGGGCGGCACGCGCCCGAGCTGCCGGTGGAGCGCGTCGACGCCGTCCACCGCCTGATCGTTGACGCCCACGATCAAGTCGCCCGGACGGAGGTCGACCTCCGCGGCCGGACCCTGCGCTTCGCGTGACAACACTTCCACCGCGCGCGTGCTGGCAAGACCCAGCGCGCGCACCAGGCGCAGGTCGAGAGGTCGGTCGCGCGCCGCCACCCCGAGCCAGGCGCGTCGCACGCGCCCTTGCGTGAGAATCTCCGTCAACACCCACTGCGCGGTCGTCGCCGGGATCGCGAACCCGATCCCCTGTGCCATGGCGATGATGGCGGTGTTGATGCCGCTGACGTGCCCGTGCGCATCGATCAGCGGGCCGCCGGAATTCCCCGGATTGAGTGCCGCGGTGTGCTGCACGACTCCCTCGATGAGGCGCCCCTGGCGACTACGCAGCGATCGTCCGAGCGCGCTCACGACGCCGGTGGACACGGTCGATTCAAAGCCGAGCGGATTGCCGACCGCGATCACCAACTGACCGGTGCGCAGCCGCTGAGCGCTGGCGAGTTGCGCATAAGGGAGTGCGCCCGCCTGCGCGCGCAGCACCGCCAGGTCGGTCGCCGGATCGCGCCCGGCCACCACCGCCGGCGCGCTACGACCGTCGACGAAGGCGACCCGCGCCTCGGTCACGCGCTGCACGACGTGCTCGTTGGTCAGCAGGTAGCCATCCGGAGTCACGACCACGCCGGACCCGGCGCCACCACGCGCCTGCGCTGCTTCGGCTGCGCCGCCGACGTACACGCTGACCACGGCGGGGCCGACCTTGTCCACCGCCCCGACGACGGCAGCCGAATAGGCATCGAGGGGCTCATCCGATGAGTCAGCCGGGCTCGCGGGCGCCTCGCTGGCGGGTAACCGTTCGTTCTCGAGCATCGGACCGGTATGGGTATCCCGGGTCGGAAACTCAAGCGACCGTCGCGTCGCGGGCGGCTGCCGCACGCTGACTCCCGCTCCCGCGCGCACTCCCCCGGTCGGCGCCGATTCCTGCGAGAATCCGCGCGACCTCATGATCTCCTTAGGCCAAACCGCCATTTTGCTCGCCGCCGCGGTCATCGCGGTCTCGCTGTTCCGCTTCCTGCGCCTGAGCTCGATCCTCGGCTACGTCGCCGCGGGACTCGTCATCGGCCCGTGGGGCCTCGGTCTCATCGGAGATGTCGGGCGCATCATGCAGGTCTCCGAGTTCGGCATCGTGCTGCTGCTGTTCATCATCGGGCTCGAGCTGCAGCCGACGCGGCTGTGGGTGATGCGGCGGATTGTCTTCGGCCTGGGCGCCGCGCAGGTCGTGGTGTGCGCGCTGCTGCTCGGCGGCCTCGCCTGGGCGCTCGGGGCGACACCGGTCGCCGCCGGCGTGATCGGCTTCGGCCTGTCGCTCTCCTCCACGCCGCTCGTGCTGCAGGTGCTCGCCGAGCGCGGCCAGCTCAAGACCCAACACGGCCGTGCGGCGTTCGGGATCCTGCTGTTTCAGGACATCGCCGTACTGCCGGCGCTCGCCGTGCTGCCGCTGCTGTCGCCGCAGCGCGCCGCCGCACACGCGCTCGTCGGCAATTGGTGGATGGAGCTCTTGAAGCTCGGCGTCGTGATCGCCGTGGTGCTGCTCGCCGGCGGACGTCTGTTGCTGCGGCCCGCGCTGCGGATCGTGGCGCGGGTGCGCGTCAGTGAGGTGTTCACCGCTGCGGCGCTGCTCACGGTGATCAGCACGGCATTGCTTGCGAATGTCGCCGGACTGTCGGCGGCGCTCGGCGCCTTCCTCGCCGGCGTGCTGCTGGCCGACAGCGAGTTCCGCCACGAGCTCGAGGCGGACCTCGAGCCGTTCAAGGGGCTGCTGCTCGGGCTGTTCTTCGTCTCGGTCGGCATGGCGGCGAATCTCGGGCTGTTCCGTTCCGAGCCGCTGCGGCTGCTGGCGCTCACCGTCGCTTTCCTGGCGATCAAGATCGTCGCGATCACCGCGCTCGCACGGCTCTCCGGTCAGGGCGGGCAGTCGGCGCGGCGGCTGGGATTCGCGCTGCCGACCGGCGGCGAGTTCGCCTTCGTGCTGTTCACGCTCGCGGCGCGCCAGCGCATTCTCGACGCCGACACGGCCGACCTGCTGGTGCTGTCCGTGACGTTGTCGATGATGCTCGCGCCGCTGCTGCTGATCGCGCACGACGCGCTCACCAGGCGGCTTGCCCCGCCACCGCCCCCCTACGACGACTTCGAGGAGCGCGACACCCCCGTCATCATCGCCGGCTTCGGTCGCATCGGTCAGATCGTCGGGCGCGTGCTGCAGGCGAAGGGGCGGCCGTTCACGGCGCTCGACAACAGCCAGACGCACGTCGATTTCGTGCGGCGCTTCGGTAACCTGGTCTTTTACGGCGACGCCGCGCGGCTCGATCTGCTGCGCGCGGCCGGCGCGCAAACCGCGCGCGTGTTCGTGCTGGCGATCGACGACGTCGATGCCTCGGTGCGCACCGCCGTGCTCGTGCGCGAGCAGTTTCCGAATCTGCGCATCATCGCGCGTGCCCGCAACCGCCAGCACGCCTTCGCACTGATCGACGCCGGCGTGACTCAGGTGATCCGGGAGACTTACGCCTCGAGCCTGGAGATGGCCGAGTGGGCGCTGCAGGCGCTCGGCGAGACGCCGGCCGCGGCACGCGAGGCGGTGCGTCGCTTCCGGCAGCACGACGAGCAAACGCTCGCGGCTCAGTACCAGGTCAAGGAGGACGAGGAAAAGTTCCTCGCCACCACCCGCGAAGCCGCCCGCCAGCTCGAGAAGCTGTTCGACGCCGACAGCCGGCCGCAGGCCACCACCGACCATGGATGAGGCGCGCAGCGTGCGCGATTACTGGTTCGGGCGGTTACCGCTGTCGGCGGACGCGCTCGAGAGTCGACTGCGCTTCTGGTTCGCAGACGACGGCGCTGATGCGCAGCGCGAGCGCGACGCCGAGATTCGCGCGCGCTTCGGCGCGCTCAGCGAGCGCGCCGTCGGCGGGGAGCTCGCCGATTGGGCGGACGGCCCGCGCGGCCGGCTGAGCCTCATCATTCTGCTCGATCAATTCCCGCGCAATATGTTCCGCGGCACCGCGCGCGCCTTCGCCGGCGACGCCCGGGCGCTCGCGCTCGCGCTTTCGGGGATGCAGTCGGCCGCCGACGCCGCGCTCGATGTGGTCGAGCGTCTGTTCTTCTACATTCCGCTGCAGCACGCCGAGAACCACGAAGCGCAGGAGGAATCGATCGCCGCCTACCGGCGGCTCGTCAACGAAGCTCCCGCGGAGCTGCGCCCCGCGTTTGTCGACTCGCTGCAGTGGGCCGAGAAGCACCGGGCGATCATCGAGCGGTTCGGCCGCTTCCCCGCGCGCAATGCTGCGCTCGGTCGCGCGAGCACTTCCGAGGAGCAGCAGTGGCTCGCCACCGAAGGCGAGACCTTCGGTCAGTAGTCGCCGACCAGCCGCTCGAGGCGCAGGATGCGCCTCTCGAGCTCGCGTTGTGCCTCGAGCAGCTCCACCGCGAGCGCCGCGCCGCTCACGTTGACACCGAGATCCCGCATCAGCCTGCCGACGACGCGCAGACGCGGCAGCGCGGTCGCCGCAATCTCCCACTGGCCGGGGCGAGTCTCGCGCGGCGCGACCAGCCCGAGCGCGGCGAGCTCCATCACCGCCTGCAGATCGAGCCGACAGAGCTCGCAGATCTGGCTCGCGGCAATCCAGTCGCTCTCGCCGAGCAGGTGTGCTTCGAGCATTTCACTCACCCGTGTCATGGCTCACCCCGCCTCGCTCTTGCGCGGATCGAAGTTGAGTTTCGCGCGCATCTCCTCGTACAACGACTTGGCTTGCGGTGTATCGGCGCGCGGCAGCACCACCTTCAACTGCACGTACTGATCGCCGGGTGGCTGACCGGGCAGCCCGCGGCCGCGCAATCGCAGCTTCTGCCCCGACTGCGCACCGGGCGGGATGTGCATCTCGACCGGCCCGCCGAGTGTCGGCACCGTGACCGTGGCGCCGAGCGCAGCCTCCCAGGGTGCGACCGGAAAGGTGAGCGTCACGTCGCGGTTGTCGAGCGCGAACTGCCGGTGCGGCTCGATGTGCACCTCGAGGTAGAGGTCGCCGGCGCTGCCGTCCGCGCCGGCGCCGCCCTGCCCGGCCAGGCGCACCAGCTGCCCCTCGGTGACGCCTGCGGGGATGCTGACGCGCACCGTGTGCGTGCGCAGCTCCACCGTGCCGTCCTGCTTGATCTGCGGCCGCTGCAGCTGGAGCGTGCGCGTGGCGCCGCGGTAGGCCTCCTCCAGCTCGATATCGATGCGCGCGTGATGGTCGCGCACCGCGCGCCCGCCCGCTTCCGCAAACGCGGTGCCGGAGCCGAACAACGACGAGAAGAAATCGCTGAAGTCCCCCTGCTCGAAGCCGCCGTCGTGATCTGCGCGGCCCCGTCGTGCCCTGGCGCCCGCAGGGCGTCCCGAGAATTCGAAGCCGCTGCCCCAGTCCGGCGGTGGTCGAAACTGCTGTCCGGACTTCCACTCGCTGCCGAGTTGATCGTACGCGGCGCGCTTCTCCGGATCTCTGAGCACCTCGTAGGCTTCCTGCATTTCCTTGAAGTGCGCTTCGGCGTTCGGCTCCTTGCTGACGTCGGGGTGGTACTTGCGCGCCAGCCGCCGGTAGGCGGTCTTGATCTGATCGGGCGTCGCAGTGCGCTCGACGCCCAGGATCTTGTAGTAATCCCTGAATTCCATGAGTGCTCGAGGTCCGGGCCGCCAGGCGGCACGAATCGAGGATTCTAGCCGCTACCCGCACCACCCCGGTGCGGGAGCGCGAGCGGCGGCACTATCGCAAGGCACGCGGCACGCACACACCGACCAAGGCCTTCGGTTCTCGACCTCCGACATGGGCATGGAACTTGCTTTCTGCAACGGTACTGGCGCGCTGCTGCTACGCGAGGCAATCGAGCCGACCGACGCAATTTCTTGGCCGTGTGCTCACGCGACGCCGGCGACGCCAACGATGACCGGAGCGGGAGACGGAGTGTCAGTTTTCGATCCCCCTCGGGCTGACCCCGTCTCCCCTCCGATCAGACAAACCGCCTTCGCCAAAAGAAAGCGCCGCGAGGCGGGGGAAAAAAGTCGCATCGCGGCGCGAAGTAGCGAACACGGGGAATTGTTCGCAACCACAGTTAGTCGAGCAAGGCCTGTGCCAGGTCAGTAAGCCTAAGAGAAACAAGCGACTAGGCCCTCCTGCGGCGGCCCCCGGGAGTGACGTGAATTGTCAGTTTGAGCGCACCTGCGTCGTGGCGTGTCACCGCGGCAGGCGCACCCCGCTTTAGCGCGTCACGACGGGCACGCAGGCCTGCGACTGCCCTTTGAGGGAATCGCATAGCGCGCGCGCTTGGGCCTCGCCTGCGGCGGCGACCTGGAGGCGATAGAGCTGCGCGGCGCCGCTGCCGCCCACGACGATGCGCGGCGAGAGGCCGCCGAGCTGGGCGCCAAACTGCCCCTGCAGCCGCTGCCACTCGCGGTCGGCGCTCGCCTGGCTGCCGAAGGCGCCGAGCTGCACCCCGTAAGAGCCGCCGGCTTGCGACTGGCGGGAATCGGGTGCCGCCGCCGGACCTGCGGCGACCGCGCCGCTCGCTGGGCCGGCCGTGCTCGCCGCGCCAGCGGCAGGCGCTGTGGCCAGCCGAAAGGCCTTCACTCCGCCCGAGGCTCTTGTTTTTGCCTCTTCCTCTGGCGTCTGCCGCGCGATGCGCGGTGCCGATCCGAGAGAGAACGCCTCGATGCGAATGCGCGCCTCCTCGGCATGCGCGCCGCGCGGGTGCTGGGCGAGAAACTCGCGATAGGCATCGGGCGTGGCGGCGCCATCGGCGCGTTGCCAGTCTCGCTGCTCTGCGAGTTGCGCGATTCTGGCGCGCGCCTGGGGGGCCAGCTCACCGTCAGGATGCTGCTCGAGGAAGCGGCCCCACGCCTCGCTGGTATCGGCGCTTTCGGCGGAGCGCCAGTCCTGCTGCTCCCGGCTGCAGGCCACCAGACCCCACAGGATCAGCCCCGACAGGAGGGCGAGCAGCGCAGTTCTTGTTCTTCCTGCCCGGAATGTGACCATGGTCGGCGGCCCTGACAACCGGTGTTCGTATTATGACTCTGGCGGAGCCATCGGAGCACCGGATGAATGACGACCTCAAGCGCAGGCTGATCGATCAGATCGGCGACTCACCCACCTTCGTGGCCGCAGGCTCCCGTCTCGCCGGCGACGTGGACGCGGCGGGCCCCCTGGTCGTCTGCGGGAGCATCCGCGGTGAGGGACGCATCGCCGGCGCTTTGCGCATGGCCGTGACTGCGGAATGGGAGGGGGAGATCCACGCGCGCGCCGCCGTGATCGCCGGCAAGATCACCGGCAAGCTCGTGGTCGAGGATAAGCTCGAGGTCGGCAGCACCGCGGTGCTGCGCGCGGACATCGTCGCCGGCAGCATTGCCGTCGCCCGCGGCGCAGTGATCGAAGGGACCATGACCATCACGAGCGGCGCGCCCGTGGTGCAGTTCGAGGAAAGGCGTCTGAGCGGCTCTCGCCGAGCACGCTGACACCGAGCAAACGCAGGATCCGCTGCTCGAGCCACGTCGGGCCGCTCAGGTGCTCGAAGAAGCCGCAGTGTCCGCCGCGTCTGGTCACCGTCAGCTCGAGACACGCCGGCCGCGCGAGCCCCCTGAGCCCCTCCGCCGGGATCATCGGATCGTCGAGCGACGTCAGAATGTGGGCGGGCACCTCGAGCGACTCGAGTCGCGTGCCGGTGAGGGCGTAGCCGTTGAGATAGTCCGCGAGCGTCGCAAAGTCGCTGTGGTGGCGCACCAGCTCGGCGGTCATGAGTCTCAGATCCCGCAAGCGCGCCAGAGCGCGGAAATCGTACACGCCAGGCCACGCCGCCTGCTTCTTGCGCAGGCTCCGCAACCACTTACGCACGAAGTACTGCTCGTAGAGCGGCGGGCCGCTCTGCAGCGCCGTCAGGGTGCCTGCGGGATCGAGTACCGGCGAGACCGCCACCACACGCTCCAGCTCGAGCCCCGCCGTGCGCGCCTGCGCCGCGACCCGCAGCATGAAGTTGCCGCCGAGTGAGAAGCCGACCAGCTGCAGCGGCCGCCGGTCGAACCGCTGCTGCAGCGCGCCGACCGCGCCGATCACTTCCGCCAGACGACAGGAATGGAACAGCTCACGGTTCAGATGATGGGTCTCGCCGTGATCGCGCAGATTGAGCCGCACGACCTCGAAGCGCTGCTCGAACAGTTGCTGCGCGAGCGACAACACGTACAACGAGTCTGCGCTCCCCTCCCAGCCGTGCAGCAGCACCACAGCGCGGGGGCTGGCGTGCGCCGGTGTCGAGATGAAGCACTGCAGGCGCATGCCCGCGCCGCAATCGAGCAGCAGCTCACGCGCCGCGCGCAGCAGCGGGGAGGCGCCGCGCAGCACGCGGCCGCGGCGCCAGCCGGTGCTCGCCAGCATCGACTGCAGGTGTCGGTTGCGCAGCCAGCGCGACGGCGTGAAATCGTCGTCGACGGGGAAGATGGGCACGTCGCAGTGTAGCCGAAAGCGCCGCGGCGCAGCGCCCGCGGGCCGTCGCGGGTCAGGCCGCAGCGCGCGGCGCGCGCGCTGCCGCAGTCAACTCCTCGTACACCTGTGCGAGACGGCCGGCCATCACAGCCGACGACCAGGTGTGTGCGTACGCACGCCCGCGCGCCGCCATTCCCGCGCGCAGTCCGGCATCCCCGAGCACCTGCACGACCGCGGCGGCGAATGTGTCCCGGTCCTCCGGCACGACCAGGGCACCGCATCCAGGCACGAGCACCGAGCGCGTCCCGAGCTCGGCGGTCGAGACCACGGGGGTGCCCTGCGCCATGGCCTCGAGTAGCACCAGACCCTGCGTCTCGGTGCGCGAGGCGAACACGAATACGTCCGCCGCGGCATAGCAGTCGAGCAGCTCCTGCCCGCGCTCGAGATAACCGGCGAAGTAAACGTGCGACTCGAGCCCGAGAGATGCGACCTGGGTACGCAAAGACTCGCGCGCCGGCCCCTCGCCGGCGATCACCAGCAGCGCGTGCGGCACCGAGCGGCGCACCTCGAGGAACACCGACAGCAGAAAGCCGATGTTCTTCTCGTGTGCCACACGGCCGATGTAGGTGACGAGCGGCCGCCGCGCGTCGATGCCGGCACGTGCGCGGAATGCCGCGCCGTCGCCCGCGCGGAAGCGGTCCGCTGCGAGTCCGGTCGGCAGGACGTGGATCGGCGTGCTGACGCCGTAGCCGAGCAGCACCGCGCGCATCGGCTCCGAGGGCGCGATCAGCGCCTGCACTGAGCGGCACTGCGAGCGCGTGAAGGTGCGCGCCAGCAGCCGCCCCAGGCCCCGCGGCAACACCGGCAGGTAGTGGTGCAGGTACTCCTCGAAGAAGGTGTGGTAGGTCGCGACGCTCGGGATGCCCGCGCATCGCGCGTAGCGCACACCGGCGTAATGCGCCACGAATGGCGTATGAATGTGCACCAGGTCGAACGCTGCGCCGGGGAGCGCCGCGAGCACACGGTTGAGGGCGCGCCAGGCCATGCGGCGGTCCTCGGGGTCGCCCGGCACCGTCGCAGCCGGTACGCGCTGCACTGCCGGCTCCTGCGCCGCTGCGGCGTCGGCCGATGTTGGCGGCCCACTGAGTGTCTGATAACGCGGCGCCACCAGCAGCGTATCGACTCCGATGCCTGCGAGGTCTTCGCGAAACGTATGGATGGAGGTCGAGACGCCGTTGACGCGCGGAAAATAAACGTCGGATATGAACAGTACGCGCACGCGCTAGCGGCACGAGCGCGCGCAACGCGGCGGCGTCAGATCAGGCGTGCGCCGCACACGGATCAGGTGCAGGCGAGGCCGAGCTCCGCCAGCGCCGCGCCGATGGCCGCACCCGCCAACACGTCCGACGGGTAGTGAAGCCCGAGCACCACGCGCGAGGCGGCAATCAACGCGGCGAGTGGCACCAGCACCCAGGCGAGCTCGGGGAAGTGCACGCTCGCCTGCCAGGCGAACGAGACGGCGTGCAGCGTGTGGCCGGAGGGGAAGCTGTAGCGGTCGAGCGGTGCGGCCGCCAGATCGATTCCGCGGTAGGTGATGAACGGGCGCTCGCGCACGAACAGGCGCTTGAGCAGGGTATAGATCGCGACACCCAGGGCACCGGTCAGCGCCATGACGATGGCGGGCTTGACCGCTTGCGCCCCGTACAGGACCGGCAGCGCGAGAATCAGCACATACCACACGATGCCGTTTCCGAGGCGGCTCGCGAGCTGGAAAATCCGCCGCGGCAGCGTCCGCGATGCGCCGCGGTTGAGCTTGCGGCACAGCCCGTATTCGGCGGCGTCCACGCGCGCCATGAACATGTTGAACCCCGTCGCTTTCATGCGGCCTCGAATCCTCCGAAAAAGGGCCGATGAGTGGCGTGTGCAGCATCGAGCTGCAGCGCGTCAATCAGATGAAGGAAATGTGAAAGTTTTGTTTCTCCAATGACTTAGCCCTCTTTTTGTGTGCTCCACATCACATAAGGCCCGGCCTTTCGAAGGGCAAAGCGTACAACGCCAGGGCCCGCGACGGCACGCCCGGCGCGCAGCTCTTGCGGTTCCCGCAAGCTCAACCCGCCCGGCGCGCCGCGAGGGTCTCGAGCACGGCTTCCACCAGCCGCCCGGCCGATCCCGGCGCGTGCGCGAGGAACAGCGACGGCTCGGTGAGCTCGAGCTCGAGGATCCGCGGGCCACCGTCGGCATCGCGGATCAGATCGACGCGCGCGTAGCTCAAGGTGCCGAAAGGAATCGCCGCCAGGGCGGCGGCGCCGACGGCCAGCTCGTCCTTTTCGGCGCCGCGGGCGCTGATCTCCTCCGGTGCGAACAGGCCCGGCGTCGCCGCTCCTCCGGCCGGCAGCAGTGGCCCCTTGCGCACCGCGTGGCTGAAGCGGCCCGCGATGTAGATGAGCGCCGTCTCGCCGTGGCGCTCGACGCCGGCGAGGTACGGCTGCAGCAGCGCGCTGCGCTGCGCGCCGAGCAGAGCGGCGAGATGCGCGCGTGCGGCCGGCAGCGCACTGCGGGCATGGCGACGCGCATCGCGCGCGCCGGCGCCGACTGCGGGCTTGACGACGAATTCGGCTGCACGCTCGCGCCCGAGAAATTCGTCGAGCGCCCGCGCCGCGTCCGTCCCCGGCTCGACGAAGGTGCTCGCCACCACCGGCACGCGTGCGCCAGCGAGCTCGAGCAGATAGTGCTTGTCAGCGTTCCACCGAACCACGGCGGGCGGATTCACCAGCCGGGTCGCCGCCGCGGTCCGCTCGACCCAGGCGAGAAATTCCGGCAGGCGCTCGGCATAGTCCCAGGCGGAGCGCAGCAGAGCGAGGTCGAAGCGCTGCCACTCGACCGAGCGGTCGTCCCAGTCGGCGATCTGCGCGGCGGCGCCCGCCGCGGCGAACGCCGCGATGAGCGGCGGCATGTCCTCGTCGAGGCCGCGCGCGGCGCGCGCGCTCACCAGGGCAACGGCGCGCGTCACTCCCTGATTCCCGCGCCGCGGTTCATCAGCACGACCGCGGCCGCGAACATCACCAGCGCCGCGGCCGCCATCAGGGTGATGGCGCCGCCGACGTGAACGTCCGACACGCCGAGGAACCCGTAGCGAAACGCATTCACCATGTAGAGGATCGGATTCAAGTACGACACGGTGCGCGCCCACTCCGGCAGCAGGCTGATCGAGTAGAACACTCCGCCGAAATAAGTGAGTGGCGTCAGCACGAACGCCGGGATCCAGTTCACCTGGTCGAAGTTCTTGGCGAACAGCGCGTTGAGGAAGCCACCGAGCCCGAAGATCAGCGCGGTGAGCAGCAGCGCCACCAGCACCACCGCCAGGTGCTGCACGTGCAGGTGCGTATAGACGAGCGAAACCGCGGTCACCGCCAGCCCGACCAGCACCCCGCGCACCACCCCGCCGGCGGCGTAGCCGGCGACGATCACCCAGTTGGGGAGCGGCGCCACCAGCAGCTCCTCGATGTGCTTGCCGAACTTGGCACCGAAGAACGAGGCGACCACGTTGCCGTAGGAGTTGGTGATCACCGACAACATGATCAGCCCGGGCGCGATGTACTCCTTGTAATCGACGCCGTCCATGGTGCCGACCCGCCGCCCGATGAGGCTGCCAAAGATCGCGAAGTACAGCACCGCGGTCACGACCGAGGGCACGATGGTCTGGCCCCAGATGCGGATGATGCGGCCGTACTCGCGAATGACGATCGTCTTGAAGCCGATCCAGCGCACCACACCCGGCCGCAGCGGCGGCGCAGCGGCGAACGCCACGGCACTCATCGCAGCACTCCGGCACGCGCGGCAGCGGCCGGCAGAGAGTTGCCGTCGCGCGCGCTCTCGCCAGCCGCGCGCGCCTCCACCAGCTGCATGAAGATCTCCTCCAGGCGGTTCACCTTGTTGCGCATGCTGACCACCTCGATGCCGAGCCCCGACAGCCGCGCGAAGATGTCGTTGAGGTTTTCATCCTTCGACACCTCGATCTCGAGGGTGCGATCGTCGACCAGCGTGGTGAGGTAGCCCGGCAGCAACGGCACGGCGGCGAGCGGCTCGCGCAGGTTGAACACGAAGGTCTCGACGTGCAGTCGGCGCAGCAGGCTGCTCATGTGGTCGCGCTCGACGATGCGCCCGCCGTCGATGATGGCGATGGTGCGGCAGAGCGTCTCGGCCTCCTCGAGATAATGCGTGGTGAGAATGATGGTGGTGCCGCGCGCGTTGATCTCGCGCAGAAAATCCCACATCGAGCGGCGGATCTCGATGTCGACGCCGGCGGTTGGCTCATCGAGGATCAGCAGCCGCGGCTCGTGCATCAGCGCGCGCGCGATCATCAGGCGGCGTTTCATGCCGCCCGACAGGCTGCGCGAGATGCTGTTGCGCTTGTCCCAGAGCTGCAGCTGCTTCAGATACTTCTCGGCGCGCTCGCGCGCCACCGGGCGGCGGATGCCGTAGAAGCCCGCCTGGTTGACGACGATCGTGAACGGCGTCTCGAACATGTTGAAGTTGAGTTCCTGTGGCACGACGCCGATGCACGCCTTGGCGGCCTCGAGCTCGCGATCGATGTCGTGGCCGAACACGCCCGCCTCGCCGGCCGTCTTGTTGACCAGCGAGGTGATGATGCCGATGAGCGTGGTCTTGCCGGCGCCGTTCGGGCCGAGCAGCGCGAAAAAGTCGCCGCGCTCGACCTCCAGGTCGACGCCCTTGAGAGCCTGCACCCCGTTGCGATAGGTCTTGGTGAGCCCCCGTACCGACAGCGCATTCATGGAGCGCAGCATCGGGGCTTAAGTGCGTCAGTGCAAGGAGTGCCCGGATGTGGACTGCACCCGCACCGGGCGGTGCGCGTGCCTCGAGCGGGGGATTGACTGCGCGCGGCGTGCGCGCGGCGTGCGCGCTAGTAGAGCGGCTCGGGCAGCAGCGGCTCGCGCTCGAGCTTCTGCGGGGGCTTCGCGGCAGCGCGCGTCACCGGCGACTTCAGAGTGGGGGCCTTCACGCGCGTGCGCCACACCTCGTAGGGATCCCAGCCCGTGCGCTGACAGGCGCGCGGGTCGAAGCCCTCGCCCGTATCGACGAAATCCTCGTTGGCTGCTGGCGCGACCTGGAGATCGAGTCCTTCCGCGGTGTCCTTCATCTGCGCGCGCTCCTGCTTGTTTTCCTGCTTGTGCGCCTTGTTACTTGTTCCGTGCCCGCCGCCCTTCCCTGTCGCGGCGCGGCCCGGCCAGTCTATGTCGGCAGGCGGCGGAAAGCTAACCCCGCCGGACGGTGCGGCACATTATGTTACGGCGCGTTGCCGGCACTCGCTGTGGGAACGCCGGCCGCTTCAGTCCGCGAAATAACGCGCCAGATACTCTTCGAAGGTCCCCCGGGTTGCCGCCTCGATCGCCTGCTGCGCGGCGAGCGATTCTTCGGCTTCGTGCGCGAACTCGGCCAGCCGTGCTTCGTTCGGTGGATACAGATCGAGGAAATATGCTTTGTGGGTGGCCGACATGCGCAGCGCGAGCTCGAAGAAGGATTCGCCCGCGCTCAGCTCGCTCATCAGCCGCGCCGACGGCGTCAGTGCGACGTCCTCGATCTTGGCCGCCTGCGTGGCGAGCGCCTGGGTGTAGGGTCGGGCGGGGTCGCCGCGGTCGAGCACCTCGCAGATCCCCTGCATCGCATCGAGCAGCTCGTGCGCCCAGTCGCGCAGCGGTTGCGTGCCACCGGCGCGCCACAGAGCGAGCCCCGGCTCGCGCCCGCGCCGCGCCACCGTGAGGTGATTCTCATCGAGCAGCGGCTGCTCGGCGGGCGCAATCGGCGGGCTGTCCATCATCAGGCAGAGGGCGACAAATGCCTCGAGAAAGCGCAGCTTGCTCTGATTCACGCCGACCGGATCGAAGGCGCTCACATCGAGCGCGCGCACTTCGACGTATTCCACTCCGGCGCGCCGCAGCGCCTTGGTGGGCCGCTCGCCGGAGCGCGCCACGCGCTTCGGGCGGATGAAGCTGTAGTACTCGTTCTCGATCTGCAGGATGTTGGCGTTGAGCTGCTGGTACTCGCCGTTCACCTCGACGCCGAGGGCTGCGTAGGGCGGATGCGGCGTGCTGATCGCGCGCGTCAGGTCGTGCACGTACTCCTCGAGGCTGTTCACCGAGACCGCGAGCCCCGCCTGGTTACGATTGCGGTAGCCGACGTCGCTCATCCGCAGGCTGGTGGCGTAGGGGCCGAATGCGCTGCCGGCTCCGAGGTCGCTCAGGCCGAGGCGCCGCCCGCGCAGGAACGACTTGCACACCACCGGCGAGACGCCGAACAGATACAGCACCAGCCAGCCGTGGCGGCGGTAGTTGCGCAGCAGGTCGAAGTAGCACGCCGACACGAACTGCGTGCCGTGCGCTGCGGCATCGCGCGCCGCCGCCCAGGCTTCCCAGAACGGCAGCGGAAACGAATAGTTGAAATGCACGCCCGAGATCGCCTGCATCATGCGCCCGTAGCGCAGGCCGAGGCCGTTGCGATACACGGTCTTCATGCGCCCGACGTGCGATTTGCCGTACTGCGCGATCGGTATGTCCTCATCGCGCTCGATCGCGCACGGCATGCTGGTCGCCCACAACAGCTCATCGCCCAGGTGTCGATACACGAACTGGTGCAGATCGAGCAGGTATTGCAGCAGCTCCCAACTCTGCGTGAACGCCGGCGTGACCAGCTCGATCAGGGATTCCGAATAATCGGTGGTGATGTGCTCGTTGGTGAGCGCCGAGCCGAGCGCGCGCGGATGCGGCGTGTGCGCGAGATTGCCGTTCGGCAACACGCGCAGCGACTCCTTCTCTACGCCCTTCAGCCCCCCCTGCAGGATCTGCGGCTCGCCGCCGTTGATGAGTCGGGTGAGGCGTCGCTCGAAGACACGGTCGATGCCGGGTCGGCTCATGGCTGCAGGTCGCGTCGCGGTGCGTGGGAGCGTCAGCGCTCGACGATCGCCGTGACGCCCATGCCGCCGGCGGTGCACACCGAGATCAGGCCGCGCTTGGCGCTGGCGTCGTCGGCCAGGATCTTGGCGAGCGTCGCGAGGATGCGCGTGCCGGTGGCGGCGAACGGGTGACCGATGCCGACGCTGCCACCCTTCACGTTCAGCCTGGTGCGGTCGATGCCGCCGAGCGGCCCGGGCAGCCCCAGCACGTCGCGGCAGTAGTCGGCACTCTCCCAGGCCTTGAGCGTGCACAGCAGCTGTGCCGCGAATGCCTCGTGGATCTCGTAGTAATCGAAGTCCTGCAGTCGGACGCCGGCATCACGCAGCATCGCCGGCACCGCGTAGGTGGGTGCCATCAGCAGTCCTTCCTGCTTGCCGACAAAGTCGACGGCCCACACCTTGCCGAAGGAGAGATAGGCGAGCACCGGGAGCTTGCGCTGCGACGCCCACTCGGGCGAGGCGAGCAGTACCGCACTCGCCCCATCGGTGAGTGGTGTGCTGTTGCCGGCGGTCAGCGTGCCGTCGGCGGCGAAGCTCGGACGGAGCTTGGCGAGCTTTTCGACGCTGGTGTCGGCGCGGACGTTGTTGTCGTCCTTCAATCCGAGGTACTCGATCACCAGCTCATCATAGAAGCCGGCGCGCCAGGCACTCGCGGCCTTGAGGTGACTGTCGCACGCGAGCCGATCCTGGTCGGCGCGCGGAATCTGCCACTGCTGCGCCATGAGCTCGGTGTGCTGGCCCATCGACAGCCCGGTGCGCGGCTCGACCACCGCCGGCAGCACTGGCTTGAAGTGTCTCGGCCGCAGCGTGAGCCACGGCGCCAGCCGTTGCCAGGCGGTGCGCCCGCGATAGCTTGCGAGCAGCAGCTGCTGGTAGGAGCGCGGATAGACGATCGGCGCATCGCTCACGCTGTCGGTGCCGCCGGCGATGCCGACCTCGATCTGCCCGAGGGCGATTTTGTTGCCGATGTCGATCGCGGCCTCGAGGCTGGTGCCGCAGGCGCGCTGCATGTCGAGCCCCGGGGTGTGCGCGTCGAGGCCGCTCGACAGGACGCACTCGCGCACCAGGTTGTAGTCGCGCGGGTGCTTCATGACCGCGCCGGCCGCCACGTCGCCGAGCCGCTCGCCCTGGAGCTTGAAGCGCTCCACCACGGCGCGCAACACCGCGGTGAGCATGTCCTGGTTGCTGGCGGTCGCGTAAGCGCCATAGGAGCGCGCGAACGGAATGCGCACGCCGCCGATGATGGCGACCCGTCTGACAGCGGACCCGACGAGCATGAATCCTCCGAAGGCGCGGCAGGTTAGAATGCCATCCCATGGGCCAATTCACCACCATCATGGCCCGCGACGGCCACGAGTTTCAGGCGTGGCTCGCGGCGGCGCCCGCTCGCCCGCGCGGCGCGCTGCTCGTCGTTCAGGAGATCTTCGGCGTCACTGCTCATATGCGCGCACTCACCGACGGCTGGGCCGCCGAAGGCTACACCGCGATTGCGCCCTGCCTGTTCGATCGCGTGCGCCGCGGCATCGAGCTGCGCTGCACCGCAGAGGACATGCTGGCAGGCAGCGGCTACGCGAAACAACTGCCGCCCGAGGCGACGCTGCGCGACATCGGCGCGGCGCTCGCGGTGGTGCGACACTCCGGGCGCGCCGCTGCCGTCGGCTACGGCTGGGGCGGCACGCTCGCTTATCGCGCCGCCTGCCAGCTGCCGCTGCGCTGCGCCGTGGTCTATTACGGTCGGGTTGCAGCCGAGCTCGAGCAACGGCCGAAGTGCCCGGTCATGTATCACTTCGGCGCGGCCGATGAGAGCATCCCGTCCACCGACCTCGAGCGGATCAGGGCGGCACAGCCGCAGTCGCCGCTCTATCTCTACGAGGACGCCGGCCACGATTTCGACGACGACGAGTGCGGCGGCTACGAAGCGCAGGCGGCGGCGCTCGCGCGGCGACGCACACTCGAGTTCATCGCGCGTTGCCTGGTTGCTGAGCCCGCCGACAGCAGCGCTGACTCGGGAGCATCCCTGTCATGAAACTGCGCGATCCGGAACTGTTGCGTACCCGCGCCTTCATCGGCGGCAAGTGGCTCGAGGCCGCCGACGGTGCCACCCAGGCCGTCGTGAATCCGGCCACCGGCGAGCCGCTCGGCAGCGTGCCGAACATGGGCGTCGCCGACACGCGGCGCGCGATCGAGGCCGCCGCGCAGGCCTTCCCCGCCTGGGCCGCACTCACCGCCAAGGAGCGGGCGGCGATCCTGCGCCGCTGGTACGACCTGCTGATGGCCAATCAGGAGGATCTCGCCACGCTCATGACCGCCGAGCAGGGCAAGCCGCTCGCCGAATCGAGGGGCGAGATTGCCTACGCGGCCTCATTCATCGAGTGGTTCGCCGAAGAAGGCAAGCGGCTCTATGGCGATGTGATTCCGCCGCACCAGGGCGATCGACGGCTGCTGGTGCTGCGACAGCCGGTGGGCGTGGTCGCCGCCATCACGCCGTGGAATTTTCCGCTCGCGATGATCACCCGCAAGGTGGGACCGGCGCTCGCCGCGGGGTGTACCCTGGTCTGCAAGCCCGCGAGCCAGACGCCGTACTCGGCACTCGCCGCAGCCGCGCTGGCCGAGCGCGCCGGCCTCCCGGCCGGCGCCTTGAACGTCGTGACCGGCTCGAATGCGGCCGCGATCGGCGCTGAGCTCACCAGCCACGTGAGCGTGCGCAAGGTGACCTTTACCGGCTCGACCGCAGTCGGCAAGCGCCTCATGGCGCAGTGCGCCGGCACCGTAAAGAAGATCACCATGGAGCTCGGCGGCAACGCCCCGTTCATCGTGTTCGAGGACGCCGATCTCGATGCCGCGGTGGCTGGTGCGATCGTCAGCAAGTACCGCAACACCGGCCAGACGTGCGTGTGCGCCAACCGTCTGCTGGTCCAGGCCTCCGTGTACGAGGCGTTCACGCGCAAGCTGGTGCAGGCGGTCGCGCAGCTGCGCGTCGGCGACGGGCTCAAGGGACCGACCGACCAGGGGCCGCTGATCGACGCCAAGGCGCTCGCCAAGGTCGAGCAGCACCTCGCGGATGCCGTCGGCAAGGGCGCCCGCATCGCGCTCGGTGGACACCGCCACGCGCTCGGCGGCACCTTCTTCGAGCCGACCGTGGTCACCGAAGCCACACCGGCGATGCTGCTCGCGCGCGAAGAGACCTTCGGTCCGGTGGCACCGCTGTTCCGCTTCGAGAGCGAGCGCGATGCGATCCGCATGGCCAACGACACCGAGTTCGGGCTGGCGGCGTATTTCTACACGCGCGACCTGGCGCGCGCCTGGCGCGTCGCCGAGGCGCTCGAGTACGGCATCGTGGGCCTCAACACGGGGCTCATCTCCACCGAGGTGGCGCCCTTCGGCGGCGTCAAGGAGTCGGGTATCGGCCGCGAGGGGTCCAAGTACGGCATCCTCGACTACACGGAGATCAAGTACCTGTGCATCGGACTGACATGAGCACCGAGCGCATCGGCATCCTGCTGGTGAATTCCGGCACGCCGACGGCACCCGAGCCGCGCGCGGTGCGCGCGTTCCTGGCGCGCTTTCTCGGCGACCCGCGCGTGGTGCAGCTGCCGCGCGCGCTCTGGCTGCCGCTGCTCTACGGCCTGATCCTGCCGCTGCGCCCGCGGCGCGTGGCGCGCCTCTACCGCCACATCTGGTCGGAGTCGGGCTCGCCGCTGCGCGACTTGAGCGAGCGGCTCGGTGCCGAGCTCGCCGCCGTGCTCGCGCAACGGGTGCTGGCGCCGCTGTCGGTCGAGGTCGGGATGCTCTACAGCGCTCCCGAAGTACCACAGGCGCTGCGCCGCCTGCGCGCCGGCGGTGCGCGGCGCGTGCTCGTGCTGCCGTTGTTTCCGCAGTATTGCGGGGCGACCACCGGAGCGGTCTACGACCAGGTGGGCGCCGAGCTCAGAGACTGGCAGGCGCTCCCCGAGCTGCACCTGGTGGCCGACTATCACGATCACCCGGCCTACATCGAGGCACTGCGTGCGAGTGTGGCGGCGCATTGGCAGTCACACGGGCGCTGCGGGCATCTGTTGATGTCGTTTCACGGCATCCCGGAGCGCTACACCCGCCAGGGCGACCCGTACTTCGACCAATGTCAGGTGACGGCGCGGCTGCTCGCGGACGAGCTGCTGCTGCGTGACGGCGAATGGAGCGTGAGCTTCCAGTCGCGTTTCGGTCCGGCGCGCTGGCTGCAGCCTTACACTCGCAGCGTTCTCGAAGCCATGCCGGCGCGCGGCGTACGCGAGGTGAGCGTGGTGTGCCCGGGCTTTGCGGTCGACTGCCTCGAGACGCTGGAAGAGATCGCGATTGGGAATCGCGCAGCCTTCATGCGTGCCGGCGGCCAGCGTTACGACTACGTGCCCGCGCTCAACGCCACCCCCGGCCACGCACGCTGCCTCGCGGAGCTGATCGCGCAGCGCTGCGACGGATGGACGGACGCACTGCGCGAGCGCTTGCCGTCCGCCGTCCGCGGCCGCTTCGCGTAATGGCCGACACGCCGCTCCTGCCGCTGCCCGGCACGTTTCACGAGGTGAGCGTCGCGGTACCCGACGTGCGCGCTTCGGTGGAGTTCTACGAGCGCCTGGGGTTTACGCAGGCGCCGACCACCGACAGCTTCACGCATCCCTACGGCGTGCTCACCGACGGGCGGTTGTTCATCGGCGTGCACCAGCGCACCGGGCCGACGCCCACGCTGACCTTCGTGCGGCCCGGCCTCGCGGCGAGCCTCGCGGCGTACGCCGCCGCCGGCATCGAGTTGACCAGCTGTCGCATGGGCGAAGACGTCTTCAACGAGATCGCCTTCGCCGACCCGTCCGGGCATGCGGTCGCGGTGCTCGAGGCCCGCACCTATTCTCCCATCGCACCGGATGCCGCCGGCAATTCGCTGTGCGGTGAGTTTGCGGAAGTGAGCCTGCCGGTGAAGGATTTCGTGGCTGCGCAGGCGTTCTGGGAAACCCTCGGGTTTGTCGCGACGGAGGAGGTGCGGGCGCCCTACCGGCACCTTGCGCTCACCAGCGATCATCTCGATCTCGCATTTCATGACCCGCATCTGTGTCCGCAGCCCATGCTGGTGTTCCGCGAGCCGGGCATGGTGGCGCGCATCGCGCGGCTGCGCGAGGTGGGCGTGACAGTCGGCAGTGCTCCCGGGTCTGCCGCCAGCCCCCGCGACGCGCTGCTGCAGAGTCCCGAAGGCACGGCGCTGCTGCTGCTCGACTACCCGGCCTGACGGCGGGACCCCATGCGCCGCCTGCCACTCGCCCTGCTCTGGATGCTGCCGATTTCGCTGCCGGCGCTCGCCGACCCTGGCATGTGGACCTTGCACGACTTTCCACGGCAGCTCGTTGAGCGCGAGTACGGTGTGGACATCAGTCCGGCGTGGCTCGAGCGGGTACGCACCGCGACCATCCGCCTGTCGAACTGCACCGCCTCGTTCGTGTCCGCCAACGGTCTGATCCTCACCAACCACCATTGCTCCGAGGCCTGCCTCGACGAGCACTCGAGCGCCGAGCGCAACCTCCTCAAGGACGGCTTCCTCGCCCGCACCCGCAAGGACGAGATCAAGTGCGGCACCCAGATCGCCGACGTGCTCATGGACATGGAGAACGTCACGGCCAAGGTGAGCGCGGCGCTCGCGGGACTCGAGGAGAGGGCGGCCAACGCGACGCGCAAGCGCACCCTGACGCAGCTCGAGCAGGCCTGCGAGGAGGACAGCCGGCGCGGCACGCTCGGCCCGCTCAAGTGCGAGTCGGTCAGCCTCTACGAGGGCGGTCAGTACTGGCTCTATAAGTACCGCCGCTACGATGACGTACGGCTGGTGTTCGCGCCCGAGCGCGCCATCGCCGCATTCGGCGGCGACCCGGACAACTTCCAGTTCCCACGCTGGTGCCTCGACATGTCGGTGCTGCGCGCCTATGGAGGCGACGGTCAGCCGGCGGCGACGCCGAACTTCCTCGCGATCCGGACCGCGGGACCCGACGCGGGTGAGCTGGTGTTCGTCTCGGGTCATCCGGGCACGACTGATCGCCTGCTGACCGTGGCGCAGCTCGAGACGCTGCGCAACTTTGACCTGCCGCGCTGGCTGCTGCGCGCCTCGGAGCTGCGCGGTCGTTACATCGAGTTCGGCAAGACCGGCGCCGAGGCGCAGCGCATCGTCGAGGATCCGCTGAATACCCTCGAGAACACCATCAAGGTACGCCGCGGGCAGCTCGAGGCGCTGCTCGACGACCGGCTGCTCGAGGCCAAGCGCACCGAGGAGGCGCAGCTGCGCGCGCGCATCGCCGCCGATCCGAAGCTCGCCGCCGCGACCGGCGATCCCTGGGCGGATATCGCCCGCGCGCAGCAGCACGAGGTCGGGCTCTCCCTCCCGTATATCTTCCTCGAGCAGGGCCAGGGGTTCAGCAGCCGCCTGTTCAACTACGCGCGCGCGCTGGTGCGCGCCGCCGCCGAACGGCCCAAGAGCAATACCGCGCGGCTGCGCGAGTACCGCGACGCGGCGCTACCGCGCGTGCACCAGCGCCTGCTCGCGCCGCTGCCGGTGTACCCCGCGCTCGAGAAGCTCACGCTGTCCTTCAGCCTGGAGCGCATGCGCGAATGGCTCGGGCCCGACGCACCGATCGTGCGGCAGCTGCTGGTAAAGGACTCGCCGGACACTCTCGCCGCGCGCCTGGTCGAGGGCACCAAGCTCACCGATCCGAAGGTCCGCGAGGAACTCTGGGACGGCGGCGCGGCGGCGGTGGCCGCCTCGCATGATCCGATGATCGAGCTGGCGCGCTCGATCGACGGCGAAGCGCGCGCCGTACGCAAGCGCTACGAGGATGAAGTGGAAGCGCCGGAGCAGGCCGGCTCGGAAAAAATCGCGCGCGCCCGCTTCGCGATCTACGGCACCAGCGTGCCGCCGGACGCGACCTTCACCCTGCGCCTGAATTTCGGCACCGTGAAGGGCTGGCTCGAGGACGGCCGGGAGATCGAGCCATTCACGCACCTGGCGCAGTTGTTCGAGCGCGCCACCGGCCAGGACCCCTTCCGTGTGCCGGACAGCTGGACGGCAGCGCGCCCGCAGCTCGACCTGAGCACCCGTTTCAATCTGTCGACCGACAACGACATCGTCGGTGGTAATTCCGGCAGCCCGCTGATCGATCGCAGCGGTCGCATGGTCGGACTTGTCTTCGACGGCAACATCCACTCGATCGCTGGTGCCTACTGGTTCGATACGCAGTTGAACCGCGCCGTGGCGGTGGACCCCGCCATCATCCTCGAGGCGCTGCGCAAGGTGTACCGGGCGGACGACCTGATGGTGGAGATGGGACTGCGCTAACGGGCCGGCGGCGTGCCGGCACCGACCGGGCTGGCCGGGCTCACCGCGCTGGCCGGGCTCACCGCGCTGGCCGGGCTCACCGCGCTGACCGGGGCGGCATGCGCGATGATCTTGAAGCTGACCTGCATCTCGTCCTGCACCTGCAGCGCCCCGAGCAGCGCGCTGAAAGGTGTGAGTCCGAGCTCGCTCTGTCGCAGCGGGAACTCTCCGGTAGCTTGCAGCTCACCGTCGGCGAGGTGATAGCGCACCGGCACGGCGAAGCTGCGCATCTGTCCCCGAACGCTGCTCTCGACCCAGGCGCGAGCGCTGTCCGACGGCGCGGCCGCACCCGCCGCCGCGGCATCGCCCGCCGGCGGCTCGAGCCGCAGCGCGCGTAGCACGATCTCGGTGTGATGTTCGGCATCGAGCAGCGCCGGCCCGAGCATGTTGCGCCGGGTGCCCACCTTGGCGTCGTCGGACACCCCGGGCGGGAAGTCGGCGCCCCCCTGCTGCGCGCGCAGCGCCGGCTCGTCGACCGTGAGTGTCGCCACCGGAAGGTGCAGCTCGAAGCTGCTGCGCCGGACATCGGCTGGCACATAAATGGTGCCGTTCACATCGTGCGAGGCGATCACGTGGTTGTGGCCAGCACTGGCGAGCGGACCGCCGCGATAGACCAGGATGGTGAGGAGCGAGCTCTCGGACGTCACATCGTACGGCCGGCCCTCGTGGGGAGCGGGGCCTGGGAACTGCGGCGCAGCGACGGGCGGCGAGATCGCAGGCGGTGGCGGCGCCCGCGGCGGCGCCGGACAGCCGCCGAACACCAGCAACACTACCACCCACGGCAGTTTCCAACGCGCGCTCACACGCATAAGCTTAACGACATGGCCCTGCGGAACACCACGCATCGTTGGGGTGCGGTCGCCCAGCTGCTGCACTGGCTGATCGTCGTCCTCATCGTCGCGCAGTACACGCTCGCGACCCTCGCCGACGACCTGCCACCGGGGGCGAAGAAGCTCGCGCTGCTCGCGCGCCACAAGTCCGTCGGTATCACCATTCTGATGCTCGCGATCCTGCGGCTCGCCTGGCGGTGGGCAAATCCGACACCGGCGTTACCAGAGACCCTCAAACCCTACGAGCGGGCACTGGCGCGCTTCACGCACTTCATGCTGTACGCACTGTTGTTCGCGCTGCCGCTGTCGGGCTGGATGATGTCCTCGGCCCGCGGCTTCCCGGTGAGCTGGTTCGGGTACTTTCAATTGCCCGATCTGGTGCCGCGGAGCCGACCGCTGTACGAGGCACTGTTGGAGACGCACCACACGCTCACGTGGGTGTTGGGAGCGGTGGTGGTGCTGCACGTGGCGGGCGCGCTCAAGCATCACTTCGTACACCGTGACGACGTTCTGCGCCGTATGTTGCCGTTCCCGCCTCCCACTCAACGCCCACCGTGAGTCACCACGTATGAGTCCGAGTACGAACATGCCCGCTATGACCTGGTTCGGAGCCGTTCTATTCCTGGCAGCGGCGCTGGCGCGACCCGTCAGCGCTGCCGACCCGGGTGCAGTCCCGCACTACGTTCTCGACTCGGCCAAGAGCTCGCTCGACTTCACCTTCGTGCAGGCGGGCGCGAAGAATCAGGGCCGCTTCAAGCGCTTCACGGTGAGCTTCGACTTCGCCCCCGCCAACCTCGCCGCCAGCCGGCTCGACGTGACGGTCGAGATGCCCTCGGTCGACACCGGCGACCAGGAGCGCGACGACACGCTGCGCGGCGCCGACCTGTTCGCGGCGGCGAAGTTTCCCCAGTCGCATTTCCTCGCCACCACGGTCAGCCAGACTGCGAGCGGCTTCGAGGCTGTCGGCAAGCTGACCCTGCGCGACGTGACACGCGAGGTCAGAGTGCCCTTCACATTCCGCACCGCGACGGAAAACGGCGCGTCGGTGGGCTACATGGCTGGCAAGACGACCCTGCACCGACTCGACTTCGGTGTCGGCCAGGGGGACTGGAAAGCCACCGACCAGGTCGGGAACGACGTCGTCGTATCGTTCGCGCTGCGGCTCACGGCTCGCTGAAGCGCGCTGCGCGCTATAGCGGAGTGCCGTCCTCGGCGCCCGCCGCAAAGCCTGCGCACATCCCCGCCGCCAACAGCTGCTCGGCGGCGTTGACGGGTGCCGCGCGCTTCGGGGAGCATGCCACAACAGCATGCCCGAGATACTCGCTGACGTCGGCCAATGCGTCGAAGCGGTCCTGCACCGCGTCGGTCCGCG
>Ga0307477_10000594_pt1 | contig 38532 bp, 45 predicted proteins | sample atmos_gasesECM2C_FD_203316 | JGI IMG/M metagenome (GOLD analysis project Ga0307477, IMG submission 203316) | Hardwood forest soil microbial communities from Morgan-Monroe State Forest, Indiana, United States - atmos_gasesECM2C_515 | ecosystem: Environmental > Terrestrial > Soil > Temperate... | reverse complement strand
AAAGCTTTTGTCGCGAATAGTTCGCAAGCAATCATCGATTCAAAGAGGAAACTGCAAGAGCCGTCAAAGGGGGCAAAGATAGAAAGCTATCGGAAACACTCGGCCATTCTCGTGAAACAGGGCTTTCGTTTCCCGTCAGAACTGCTGGCACCGTTTGGTGTTAAGAACCTTATTCGGAAATCAAAGCCAACGGGTTCAAAGGCATTCGAGATTCCTGAACTATTGCGTGACGCGTTGTGCTTTCCACTTCCCGCCAAGGACGATGCGAGACTTAATTCGATACGCGAGACGCGCAACAATATTGCACACGGTAAAGCAGGCCCGATCACGCTGGTGGAAGCACTCACCATAGGGAAGGATTTACGAGATATTTCTGCCAAGGTAGACAAACATGCAGTCGAGCATTTCTTCGTTGTCGAGACATACGCCTAAATTGATCGGACGGCAGAGCATGACCACAACATTCAGCTACGCGCCTCCGACGCCGTTCGAGCGGGACGACATCGAACTGGTCAAGATGTTCCTGAGCCAGTTCAAGGACGAGGAGGGCCACTCGTATACGCTCAAAGCGCGACCCGATGTCGTGGAGCGGAAAGAAAAAGCTATCGAGGCAATCGCAGTTGCGGAGAATGGGCGCAGCCTCGCAATCGAACACACCTTTATCCAGCCCTTCGAAGGACAGGTGGCTGACAACGTTCCATTCCTCACGGTGTTTGAGCAATTTCGAACTGACTCCTCATTGCGAACGCCGAATCGATTTATTGATGTGCTGGTACCAGCGCTCGTTATTCCTAAAGGACTCGACTGGAAAGATGTCGCCAAGAAGGCGCGTGAGTGGTTCATCAAAGAGAAAGATTCGTTTCCCGCTGACGGGGAAAAGGAGTATACGATCCCCGACGTAGGCTTTGAGTTGAAAGTCACGGTGCAGACCTTCGACCTCCCCGAGACCGAGGGCGTGTTGGTTACTGGGCGCATCTTGCCTAGCGGCAGCCCCTTTGACGACGTTTTGCGAAAGGCCCTTCACCAGAAAGTGCCGAAGCTAGTGGCCACCTCCGCCGACAAGCACATCCTGCTGCTTGAAGACGGCGGCACAGCCATCGGATTCGCCAAGATAGGTAAGGGACTGGACGAGAACGTTGGGAGCCTGCCAGAACTTAAGAAGGTCGATGCGGTGTGGACTGCCCACACAATGGAGTGGAAATCTAACGGAGACGCTCTATTCTTTCGTGTCTGGCCCGGCTGGACGGGACAGAGATTCTGGATCAAGGATGAGAGGTTTGCCAAACCTAAATCGGAGCAGACAGCGTGAACGACAAGGCGAGAAAGCATTCGTTCACCGGCCGGAAAATGTTCCGAATGTAAAATCACTCAGATTCGTGCTGAAGTTTTTCTATGAGTTTTACCATCCCCAGCGTGTCTTGACCGCAATAGTCAAGTAGGGCCTTGCTTATCCTTTGGCTTTCGTCCCCATTCAATTCCCCGCACACCATCGACTCCCAAGCCAACCCAGCAGCGTGACCGTCTCCCACTTCCATGCCCTCGTAAGTCATCTCCGGCACCAGCGCCGGAAGCACCGATTTTAGCGAGTATGAGCCGCCAAATGCTGGATGGTAGACGTAATCTCGGACGATTGGCAGCAAGTCCCAAAGTCGGCGCTGAATCTTGTTGATCCGCTTCGAAAATTCCGGCAGCCACGAGGCGAGGTCTAAGAGCCGCTGCGACTCAAACTGTTGGCTATACACCACGATGCTTCCGTGATCGCCAAGCACATCGCATAGCGCGGAGATGAACGCCTGCCGAGGATCGCTTCTGTCGGTCGCCAAGAATTCGAAATGCTCCGGCACTGCGCCCTGCTCTCGCTGCACATGCACGCTCCACTGGAAAGGAAGCTGATCGTACGGACGCATCCCTGCGAAGCGTGGCAGGGCTGGATTCACGGTTTCGAAATCAGCGAAGTAGAGCGGGTACTTCAGCTTGCGCAACTCTTCTCCGATTTCCGGGCTGAACCATGGCTTTCGCATTTGAACGCTGGCACACGCACGACGGAGCCGCCCTGTGAGCGGGTAGTCCTCAGGGATGTCGTGAATGGATTGGACGCCGAGAGCGACAAGCTTTGCGACCGTGCTGGCATGAATTCTGGGAAGACGCAGAATGTGATCTTCAGGAATCGGGGGATTGCAATGATCAAAAAACTCGCAAGTGAATGGATTGCTACAGTGCCGTCCAGCAGGAATGTTGGGAGCCTCAGGCATAGCGAGGACTCGAAATTCTGAGCGAAGTTGAGCCGTAAGCTCGGCCTGCAATTTCTCAACTTGCCGGGTCAGGTTCCGAATCCTGAAGAAACAGCTTGCGTCGATAGGGCCGCCCTCATACACGTAATCTCGACTCACGTGCGCCAAGCACGATGCCGCGAGATCGACTCCCGAGCGGGTCACGACGCGGTGCTGGATCGCAACGTCTTCGAGATGATGATCCTTAACCTCGGTTGTGGATTTAACTTCGATCAATCGCCAGCGTCGGTCTTGACGGCGGTGGAGAATATCTACTCGGACAAAAACGTTCTGCGACTCGAACGCGCCCTCGAAGATCGCCGTAGCGTCCCGGTTTCCGATTAACTCCTGAGTCGCTCGGATTGCCTCTTCCCGACTTTTGGACTCAACGGCCACACCGCCCGGAAACATCTGGCGTGCCAGCAGCCCGACTTCTCGTCCCTGTTCGATGATCGCTTGATCCGACTCGTCTGGCTGTGCTGCCAGTTCAGGCGCGTGAATGCTCAGGTGCAGGCGCTTGAGGCACTGGCGACCTGCCATGAATTTAGATTTGCTGAGTTTGATGGTCACCGCAGCTCCTCATCTTGAACCACCTTCACAATGTGTCGGAATTCCGATCACGCGTCGGCGCGAGAGCGTTTCCCGGCGAGAAGCGTCTCGCGAAACTGGAGGTACATCCTGCCGGAGCGGAGGCTGCGGTCGCCGCCTATGAAAAGCTGCCACAGGCGCTTCTCGGTCTCGTAGCGGGCTTCGAGCAAATCCCACCATCGGCACACGTCCGCCGACGAATCGACTCGCACCGTGGCATTCGCCTTGCAGAATGCCTTCTCGGCGGCGACGAACGCCTCGCATGCCTCCTTGAAGTCAAGCTCTGCGATCTGCTGCCCGTCCGAGACGAAGGGCTTGCCGTTGACCATCTGCACGGTCGTGATCTCGTCGAACATTTCCATATTTACTCCTCGTTGAAGAACAGGTTCAGGCTGCGGGCGATAGGCTCCCAAAAAACCAACTCGGGACAATTTTTCGCGATGCACTGCATGTGCGGGCTGATCAGGGCTTGAGCCTGCTGCTGCGTGATCCGCACGCGCCTGTCCTTCCCGTCGCACATCGTGAGGATGCGATTCGCCATCTTCTTCTGCTGCCGGGGCGTAGCCTCCGGTACGAGCACGGCGAGGCAGCGCATCACGGCGACCACGCGCTTGTGGGCTGCTTGGCAGATTGCCTTGAAATTGGGGTCGTCGTCGCGTTTGTAGCTCATTTCCCAAAAGGCGACTCGCCGATTAGAGTCTCGGTTTTCACCTTTCCCGTGTTTCGATCTCGCGTGGTGATGGTTGTGATGTTGCGAATTTCATGCACCGTCACCACACGGTCTTTCGACACGCTCGTATCGAGCCGACCGATCTTCTTACCGCTGTTGTCATTGATCTGCATGTTTCCTCCTATCGAGAACGTCTCCCGGCGCGGTATCCGAGCTTGTAGACCAGAACCAGTAGAATGATTACGAACGGCATTGGTCGCCTCCTAGCAGCGAGCGTTTCTGGCGGCGCTTCACGTCGCGCAGGACGCTCATCATTTTGTCCTTCCGAGGTGACGATTCTATAGATTCCTCACCAGCGTGCCCCTGCTGCACCGTGCTGAGCAATTTCAACAACTTGAGGCGGCGGGAGCAGGAAGCCTTCGTCACCAGCCCGTGATCTCTTCACAAGCTTGCAAACGAGGCTGCGGGATATGCCCCACCTCTTCGCGACGGCCGTTAGCGTCATACCGCTGAGTCGGTCGCGCACGATGGCTGCGCGATCTAGGTTCATCGGAGCGCGTCCGATTCGCACTCCGTCGAGTCTCGCTCTCCGCATTCCAGCGAGCACGCGTTCGCGGATCAGGTCAGATTCGAGTTCTGCAATCGAGGCGATCAGCGTCAGGAATAGTCGCCCCATCGGGCCACTTGTATCGACGTTTTCCCGTCGCGAGACAAAAACGATGCCCAAGCTGTCGAACTCGTCCATGAGTTGGAGAAAGTGCTTCAGACTCCTTGCAGCGCGGTCAAACGCTGAGACCAGCACTATTGAAAACCTCTTCTGCCGCGCATCTGCGATCAGCGCGTCCAGACCGGGACGCCTCGCCTTGCGCCCCGAGACCCCGCAGTCCTGATACTCCTTCACGACCTCGAATCCCTGCTTCGCAGCAAGCTCCCGCAAGTCGTAAAGCTGCGACTCCACACGCTGGTCGGCGGTGCTGACGCGGACATAGATGGCTGCCTTCGAGCGGCTCCCCTGAAGCGGCTGTATTCTGTCCATAGGACATATTATAGAGCTTCCCGCCCTGCGCGTCAAGTTTATTATGTCCCTAGGGCAGAATACCGTATAATGGCGGCATGGCATGGACGAGAATGCGGGTCGCCGTCTGCGACGTCTGCGGGCATCGGTGGATTCCTGAAACCGGGAGCCCGCCAAACTGCCCTTCGAAGAAATGTCGCTCAACGCTTTGGGACAAAGGCGGCGTGGACGGCAGGACACGGGAAGCGCGGATCAAGGCAAGGCGCAGCCGCAGGACAAGAGCGGGCAGGAGACGGGCTGCAAAACCCGACTAGCTATATTGGTGGGCGGATAACCATGAAACCAGAAGAGCGGATCGCCAGCGAATTTCTCAAGAAGCATTTCGGCAAAGTCCCTACCTATGAACCGCTTGGGCAAAGCACTCCTCCCGATTTCTCGATTGGCGGAACAGCCTTTGAGGTGCGCCGCTTGAATCAGCGTTACTTCCACGAAGGCGGTGCAAACGAGGGTCTGGAGCAGATTGATATTCCTCTTAACCTCGCCCTTCGCAGAGAGCTTTCTAGAATTCCATTCTCAGCGCAAGGTGGCACCGTCCTTTGGGGATCAAGGTTCAGACGACCGCTGACCAACATGACCAACGTAGTGAATCAACTGGCCCAAGCGGCACGACAGTACTACTCAGGAGCCTCAAGGGAGCCGAAGGAAATTGTTATTGGCGGCGTAACCCTCGATTTGTTTCCTGCGGGCGAGCCTCTAGGAAAGGCAATGATCTTAGGTTACAGAGGCGATGAAGATTCGGGGGGAATATTCAGTGACATCTATCCAACAAGCATTCGGTTGGCGCTCGAAGACAAAATAGACAAAACCAAAGGCATTGCAGGTAAATTTGACCGCTGGGTTCTGGTGCTCGTTGATGAAATTTTGCCTACTATGATGGAACCAAGTGATCTGGGGCCGCTCCACATGAATCTCGGCCACTTTCGCAGTGTGGTGATAATCAACCCCGACGCCAGCTTGGCACTGGAGTATCCGGAAGGTTCCCTAAAGCTCCACGAAGAAATCCAGCGGCGTGCGTACGAGCTTTACGAGAAACGAGGCAGGGCACACGGTCACGATCTGGATGACTGGCTAAAAGCCGAGGCAGAGCTTAGTTCATAGCCGGGAGTGTTAGAGCCTAATACCAGATCGTGGTCTCCAACCCATTTGCGTCCCACTCGGACTCACTCACCCGCTGTGCTTCGCCCTTGAATATCCGTGACGCCGTCCACGCCGCGACCGCTGCGTCGAGCAGGTCGTCTCTCCCTACGTTTGCTCGCCGATTTTGCATGTGGCGCTCGATGTCCGGGAACACTGGGCGAAGCAAATCGAGCCTCTCACTCACACCAGCTTTCGTCTTCTTCCCATGCGCCATTGGGCGTTCCCCGGCGAGCGCCCAAAAACAGACCTCAGGGTGAACCTCGAACGCCCAGCGCTGACACTCCGATGTGATCGCATCATCCACCTGCTTGATCTTGGGCGCGATGCCCCATGCTTGCTGGCTCAGCCCCCTCGTCGTCTTCTGCCGATTGATCTCGCTTCCCTCTGCATAGGTCTGCGCTTCCAATGCGGCGCGGCACGGCGCAGGGAAGACGCTGCTGCCACGCGGCTGACCGAGCAGCTTCCGAGCAGCCTTATCGCACGCCCTCGGACCTTCGAGCAACCCGATGGGGATGTCGATGGCGAGGATCGCAATGTCGTCGGGCTTGTTCCTCAAAATGGAAGGGAGGTCGATGAGTTCGACCAAAGTGCCCAGAGATGTCAGATCAACCTTGAAAGCGATCCAGCCGTCACGGCAACCGTCGATGCCAGCAACGAACACGACCTACGTTTCCTTAACGATAGTTCGCGGATTCTTGTCATCACGCAGCGCCACAAACTTGGAATGACGAAGCCTATCGGCTCCCGTCCACTCCAAGAATTCCACGTGAACAACAGCCTCGGGACGCAACCAAACGCATTTCTTCATCTTCTCAGCAGTCAATTCATCACCCCAACGTGACTTGTGCGTGTCAGGCAGATTGGCGAAGGGCATTGCGGGTGAGACAAGATGACGGATTCTCTCAAAGACCTGCCGACGCGACGCAGGGACAAAACCGTTGCGGACGCGAGCGACGTACATCAAATCTTTCCCTTTGTAGTAGCCGACGATGAGCGAGTCGAATCCGTGTGCCCCCGGAATGTATCCGCCGATGACCAACTCCTGTCCACGGTTCACCCGGCATTTGACCCAAGCACCGCTTCGTTTCCCTGCTTCGTACAGACTGTCTTTGCGTTTCGCTATGACGCCTTCTAACTGCTGTTGACGCACGGCTGCAAGCATGTCGCTCGCCGTGACCTCGAACTGTTCGGTGATGCGGATTCGGGGAGAGCGGAACTTCAAGAGCGATTTCGCCAACTCACGGCGGTCGCTCAACGGAAGTCTTGTGAGGTCGCGACCATTGCAAACGAGAAGGTCGAAGATGAAGTAGTGGATACGGGATGCTTCGGTGCGGAACTGCGCTAGAAGATTGAAGTTTGGACGACCCGAGTCGTCTAAAACCACGACCTCGCCATCGACAACCGTTCCCTCGGGAAGGTCGGCAAGGGCTTCGACGAGGTAGGGGTATTGATTGTTGAAGGATTTGTGCCGCCGTGAGAACAGACTGACGCCGTCCGATTTAACAGCGATGGCTCTGTAGCCATCCAGCTTTATTTCGTAAAACCATCCCGGCCCATCGAGCAGCTTACCGACCGGGGTACATTCCATCGGCTCGATGAACTCGGCTTTTCTCTTTGGAAGGCGGAGAATGCTACTTTTCATTTCTCAATAACATTCGTAGTTTCCCTTTTCGCGTTTCATCTCGCGGCGTTCTTCCGCTTGATTTTAACCACCCGAGCATCTTCCCGACGTGAACCCGATGTCGAGTGGGTTCCTCCCAAATTTCAACAGTAACCCATCCTATCTGCGACCCGTCGCTTTCCCAACCAATTCGTTCTAGCTTCTGCAATCCTATCAACGCCGCTTCGTAAACAGATTCCGCCCGGACTCTGACACTGTGCTCGACACCGTGGTCGTCAACGAGTTTCACGATACAATCGCGTGCTTCTGACATATCACTCTCAAGAGGGAATTCGAGGTAGAGGAGGGAAATCAAGTTTACTTCTTTTTGTCCCACAAATCCCAGAACAGTCTCACGGTAGGGATACCTTCTAGCCTGCTCTGCTGCAATATACCTACTGCGGATTCCTTTAGTAGCGAAGTGCCCCGAGAATTTCTCAACTCAGGAGACGACTGTGACAGAGCCAGCAAAGAAGGAACGCGCCGAGACCGAAGCTGTCGAACAAAAGAGCACCATGCTGACCGTACAGGTGCTATGGGGCTGTCATGCGTTCAACGCGACGCCGGAGGAAGCAGCGCAACAGGTCGTCGCCGATCTGTTCGATCAACTTTCAAAAGGCGGCAGCGTGTCCGTGCATGTCAAGGAATCGGACGGCCCTGACCACACGCTAGAGGTGAGGGCGAGGCTGTGATGAGGAGCGGCACGGCTATGCGCCGATGAGCGCGGTCAGGAGCGTCAGTCGCCAAAGCTCGGCGAAGCCCGTCGACTCCGGGTGCTGGCGACGCCATAAGCCAAAACGGTGGGTCCGATGAAGTCAGTTGGTTTCGACTTCAAATCTCCGCTATCTCCGGGTAAACGTGCCTGAACTCGCGAACCATGTCCTTCGCGGCCTCGATTCGGATGTCCCGGTCGGACTCGCCTGTATACAGTATGACGCCGATTGTTTCAGCCATCAGCCGCGCTAGGGCAAGCTCCTTGCGTCTCTTCTCCGATAGTTCGGGTCCGTCCACAATGCTAACTGCAAGGTCTATTCCGAACACTCTTTTCTTCCTTTCGAGCGGGGGAATTGCCTCCCCATACTTGATTCTGAAAGTCAGTGAACATGCAGCGAGTCATTCCCGTCATATGCGCGCACCCAGCGATAAGCGATGGCGTTTACTAAATAGCACCGCTCTCGCAGCCGATTACGCGATCTGGTGATAGTGTGTTTCTCGGTGTTCAAAGACATCAATCTGACGAATCCAAAGCTCGGCAAGGAGCTTTTGAATGATGCCCGTGGGCAGCTTCCTGTCTATGTTTGGATGGAGTATTTTTGGCAGCGCAGTGAGGAATGGAAACCCGTGCTTGCGTGGTGTATAGACCCCGGTGACCCAGATATGGCCCCTATTGATCCCCAGCGGGCGGTAGACCAAGCAGAACCATTGGTTACGGAAGTCATCAGGCGCATAATGTCGAACTCCCGCAAAGAGGCACTAGAGGCGGCGATGCGGGCCGTCGGAATACTTGTACACGGTTCCTCGGAATACCAGCGCGGTGTCGGTGTGGCTGCGAGCATGCAGCATCAGGCGGTTCGGGCATGGGTCATCCGCAAGTTCAATCCCGGCAAAAAACCGGGCGAGTCAACCGTCGGCTGGGCGAGGCTGGCAGACCTGCTTTTCCTCGAAAACGGTAAGTGTCCACGGAAAAGTCGTGACGCCGAAATCTGTGGCACTTCTGCGCACCGGTACGACGACGGCTGTGTCAAGGCTCTGATGACTGCCGTAGGAAATCTTAAGTCCGCCATGAAGCGCGACAAGATTCCGACCTAGCCATTTGCCCCACAGAAATCCGAGCATTTCTCTGACCTAAATAGAAATCACCTCATTTCCCTGCCTCAACACCCCGGCGATATTCCTGTAACTTTCCATCATGAAAGCGCGTAAAGCGCCCGCTATTTTTCTTTCAAAGGAGAAAAGGACATGGGAGTCAATTCAGGAATCAGTTGGACACACAACACGTGGAACCCTTGGATGGGCTGCGACAAGGTTGCACCAGAGTGCGCACACTGCTACATCTTTTACCAAATCAGGAAAATGAAAAACTCTGAGACGGGCGAGTTCCGCAAGCCTTGGGGCGAAATCTTCCGCACCTCGGAAGGCAACTGGAAGAACCCGCTGGCTTGGGAACGGAAGGCAGCCAAGCGTGGCAAGTCAGTCCGTGTTTTCACTTGCAGCGAATCCGATTTCTTCCACCAAGGCGCAGACGTGTGGCGTCCTGAGGCTTGGGAAGTAATCAAGAACACGCCCCACCTGCTCTACCAAATCCTGACCAAGCGTCCCGGTCGCATCGCCTCGCACCTCCCGCCAGACTGGGGCAGCGAAGGATACGCCAACGTTTGGCTGGGCGTGTCCGCCGCCTGCAACCAGAGCATGGTTCAGATAGATAAGCTCCGCGAAGTCCCAACTCGGACACGATTCGTTTCCGCCGAGCCTCTGCTGGAGGACATCTCGCAGGCGATCAACCTCGACGGCATCGGCTGGCTCATCGCCGGAGGCGAGTCTGGCTTCGGCTCCGAATACAAGTGGGTTCCGGGCACGCGCTTCACGGAGGAGCCGGAGGGTCGCAGGGTCATGGAACTCCAGTGGGCGAGGAACCTGCAAGCGGCGTGCGAGGCGTCCGGCACCGTGTTCTTCTTCAAGCAGATCACCTCGGCTCGGTCCGGCAAGGGCGCTGATGCTCTGGGCAAGCTCTACCACGAGTACCCGCAGGGACCGTTCCCGTGGTACACGGACGAGGAGTTCGCGGCGGACTTCCTCCCGCAGAAAAAGCCCTCGCTGGTTCAGATCGGGGGCGCTCTATGAGCGCCCTCGCCGCATCTGGACCGCATTCGTTCCGAGTCGGAGTTCAAACAGAACCAGATCAACCTGTACGGCTGGAAGAACGTGCCGAGGCTAGCTTCGGCACGTACAACGCTGTGCTCATCATTTGCCCTACAAAAATCCGAACATTTCTCTGACCTAAATAGAAATCACCTCATTTCCCTGCCTCAACACCCCGGCGATATTCCTGTAACTTTCCATCATGAAAGCTCGCAAGCAATTTGAGAAGTGCGACGGGTACGTGGATACGAAATAACCAAAAGGAGAAGCGATATGAAACTCAGGAAAGGTAGCAAGTACCTCGTGGCAAACCCAGACGATGTCAGGTTTGGCAAACGCATCCCGCTGGCTTGTCACTATCGTGGAGTGCACCCAGAGGGGCACCTGTTCACGTTCGTGGGGGATTTTAACAGCGGCTACTGGCTGACTGACAAGCTGGTCGCCAAGCTGGTTGAACCCTACAGCGAGGCACGCAAGATTGAAATTGATGCAACGGCGAACTATTACAACGAACACGGAAGGCTGCCAAGGGGTGCACGATGACGACAACGATGCACGACGATTGGAACGAAGCCTTGCTCGCCACGGCGAGACGGCTGGACGTGAAGGTCGTGGAAGAAGCGCAGAAGCAAGCACGTGTCATCCTGCGCCAAGCGGCCAAACTGAAACGTGATTCCCTCAAGGATGCGCTGAAGGCTGTCGGCGACGCCCTCAAGCGGGACATCGTCAACTCCAACGCAAGGGTGGTGGCAGAGTTCGCCACCCTCCGTCAGACGCAGGCTGAGGGCAAGGTTCTTGCCATAGCCATCGGCGACCACGACAGGAATGGTGCCCAATGAAGAAGTTCGCAGACAAGGAGTCAAGGAACTTGCAGGCCGAGGCTGATGCGAAGGCGACGCCTTCCGAGGTTTGGCAAGACGGGATGTGGCTCAAGGGGATGAGGTTCAAGGAAGAAAGCAAGTGCGACTTTTGTGAGAACACCAAGCTCGCCGCCGTGTATCGCCCGAAGGACGGGCGACCGATGTGCGCCTGCGAGGATCACGTGGAAATCGTGATGGAAGCGATGGAGAGGGGAGGCATTCTATGAAGAAGTTCGCACTGAAACAATCCTTGGAGTCAACGCAGTTCGGGAACTTGCAGGACTTGGCGGAGGCGGCGATGCAGTTCGTCTTGGAGGGCGGCGGGAAAACCCCGTATCCGAACGACCTCACGCTTGCCGAGGTGGCTAAGGCGTTCTGCGAGTTGCAGGATGCTCTTAGGCTCCAGCGGTATAAGGACGGAGGGCTGGGGCTGTGACCGACAAGAAAACTTGCCACGTCAATATGATCGTCTGCAAGCACGTCGTCGCTGGAGCCTTGATCGTGCATCTCGTGTCGCCCACGGACGCCGAGGGCGGGATCGGCGAGGCGATGTGCGCACGCTGCGCCGCCGTGCCATCGGAGGACGTGGACGACTACCGCAGGGCGTGCTGGGACTGCGTGAGGAAGAGAATCTAGTGACGCCGCAGGCGAATCGTCCTACACCTCCGGCGCTCTCATCATCTCGTCAAGCTCGTCCTCGCACTGCGGGCACGGCTGGTAGGTCGTCATGTTGCCGTGCCCGCATATCTCGACGCGGCGTACCTCAACGAAGAGCGCCATCAGCGCCGTCCTGTAGTCGCCCGTCTTGATCGCCCTAAACAAGCGCTCGTCCTCCGCCTGCCTTTTCCACATTTCCTTCCAGTCAATTCCCATGGTTGCTCCTGTCGGGTCGGCTTTTATACCGATCTTCTATAAGGGAGGGCGGTAGCGAACTTTTGCGACATTGGCGGTTTGCCAGTATTTAGTTTTGCGACTTTCTACTTCTAGGAGAGGACACGTGGAGACTGGAAGACCAAGGCTGACGTTCTTCCGCGAGAAGTTCGCGGAGCTTGTGGCGGCGGGCTGGACGGTGGAAGCGGCAGCCAAGGCTGTGCGCATCCACCGGGCGACCGCATACCGCTGGTGCGACCAGATGGGGCTGCCGAAGCGCTGTTACCGCAAAGCGGCGAAGAAGTGACTACCGATTTCATAGGTGCGGGTGCCCAAGGGTACCGAGGGGGCTGTCTCATCTCACCCGGCCCCCTCAAATCAATCCCGCGCAAGAGATGCAGGCTCGCAACCTGAGTGGAACAAACAATAGGTGAGATATGGATCAGCATCCTGACTTCAAAAGCATTCTGCTCACGCGCCACAGCGCGGGCGAGACGGTCTGCGTCTCCGCGTACAAGGTCGCAAACGGCAAGTTCGTTGTGTCCGAGCGGTTTTGCAATGGCGTGGACGAGGCGGCGAACCTCATCGAGCGGTCGTACCAGCGTGAGGACATTGGTGCCATCTGGACGAACATCCAGCGGCTCAAGTCGGGATCGTCCCGCCGCAGGAAGGGCGAAACCGACGCCTACACCAACATGACCATCGACATCGACCGCAGAGACAAGCGCGACGCGGACGGAAACAAGGTCAACGCCACGGACGGGGAGCGTGAAGCCCTGCGCACGGTCGCAGAAAAGATCGTGAAGTTTCTGTCTCCGTCTTTCGGCCCGTGTGTGTTCGCCGATTCCGGCAATGGCTTTCACTTGAATTGGAAGCTGGCGGACATCGAACCCGGCGAGGGTCAGTCTTACTACCGCGCCGTGCTGGCGCTGCTCAAGCGGAAGTTCGAGTCGCCGGAAGCGAACGTCGAGATCGACGCGTCGCTCGCCGACGACACGCAGGTCGTGACGGTGTGGGGTACATGGAACCGGAAATACCCCGAATTTCTCGACCGTCCGCAGCGCCAGAGCAAAGTGCTGTTCTTCCCGCCGACCCAGAAACCGATCAAATTCTACGATCTTGAGATTTTCCTCGACGCCAACAAGGACGGCACCGGGCCGCTCGCAGAAGAAAAGCCCGCTCCCAAAAAGACGGCCGCTTCGCAGAAGGCAGACCCGGAGTGGCTGGAGAACCACGGCGTCCCCGACCTGATCGAATTTTGGGCACCGCACGTCGCATACGAGGAAGGCTCGTACGACCGGGGCGGCGACACGCACCATCCCATTGCGCCGTGCCCGTGCCACGGGGGCGAGGATTTCCACGGGCATTCGCACGCGAGGGACTGCGAGATCATCGAGTTCGCCGATAGCGGCATCGGTATCTCGTGCTTCAGCGGTGAGCTTTCGCTGGGGCAGGTGATCGCAAAGATGAATGCGGTCAAGGGGGAGAATTATCCCCACCGCGTGTTCGCCGAGGAAAGCGACGAGGAGATCGCCCGCGCCTTCGGCGTCGAGGACGCGGATGTCGTGCCGACGCCCGTGGGCGAAGTCTGCTACCGGGAGAACTGCGCGTGCGGAAACGTCCATGTGCAGCGCCCCAAGCCGCAAGAGCTTTTCGAGGAGGACAAGAGCGAGTACGAACTGTGGAGCGAGGGCGGAAGCGGGATCGCGGGAATCCGGCTGAGCGACGTGAAAGAGCGCCCGGTCGATTGGCTTTGGAAAAACAGGCTCCCTGCGGGATGCGGGCTTGTGGTTAGCGGCGCTCCGGGCACGAACAAGTCGATGCTGAGTCTGTCGCTCATCGCGTGCGTGGCGAACGGCTGGGATTGGCCGGACGGCGAGAAGAACACGATGGGACCGAGGGAGGTGCTCATCGCGGCGACCGAGGACAACCTTGAGACCACCATCAAGCCGCGCTTGATGGCGATGGGCGCGGACATGAGCAAGATCACCGCGATCAAGAACGTGTTCGATGTCGGGGCGGACGGCAAAAGAAAGAGCCGGGAACTCAATTTGGACGGCGACACCATGAGGCTCTACCTGATGCTGAAGGCGAACCCGAACATCCTGATGGTCGTGCTCGACCCGCTGACGGGGTTCTTTGGGGACGTGGACGGCAACGACAACAAGAAGATTCGCCCGATGATGCAGCGCATCGCCAAGGTGTGCAGGCTGACGGGCGTGGCGTTCGTGCTGCTGATCCACGAGAACAAGCGTGCCGACGCCAATGCCGTTGACAGGATACTCGGCGCGGGGGCCGTCGCGCAGGTGGTGAGGGCCGGCATAAGGGTCAGCAAAGACCCCAAGAACAAGCCCGACGGACGCCTGATGGCGAACATCAAGAGCAGCTTGAGCCGCGACAACGGCGGCATGAGGTTCAAGGTCGCGAGCAAAAACGTGACAGCTTGGGACGGCACGGTGTTGGAGGACATCGGCTACATCGAGTGGGGCGAGAAGCACACCATGAGCGCGGACGACGTGATTGTCGAGGAGGCAGCCGCGAAGAGGGAGGGCGCGGAGGAGACCAAGCTCGGGCAGGCGGTTGCGATCTTCGAGGAGACCCTCAAGGGCGGCAGGCGGCTCCAGCGGGACGTGCATAAGCTGCTCGACGAGGCAGGGATCAGCGACGCCACCAAGCGCCGGGCGAAGTCCAAGCTTGGGGTGGTCAGCAGCAAGTCAGCACCATGGTACTGGTGGCTCGCGGGGAACGAAACCTCGCCGGAAAAGACCGACGCTCTGGGGCACGAGCAGCCAGCGGTGAACGCGGACGAGGTTTTGTGAGGAAAGAGTTTCTGAGGGTGTGAGAGCAAATGAGCAGGGCCAAATGAGCAGGACATTTCTAAAGGACTTAGAGACGTTCCCTGAGTGTATTTTTTTTGATCATCTCTCTCTTTTCCCATTATTACTGGCGTTTTCGTTCACCGTGCTCATCACCCTGCTCATCACCCCTGCTCATTTGCTCACTACGCCCAGAGACTCCTTGGTCCGCACCCCATCATCTCGGAGGTCTTCTGAGGCGGGCGTTCAGCTTCGCGATTCGCTCCTTCTCGGCGAGAAGGAACTGGCAGTACTCGTCTTCGTCCATGAGCAAGGGGAGCGTCAGGGTCAATTCCGCGACTTTCAAATCCATTTCGTGGAGCAGTATTTTGGCAGTCCCGGCAGGGCTACTCCTTCAGTCGGACATACGAAATTGTCCTCTTTGCTGCAAAAACTGGCTCCCGAGTTCTGTCGCGAAGAGCGCAGACCCCAAGTTTTCGTTTGGAGGAAATCAAATCATGCGTGCAAGACCACGAGTTCGCGAGCACCTGCTCGCCAGATCAATGCAAAAATGGGCGCTGGTCGGTCGGCATCCGAGTGCGTACCCGAACATCTCGCCTGCGAGGGCGCGGAGGAATTTCTCGCGGCTGCTAGCCAAGTATCCGTATATCGCTGAACGTCTGGGGTTGAATACGTTGTCTGCGTATCCGCCGCTTTGAGCGTCAGGAGCTAAATAACAGGACAGATTATGTTGACGACAGCGACCCTAGAAAAGACTCTCCGCCTTCTTGATGAGGGCTACACCTTTGCTTCGATCACGGAGGAGACCGGGATCACGCTTGAGGACGTGGAAGCCGTTCACGTTGCTTGGTTCAGAGGAACGACGGAACAGTTGTTCCGCGAATTGGAGTTGGCTGGCGTGCTGGAGCTTGCGGCGGCGAGGCTGCGCCCCGAGGAAGGCTGGGACGAGAGTGCGACAGGCGACGTGCTGCGCGAGATTTTGCATGTCTACCCCGCGCACTTCAAGAAGGCTTTGGCCATGGCTTTGCTTTCGGAGAAACTCTGAAACGGAGGCTTATTCCAGAGGAACCGCTGTTAACTTCGGCTTTCACGCGTGTCCGCCAATCGCGTACCGACCGTTGAGACCCGTCTTCGTCGGTAACCCCATCTTGCGATCAAGCACGTGCATGACGACGGCGTGCAGTGTTCTTTCCAAAGCTTTTGATGTCGTCCTCCGCCATGATGTCGGTTCCGAGGTTGCGGACAGAGTGGCTTATCATGTCGTCGAATGCCTCCGCCTGCTTTGGAAAGCCGGGCAGCTTGAAGTCATTCTCAACATATCTCTGCCATTGACTCTGGACGAAACCAAACGCACGTTCCTGCCACTCACGCATAGCACCTTCGCTACTGCCAGCCGGAAGCATGGAACGTTCCGAGGTAAGAACCTTGCCGCACCCGGTGGAAGGCTCCCGTTTGAACACGGGAGTGCTGCGAGGTTATTAGAGCTTACGATCAGTCTTGCGGCCGTTGGCGGCGAATCTCGTCCTACTGCAACGCACGATCCACCCACCGAACCTCAGACCAGAAAACGATGTCGTCCGATTCGTCTGGCGACTCGGTGCATTCCAAACCAGAACCATCCTCATACAAAAAATAGCCGTGCGCTGGGGTGCCCTGCTTGGCGACCTTCAGGTTGAACGCCCGACCCAGCACCATGTCCCGTTCGTCCTTCGTCTCCGCAAGCTCCATCACCCGCTGTAGCTTTGGGGTCGTGGGTTTCAGTAGGTTGGAATCTCCGCATCCTGAACTGCGGAGCGTTTGGAAGGGTCTACTCTTAATTAGAGCTTCTGGTCAGCCTTTGGGCTGTGACAGGGATTTCTGCGTCACGGCTCTGCGAAATCCCCGTTCCTGACATTCTCTTTCAGTTCCGCCTTCGTGCTGCCTTCGTAGTACCCCATCCACCCAGCGGCGTCGTTGACGCCCGCCATATACGCATCAAACTCAGCTTGCGTTTTGAAGCTGATCTTGGAGGCGTCTTCTATCTTACTTTTTTCACCGAACAGTAGCCAGATCGTGTTCTTCATCGCTTCTCCTATACGAAATACTTAGGGTCAATGACGTCGTGCTCTTTCGTCTTAAGCCACTCAACCAGCCACTTCGCCTCTGGCTTGCTGAGGTACAGCTTGTTGTGACCCCGTGACAGCTTGTACCTGAGGTGAGCGAGCGCTGGGTCTTTCTCATCCGCCAGTTGTTCGTTGAGCCAGTACCACTCCCGCATCCAGATGTCCATCCAGCCGTTGTCCATTGACTTCAGGTAGTGCCCCTTTCTTGTCCAGTCAACACACTTAACCTTGGCGATCAGCGTGGTGATGTTCAGCGGTTTGCCTCTCATCACTTGCCTCCCCTGTGATCGCAGTCTTTGCGCACGACGGAACCGTCAGGCAGGCGTTCGTGACGGGGGTGATAGAGCGACCTGACGCTGCTGTGCTTCTCGCAGGCGAAGGTTATCCCGTGGTCGTCCTCCAATACCTTCGTAGAAGGCTTGTCGCAGAAGGTGTGATGTTCCGTGCAGATGATGGCGTCACAGTTCATCGCACACCCTCTTTCTTGTCGTGATCGCCTATGAACATAGCGAGGACTCCACATTCAGCTTCATGCTGACGAAGGTCAGCAAAGTCGTAGGCAAGCTGGGCGTTGGATGCGAGGATGTCTCGCTTGAGATTGTCGCTGAGTTGCTTCAGCGCATCCTTGAGGGGATCACGTTTCAGTTTGGCGGCAGCACGCAGGGCGACACGGGCTTTCTTCTGCGCCTTCTCAATGTCCTTCACGTCCATCCGTTTCGCCGTGGCGAGCAGGGCGTCGTTCCATTCCTGACTCTTGGAGATCAGCGCTTGTAAATCTGAGGCGTCGTTTCGTTCCTGACTCATTGGTGACCTCCCATCATCAGCGTCTCTTCAATGTTGTGGATGTGATCGCTGTACTTCCCAAACTCCGCTACATCGTGGCGTGCGTTCCAAGCGGCGTGCGACTGCGCTAAGAGTCCTGCGAGGGCATCCTCAAGCACCGTCTGATCCGTGCGAAGGCGCACGTACCCGTTAGACATCGCTGCGTACGGGCCACCCGTGTCAGCAGCGTTCATCTTGTCAACGGCAGCCTGCACCGTCTTGATCTTGCGAAACCAGCCCTTCTTCATATCCTTCTCCGCTGGTTGCTGAGTGAGCAGGTCTTGAACGTAGAAATCTCCCTGCCGTGGACTCAGAAAGTTTCCGCCGTCACCACGGTTGCTTGCGTAGCTGTATCTCACGATCTTCTTGGTTCGTTTGGTCATCTCATTCTCCCTATACTCTGTCTTCAGAGGTTGCATCGTGCTTTCATGATGCAAAGTTACAGGAATATCGCCGGGGTGTTCAGACAGGGAAATGCGGTGATTTCTATTTAGGTCAGAGAAATGCTGGGTTTTGTCTGGGGTAAATAAAAATGCAGCTATTTCTGTGAATTTTTATTAGAGAGGAATCCCGTCATGCTTCAAGCAGAACAAGATGAAAAGCCAAGCACAACGCATAGGCGAATCAGATTTGTCTGCTACACGAAACGAATCTGTTGTCCCGTCCCCAGCAGCAGGGTATTCCGATTTCCCTCGCTCCAAGGAATTGACGCTGCCTATCGCCGTCACCGTAAAGCAGGCTGCGCGTCTGCTCGGCACCAATGACAAGCAAATTCGGCGAGGGATTTATGCTCGCGAGCTTCCCGTGGTGAGGTTCGGGAACTCTTACTCCATCGCCGTGGACGATCTTAGAGCTTGGTTCAATCGGAAGAAGGGTGTTCTGTAGTATCTTCGCAGCGAGGGACGAAATGACATCAGCTAAAAGGCGCGAACGAGGGCAGGGAAGCATCGGCAATGTTCCCGGCTCCAGATTTCTCTATATTTGGTACTACGACAATGCGGGGAAGCAGCACCGAGAGTCCACCAGAAGCACGCTTCGTTCGGTCGCGCAGGAGATGCTCAATCAGCGCCTCGCAGCCATGGGCCGGGGAGAACGTTCGCCGCAAGAACTGAAGAGCATTCGTTACGAGGAGATGCGTCAAATCCTCATTGAGAATCACCGGGAGAAAAAAATCGGCAAACTCGTGGAAGAGAAGCAAGAGGATGGCACGGTCAAGGTCTATCCTTACAAACGTAACCTCAAAGTGCTTGACGAGTTTTTCGCCGGAATGCGACTCGACCAAATGGACACGGACGTATTGCGTGCGTTTCGAAAAAAGCGCCGTGATGAGGACATCGACGACTCGACCATCAACCGCAATCTTTCGATCTTGCGCAGCATGATGAACCTCACCATCCGGGAGAAAAAGCTGCAATTCGCAAGACCATATTTTCCGATGGTCTCGGAGGAGGGTAAGGTCAGAAAGGGCTTCGTCACACCCGAGCAGTTCCACAAACTGATGTCCAAGATGCCAACTCATCTCAAGCCCTATGCGCTCTTTTTGTATGAGGACGTGAGCCGCACTACAGCCGCAAAGGATATTAGATGGTCATGGGTTGACCTAAAAGAAGGCATCATCGAGATTCCCGAGGAAATCACCAAGACTGGCGAGGCTCAAACTCTCCCGCTGTCAGATGAACTTATCAACATGCTTAAAAAGCAATTCCGCCAAGATGATGCGGCGGTGTTCGACACGACGAATTTCCGCAAGGAATTTCAGCAGGCATGCGTTTCGGCGGGACTCGGCAAGATCACCAAAATGGTATCGGCGAAAGGTTACAAATGGGAAAAATACGAAGGCGTGACTCCTCACGACTTTCGGCGGTCGGGCATCCGTAATATGGTGCGGGCAGGCGTGCCTGAAAAAATCGCCATGAGCATCAGCGGCCATAAGACCCGTGCTGTATTTGACCGCTATAACATCACCAGCACCGACGACGTGAAAGATGCAATCAAGACAGTTACCCGTTACAATAAAAGGAAGGCGGGGAAGTAAACTGAGCGCCTCAGAAACAATACAAGTTCATTGCAAGTTGCACCAAAACTGTGCAGTGGATTTTTTGATAACCTCAGATGAGTCAACCACTTTAGGGGCGTAGCTCAGTGGTAGAGCAGCGGCCTTTTAAGCCGAAGGTCGTGGGTTCGATCCCCACCGCCCCTACCAACCTAACCGACTGAAAAAGCATGTGCTTGCTCAGGTCCATTTTCCCGTGTACCTCTGGTGTACCCTCCCTTTACGCCGAAACACAATGCAATCGTCTCAAGGGGCGTCGGCCAAAGGTGGCTCGTTCCAATATCGCGGAAGGCACTCGCTTGGTCGCTCTGGCTGGTCGCCCAACGAAAGCGCAGTTCATCAAGGTCTACGGACCGAAGGGACCGAAGATGACCTGGGCGCAAAGGGCAGAGGCTGGCGTTGACGCCAAACGCTTTCAGGCGGCACTGGCAGCCAAGGGTGGGGCGTGAAAGGTTCCACGAACTCATGAGGCCCTCGGTCGCAACGCGGCTGAAGGCCTGTCTTAATCATCTAGGAGTGACGCCTAGGAATGTGCAGTTCACGCCGCGCCATTGGCTCTGAGAGGCGTTATTGAAACCGATTCGAGCCAAGATCTGCCAGCGGGCATCCCGGCGCGACTTTTGAAGCGATTCTTGTTGATCCTCAGTGACCGGATCTTCGATTCCAGCGTGGACCGCGAGATCGCTAGCTTGGCGGCTGCGCCGGATGGTCCGAACACTCGTCCTTCGCTTTCCCGCAGTGCAGACTCAATCATCTCCTTCTCCTGGGAAGCAAGCTTTTGTGAGAAGCTGGACTGGCTCTTGGCCTCGCTTGCAACAGGCTGCTGGGCCAGCCAGGTCTCGTCGACCGAGAAATTCTCTGTTTCGCACATGATGACAGATCGCTCAATCACGTTCTGCAATTCGCGGATGTTCCCTGGCCAGGGGTAGGAGCGAAGCAAGTCGAGGCTTTCTTTGGTTATCCCCTGTATGTTCTTTTTCACTTTCCTCGCGCAATGATCGACGAAGTATTCGACCAGCACAGGAATGTCTTCTCTTCGTTCCCGCAAAGGAGGCATCTCAAGCGGGAAAACGTTAAGCCGGTAAAACAGGTCGCTACGAAAGGTTCCAGCCGCGATGGCCGCTTGCAAATTACGATTGGTAGCAGCAATCACGCGGACATTCGTTTGGATGGACCGAGTTCCGCCGACGCGCTCAAATTCGTGTTCTTGCAAAACACGCAACAGAGCGACCTGAGTCTCGGCGGGAAGCTCACCGACCTCATCGAGGAAGATCGTGCCTCCTTCTGCAAGTTCGAACCGGCCCAGGCGCCGCTGCACTGCACCGGTGAATGAACCTTTCTCATGTCCGAACAATTCCGAGGCAATTAAATCGCGCGGGATGGCAGCGCAGTTTACGCTTACAAAAGCGCGAGAGGAGCGCCGCGACTGCCGATGGATCGCGCGCGCAACAAGTTCTTTGCCCGTTCCAGTTTCACCGGTGACCAGCACGGTGGCGTCTGTCGGACTGACCTTAGACACAAGCGAGAGTACCTTCTGCAGGGCGGCAGAAGATCCGACGATCTCATCGCACATCGATGCCTTATCGATTTCTTCGCGCGAAGCGATGCTTCCGTGCTTGAGTCTCTCTTCAGCCTGCTTGGAATCTGGGATGAGTACAGCGGCGCTAGCCATGTGTTGCCCCCTAATCTAGGAATGGTGCACGCTTGTCAGACTCTTTGTTCATCGCACGGAGTCTGAACCGACTTCCGTTTGCAAACAACCTCCTATGGAGTCGTTGGTTGCACCCTATCGGGAGGCGCCCAGAGCCACCTTGGGGGAAGCTTGGCAACACTTTTGGGTCAAGGACTTTGCTCTAAAGGTGTGTGAAGGGAAGCTAACGCTGCCGGTCTCGAATGCCGATGCGTTTCCAGCCAAAAAGGCGGGCATCGACCGACCAGGTACCTGGTCCGAGCATGGCTAGGGCGGCACCAAGAGTTCCTAATAGGATGTAGACCCACAGATCTTCAGGTAGCAGGAAGACTTTCCACACTTCGATGGCGGCCACTAACGTTCCCGCGATGGGCGTCCATAAACCGGCCAATAAAAGTAGTCCTGCACCGATAAGGAGCACGGACAGTACAGTTAGCAGCATCGGGGGGCCGTCCCACAGTCTCGTGACGCTACGAGCAATCAATGCAATCCCAAGCACCAGGCGCATGAGTAGAAGCCCGGCTCCGGGCCAGCCGTGAGCGAATGTAGAGAAAAGTCGTCGCAAAACAAGTCGAGCATAGAATTTCCCGACGCCCGCCGAAAGCCCCAAAAGGCGAGCGTGAATCACCCTTTTGGGCGAACTAAAACTCGATGATTCCGCGCTTTAGCCCGATCATCGCGGCGTGGGTTCGGTCGTTGGCGCCCAGTTTGGAGAGGATGTTTCGGACTTGGCCCTTCACAGTGTCTTCAGTAATGGATAGCTGCGCGGCAATCTCTTTGTTGGCATTCCCTTCGGCAATCAGCCGCAGCACACGCACTTCCGCCGGGGTCAGCGCGTCATCGGTGGCATGCTCGGCAAGCTGATAGGAAGCCTCAGCGGAAAGCGCCTTTTTCCCGGCATGCACCGCGCGGATCGTTTCCAGAAGTTCCTTGTGCAAGCTATTCTTCAGCAGGTAGCCCCGCGCGCCAGCTTTGAGCGCCCGCAGAACCTGCGCGTCGCCGGCGTAAGTCGTCAGCACGATGATGCGCGCCTCGGAAAATTCTCCGCGAATCGCGATCATCGCATCGACCCCTCCCATTTCCGGCATCTGCAAGTCCATCAGCGTGACATCCGGATGGTGCGCACGGAACTGCTGGATCGCTTCCCGCCCATTCGACGCTTCGGCGACTAAACTCATGTCCGAATGAACAGCAACGAGCCCCGCAATCCCTTGGCGAACGACCGGATGATCGTCAACCGCCAGAATCCGAATCGGCCCGGCCTCCGCGCTCATGACTTCCTCTCCGTGTCTTTCTCCACCAATTTCCCCGCGAACTTCTCCGCCAACCACGACCGCCTGCGGCCATCACCGTCGCGTAAGCATTCGCGGCAGGAATGCTCAGCTCCACTTCCGTCCCCGTCTCCACCTCACTCCACACCGTCAGCTTACCGCCCAAAAGCTTGCCGCGCTCGCGCATCCCACGCATGCCGTAGTGCCCGGGACGCTCGTCTTCATCCAGGAGCTTCGAGTCAATCCCCTTACCATCGTCCCGCACCCGTAACCGAAACTGCCGTTCGTCATAGCGGATTTCCACCTCGATCCGCTGCGCCTGTGCGTGCTTGAATGCATTGCGCATTGCCTCGCCCGCAATCCGGTAGACTTCGTCTCGCAATATCGGATGGAGGTCCCGCGTCGTGCCTTCCACCCCCACATGAAAGACGGCACTATTCGGGTTCGTTTCACCGGCCGCCAGTTCTTCACCCAAAGTGTTTATCGCCTGCGCCAAGTCGTTTGTCACCACTGTTGACGACCGCAGTCCCTGCACGGCATCGCGGCCCTCGGTGATCGCCTGCGCAGCCTGATCGATAGCGCTCCCGAGCGTTTTCTGGGCTTCGTCCGGGCGCGTTGGGAACAGGTCATAAGCCGTTTGAAACCGCAGCAACAGTCCATGAAAACTTTGCAGCAGCGTATCGTGCAAATCCCGCGCGATGCGCGTCCGCTCGTTGACGCGCTCTTCCAGCCGCATGTTGAACTGCCGCGCCACCTGCCGCAGCCGCATTCGATACAGCATCAACAGCAACACCAAAAACGCCGCCACGCACGATAACTGGAACCATCGGGTCTGGTAGTACGCTGGGGCGATCGAGAAATCCAGGAATGTCCCAGCCTCATTCCACACTCCGCTGTTATTGCAGGCCATTACGCGGAAGCGATACTTGCGGGGAGAAAGATTCGTATAGAACGCTTGCCGGCGATTGCCCGCATCCTGCCAATCGCGATCCCATCCTTCCAACTTGTAGCGAAATAGCACCTTCTCCGGCGCAACCAGGCTGAGCGCCGTGTAGTCAATTTGCAAGTCACGCGATAGCGGTGGCAATCGCAACTGCCCATCAACGGACGGAGTTATATCGTAAGTTTTGCGGTCCGCCGTTACCCCTTCGATGTGTACCGGCGGCGGAAGTTTGTTGTAAGGCATGTGACGCGGATCGACGACGCTGACGCCGTCCCCAGGCAAGAACCACAGTTTTCCATCATACGACTTGGCGACTTGGGGGCTATTGCTGCTAGCAACCGGGCTGGTCCTCACTCCGTCGGAGTTGCCGAAAGTGGTGGCTTGGATTGTCTGCTTCGAATCCCCGCCTTTGTCCACAGCGGCCGCCCAGCCGTCCAACTCGCCCCGCGCAACACGAACCAGGCCGCAATCCATGAACAGCCACAACGACCTGGTGTCGTCTTCTACGGCCCAATGAACTTTATCGCAGGGCAAGCCGTTCTTGCTGCTCAGCGTGGCACCACGTCCGTTTTTCAATCGGCTGAGTCCACCCTCGGTTGACGCCCAGAGTGTACCGTCCGGATCGAGTCGGAAGCCTGTAACACGGCCCTCGCCCAACCCATCGTCTGCTGTGTACGCGCGGATCTTCTTGTCCCTGAAGTAGATGACACCACCCAAGTAAAAACCAATCCAGACACCGCCCCGCAAAGGATCAGCAAGCAGAGCACTAGCGAACTCCTTATGTCCCAGTTCTGCCCAGGGTATCTGCTGGACCATCTGCCCATGGAACAGTTTAAGAAGACCGGCAAACTCGTTGGCGATCCATAGATTCCCATCGCTGTCCTCGGCAATACCATGCACGAAGCCGCCTGGAACGCCACTCACGGCAACGAACGTGTTGTTCTCGAGGTAGCCGAATTCGCGATTCGTCGAGACCCATATCCGCCCACGACCATCTCGAAAAAGCGAACTTGGGATTTGCCCGTTGAGCTTCCCGCCTTGCTTACCGAACGCATTAAGCTGCCCGCTCTTCCATCGGATCAAGCCGCCATACGTGGCGAGCCATACGCTGCCATCCCTGTCCGCCAGAACGGACCCGACGAAAGTATTCGGCAAACCCTGCTTCATCGACATCGTGGGGACCGCAAAGTTACGAAAGCGGTCGAGGCCTCCAACCGTTCCTAGCCATATGTTGCCTTCGCGGTCTTCGAGGAAAGCGGAGGTGTGATCGTCCGAGAGGCTGTCCGATTGTGCAAACAGATCGACTCTTCCATTGTGAACATGTAAAAGGCCATTGTTATATGTGCCGATCCACAAACCGCCGTCGCCGTCGCGGAGCATCCTATGAACCTCGAATTGCTTTGGAGCGCCGGGCAAAGGATAGGTCTCGGTTTTCTCATCGACGATCCGGCGAATTCCGCCGGGTACAGCGACCAAAAGCGCTCCGTCATCGTCTTCCGCCAGGGCTCCGACGGCGTTCGGCGGCGCAGGCAGCGGATAAAATTTTGGAGGGCCGGGTTTCCACCGCCATACCCCGTTCGACACTCCCACCCAAAGATTCCCGCTCGTGTCTTCATATAAACCGCTCACGCCTCGGCCGAAACTGCCATCCTCTCCGTAGCACTGCACGCTGCCAGCGTGAATCGCGCAGAGCATTCCCTGGAGAGGAAGCGTAAAGCCGCCGATCCAGACGCCGCCCTCACGATCCTCAGCGACAGTCACAAAAATCTTTCCGGCAAGCCCCGGGTACAGAGTGAGCTTGCCGTCCTTCCAGCTTGCCAGCCCTTTCGAGGTGCCAATCCAAAGAGTTCCGTCGCGTGCCGCGAACAGGGTCATGATAAAGGTGGAGGGAAGCTGCTGGCCTGCAGGAGCTTGCCAGGGGACAACTCGAACGCCGTCGAAACGAAGCAGGCCGCCTGCCGTTCCGAGCCACAGAAAACCATCGGGAGTCTGAGCGATGGCGTTGATCCCACTTTTGGCAAAGCCATCGCGGACCTTCCACGCCGTGTGCGCGTACTGACTCACGTCCAGCGTCGGATCCAACGCGGACGCCCCCGGCCCCCACGCCAGCACAACCAGCGCAAAAATGCTTAGCGCGACAATTTTTCGTTTGTGCGCTCTCTCCATGACGCCCACATCTTAGCTCACCCGATGCCCTTTTTCTTCCTGTCGCTCACCAACTCGCCTGCCCGTGTCGTTCGTCCCTGTCTTTTCTTCTCTGCGCTCTCTGCGCGCCCTGTGCCTCTGCGTTTCGATTCCTTCTTTTTCCTCCACTCGCCACTGCCATTCTCTCCTTGCCAAACGCCTGAACCCGGAGTAGCTTCGTAACCCCACACTCCGTTAGGATCAACAACATGCGCCGAGTCCCCGCCCTCGTCGTCCTCTTCCTCATTCCGCCCTCGCTTGTCCTCCGCGCCCAATCAACCAACGCGTCCCTCACCGGCCGAGTGACCGATCCCTCCAAGGCCTCCATCGCCGACGCCAATCTCGCCGCCATCAGCGCCGCCACAAATTTACGTTACGAGACCACCAGCAACACCTCCGGCGAATACTACCTGCCCAATCTCCCCCCCGGTCTCTACCAAATCGAAATCGAAAAGCCTGGCTTCAAAAAGCTAATCAAGCCCGACGTGATCCTTCACGTCCAAGACGCGATAGAACTCAACTTCGAGATGACTCTTGGTTCCGCAACCGAGGCCGTCACCGTGGAAGCCGGTATTCTTCCCGTAGAGACGGCCTCCGGGACGGTGAGCACCGTGATTGACCGCACCTTCGTCGAGGACATTCCTCTCAACGGCAGAAGCTTCCAAACCTTGATCCTCCTCACGCCCGGCGTGGTCGTGACCGCCACGGCGTTCGACGACCAGGGACAATTCAGCGTGAATGGCCAGCGCGCGGACGCCAACTATTTCACCGTGGATGGGGTCAGCGCCAATTTTGGCGTCACCGGCTACCTTCCCTTGGTCCAGACTGCCGGCGGAGCGTTACCTGCATTCAGCGCTTCGGGTGGGACAAATAGTCTTGTATCCGTGGATGCCATGCAGGAGTTTCGCATCCAAACCTCTTCATTTGCTCCGGAGTTCGGCCGCACCCCCGGCGGGCAGATTTCCATTCTGACGCGCTCCGGAACAAATGCCTTTCATGGCACCCTGTTCGATTATTTCAGGAACGACGTACTCGACGCCAACGACTGGTTTTCTAACTTCCGTCATTTGCCAAAACCTCAGGACCGGCAGAACGACTTCGGCGGCGTCTTCGGCGGTCCGGTCCTCAAAGACAAGACGTTCTTCTTCTTCTCTTACGAAGGCCTCCGCCTCCGCCAACCCGCCACGCAGCAGACCGTCGTCCCCGATCTCGCATCCCGCCAGACGGCTGCCGCCACTATACAGCCGTACTTGAATGCCTATCCAGTGCCACCGGCAAACGCCGTGGATGTTGGTCCGGGGCTTGCTCCATTCAATGGCAGCTATTCCAATCCTTCCTCGCTTGATGCCTATAGCATCCGCGTAGATCACGTGATCAACTCGAAGCTGAACTTGTTTGGCCGTTTCAACTATTCGCCGTCAAGCTTCGACCAGCGAGCGCCCTTTTCTGGATCCCTGGTCCTGAGCACGACCGAAGCGCTTTCCTCTTCCGTACACACTCTTACGCTTGGCCTCACCGAACTGATCAAGCCTGGAATCAGCAACGAAGTCCGAGCGAATTACAGCAACGACCGAGTGGGGACCAAATACACTCTCGATAATTTCGGCGGTGCTGTCCCGCTTCCCGATTCACTCTTGTTCCCATCGGGGTTTTCGTCCACGGGCGGTAGTTTCGAACTCCTCATCCTCGGCGCCGGAGAACTCGCTAAGGGCAGGTTCGGAGCATCTGAGCAACGCCAGGTCAATCTTGTCGACAACCTATCAGCCACTATCGGTGGCCACCAATTGAAGTTTGGCGTGGACTATCGCTGGCTTTCCCCTTTCACCAGTCCGCTTAATTACGCCCAATTTGCGGAATTCGCGGGAGTAACGGCCGCTCCCGGAGGAGCTCTCTCCGGGATAGCTGCGTTCACACAAGTGCTTACCGAGCAAGGTAGCGCACTCTTGTCACAAAACTTCTCGTTCTATGGCCAAGACACATGGAAAATCGCACCGCGATTAACCGCCACGTATGGCCTGCGGTGGGACATCAATCCGGCGCTGAAGGGCAAGAACTTGGCCAATGATCCATTCACCGTGACGGGTCTGACTAACTCGGTGACGATCGCCTTGGCGCCGCGCGGCACGCCCCTCTATGACACCAGGTATGGAAACGTCGCGCCCCGCGTGGGGCTCGCGTACCAACTCAGGCAGTCGGGCAATTGGGCAACGGTGCTGCGCGGAGGCTTTGGAATTTTCTACGATCTTGGCTCGGGTTCCCTCGGCGGCGCCTCCAGCTACTTTCCCTTCGGTATCTTCAGGAACAGGACGGCCCTACCGTTTCCATTAAGCCCTCAGAATGCCGCTCCTCCGGCCATAACTACGAATCCGCCAGTTTCAAACATTGTCGTGGCCGATCCGCATTTGAACCTTCCGCGAACCTATCAATGGAATGTCGCGTGGGAGCAGTCGCTCGGAAGTAGTCAGAGTTTGTCCTTAACCTACATCGGAGCGATTGGGCGCGATCTTCTTCGCGTAACAAACTTGTTCAATCCGAACCTGAACTTTGGGCAAGTCGGTCTGACTAACAATACGGCGACATCGGACTACCACGCCATCCAGGTCAAATTTCAGCGGCGTTTGTCTGCGGGATTGCAAGCACTGGCGTCCTACACATTCTCTCATTCGATTGATATTGCCTCGACCGATGCATTTGCTAACTACCTCAACACGCCGGGCGGCAGTGCTTACCAGAACACCGACCGTGGGGATTCCGACTTTGACATCCGCCATTCCTTCACCGCTGGCGTGACCTACGATCTGCCCTCTCCTGGACCGCAGAAAGTTGTCCACGCTGCGTTTGCCGGCTGGTCGCTGGACACTTTCGTGATCGCCAGATCGGCTCCGCCAGTTGATATCATTGGTGCATTTTCTTTTGCTGCGGGCACCGTCCTCCAATACCGCCCGGATATAACGCCAGGAGTGCCTCTTGTGCTCTATGGGTCGCAATATCCCGGCGGCAAAATCTTCAATAAGGCAGCTTTTACTCCTGCGCTCAGTGGCCAGCAGGGCGATCTCGGACGCAACGTCCTGCGGGGTTTCGGAGCTACGCAAGCGGATGTCGGGTTGCAGCGCCAATTTCACCTCACTGAAAAGATGGGACTTCGCTTCCGCTCCGAGTTCTTTAACATCTTCAACCACCCCAACTTCGGCAACCCCAACAACAGCCTAACCAGTCCCCTGTTTGGCCACTCGACGCAAACCCTCGCGAACAGCCTGGGCTTAGGTGGCGCCAATGGTGGCTTCAACCCCCTCTACCAAATCGGCGGCCCCCGCTCCATTCAGCTCGCCCTCAAGCTCCAATTCTGACCAAAGCACCAATAACTGCCGCCGGTCGAATTTAATTAATCTGGCCCGTTTTTCCCTGCAACTCTGGCGTACCCTTTCCGTCCGTAAGGACTACTGGGTCATTGCTCCAAGCGGTTTTCAGATCTGCCTCGATCTGCTCCTGCCGCGAGCGGGTCCAAGGTGCATAGTGACGCTCTGTAATGCGTATGCTGCTGTGCCCGAGTAGCACCGAAACCCTGTCGAGTGGCACGCCAGCGAGCAATAGCTCCACCGCGAACGTATCCCGCAATCTGTGGGCATGGCCGGTTGGCAATTTTGCCAACTCAAAGAGCCGCTGAAGCCTGCGTTGCCACTTTCCTTTGGCACTCCTTACCGTTGATTTGCCTGTCCAGAAGAAATAGCGAGCGCTCGAATGAGGAGCTGCATTCAGCGCTTTCACAACCATTTCCGGCAGAACGCAATAGACCGGCACTCCCGTCTTCTCCGTGTGGAGCAGCAGTTTGCTCTCCTCAATCCTGTTCACGTCAAGCTGGACTGCATCACCAATTCGCAAACCCGAATACCGCAACAGGAGAACGAATGCCCGAAGACGTTGGGAGTTACGAATACCAGCGCTCTTGCCGTAGGGTCCGAGGGCAGTAAGAATCCGAATCATTTCCTCCCGTGTGAAAGGCATAGTGGGTTTATTCGGAACCTTCGGCGCTTTGAGTTCTGTTGCAGGGTTATGGTCAATCCACTTTCTTTTCTCAGCGAAACGCATGAACGCTCTAAGCCGTTCCAACTTCTTGAGGCTTGTGCGTGGTCCCTCTGTCCACGTTGCACGAAACGTTGCAAGTGTGTCTAGGTCGAGCTGCTTGAGGAATTGCAGCTTGTACGTTTCCGCGAAACCGTCAAGCTGTCGGAAGAGTAGGCGGTATTTATACAGCGTGGCATCGTTTAGCTTCCGCGCTTCCGCGTCAGCAGTGAACTTCGCATGGGCATCCTTAATCGTGACCTGGTGTTCCTGCCGGACTATGCGGTGATCCTCAGCCTCCCATTCGCGGATCAGGTCTTGCGCTCGCTGCCAGTCACGGAGCTTTAGAGACTCACGCATCTCTTTCCCGCCGAGTAGTCCGTCAACCCAAATGGGACACTGGCAGTGTCGGTATTTCCGGCCCTTCGCGCGTTGCTTGCAATTCTTTCGGTGACGGCGATAAATCGTCAGCATGGTGGAACGCTCCTAGCGGACGCCGAACTTGAATGATAAACGAGAATGGACCCGTTCGAGCACGGTCTGCGGAACGCGGATCGTGACGTACCGTCTCTTGTGCCGTGGACTCCGCTCACCTATGACAAGCACACCTGGTTCGTTCTCAAAAAGCTCGCGAACTTTGTCAGCGCTCAAGCTCCACATTTCGGCGATTTCCGTAACGGCATAATGCCGCTCGATGTGCACCGAGGTCTCGATTTGGGATGGTACGGCCATTGCGTGTTAGTAACTCCTCTAGGGTCTAGAAGGTCGCCGAATTGGCTCGTTGGCTTCCGAGAGAGCTGCGGAAAAGATTCTTCTTGCTTTCAGTCGACCATCGAGCTACGATGACGTAAACATCGTACAGCGATGTAGGAGAGCTTGTCAACCATGATGTCGATCCTCAAGAAGAAACCCCGGCATGAGGTTATCTCGATTCGACTCAGCGAAGACCGCCTCAAACTGTTGGAGCGCTACCAGAAGGTTCTCGGTGAACAACGGGGACGCGAGGTGTCCTTGGGAGAGGCCGCCTTCCTCGTTATCGAGGAGCGCGTCGAAGGGATGGACCGTGAAACAGTTCGTCATGAAATGCTCAGCGCGCCGACCGCTTCGCTCTATCGCATTCGCAAGAAGTGGGAATCGCAGCACACTTTGGCTGCCCCCGAGTGGGATGTTCTCGCGCAGTACGTGCAGATCGGCACAGAGGAAGAAGCTCAGGAGCCGCCGCTGCTTTGGCCCGCGATTCCATCCAGAGAGTCATACCTCAGGTTACTCGACGCCTTCGAAGCCGTCTATCAGAACCGTAAGAAGCATGCATCGAAGCACGCCTGGTATTACTTCGGAAACCTTGGCGGCCACTTCACCGAGGTTCGGCTCTCCGATGATGACGCCGAACAAAGACATCAAGCTGTTCTGAAGCAAATTTCGCATCGCAAGGAGTTGTTGAAGTCGGTGGAGAAATGGCAGAACCCCGGCACAATTGGACGATGCTTCTTAGCCGCCATTAGTGATGAAGGAGTCGAGAGCACTAGACTCGATCAAATCCTTGCCCCGTACTGGCCGACGCTCTGGGGCCTCGCCGCTCGGGGCCATTGGGTGCGACATGACCGGCAGCCCGTGCGACCAACGGGTCCAAACGAAGATGATTTTCGCCGCCGAATTATCTTGCCTAAGCCGCTCAAGGTCGATGACCTGAAGCTCTCGTTTACGACGACAGGTTGCCCTGAGCTTGGCGTGTATATCGACTTTGGCCCAACACGCCGAGTGAACTATCTCATTGCTCGGTACCCCGACCTGGCCGAGTTCCGGGCCATGCTCGAAGGATGGTCGGCCAAGAATTCGTGGAACGGCAGACATTTCCTCACGACGCTGTCCGAGGAGAAGGGGCCAACGTTCACGCTTTGGCTTCGGCAAAACGATGTAGGTATCGACTTCACCGAGAACGAATGGAGCGCCCTGCGCGAACTGTTCCAGAAGGCGTGGGCGATCCCCGAGGTTCAGCGGTGGGTGCAGGAGCTGCAATTGGAGTATGGCGAACAGGGTTGATAGCGCGAATCGTGGGTTTGCGCCGCGTTTTGCGAGGAGCGGTGCCTTCGGCACCGGGAGTTGGACTGACACGTCACCCCCGAACGGGTGCCGCAGAGCAACCAAGGTTGCTATAGGGGAACTTGCTGAAAATCCAGTGGCTTGCGGCAAGCCAGCTTAATAAAGCGCCGCGCGGCAACTCTTGGTTCCCGTATGGGAACTTGTTGATTTTAAGGGGTGAATGCCATGCCCTCCCTGCGAACCAAATCCGTCAGCACAAAAGTCACTGATGAAGAGTACGCCCTGTTTGAAGCCCTCGCGGGTGGGCAGACGATTAGCGAGTGGGCGCGCGACGTTCTGCTGAAAGCAACCAAACCCGACTCAGCCGAGCAAACCGTCCTGGCCGAAGTCTTGGCGCTGCGAACTATCCTACTGAACCTCCACTTCGCTGTATCACAAGGGCAAACGCTGACCGGAGAGGAAATGCGGCAGCTAATCGATCGGGCGGACCAGAACAAGTTGAGCAAGGCGCGACAGCATCTTGCAGAAGCAACAACAGGGGGTATGCCATGAAACAGAAGTGGGGCCGAGAGGCCGATGCGGGAGACTTTCCGAGCGACCGGGCGGTATGGAGTATCGTGGCGTTCTGCGTTGCTCTGTTCAGTGTGTTCGCTATCGCTGGTTACCGCTACATGCAGGTGTGGACACCCCTCCAACGGCATTACCTACTGACTTACGCGGGGACGCCAGTAGCAGGAGCGTTCCGGACGGATGCCCCGTACACGCTGTTGATGGTGGTAACGCGGAAGGGTGCACGACTGGCACTCGACAACGAAGTAGAGCCTTTCGTGACAGAGAAGGGCGAGAGCACATTCACGCTGACAGAAGCGGCCATGAAGACTGGCGACTTGAAGCTCGAATGGCAGCATGCACGCTATGACAATGCGAAGCTGTATGAGTTCCTCGGGCACTGGATTTATCAGGACCAGACGCTCACCGATCTCGCAAAACCGGCACTGTGGGGAGGCTTAGGTGTGTTGCTTGCGAGTATCGTCGTGGCAATTCCGAAGGACGCGGCGCGAAAGAGAATACGCAAACATGGGCGCCGGCTGAAAGGACCGGAGCTTGTGACGGCTCGTGCATTTAACCGCCGCAATCGTTCAGACGGTATCGGCTTCTTGCAGCAGCAAAACTTCACGCAAAAAATATTCCACAGAAACACTTGGCTGCGACTGCGGCGCGAGATTGAATCGAGCCACATGCTGATTATGGGCGATTCGGGCAAAGGCAAGAGTGCGCTCATCCGCCAAATCTTGTTGCAGATCGAGGAGCGCGGTGAGACGGCCATCGTGTACGACCCCGCGACGCCCGCCGACTACGTGCCCTACTTTCTTACTCCGTTGCGCGGCGATTTGATTCTCAATCCGTTAGACCAGCGGATGCCCTACTGGACTCCAGGGGACGAGCTGCGGCAAGGAGCCGATGCTTTGACTTTGGCCGCATCGCTTTTCCCCGACCGACACAACGAAAATTCCTTCTTCGTGGAGGCCCCGCGAAAAATCTTCGCGCACTTGCTCAGTTTCCATCCGACGCCGCAAGAGTTGGTTTGGTGGATGTCGCACCCGGATGAGATCGATCGAAGAGTGAAAGGGACGGAGTACGCGGCGATGATCGACCGAGAGTCGCCGCCACAGCGCAACGGCGTACTCGGTTCGCTGAGTATGGTCGCTGACGCCATGAAGCTGCTGCCGAGTGAAGCGGAGACGGAGGGGCGTTGGAGCACGCTCGAATGGTCGAAGGGACGGCGCGGCTGGCTCTTTCTCACCAGCACGCCGGACACACGGAAGCTCCTCGCGCCGCTTACCAGTCTGTGGCTGGACCTGCTCGTGCTCCGCTTGATGAATCAAGGCCTCATGAGTCCGCGTCCGGTGTGGTTCATTCTGGACGAACTGGCAACATTGCAGCGTTTGCCTCAGTTGCACACGGCGATCACGGAGAATCGCAAATCCAACAATCCGGTGGTGCTGGGTTTTCAGGGACGCAGCCAGTTGGAGGTGCGTTATGGGCACGAAGCGGAGGCCATGATGTCGCAGCCCTCGACGAAAATCTTCCTGTGCACGAGCGAGCCGCACGCAGCGAAATGGATTAGCGACACCATAGGGGAACAAGAAATCGAGAGGATACGAGAGAGCCGCACAAATGAGCAGTTCCCACAATCGGGCAAATCGAAGGGCTATAACCTCGAACGAGAGATCAGGCCCCTGGTGATGGCGAGCGAGATCAGCGGCCTCGAAAAGATGCACGGTTATCTCAAGTGCGGAAATCTCGTGGCGCGGATGAGTCTCCCGTACATCGAGCTTGAGAGCAAAGAGCCGCAATACATCGAGCGCCCGGCACACCAGCCACCCGAGGTACCGCCAAAGGTTGCGGCGGCCGCGGCAGGAGCAGGCAAGCCGTCAGGGAATGGATCTTCGGGGCAGAAGCTCGTACCAAATGAACAGCAACAGAGTGAGGGCCAGAAAATCCAACGAGAACCACAACATAGGCAAAGGGACTTTTTCGAATAGGCCAACACATGCTGACCATCTCCAAACCTCTGAGCGCAGGTCAGGCGCGTGCGTACCACGCGGAAGAGTTCTCCAACTCACACGAGAACTACTACACCGAAGCAGAGCAGATTCGTGGGGAGTGGCACGGAAGGCTTGCGGAGGAATGGGGATTGCGCGGAGAAGTGCGCGAGGAACATTTCCAACGGCTCTCGGAAGGCCAACACCCGATCACGGGCGAGCAGCTCATCCGCCACCAAGCAGCCAGAAAATATATGAACAGGCGCGGTGAGAAAGTAAGCGCTATGGAACACCGCGCAGGATGGGACGCGACGTTTTCGGCCCCGAAGAGCGTATCGCTGACAGCCCTCGTAGGCGGAGATGAACGCGTCCGACAAGCGCATCGAGAAAGCGTCGGCGTCGCACTTCACGAGCTAGAGCACTATGTCCAGGCCCGCATCGGCGGCAATCTTCCGGCAGAGACGACCGGCAAATGGATAGCGGCGAAGTTCGAGCACGACAGCGCAAGGCCCGTGAACGGCTATGCCGCACCACAACTGCATACGCACGTTGTCTTTTTCAATCTTACGGAGACTGACGACGGAGAGGCACACGCGCTACAGCCACGGGAACTGTACAAGACGCAGCAGTATGCGACGGCAGTATATCGCTCGGAACTGGCCCATCGGTTGAAAGAACTTGGCTACGAAATCGAGCGTGGTGAGAGCAGCCAGCCAGAAGTCAAAGGTTACAGTAAGGAGTATTTGGAAGCATCGAGTCCGCGCCGTAAGCAGATCGAGGAACATCTCGCAAAGGAGAACCAGCGAGGAGCAGGCGCGGCGCAGATCGCCGCGCATCAAACACGAGAAGGAAAGCTCGAACTCTCGCACGAAGAGATGCAAGACCGGCACAAGGCAATGGCCGTGCAGTTCGGCAATCAGCCCGAGCGGGTTGTTGAAGCGGCACGGGAGCAAAGAGAGCGATTACAAGAAGAACCCGGAGAGAAAGTTATCGGCCAGGCCGTTGCCTACTCGCGAGAGAAAAATCTGGAGCGTGAAGCCGTGGCCGAGGAGCGCGAGCTGCTGAGGGATGCACTGAAACGCTCAATGGGTGACGCAACGGTTGCGGAGGTGAAGGCGGAGTTCGAGAAACGCGTGCAGGCGGGCGAGTTCATCGAGACGAGCAATCGCGCGCCGGGCCGCACATTCACCACAGAGGAAATGATTGACTACGAGCGCGACACCATCCAAGTGATGCACGCGGGACAGAAACAACACGCACCAATTGCGAGTTTCGAGACCCGCCGAGAGATCGAACAAGACCACTCGCATTTGAGCGAGAGCCAGCGTGCGGCGGTCGAGCAAATCTTGTCGAGCCGCGATCAGGTGACGGCGCTTGAAGGTGTCGCCGGCGCGGGGAAAACTACTTCTTTAGCCGCGATCCGGGAAGCCGCCGAGCGAGAGGGTTATAAGGTCGAAGGCTTCGCGCCAACATCACGCGCAGCGCAGAAGCTCGGAGAGGCCGGAATCGAATCGAGTACGTTGCAGCGGCATCTAGCCCGAACCGATGAGCAGCACGGCGGACAAAAACGGCTCTACGTTCTCGACGAATCGAGTCTAGCGAGCACAAAACAAATGAACGAGTTCCTGCATCGCCTAAGGGAAAACGACCGCGTGGTGCTGGTAGGCGACACGCGCCAGCATGAAGCGGTCGAAGCGGGCCGACCTTATCAGCAACTCCAAGAAGCGGGGATCGAGACGGCGCGGCTTGATGAGATCGTGCGGCAGAAAGACCCAGCACTCAAAGAAGTAGTGGAGCAACTCTCGCGTGGCAATGTGCGAGAAGCAATCGAACGACTCGATACGCAGGGCCGCGTGCATGAAATCCCAGACCACGACGAGCGGCTAAAGGAACTCGCAAAAGAATATGCGACGAAACCCGAAGGCACGCTAGTGGTCTCCCCTGACAATCAATCCCGCCGCGAGATTAACGAAGCGATCCACCGGACGATGCAGAGCGCAGGCCAGGTGGAAGCAAAAGAACACAAGCAGCAAGTGCTTGTGGCTCGGCAAGAGATTACCGGGGCGGACCGGCAGTGGGCCGCGCAATACGAACCAGGCGACGTTGTGCGCTACACGAGAGGCAGCAAGACGCACGGCATCGAGGCGGGAGAGTATGCCCACGTCGAGCGCGCGAACGAGAAAGAAAATCTGGTGACAGTGAAGCGGGAGAGCGGCGAACGAGTGAGTTACGATCCGCGCCGCTTGCACGGCGTGACGCTCTACCGCGAGACGGAACGCGCGTTCAGTGAAGGCGACCGCGTGCAATTCACAGCGCCGAATCGGGAGCGACACATCGCGAACCGCGAGCTAGGCACCATCGAAAAGATCGACGATAGCGGCAACCTGCAACTACGCCTCGACTTAGGCCGGACCCTCGCATTCAACATCAAAGAGAATAGGCATCTCGACTACGGCTATGCAGTGACGAGCCACAGCAGCCAGGGGCAGACCGCCGACCGGGTGCTCGTTCACGTGGACACGGAGCAAGCGGGCGAGAAACTTGTGAATCGGCGGTTGGCGTATGTCGCGGTGTCGCGCGGACGCTACGACGCGCAAATCTACACCAACGACAAGGGCCAGCTTGCCGAACAACTCTCTCGCGACGTGTCCCACCGATCTGCGATGGAACCGAACCGTGAATCTGCATCGCTGGCTGGTAAGATCAAGCCTTCTCCCGCACAAAGCCAAGTGCAAGAACAAGCGCAGGCAGAAAGTCACAGCATTGGCAGATAGCCCGATTCCGTCCGCTCCTGCCGCAGTCTGTCCCGCTTACTAGGCGACCTCCTTCGGAAGGACTCCAACTGAGAGGATTACGTGCTTCATAATTTGGCATACGGTCGCACGATTGAGTCTTCGCAGTTGATTTCTTGGCGGTATAAGGTCTGCTTTGCGAATTGTGGTAATGCCGTTAGCCCACACCTCAGATTTTTCTTCTAGCCCTGTTTCTCCTGGATTCAATTGCAGGCGGCCGGAGTTGGTGAGCGTTGTTGATATAGGAACAACAAGAACGGTAGTGGCTCGGGGGTGGTGATTTTGAGCATCACTGGACACAACTATTACGAAGCGGCGACCCTTATCTGGGGGTTCCGTGGGCAGTTTTACAACCCAAATCTCCCCCTGACTAGGTTTTGGAAGAGCAGGCGGCGCTGAACTCACTTAATCTCCAGCGTGGGCTATCTCTGGGGTAGCAGGCTCGATTTCAGATTCAAACATCTCAGCAAGTCCAGATGCACCGACTGCGCCCCACGCGGCATGCTCTTGCATAACCGGATCAGGCAAAGAGTCATAAAAAGCTGTAATGTTTGCGTTCAATTGCTCCAGTTCTCTTGTGCGTCTAAAATCCTCGATCATGCTCTCTAATACTGTGCTTACATGCGCGTGCTCTTCCGCGCTAAACCTTCTGACGTAAGCTGCGGAGTCCGGCGACAGTGAAACCGTCACTCGTTCTTTTCGCTGTGAAGCCACTGTCCTAGGCATGGTATTACTCCTCGTAAGATCATCCGTCACAACGAAAATACTACTACTCGTAAGCGAGAAAGTCAACTAAATTAGATAGCTGTAACTTATTCTTTAGCAAAGGTTTACGAGAAGCTTGCCAACTATCCAGGTGTTTTTCCAACGCATCTTGCATTCCCCCACAACTGCACAAGATTCGAACGGTGCCGTTGCTTGTTTCAGGATCGCACTTCGCAAGCACAATCAACAACAGGCCACTATTGGGACTATTGGGACGTTTCCCGATACTTCAAAAACTCCTTATATCTTTTTTCGGTCGCATCAAGCACCTCCCAATAGTTGAGGACGGTAAAACCGCGCCGATAGCGCAAATAGGTTTTCACTTCGTCGGAGATACTCGATCCCATGAGGTATGCCCTGTAACTTCTAATCTTGGTTGAGTATTTCTCCGATATGGCGAGGTATTCCTCAAGCTGGTTTAGATCATCCTTGGTGAGCTCGTGCTTGGGACGCTTTAACT
>Ga0307477_10000592_pt1 | contig 38548 bp, 41 predicted proteins | sample atmos_gasesECM2C_FD_203316 | JGI IMG/M metagenome (GOLD analysis project Ga0307477, IMG submission 203316) | Hardwood forest soil microbial communities from Morgan-Monroe State Forest, Indiana, United States - atmos_gasesECM2C_515 | ecosystem: Environmental > Terrestrial > Soil > Temperate... | reverse complement strand
TCGAACTTGCCTATTACAAAGCCGACAAGGCCATCCAGAACATCGTCGACTTACTCGCCGCTGCATGATGTTACAGAGTCAATTGTTGAAGTATTCTTGTTTAAGATCTTTGATCCAAGAATCTAAGAGTGTCTCTTGAGTTTACCCGCACTAAGCGGTTCACAAATCTGGATTCCTTGGCGCCACGCCTATTGTCATTGGCAATAAATCGCGGCGCCGATGCCACGCACAACGTTTCCGTAAAGGGGGAAAGCGGAGTCGACAGTGATGTCCGCTTGGATCCATATACCTTCGACGAACGCGTGAAAGAACTGCGCGAATCACTGAAGGTCGCAACGGTGGATCCAAACGATTCCACCACTGCCCGCATTTATCCAGAAGTCACTGATGGGCAGCCTGCTCCACCGGTGATGGCCGACGTAATTCGCGACCTCGCTGTCAAAGGCAAGAAGCTTTACGACGCCTTGTTCGATCGTGCTGCTGAGCAGAACCCGCATTTGCGGGCAGATCTTGTAGACGTCCGCAATAAAACGAATCAGCGATTGCAAGTTGTGCGGTTTGGCTACGACTACGTGTTTCCGTGGACTCTTCTCTACGACTACAAACTCCCGAAGGACAGGACTCAGGGCCCGGTTTGTCTCGGCCAGACACGGGACATGAACGGCAAAACGGAAGCGTGCAAACACGGGCCCAACAGCCAGATATTCTGCGTGTCCGGGTTCTGGGGAATACGACACGAGGTCGAGGAGTTTCTGGGAGCAGGCAGCGCCACGGATTCGCACGTAGCCCTTCCGTCGCAAGGCGCGGCCATTAGAATTGTCGCCGATGCTGAGCTTGACCAAGCAAAGAAGCTGGAGGAGTTTCTCTCAGCTAAAGTCGGCGTTAAGGCAGTGACTACCGGGCCGGCGGACGAAGAGCAATTGATCACACTCCTTTGGAAGTACCCTCCTGAACGCCCAGCAGTGCTCATTGTCCTCGGTCACATGGAAGAGCAGGACGAGCGCATTCGCTTAGCACGAGATCAGCAATGGCTATCGCGGGCCGAGCTAGCGGATCGTGCGCAAGACGAGAAAAGAGCTTGGGAGCAGCCGCGATCCATCGTTTTACTGATGGCGTGTGATTCGGGGGCAGCGAGCCTTAAAACGGTGAATAACTTCGTGGTTGCATTCAACACGGCTGGGGCAGCCGCGGTCGTGGGGACGGAATGTATCGTCGATTCGCAACTTGCAGCACAATTCGCGCAACAGATTAGCGTCGCAATGGTGAAGGATCGGATCCGGCTTGGCGCCGCAATTACTGAGTTTCGTCGTGCATCACTCCAGCGTGGCAACCCCCTAGCGTTTGTATTCAACGCAATTGGGGATGTGGATTTGAGGGTCCAGTGAAGCTAGCGCTCGCGTCTCTATTTCTGCTCTCCCTTGCATGTGCCTACGCTGATGCGCCGGCACCACTGGTGACCATTGATGGCGGGAACATGGTGGATCTTTGCGCCGGCTGCGCCACGCAGCAAATCCGCGTTACGGTGACACCAACGACCAAATTTCGCCCTACTGAGGATCCGATCGTCTCCGAGGTAAGCGTCGGAGCGTTAAGAGACAGTAGCCTGCGTGATGCATTCAAGCCCAAATGGGAAAAAGGAAAAGAAAACTATCCCATTGCACTGCTTGTGGATGTCGATGCTGCCAAAGTAGCCAAGGCAGCTACCTACACAGTGATCCTGAACCTTCTGCCCTCCAGCCAGCCCGACGCTCCGCGATTGACTCTTCAGGTCCAACATCCTGCGGCACAATTGCAGGTACCCTCCAAACTGATAGTTCATCGAGTTAAGTGGTTTCAAGACGATAAGCAAGATTTGTACTTTACGGAGATCTCGGGCAAATCTTCTATTACGGACCTCCAGGTTTCGCCCGCCCTGCAACCTTCTCTTCTCGGCAATACACCGGTCACCGGACAGTTACATGTGCCGGATCCCGGCAAACTGGAACCGAGCAAGACAGTAAAGGTAAATTACGATCTGACGGGGGATCTCCCCTTGGGCACGGTGACCGGCGCGGTGCAAATTATGGCGCCGCAGTTGGCTCAGACGGTGCCCCTCAATTTCGAGGTCACCAGCAGACTGCCATTGTTTATGGTCTTTATCTATGCGCTCTTGGGCGCACTGACGAGTTGGCTGCTGAAGGTAGTGTTGCAAACGCGTATCGAACTGAACGAGGCCCGCATAAAAGCGGATGATCTGCTCCAGCGCGTGGAAGCTGACGTCAACAAGCATCTCGATTCCATCTTCCGAAGCGCAATCGACCAGGCGCGTACGGATCTTCAGGCTGCTCGCGCAGGAAAGTCCGCTGCGGATATCGAAAGGTACCGCCAAGATCTCGATCAAAAGTGGCGCGACGCGTTGAAGGACCTTGCCACACGGCGTCAGGAGGTCCAGAAATCCTTCGACGACTTGCGATCGGTTACCGACAACCGTTGGCAGGTCCCAAAAATCCTGTCTTCAGCCATCGAGACCGGGAGACAGGAACTGGAAAAAGTGTCAGCAAAGTTGAGTAACGACGACCTCGTTGGCGCCAAGACCGATCTCCTGGCACTCCAGAACAGTCTTGGGCTCGGCATCAAACTCGCGACAGTCAAATGGCAGCAGATAATGATCAACTATTTCGACGCCCTACAGAAGCCGCGGGGTGGGATCTCATCAGCTTTGAAGGCAGGTCTTAAGAGTGCTGTCGAGAAGCAGCAATCCGCCCTTGCCAACACTAAGGATGACACGCCGAACAGCACAGTCGCCGACATTCTGCATATCCTTTCCATGTTGATGATTTCAGTCGCTCACGTTCGCGATCCCCTCTCGCAACTCAAAACGGAGCTCATCGCGGAAATCGAACAGGCGGAGAAAAAGTTGGCCAAGGCGCCCGATCAGGCGGCTATCGCCAAGCTCAAGGAGGAGACGATCAGCTTTGGAGCGGCACTCCCGGAAGTGGTTGACGATCCCGCTCCAGCTCTAGATGCTCTGCCAGTTCGGCTGGCCTCGCTTGACCAAGCCTGGCGCGACGCATTATTGGCGCAGCTTGGGTCCAAAGATCCAAAGGCGGTTCAAGCGAGCTTGAACGCGCAAGACTACGCCGGCGCCGTTGCTTTAACGATCGCGGCGTATACGGGTAGCACCATTCTCAGTGCGGTACCAGCTTCCGCGGCGCCTTCTGCATGGTCCTCAGGCCTTCGCGCGGACTTCGTAGCGGGACCAATCCCATCCTTCCGAACCTCAGCACTCGGGCTAGACTTGCCAAGAACTGGCGAGCCCGCACCCCTTACTCCAGGGTGTCAACTCTTCAGGGAGAAGAGCCTCCAGAGCCTTGTTCTATTTGTGCTCGTTGGGCTCGCTGGACTTATGTTGTACCAGAACACTTTTGTAGGGACTTTTGAAGATTTTGCGAAGATATTCTTTTGGGCCTTCGGACTCGACATCACATTTGATGCAGTGCGCCAAGCAACCAAGCCCAGAAGTGCCTGAGGTAAGACCGATCGACAAAGGGTCGGGCCACCCGATAAAACGTCAGCGATGGGCTAGGACCCAAAAAACAAGGGAGTCATGCTTCACTCAATCAGCGCGGTGAATTATATACCACCAACAACTCCAGCTCCCAGAGATTGGCCGCACAGTCGAACGCCAGAGCCGCGTGTACCGCCACTCACGTCCTTACTGAGTATTCGAGGGCTTTTGGTCGGCGGGCTTCTGTTGTGACCACTGCGTTACCCAGGCGCCGTTCTCCAATGCCATCGTGTCTTCACACGATTGAATGAAAGACTTCTTGCTGTCATCTGATTTCGAGCTCGCCGCCCATTTATCCCGGAGCATCTCCAGACGCCGGGCCGTCGACAGGTAGGCAGTCGACAGGGCCTGGTAGCGTTGGCCCTGGACATACGACGTAAGCGACGCGATGACGGTTGCTACCACAGCACTCCACGCCGCAGCTGAGGGTCTCTTGGCCGAGGCCGCGCCCAGAATAACCGGCACTGCGCCCAGCCAGAAAATGAGTTGGCGGAGGCTTGCCGTCTTTTGTTGATATTCAGCTGCCCTTTTCCGGTAGAACCCGTCGATCTGATCGTTCACCCTTAGCGTGATGTAGTTGTCGACACTCACCGATGACAGATTCGGAACCTCTTCCCCAGCTCGGGCAGCCACTGGTTCGATGCCATCCACGGCCTCCTCGATAGCTGCTCTGCGATCGACAAGCTTTGCATCTCGGTCGGCGCCATCAAATGGAGGGATGCCGGTTCGGTACAAGTAAGTGGCGGCTTTAAGCGATTCGGCTGCGGAACGAGACTTCGTCCAGTTCTGGACGTTCTCATTACTCAAAGCCTGTCCTGCAAAATAAGCTGATACAGCGATCGCAATAGCACCGCCCACGCTAGCAAACGTTCCGAGGTATCCGGCCCAACCGGAAAGCGATCCCAGTTGCTGCCCCAACGTGACCAGGACGGCGCCAGCGACGGCTAAGATTAATGTCCGAACTCTCCAACGATCCAAGCTGGTCCTGAGCCGGACTGCGGTAAGGTCCCAGACGCGGAAACGATTCCACGTGCTGGCGAGAGCGGACGACGCTGCGGGGGAAGCCATAGGCCTACCTCCAAGGGAGAGCAGATTATCATACGGATAGCGGGTTGACAGCTACTACGTGTCACAGCAACACCGGCGTTGACTCAATAACTTGAGTTGGCGTTCAAGTAGAGCCGGCGCTAGCCGAACAGCTGGTTGGCGTTCACACCGTGCACCCGCGCCATCGATGGCCCGGAGCCAGTGTCGCTTCGACCATCCGCCGCTTCTCCGCGATGCTGCGCCGCTGCCGTTCTGCCCCTATCGAGGCATCTTTGTCTCCAGAAATGACTGTAGCTTGCTGGGAAGTGTCCATCTCCACCCCAAGTGGACACCTATCCGAAGGGTCCACTTCGCGAGAATGACTCTCATCTATAAGGATGTCGAGACGGTCACAACCGGACACAACCGGACGCTTACAGTTATACGGAAGTTGGCCACAAACGGGCTTCGCGGAGATCAATGGATGATCTCCTAGAAGCCGACTTTCTGGCCCGGAATGTGTATGTCAATCTCTTGGGCGAACCGAGACCGCCATTCGGAGACCTCGGATCATCTGGATCGGGGCCTCTCGACACCATGTCGCGCCTTATAAATGTGGGCTAAAATGTGCAAGCCATGAAGGGCGAGAAGCGCGCCGTCTTTATTTCGTCCACGTCAGAAGATCTCGAAACGTACCGTCAGGCCGCACGCGACGTGGCGCTTGAGCAAGGCCTGTTTCCTGAAATGATGGAGGTGTTTACGGCCGATGCGTCCCCGACTATCGACGCCTGTCAGCAACGTGTGCGCCATGCAGTCGCGGTCATCATGATTCTGGCGTTTCGTCGAGGCTGGGTGCCGTCGCCAGAGCAAGGCGGGGACGGCCTGAAGTCAATCGTCGCATGGGAGCTAGCAGCGGCGGACAGTCCACCGCCGATTCCGGTGTTTGTATTCATGGCGGAGCCAACGTGGCCGGGGAACCTCTGGGAGCATTCGGACCAGGCACGGGCGTGGTTGCAAGATTTTCGAGGGAGCGTCAATCGTATCGCCACGATGTTCGAGTACGAAAGCCCGCGTGCGGAGGGCGGCGAGCAACTGCCCATATTCAAATCGAAAGTTCGAGACGTTCTGAACAAGAATCGCGATCGGTTTGCACCCGCCTCGGAAGTCGCAGCCGACGTTGCCCCAAAGGTCCGGACGCTGGTGCGGGTCAAATTGGCGCCGCTGGCGAACGAGCCTCCTAGCAATCCCTACCCTGTGCTGGAGCCCTACGACAGTCCCGCGACGTTCGCTGGACGAGAGGCGGAAGTTGATGAACTGTGGCGACTGTTGCAACAGCGGCAACCGTTGTTGTGTATTCATGCGCCATCCGGTGCCGGTAAGAGTTCGGTCCTGCAAGCGGGACTTCTGCCGCGGCTCGCGCAAGAGCGAATTCCCGCGACGCTCGACATTCATCCCGACGAGCCTGGTTTGGCGGCACGACTTCTTGGCGGCATCATCGATGGCGACCCTCCGACTCTTGAACATAGAGATTGGCGGAATTTCGCTGCTGATGTCGATGCGGTGTCGGCACAAGGAAAAGCGCCGATATTCATTCTGGATCAGTTCGAGGTCGTCTTTCGCCAGGCGCGCCGGCAAGAAGTTCTCAGCCAGCTTGGTCCCCTGCTCGCACAATCATTTCAACGCCTCTCCAGCGCTCCGGTGCGCTGCCGATGGCTGCTTGCCTACCGTCAGGATTTTCATGGAGACGTGATGCAATGGCTTGAGGACGTCCTGATGCAGGCCCGAAGCGCTGGCCAGAAACTTGATCTTCCGCACGATTTGCGCTCACCCGATCGGTGCATCACGTGGTCATTGCCGGTACTGGGGCAGCCGCAGCCTGGCGGGGATTCAATTGCAGCAGCGACGCGATCGTTTGTCGCCGCCATACTGAAGCCACTGGAGGTTAAGACAAGCACGGGTAACCCTCTTTATCCCCTAACGATCGATCCCGCGGACGCGGAGCGATTGGCTCGGACATTCGCCGAAAAACGGGCTGCCCAACCAGACCTGCCTCTGACCCCTCAGCTTCAGGTTGTCCTTGCGCGTCTGGTTGCCGACGCCGATCCGGGAGCAAACAGTCTTCGTCGGCTTGTCGTGCCGGCTGATACTGAGGCGCTCGTGCGCGATGCCCTCGACACGCACTTGCACCGGGCTCTGAATGAGGCGTACCCCGCCACACGTGACGATCAGGCACGTGTTATGCGCACGCGTGTGCTGCTGGCATTGCGCGAAATGTGTGACGCGGACGGGCGCCGCGCAAGAGACGTCCCCGAGTCCACTCTCAGTTCGTCACTGAGGAACGCGGCGCCTGAGGTGATTGAGAAGCTCACTTCGACGCGCATCCGCCTGATCGTGCCTCAGCCCCACGCTGATGGTACGATTTGGTATAGCTTGCCGCATGATAGCCTTGCGGAAGCAGTCTCGCGGTTATTCCGTGACGATGCCCGCCTTCGAGAATACGCGCTCGACCAAAATATCCTATCTGTTTGGAATCTGGTAAGGCAACGCAGCGAATTCTACAAACAGACTTGCGACCGCGCGGCGCTGGACCTGACGCGGGCCCAGACACGCGCAATTCGCCGATACCGAGCTGAATTGTGGTGGGATGATACGCGAAATCACTGGTGGGAAGAGGCTCGTGCGCAGCGCGATCGCCGTGACCGACGACTCCTCCTACTGGCTGCGACAGGGGCAGTGGCGACTTTAACTCTGGTGGCAATTATCCCTACTAGTTGGTGGCTCCTACATAAGCAGCGACTTCAGGAACAAACTCAAAGTGAGGCAACGCAAATTTTCTCGACGATTGGGGTGGAATCCAACAGTGGTCTAACTGCTGGCGAGCTCAAAGCCTTGTGGGAGCTCGCCGAATCCAGCAGAGACGTCCGCCTAGCTGTACTACAGCAGGGAATCTCGACTCCACAGAATGCACTTCGCTTCGGCAGGCGGAGCGACGAGCTAATACAAGCGTCAGTTGGCCTAAATCGTACGCTTCAAGCTGACGTACGCCGAGACGTAATACAAGCGCGATGCTATAAGAGCGCGTTAGAAGGGGCAAGCGAAGAGAAATATAAGATTTACGCCTGCAGTTCACTAATCGTCGATCTCGATCAAGAATCGGTCGAGGCCGTGCAGTATTTCCTGACTGCACTGGATCACGCAGGGGATTTCCGCGAATTCGAATCGCACGCCATAAAACCATCCCGCTTAGCCGATTGGGCGAAAAACAACTTCAGAGACGACTACTGTCGGCTTCTACTGGCAGCTATAAAGAAGACGGAGTTCTCGGAACGCTTACGATTTCTCGCAGAAAGTTTGGCCTCTTTAGATGTTCATCTTGACACTGCAACCGCCGAAGAAGCAGGTGCGGTCATCCTCGGCGTGATGAGCAGGACAAATGAACGCTTCCAGATAGGAGAACTTGGGCAGGCTTTGGGGGCCTTGCAAATGAAGCTGAAACCGGAGACAGTCGAAAAGGGTGCGCGAATTATTCTGGCAGCAATGACGAAGACGAACAAGCCGTACGAGATCGCTGAGCTTGGACTGGCCTTGGGGTCCTTGCAACCTCGGGTGAAATCGGATATAGCCGAAGGAGGTGCCCGGTTGATTACGACAGCGATGACGAAAACGACTGAGGCGGTTGAGTTGCAAAGCCTTGCCCGGGGCTTCCATTCGCTCGTAGGTAGCCTGAAGCCGGAAACGGTCGATGAGGCCGCTCAGGAGATTTTGCGAGCAATGAATCTGGCAATCACGAAGCATACGCTCCCAGAGGCTGAAGTCGGAGAGTTAGCCGAGAGTCTGAGCTCGGTCGCGGGAAAGCTCAAGCCAGAAACGGCCGACCACGGGGCAGCAGTGATTTTGGCCGCCATGGAGATGAAGGACACTCCTAACATCATGGGCCAATTTTCTGGCACCGAAGGGGAACATGGATCGGACCAGATTGCCTTGGGATCTTCACTTGCAAAGAGTCTCGTGTCGTTTAGCACTGTGATAAGCACGGAAGGGGCGGAAAGGGTCTCTCGGCGAATCTTTACGGATATCGAAACGAGGACGAAGGACCCTCAATTAGACTACTTCGCAGAAGCCTTCGAGCCGGTAGTTAATAAGCTCACGCCACAGGGAGCAAGAGCGCTGTTCTTGGACATGTTGGCTGCAACCAGTAAATCAACTGAGATGAATGGGCTTAGCTATCTCGCGGAAAGCTTGGGCAAATTAGGCACGAAGCTGACTTCGGACTTAACCGAGAAAGCGGAGTTAGTGATCTTGGAGACAATGCGGAAGCGGACCGAGAATTACAGGTCGAGCAGAAAGGGCGATAGGCTTCGGATCGAATCTGACGAAGAAACCGCGGAACGGTTATCGGCGCTCACTGATGCCGAGAACGACAAGAGACTCTACTTCAAGCAGATGAAGGGTCTTGCGTGCAGTCTGGAGTTGGTGGCTAGGACACTCGATAAGCACGTGCCCGGAAGGGGAGCTGAGTTGATCCTGACGGCAATCGAGAAAACAGCCGATCACTATATGCTGGTGTATCTCGGCCACTCATTCGCAGCGTTGGTGGCTGAATTAGACTCAAACCTAGCTGATCGCGGGTCGGAACGGATACTTGGGGCGATGGGGAAGGCGGCTGAAGACCACGATTTACACGATCCCATTGAGGGTTTAGCGGAGGGCCTCGCTTCTCTTCGCGAGAAACTGAAGCAGGAAACGGCGCAGCGGGCCGAAGACTTGATTATTATGGCGGCCATGGAGCAAGCACCCGATAAAGAAAAGCTGGAATCTCTTGTTCGGGCACTAGGGAGCTTTGGCGACAGAGGACCGCAGACCTATGCAGAGAAGGGCCTGCAGAAACTCCTCGATTACATTAGAAATGATACGGCACCGGATTGTTCCGCCGCGGCCCCACTCGTACGCAAGGACACCGTTCACATCATTATAGAGTTACTTAAGTGGCCCAATTGCTCTTCAGAACAACGAGATTTGCTTATTACAAAAATCGGTGAAGTAAACGGCCGATCTTTCGTGGAGGGAATAGAAGGCAGGCTGACACGGCCTAAGTTGTCGGCATTCACCAATTGGGCTGAACAGCAGGGTTACGACATTGCTAGGCCTCCGGCCAAGTACTAAAACAACTACTACGCCGACTACGGTTGGAAGGAGGTTGCTCAGCTGCTCGCTTGTCGATCGGTGCAGTTTGCTATGACCCTGGGGGAGGGTTATCACCGGTTCCGGAACCCAGTCTGCCTGGCCGCCTCTGGCTCTTCGGCTCACCCGCCACGACTACGTGATGTGTCGAAAGGTCGGACCGAGGCGTGTCTAGCGTCTTGTCAGTCTTTGTCAGAATCGACAATCCCGCGGCGGTCGTAGTTGCAGGTCAGAGCACCTATGCTCGAGTCAGGCCCACTCCGATAAGCCGGTTACGCGACCAGTTAGATGTTGGATTCCTGCAGATTTGGTCACCTTGGCTGCTTGATGCGGTCTAGCCACCTCCTGGCCCGATCTGTCAGATTCACGAAGTCGGCCAGGCGCTCCGCAGCGGCGCATTTCCTCGAACCGGACTTCTGGGGAGTAAGGAGAATTCACTTGTCTGATTAGCGAGTTAATCAAGCATTGTGCAACTCAGGCTGTGGATTTGACACCCAAGCCGACGCGTTCGTTGACTTACCTCCGCGCTCGACCTAAGATGCTCGCTCAAAAAGCGAACGCCTCACTCACTCACTTAGAAACGTCAGCCTCTCCGAAGGAAGGCAGGTGGTTGTCTTAATGCTCATAGAGGTCAACGAGGAAGCCACCTGTCTTCGATCAGATCTGGTATTCAAGTTCCGCTGCCGTGTATCCGGACGTGAGCCAGGACCCACGTTATCTGGGTGTTGACTAGGCCAGGAACGAGTCGTTTGAGATAGCGCATTTGTTCGCCGTTCAGCATCGAATCGGTGGTTTCAAATCCATCATGGTTTGCGTCGGGAAAAACCTTAATTGTGAAATCCTTATTGCCCGCCGCTGTCAATTCGTGGGTCAACGCAGTCACGTTTCTTGCGGCAGGCACATTCAAGTCCTTACCGCCATACAAAGCCAGCACTGGGATTTTGACTCGGCGCCAGAGCTCCGATGATTTGATCTGTGCCATCAGATACAACTTCTTTTGCGGCCAGCCCCTCTGCTCCGGTTCGCTCACGTAAGAAAACCATTTTTCATTCCGATGAGGACCAACGAACGCCTGGAACTTTGCCCAGGCGTCATCGCTGAGTCCGGCCCCGTCGGCAAGCATGGTGAATGCTTGCAGCTTGAATTCGAGCGCCTTTCTTATGTCGTCGCCACTCAAGCCGCTCGCTTTCAGATTCTCCTCCACTTCATTCATGAGCTCTGGGACATAATCGATCGCAGGACCCGCCCAGATCACGATGAACTTGATTTTGGTATCGCGGGTTGCGACAGCCGGCACAATCCATCCGCCTTCACTATCGCCTTCAATCCCAATTTGATCCGGATCGATGTCGTTCCGCTGCCGCAGGAAACGCACGGCGGCGAGAACATCGTCCGCCAATTCGGAGATGCCGGCTTGGCGCCAGTCTCCGGTTGACTTACCTGCACCCCTCTTGTCGAAGGACAAGTAGGCAACGCCGTGATAGGCAAACCAGCCATCGTATGCGTTCCGCCTTGTCTGCGGCCCGGCACCCTGGATTCTAATGAGTGCCGGATGCGGCCCTTTGCCGCCGGGGAGCACCAATGTGCCGGATAGAACTACCTCACCGTCTTTGAACGTCACCTCTTCTCTTCGCTGGTCCAGCTTGTGGCCAATCTGGTGGCCAGATTCATCCTCCCAGTGCAAAGAGACAAGGTTCGCGAGTAGATCGGTTGAGAGGCGGCAGCGTATGACCATCGGCACTGGGACTTGAAACGAAGGGCCGGCAAAAAAAGTATCCTGGGAGGACGGAAAAAGGACGCCAACCCGCCCCGTTGTGTAGTCCGAATAAACTGGACCCAAGGGAAACTTCAGGATCGACACCACGTGGCCGGGTCGCATTTCGTAGTAACCAAGGAGTTGCTGTTCCGCCTCGGCGGTCAATTTCACTGTGGACGTCAGTTGCAGCGTTCCCTGCTTGTCGCCGCTCCTGACGGTACCCGCAAGCAGGCCAGCGGAGAATCTGCCTTCGAACGACATTGGGACACCATCATCGGTCCAGGCGAACGTTACTCGACCGTGCTCCACTGAAATTGCTGACAAAGGAATGTCCGCGCCACTGCTGGCTGGAAAAGCGATAGTCCCGGCTGTGGGTTCGCGGTCTCCACTTAACCGCAGTTGAACCAAATGTTTGATCTCACCGATCTTTAGTTCTCCAACCCAGTTCTCGCTAAGAGACTGGTCTGTGCCGAGGAGACTCGGCAAACAAGCAAAAGCGGAAACCAGTAACGCCGATAAACCAATGATCCAACGGCGAAACATAAAAACCTCCTGTTGTGGCGCGTACTCGTGAATGCCTTTAGGACTACGAGGCCAAGCTGCACTGCGGGAAGATTAGTCCCAACATTTCGGGTTGTATCGTATCATAAATGATGTATACACATCATTTATGCCTTTACAGACTGTCCCAATACCTTGCGCCTGCACTTCGATCAAGAAGCTCTCCCGTGTTCTTGGGCGGGTCTACGATGCCGCGCTCGCTGCTTCGCCCATGAACGTCACTCAGCTAGCCGTTTTACGCTGCATCGGCCGCAGGACAGGCGAGCCTCTCATGCACGTTGCTGAAGAATTGGAGATGGACCGGAGCTCCTTGTATCGAGCCCTCGATCCTATGGTGCGGGACAACTGGTTGAAAATCACCTCTGGAATAGACGCCCGCTCCCGTACCGCAGTCATCACCCCCAAGGGCTACAGAATCCTGAAGAAAGCCGGAAAGCACTGGGAAAAGGTGCAGACCAGAGTGGTTGAACGCTTCGGGCGCCGCGAGTGGGCCGCCTTTGTGGCGAACGTGGAGAAACTGCGCGTCTGTGCTGAGGCGGAATGACAAAAACGCGAAACCTTATGCGCTCTCGGTTCTTAGGGCACCTCGTACACCTCATGCGCGGAGGATGTAGGAGGGGGCTTCCGAACAGTGTGCACATAATTGTAGAAAACGGCTTCCACGAAACATTACCAGCGCGCAGAGTCCAGGGCATCGTCGTGGATTTCTTCAAGGATCAAGACGTCAATGGGCGAGGGGTCAGTTTCGAACGGCCGTTGTCCCTGACCTTGGAACAAACCAAAGGGCATATCTTGGCCCCATCCAAGCCCCGCTAGGATGAGTTCAGGGCGGGCGTCCGGAGATTCGGCGGGGTGCAGTCCACCAGGGGTCGGATGACGGGCAACTGGAACCAATGCCTCCGGGTTGGTAGATCGCTCCCGATAAACGGGCTTTGAGGAGATCGGACCACCGACGACGGTCAAGAACATAGCGCTTCCCCCAAGCCGACTTCTGGACAGCATCGCAGACCAGCGGGCAAGAGCCGAGCGTGCCCGATTGCAGAATAATTTCCAAGTGCCCCGCAATGACGGAACAACTCGCCAAGGCGAGTCTTGCCAGGTTGTTAAGGTAGAAGTAACCCTCAAAGTTCCTCATCCAACTGTTCGAAAGCCGGTTGCTGGGCAAAGCGTTCTGTTCTCGATTGAACCCTGCTAAAAAGAGAATATGGGTTTAACTGGAGTTAGAGTAAACTCGCTTCGTATTCGGGACGGCCGTGAAACGTTCGAGTCGGTGAGGTCACTCTTCAAGAGAACAGCGGACTCGACGGGTATATCTGAGACGAAGGGCGTATGTCGAAGCGAGTCGAAAATTTAAAGCATACCGTGGTTCTGATGATGGAGAACCGCTCATTCGATCACATGTTGGGAGGGCTGAAGAAGAGCAATCCTCGCATCAATAGCTTGAACGGAAACGAAACCCATCCCGACCCGAACGGAAATCCCGTGCAAGTAGCTCCGCTCGCGGACTATCAGGACCAGCTCAATACTTTTCGCGTTCATTTCCATGAGGGTAGTCTTGCCATGGGGATGCGCGATGCTTTTTCTCCAGTTGATCGATCTGAACACCGCGAAACGTTCAAACCGAAGGATGCATCCCGTTACCAATCTGCAGTAAGTCTAGGACCTCACCAACGGGGGAAACCTCATCCGCATGACGCTCTTAGGTTCGCCGACGGTTTCTAGCATCATAGAAGGAGGATGGCAACCATGCGGAAACACTTCGTATCAGTTCTTGTTGCTTGCGCTTTGAGCCTATCTTGTCAAACTGCCGGAGCACAGCAAACGGCATGGGACATCGAACGGGTGAAAGACACCAAGGGCAACATAATCGCTCTCAAGATATTCAAGAAAGGTCAAAAAAGCCTGCACCAGGAACTGCGTGGTTTTGTAGCCAGCCCGCCGGACTTTGCCGTGAAGGAAGGATTCGACGTTCAACTGAAGGACATCAATTTCGACGGTTACAAGGACATTCTGGTTTATGAATTTCTGCCGGCGAATCCCAACGTTCCGTATCTCTACTGGCTTTACAACCCAGTTTCGGACAAGTTCGAATGCAGAGATCCCGACCCTGATGACAAAAGCTGCCGAATTCTTAATCCTGATTTTGATTACGAGAAAAAGCAGGTCATTCAGCTTTACACGGACTCCGCAACGACCCATGGGACTCGGTTTTTGACTTGGGAGGACGGCAAGCTCGTACTCGTCAAAGAGGTGGAAGAGGAAATGGATGCCAGTGGCAGAACCAAAGTAACAGTGACAGAGCAGAAAAACGGCAAACGTGTAGTGACGAAAAAATACATCAAGTAGGGTCTGTCATCGATGGTCACCGCCTCGCAGATCGCCAACCAGGCTGACCCGGCCGCCTACAAGTATTGGGCTTTTCTGAGCTATAGCCACGTCGACGAACGTTGGGCTAATTGGCTGCACCGCTCGTTGGAGCGGTATCGCGTTCCCCGTCCCCTGATCGGTCGGCCTTCGCGGCTTGGTCCTCTGCCGAAGCGGCTGTTTCCAGTATTTCGCGACCGGGATGAGCTTGCGAGCGCCGGCAACCTGAGCCAGGAGATCGGGCAGGCGCTTCGACACGCGCGGTTCCTAGTCGTAATTTGCTCGCCCAACTCGGCGGCTTCGCGCTGGGTGAATGAAGAAATCAAAGAGTTCAAGAAACTCGGCCGCGATGACAGGGTGCTGGCGATTGTCGTCGACGGAGAGCCCGATGCGAGCGACAGGCCCGAACTCGGCTTGCTCGAGGCTTTTCCCAAAGCCCTCCGATTCCGCGTGGACCAGGACGGTAACGTCACCGGCGTTCGCGTGGAACCGATTGCCGCGGATGCCAGAGCGAACGGCGACGGCAAGCCGGCCGCCCTCCTGAAACTTCTGGCGGGCATTCTTGGCGTCGACTATGACGAACTGCGTCAGCGGGAGAGGCGACGCCGAATTCACCGTAATTCGGAGCTCGCGGCGGCCACTTTGGCAGTTTTCGTCGGGCTGGCCGGTTTCTGGATGAATCGCCAGCATGCAATCAGACTGCAAGAGCAGATTGCATTCGCGCAACGATTAGCCACCGCGTCACAGCAGGGTGTGGGCGCATCTGGCACCGATCTCTCGCGACAGGTGTTGCTCGCGGTCGAGTCGTTGAAACACGCGCCTACCCCGGAGGGCCACTCAGCGCTGCTTTCAGCGATGGCTCTTCTGCCTTTCAAGCACGCCGAATTTGCGCACGTTGGCCCGGTAGAAGCCTTGTCGTTCAGTCCGGACGGTGTATTGCTTGCCGCTGCGGCCAAGAACCAGGGGGCGGCTACGGCGGCCGGAATCGAGCCGCGAACCGTCGTGGTTTGGGATCTGGCTTCTGGTTCCGAGGTATTGAAGGTGGCGGTGGGAGATTACGTGCGAACTTTGGCCATATCGCCCGATCGCTCGCTACTCTTCGTCTCCGCCAATGCCGCGCACGCGCGCGTGTGGGATCTCAAGACCAGGCGAGAACGCGCCCCGTTGCTCCATGAGAGATCCGAATTGTTTATTGATGCGTTGGCGCTGAGCCCTGACGGCAGGCTCGTCGCAACCGCCAGCAGTTCCTCGTTGCGTCTGTGGGATTCCCAAAGCGGCGAGCAACTGTGGAGTCGCTCACGCGGCAGCGACGGCGGGATTGTTTTCAACCCTGGCGGGACGCTGCTGGCGGCTGCGCCGAAGCCGACCTCGGGGCAACCATCCGGCGTCGTTCTTCTTGATTTGATGGCTCAAGGAGAGGCAACTCTGCCTCAAGAACAGCCGGTTTATGCCTTGGCTTTCAACCATGACGGAACTCGATTGGCGGCCGGAGGCAAGTCGATCTCTGTATGGAACGTAAAGACGCGGAGTATTATCCGCGAATTTCCGCACCAGACCGACGAGGTCGGGTTCAGCGTCGACGGCAAACAACTGCTCACTGCCGATCGCAGCTACGCTCAGCTGTGGGACATTGAAACGGGTCAACCGGTCAATCGGGTCGACTACAAGGGGCCACTCGGTGAGGTGAACTCGGTGACGCTGCATCCGAGCGGGACTAAGCTTGCCACTGCGATCGGAGAAACCGTCCACCTGTGGGATGTCTCGCAAGGAACTGAAATCGCTCGGCTGCCGCACAATGGCTGGGTTACGAGCGTGGCGTTCAGCCGGGACGGGGCGCTGATTGCGACTGGCAGTGACGAAGCTCGTGTCCGTATCTGGTCCGCAAATCCAGGGACGGCGATCATTCTGCGTCAGGACAGCGGCTTGAACTCGGGGCAAACCGGCAGCTTCGCCTTGAGCGGTAATGGCCGCCGGATTGTCACGGTCGACGGAAAAGCACTCCGGATCTGGGAGACGGCAGACGGAAAGAAGGTTGTCGAAAAGCCGCTCACGGAGGAGGCTCAACTAGTCGTTTTCAGTCCGACCGGTGCACTCATCGCGGCCGCCAGCCACGACACGGTTTTCATGTTCGACGCAGCAACCGTTGAAATGAAATATGCGCTTACTAGTGGTGACCCGATCAGGGGCCTGCAGTTCAGCCCTGACGGGAAGGAACTATTCACCCAGTCCGGAAAGGAGATCCGGGCATGGAAGCTGGACACCGGACGAGAGGCCCGGCGTTTTCAGCACGACGACACCGTCGAGGCATTCGCGTTGAGTCCTGATGGAATGCGGCTGGCTTCAAGTAGCGGTGACAGCACGCAAATATGGGACCCGAGAACCGGGACCATCCAACACCAACTGCCGTACCAGGGGCCTGTGCGACGTATTGCGTTTAACCGTGACGGCGCGTTTCTGGCTACGGTTAGCGGCAGCGGCGTCCGCCTCTGGGACGCGCGGAACGCGGAACTTCTGACAGTCATGCCACATGATGATCTGGTTGGGGGCGCGGTAATCAATCCCCGCGACGATGGTCTCCTGACCTTTGCCGCCGACCAGGCAATACTGTGGGAGCCGCGTGGACAGCGGGAACGCGCTAGACTCGCCCTCGCCAGCGAGGTTGTAGGCGCCGCCTTTGACACAAAAGGGGACAACGCTGCGGTCTGGGGCGGAAATACAGTCCACATCTGGGGAATCGCGACTGGCAAGGAAATCGCCACATTCAACGTCAGAGACGAGGTAAAGACCGCCGCATTCAGCCCTGATGGCAAGTTCCTCGTCGTCATGGACTACCGTGGAGAGGTGGGGATGTATCTTTGGCGAGCGCAAGAGCTGATGGAAGAAGCGTGCCGCAGACTGACGCGCAATCTCACGGACGCGGAATGGCAGATGTACCTTGGGCACGAACCTTATCGCTCGACCTGCCCGACTTTGACACCATCCACTTTGAGATGACGGTGATGTTTAGCAGGCCGTCAGGCTATTCAATTGAGCGCGACAAGAGCCAAGGGGCTATGTTGCTGAACGACGCCGCGGTTCTCGTGACTGGTGGCGAGAGGCTTAACACCTACCGGCCATACGTCTGGAATACGGCCGAGATCTACCATTGACCTTTGATGTCGCGCCGCGCGGCCTGTCAATGCTTCGTCTGCGGGTCCAGAAACGGGCTTTAGGGGAGATCTCCTCGAAGCCGACTCCGGGACAAGTTGGGCCTGGTTGGTTCGGCTACAATCCAACCAGTTATTCTCGGCAGAGGTATTGAAGCGGATGAAGGTCTTCCTGTCCCACAGCACGAAGGACAAAGAATTTGTCCAGCGGCTTGCCGATGCCCTCACCGGAGCGGGCTTCACACCCTCGTTCGGTCCAAAAACTCTACCCGACTCCTGCCTGGAACGGGATTGCGTTGGAGCTTTTGGGGGCCAACCGAGAGAAGTATGCGAAACGCTGCTTGTCGATCACGAGAAAGGTCACAGAGGCGACCTCTGAAGATTGATCACCATGGCTTGATGGCCCTACGTTTTGGGGGCGCTCACGCCGCCCGGTGGTAGTAGTTCAGCATGCCGCCCAGTCGCTGGCATCGCTGGATCGTTCCATTAGAGTCTGTCGGAATAGCCTGGGGAGTAATGAGCCGGTTGCCCAGCCCTTGATGATTTCGTTCCAGATGGTAATGGGCCACGAACTCTCGGATCGCTTTCCGCAGTGAGCCCTCGCCAAAGAGTATCAATCGGTCCAAGCACGACTCCTTGATCGTGCGTACAAAGCGTTCCGCGTAGGCGTTCAGGTTGGGGGAACGCGGTGGCAGTTTCACCGACTGAATCCCGATGTCGGCGAGCATCTCCTGGAACTCTGCCGTGAACAGCGGATCCCGATCATGGATCAAATACCGCTTCCCAACAAACAGACCATCGATGGGATCACTTTGGTTCCGGCCGATTTGGCTCATCCACAGTCCGTTGGCTTTAGCTCCAATCCCAGCGATCTTCACACCTCGGCTGGACAAGTCGATGAAGAGGTCGCACTCACTGCGCGGCCTGGGGCGCGGGCGGCAGTCCTCCTGACCAATCCACTAATCCATCGGGTTGAACTGCAGATATACCCAGTAGGCAAGGGCCGTCACGATCAGAATCGCGCACCAAATGACAACTTGTGCCGCTCTTGCCATGAATTGAAGTTTACGACGTGCCTGTCGCGCGGATGTGGAATTTTCGGTGCGTTGCGGGTGCGGGGCCGAGGCGTGGTTACCTTGGTTACTCGGGTCATCTAGTGTCCAGATTTGTTTACCCTTACACTTCCGGCAATAGATGGTTTCTGCAAGAAACAGGGGTAGGTGTAGCTTCTTTGGGATGCCACGCTCATTCTATTTGGAGACCGCACCTCCAGCTCGGGGAGTCCACGAAGTGGAGAAGAAAAAAACATGAGGAAACAGAAGGGTTTCTCACTGATGAGCTGCTGATCGTGGTGGCCATCATCCTGATCATTGCGGCTATCGCAATTCCAAACTTGCTGCGCGCCCGCATGGCGGCCAATGAGTCGTCTGCTGTCGGCTCCATCCGTACCATCAATACCGGTATGGTAACCTACAATACCGGTTATCCGACGATCGGTTTCGCAAGCGCCCTGGCCAACCTGGGCGGGGCAGCTGGTGGGGCTTGCACGCCCGCTACCAATACCGCTTGCCTGATCGACAGCGTTCTGTCGGCCGGCACCAAGAGCGGATACATCTTCACGGCTCAGCCTGGAGTAGTGGCGGTCCCGCAGACCACCTAATACTCGACGGCGACTCCGGTCACTGCGAGCCAGACCGGTATCCGCAGCTTCTGCTCTTCTGAAGATGCTGTGGTGCGCTACGACTCCACCGGCGGGCTGGCTGGCAGCGAAGGCGCTTGCCAGAACCTCGCGCCGCTAAACTAGTAAACGTAGTTTTGATTTGATAGAGAGACGCTGGGGACGAAATCGAGATGAGCACGGCGCAATCCAATCAGTATAGTTGCGAAGCCTTTGCGACTAGTCCCCATATTCTCCTTTCCTGTTTGCTGTTGCTGTTTCTTTGTTCCAATCTGTTTGCCCAGAGTAAGCAAAAGCGACAACCGTCCACTCCAGCGGAGCGTGCCCAGGCCACTTAGCTGTTGCATCAACTCTCGAATCGAGACCTGCTCGAGGTTCGCCACTGTCCTCACGACGGCGGCGCGTTGACTTTCGGTTGTGTTAGGCGCGGCAGTCTTGTTGAACTTCTGAACGGCCATATCCCATGACATCGGGCGCGTGAAGAACCCTTCATAATCTTTGCTTTCTTGTTCGAGGACACGCCCATTGTTCAGCGTGATCTTCACCCGACAAGGCATCTCGTCCGGGAAACGATCCGAAAAGGCGGTGCGGGGTTGAACCGAGACCTTGGGCAGCAGCGCCTGCACGCCTGCCCGCTGAATGCGCTGCGGATCGTACTGTTCGGGCATTACCTGAGCGTCAAGAATTGCTGCCGCAAGTATGTATGGCAGGCTGTGATCGCCTGCTCTTTGGTGGACACGACACTTTTGTCACCTTCTTCGCCTCCGCCGATGATGTTGTAAGCCACATCAAAGATCTCCGCATCCACTCGCTTGATCTCGGTGCCTGAGAACTGATAACGCTGGCGCAGAATGAGAACGGCTTCAATGGCGGTTTGTGAGTGGATCTCGGCGTTGTATTTCTTGACGATGGTTCTCGCTACGGATCCCAGACTCTCCGCGGGCCAGCACACCTCGAAGTACCCTGTGATGGCATCCATGAGTCCCTTATCCCCCCAATTACCTCCAGGGGACCGGTAATACCTTGCCTAGCCAGCAATGTGGCCCGCTGCAACAGGCTGCCAGATTTGGGTAGGCGAGCCCCTTCCAATGCGACAATTTTCCCGTCCGGGTCACGCGCAAAGCATTAGAGGCCGTTCCACAAACGGCAATCGCGTTGGCGGTCTGGGAGGGATCGAGCCTTAGGATCTTGGACACTCCTGCCGCTACTGCATATGCGCCTTGCACGGTGTGGTCGAATCCTCGCTCCCGAACCGGAGCGACATCGCACAGTCGGCATTGGACTTGGTAAGCCACTGCAAGCGCGGTCATCAGGTCGCGCCCGGTAGCCCCGATCAGTTCGCCTCCCGCCAGGATTGCCCCGAGGTTGTCGCTCGGGTGACAGGTTTCTCCCTTGGCTAGATAGCTGTCGTTGAAATCCAGATAGCCTATCAGCGCGCTGTTGTAGAGAGCAGCCCGGTCGACATCCGCGGACCCACCACCGATCAGCGTACAGTTGCCACAATTTCCTAGCCCATTGATGTAGGCACGTAGCATGCGTATGGGCTCACCATGAAGTGCACCAAGACTGCAACCCACGGCGTCCAAAACACGGATCTTGAGTTGCTGGCGGATTTCGGAGCCTAGCGTGGCATATCCCGTTCTGCCCAGAAATTCCGCCATCCGTTCCGCCTGGCTCCCACCGCTCTGGTGTGAAACTGCAGTCATTCTTCACTCGGGCAATCGGGGTCTTCTTCGGGCTCACCTGGCCGCTTTCTTTCTCTATCTCCGCACGGTTGCCTGTTCTTTGAAATAGTCCGTTCGTACTTGTAAGGCAAACAACCATCACAACGGCACTGGACAACCACAATTAGGGATTGAGGGCAGATGCCTCACCGGAGGAACAGCAGCCGGCTGGAAAGGTGGAGCTAGATTAGCTTGCGCTGAATAGCATGGGTTACAGCTTCGAGACGGTTATGAGTCCGTAGCTTTTGATTGACGTGGTGAAGATGATTACGCAGGGTCTGGAGGCTGATTCCCAGTGTCCCAGCAATCTCCGGAGAGTTCTTCCCCGCTGAGAACAGTCTCAAAACATGCAGCTCCTGCTCGGAAAGCGGCGACACTGGAGCCGCAGCCGGTGCAACTTGTGTGGCAACCTGATACAACTGCCGAGACACCTCAAGCACCTTCTCCGTCGCTTCTTCCGCTTTTTTCCGTCGGTTGACGTCGCGCGCCAAATGAACGATTAGATGGTGTTGAGTACGGGGACAGCGAGAGTTTCCATCAGCGCGCGGGCACTGTTGCAGCGCCTCCCGCAAAACGTCCTCACGCACGCCCTGCGACGCCTTACATCGCGTTCACCAGCGTGCCTCCCAACGATTCCCCGAAAAGAGTGTTGATACGGCTGACTTTCAACTGATTCGAGATAATGAACGTCCACGGCCAAGGAAAGGAGAACGTAGACGCAAAACCATGATGGAACTTGTCCCGAAGTGACTGCGGGCTGACGGATGTCGAAGGAGGGACACAGGCTTCGGAGAGAGTGCAAGCTTCTCAGAACCTAATTGCGGTTGCAGCCTTTCTATCTTCTCCTACATTCAATCACTTGCCACCAGTTTTTTTTCCGTTCAAGTTTGGCATTCCCAATGCATAGATTGATTAGGGAGGCGGTATTCCTATTGGAATGGCACGCCCCAGACACGCAGAAAAACTTAGGAGAAACAGAATAAACTCTTTAGAGAATTTGATTGTGTGCATGGCCTCGTCATTAGTCCTGTGCGCTATCCCTAGCATGGCACAGATCGCTAACAGTGCGACCTTTGACGCACCCTCCGCGTTTTACGCGGGGAACGCGAAGACGCCTGCGGGCAGTTATCGAGTGACTCAGCCGAACGCCGACGACAGCCTCTGATTGCTCGAAACCGCCGACGGCTCACACTCCGTCTTCTTGGAGTATGAAATCGTCTCCTCCGAAACTCGGCATGCTCAGAGCGATGTCACTTTCAACAAGTATGGCAACGTCGATTTTTGAGCGCCATCTGGATCGCAGGACGAAGGTGCGGGATGCAGATTCTGCCGTCGAAAGTCGAACAAAATGCCGCCAAAGCTGCAGCCGTGGAAAAACATTCGCTGCCAGCCAAGAATGTCGGCCAGCCGTAATAACTGGGGCGGGCTCGTCGTGAAGTCTCAACAAGCAAAGGAGAAATCATGAAAGTACGAAGCACAATATTGTTTTCGATCGCCATGTTGTTTGTCTCCATATCTGCGTCCTTCGCCCAGCAGGTGAAGACAGACTACGATCACAACGCAAATTTCGCAGAGTACACGACGTACTCCTGGGAGAAGGTCCAAACGCAAGATCCGCTGCTGGTTGCCCGCATTAAGGAAGCGGTGAATGCGGCTCTGGCGGCCAAGGGCTGGACCCAGGTCGACTCCGGTGGCGACGTCTGCATCGTAGCGATGGAAATCACCCGGAATCAACAGACTCTCAACACGTTTTACGATGGCTTTGGAGGAGGTTGGCGTTGGAGAGGATTCGGGGGATTCGGAGAAGCAACGACAACAACTGAAACGTACCAGGTCGGCACCCTGGTGGTCGATCTGTTCGCCGCCAAGAGCAAGAATCTAATCTGGCGAGGCTCGTCCAGCGACACACTTTCCAACAATGCAGATAAGAACACTAGGAATCTCGACAAGGGTGTGCAGAAGATGTTCGAACATTTTCCACCGCATGCGAAAAAGTAATCCTGAATGTCGGTTGGCGAGGGCTGGGCATTCAGAGTAGTGACTTGTGGTCACGGGGTACAGTGTCAACATCCCGACTCCGTCGCGCTCTCGCCATCACACAGCATCGAAATGACACGTGACGCAACTTGTTCCGGAGAAAAGCAATTGCCGTACGTAAATGATTTGGCCCTCGGGATGCACATAGAAGCGCGATGCGAGGAAGAATTACAGTGAAGCACTTCTGCGGATCACCGGTCGAGATTGGAGCAAGGCGCGTCCGAGCCGCTGCGCTCCTCGTGGTTGTTTTCAGCATGATTGGATGTACGGCGAAACGTCTGGTGCTGGTGCCAGCGCCCAATGCTACCTTGGCCGCTCGACCCAACTCAGCTGAGGGCTCAAGTCAGGGAGTATCCGTCTTACTGCAACCGGATGCATGGGACGGATATCCCCGAACTCTGGACAGAAATCTCATTCCCATCAAAGTTACGATTCAAAATAGCAGTGAGCATGACGTGGCAATCCGATACGAGGATTTTGTACTCGTCGCATCGGGCGATCGCCGTTACAGTGATATCCCCCCGGATCAAATAAGAGGTTTCAGCCGTGAGGCTCTGCAACCCTATTGGGCCTACTCTGAGGCCGAGAAGCACGTCGAAGTGCAGCAACTACCGACTGAGTCAATGCTCAAGCAAGCAATGTCTGAGGGCGTCGTGGCCCGCGGTACAGAAACTAGCGGATTTCTCTACTTTCCGAGACCCTCGAAACTACCGAACGAAATCACTTTTAGTGTTACTTTGGTGGATGCGCACACAAAGCAAAGGTTCGCTGACATTGTTGTCCCGCTAGTTCTGAAGGTGTTGCCTCGCAGCGCCGACACGTACAGCCCCCTTTGACTGAATACCTACAGCATTGTCATGCTCTCGAGTTGACCGGTCCTTTTTTCTGTCACACGTGTCCCACGTCAGCGGAACCGCCGAATCCGGCGCGAAATCTCCTCTCTGTTCTTGGGCGCGAGCAAAATGGAGTGTTCTCCACCTTAGGAGGTGCATTCCGAAACGTGATGATAGCGCAGTGCACTCATCCGAAAAGTGAAGCCTGCTCCGGAACAGAGGACTTGGTACGGGGTCTCCTGGCCGATCCGGGTCTGTGTTCGAAGATGAGGACCGAAGTCGAATCGATCAATTGCTGGACAAGCACAGGGGTATCGGAATCGCTCGGAATCACGTTGCCAGACAATTCGCGAGACGCCACTTCATCGACTGCTTCAGAAGCGGTCGGAAATAACTTCTGGTGTTCGGTGTTGATTGTCTTCCAGACAGCGTCGGCGGACTCGCCGATGCCATTCCTCTCTACAAGTTCTCGCGCCATCGCCGAAAGCATGTCATCGTCTTCGTCGATGTTCTGTAATCCTTCGCCAGCAAACTTGCCCTCCATGGTGAGCGCCACCAGAAGTTTCTTTCCCATCAGGCGCAGACAGGCAGTCTGCATCGTCCCTTCATAGCAAAGGAACTTCACGCGCACTTGGCGCCGCCGCCCGATGCGCCAGGACCGCCGACTGGCCTGGCGCAGGGTATGTAGTGAGTAGCCTGACTCGTAGAAAATGATGGTTGGGAAATCGAGCAGGTCCAGACCCGTTTCAACCAACTTGGGATGGGAGATTACGACCTGCACTCCTTCCTTGACCTGCCGTGCATACCAGGGCTCCGTTTTGACGTGTCCACGCTGGCGCGTAGAATTGCCGTTCGAATTCCTTCGTTCGTCAGAATCCGCAGAAGTCTGGCTGTGACGTCATGCTTCTGCGTCTAGACAGCGAACACCTGGCAACGGCGCCCTTCGGCGAGTTCTTTTCTGATTTCTTCGATGAATTTTCTTTCCTTCGAATAGAGTTGCGCTTCGGGAAGATCGCGGGTCTCGGCGATCACAAAGCGAATGACACTGGGAGGGGCTGGGCTTTCGGGCGCCGCGGCGACCTTGAGCGTATGTTCCGCGACGCGCAAGCAGCCTCGGTTATGGCCCCTTCGAGTGACGTACTGAAGGACTTCATCGGCAAGGCCAGCCTTGGCTTGCCTTTTTTCTAGCTCTCGTCCGACTGACGACATTCATAAACTTTCATACCATTGACAAAGTGACTGCCTCCGGTTAAACGGTCTATGACGTTTCGGCATATCTCGGCTGAGCTTCGGGACAACGAGGCACGAACTGCTGCCCTGAGGCGCTCCTCGCCGAACTGCACCTCCTCGGCATTCGGCGCGTCCAAAAGTCCGTCGGTATAGAGCACTAAAACGTCACCCTCCTGCAGCACGGTGTGCCCAGAGACATATTGAGTTGCGGAAAACAATCCAAGAGGGGGTCCACCTTTGTCCAACACTTCAGGACCTGAGCTGTCTGTTGAGAGAGTCCACTTGCGAAAAAACAGCGGAGGATTATGGCCGGCATTTACAATCGCCTCAGAACCGGATAGTCGTTGGTTTGATCACCCGCCCGTCACGTCAATTACTGGGTCCAAGCCGCTCTTGTGCGAGAACGAAGGATGGTGATCCTGACAGCAATTCGGAGGCTCCAGCCGCATTGACATCGACAAACCTGCCCTCTCTTAAGGTTGTGATCGTGAACGGGCTGGGGCTGGAGCGGAAGACCTTCTCGAACTTATCGCCCGATCCCGGACGGTCGCCCTGTGCCTCGGCCAGCGCCGTTTCCGCCTCCTGAAGATCGACCAAGCGTTTTTGCAGTTCGGACGCATACATATCAGCCGTTGAATAGAGACGGGCGTTTTGAATCGCCGCTGCGGCAGGAATTGACAGCAGTTCCGCTCGTCTGAGGTGATCTGGTGTATAGCGGTTTGGATCCGTGTGGCCGATCGAGAGAAATCCCAGATATTCATCGGATGCTTTGAGTGGAACCGAGAGCCACGAACGCAGGTGCGCATGGCCCTTGAAGGTTTGCCAGTCTTTTTCCTTGCTTGTGTCAGGAACAAATACACTCTTTTGTTCTTCTAGGAGCCTCTTCAAAAATGGGCATTCATCGGCAATGAGGGTCAGCGGATGTCCCGGGTGATATTTCGGTGAGACTTTCTGTCGCTCCGGGATTTCTCTCTCCCCCAGTGCCAGCAAGTGAGGGCCACCTTCAGGGACGATTACGCGGGCCAAGGTGTAGGGGACTAATTCTTCCAGAGAGCGCAGCAATGCCTCCATGACAGAATCCATGTGGAGATCTTGCGTTAGAGAAAGTGTTGCCCTGCGCAATGCATCGGCTTCGGCCCGCGCGGACTCGGCGATCTCTAAGTTCTTAACAACTTGATCTTCTGCCTGTTTCTGTTCGGTAATGTCCTGGGCTGTGGCGACGAGCCGCCAGATTTTGCCAGCGGCATTGCGCATCGGAAATCCGTGAACCCGCACCCAACGAACGTCCCCGTTCGGGAGCATAATCCGGAAACGCTCGTCGAATTTCCCCGTGCGGGTGGCCTCGTCCAATCTGGCGAGCACATGCACACGGTCTTCGGGATGAATAATCTCCTCATAAGAGGTTGGATTGTCCAAAAGGCTCCTGCGCGTTCGTCCGGTAATCGTCTCGTACGCCTCATTTACCTCCAGCACGCGCTTCGACTCGGCGTCGAGCATCCAGAAAATCTCCTGGATGTGGCTGGCCATCTGGCGATGACGTTCTTCTCTCTCCCGATGCTCCCGCACACCTCGAATCAGGAACCAGGTCCCGGCCAGTATGACGACGACAAAGCCCAGAGCTTCGACGAAGATCACGAAGTCAGGTAGTTGCACGCCGCGAAGCTTCGCCTGAATCACAACGAAGAGAAGAATTGCAGCGAGGAGAGGTATGAGAATTGAGAAGACCACGCCAGCCTTGTTCTGTGGTCTAGCCTCTTTCCCGAGGATGCCGGGTCGCACCATATCGCCGCCGCTGCCAGGGTCTGATGGAGGCAGTTAACGCCTGCGCTGCCATGGCGTAGCGTAAACCAATTGCGTCCGTTGTTCTACCGGAGGACCCTCCGCGCAACGGCTGGCCTAGAATAGACCCATGCCTCTGATTCGAAACTGCCCTTCCTGTGGGAGGTCCAACCGCATACCCGCGAGGCACCTTGCCGATGTCGGCAAATGCGGTGCCTGCAAGGCAGAGTTACCCGCGGTTGGGGAGCCCATGGAAGTCAACGAAGAGGAATTCCACGAGATCGTTCGCGAGAGCAAGGTCCCGGTTCTGACCGATTTCTGGGCATCCTGGTGCGGGCCGTGCCGCATGGCCGCGCCTCACGTGGCGCAAACGGCGCGGGACCTCGCCGGACGCGCAGTCGTGCTGAAGGTGGATACGGAACGGTTTCCACAACTTGCAGCACAATACAACGTGCGCAGCATTCCCAATTTCGCGGTTTTTTCCGGAGGTCGGCTTCAGTTCCAGCAGGCAGGCTTGGTAGACGCGGCCACCATGGAGAGTTGGCTTACACGCGCGGCATGAAGGTACAGAAAAAGAATTCCCTTGAGCTTCGCCCGATCGGGGTGATCCGCTCGAAAATCAAGGAGCGCAGCAAGGCGCCCAAGCAGGGTTCAGAAGGCGCTCCTGACGCTTGGCTCGAGGTTCATCCATTCGCCACGCCAGCCTTGGATGGAGTGGCGGTAGGCGACGAACTCATCCTCTTGACCTGGTTACACAGGGCACACCGAGACACTCTGAAAGTCCATCCACGGTCAGACCCGAAGCGACGGCTTACTGGAGTGTTTGGTACACGCTCTCCCGATCGGCCCAATCCGATCGGCCTTCATCAAGTCACGGTGCGCAGGATCGTCAAGAACCGTCTCCGAATCGGTCCCATCGAAGCGATCGATGGCACGCCTCTCATCGATATCAAGCCAGTGCTGTGCGAAATCCAAAAGCGTTAGTGACTGGCAGATGCCCCCAAAAGTTTCCGAATTGTTGTCACGCCTAGCGTGAATCGGGAACAATGGGCTCCCGCTTCAGATCAATATATTTAGCCAACCAATCGTACCGGTCCTCCGGGGCTTTCGGATCGTTCACGTCGTGGCCGGTGTCGTAATGGAGGACCTTCTTGGGATCGCTTGCAGCCGCGACATAGTGATCCATGGAGGTCTTGTCGAAGTATTGCTCAAAATTGGCGAACTGAAGCAGCAACGGAATTGGAGCGGCATGCCCTACGAAATGAATCGCATCGATGTCGCCTGTGATCTGGCAATACTTCTCCAGTTGACCGGCAGGCTGAGTTTTGCGGAAGTCGACCATGCCGGGATCGTTGCTGCGCAACATGATGTCGCTGCCCTCCGCGACTCCAGCCATCAGGACTGACGTTCTCATTCGCTTATCCACGGCAGAGAGAATCGAGCCCCACTGCGCGCCGTAACTGTGGCCGACATAGGCTAGCCGTTTCGGATCCACATCTGGCCGCGCCAGAAGCAAATCGATCCCGCGCCTCAGATCCACGACGGTCTGAATTTCAATCTCACGGTCGACATCCGGTTTGTCGAAATGGTCGGGTGTCTTGTGCCAGGGTGCTGGCCGATCCCACGGATAATCCGGGATGAGCGACGCCGCGCCTGCCCGCGCGTAGATTTTGGCCTCGGGAATGAATTCCGCCCGCGTTCCGTTTCCCCAATGACCAAATAGAATGGCGGCAAACGGCCCTTTTCCTGTTGGGACCACAAGGTATGCATCCACCGGGCCGCCTTTGGGACTGGCATACGTAATGTCGTGCAGAGTGCCGCCGTCGAACTGTTCAATGACTTTGTCGTGAATATCGAGGGGGTGTTTCGAGTCGTAATCGAACCAGTGGGCGGCCGCCTGAGAATCTGCCGTAGTCTTCTTGTCGGATTGTCCCGCGGCGAACCCCAGGATCAAGAAGAATGCCAGTGAGTAAGCAAGTGATTTCATTCCTATGCCACCTCCCGCGTGAGCGCACCAAACAGATACCCAATTGGAAATAACGACAGCCCGACAATCGCGGCCACGAGATCAATATAGTGTCCGACGCTATGCTCCAGGCCCCAATGCATCCTCGGAAACCAGCCGAGTGCCTCGCATACATGGGCAATGACGACCGCTACGAGGCACGCTGCCCCGATCACTTGAAAGAGGGTTGCCAGACCTTTTCGTCGCGAGAATTGAAGCGTGGAACCAAAAAGCAGCATACCGGTTGGAACCAGCACTGCAATGGATTTGGCAAGTGTAGGGTTCATACCTTCGTCCTCATTTCGACGCTGGCGGCCCAGGTCACGTTCTCAGTGACAGCCGCAAGCTTTGCCGCGCATTGCCTCGCGGCCTTCCCAGAGGATGAGAGGCACGATGAGGAGCGCCGCAACAGGATCCACCCAAGGGAAGTGCCAGACCGAGTTGATCCCGACTCCCAGCAAGGCAACCAGTGCAAGGTAGGCGCACACCTTCGATTCCGCTGCATCGGCTCTAAGCGCCGCGCTTTCAGTCACGGTGGACAGCTTCCGTTTCTCGCGGGCATCCGTAACGCAACAGTCTGGTCAGGCTTAAATGACAGCGTGGGGCGCACCGGAGATCATCCTGGGTCCGACGTACTGCGGTACGCGGTGCCGCTTCGCAAGAGCAGGAGGTTGTCTGCCTGCCCACAGTGGACGAGGAAAAAAGAGGGTACCCACTCCCTTCCACTTCCAGTGTATCGCGCGCCGGGGGGCTTGCAGCAAGACCCGGGGCGTGCCCTAGAGTCGCTGACGTCGGCCAGATCCGGTGGCCGAGGCCAGAACCTTCAGGAACGTTAGGGAGCGACATGCGTGTGTTGTGGTCGGTGTGTGGGTCACGCGGGGGCGTCGAACCGGGTGTGAGACTCGCTGTGCTGTTGCGGGCACTCGGCGTGCGGGTGCGGGTGTGCGCGCCGCCGGACTGCGTGGCGGCCGAGGGATGTGATGCGTTGGTCGCGAAAGACGTGATGCCGGCCGGAGTGTGGCGATGACCGGGCATGCGGTGGTGATCGCCGGAGGAGGTCCGACGGGCTTGATGTTGGCCGGCGAGTTGGCGTTGGCGAGCGTCGACGTTGCCATTGTCGAGCGGCGTGCCAACCAGGACCTCGTCGGCTCGCGCGCAGGCGGTCTGCACTCACGTAGCATCGAGATCTTTGATCAGCGCGGAATCGTCGATCGGTTCCTTTCGCAGGGGCAGGTGGCTCAGGTCGCGGGGCTTGCCTGGATCCGCTTGGACATCAGCGATTTTCCTGCCCGGCACAACTACGGGCTAGCGCTGCGGCAGAACCACATCGAGCGCATTCTCGCTGGCTGGGTCGCGGAACTCGGCGTGCCGATCTATCGCGAGCGCGAGGTGACCGGTTTCGTGCAGGACGACACCGGCGTCGACGTGGAGCTGTCCGACGGCAACTCGTTACGGGCGGAATATCTCGTCGGATGCGACGGCGGACGCAGTCTCGTCCGTAAAGCAGCCGGCATCGAGTTCCTAGGGTGGGATCCGACCGTGAGCCACCTGATCGCCGAAGTCGAGATGGCTGAGGAGCCGAAATGGGGCTTACGCCGCGACGCCCACGGCATCCATTCCTTGAGCAGGTCGGAGGAGGGTGCTAGGGTCCGCGTCTTAGTGACCGAACGACACGTCGGATCCACGAGCGAACCCACCCTGCGCGATCTCAGCGAGGCGCTCATCGCCGCGTACGGGACCGATTTCGGGATGCACAGTGCAACTTCGATTTCGCGATTTACCGACATGGCTCGTCAGGCAGCTTTCTACCGCAAGGGACGGGTGCTGCTGGCCGGCGACGCCGCACACGTGCATTACCCGGCTGGCGGACAGGGACTCAACATCGGTGTGCAGGATGCCGTGAATCTGGGGTGGAAGCTGGCCCAGGTCGTCAAGAAGACATCTACGGAGAACCTCCTCGATACCTACCATGGCGAGCGCCACCCGGTGACTGCCCGCGTACTGCGCAATACGATGGCGCAAGTCGCGCTGCTCCGCACAGATGACCGCACCAACGCCTTGCGCGATATCGTTTCCGAGCTTCTCAGCATGGACGAGCCTCGCAAACGCCTGGCCGCGGAGATGTCTGGCCTGGGCGTTCGTTACGACCTCGGCGAGGGACACCCGCTGCTCGGACGCCGCATGCCTGATCTCGACCTGGTCACTGCCAACGGCCCGCTGCGGGTGTTCACCCTGCTGCACGATGCGCGGCCGGTGCTCCTCAACCTCGGTGAGCCCGGCAGCTTCGTGATCACTCCATGGGCGGATCGCGTTCAGGTGATCGACGCCACATATAAAGGTATCTGGGAGCTTCCCGTACTTGGCGCGGTGACTGCCCCTACTGCTGTATTGATTCGGCCCGACGGATACGTCGCCTGGGTGGGAGACCTCACCCGCGACGGGCTCCATGACACGCTAACCACCTGGTTCGGACCACCCATTGCGGCGTAGCTCATTCTGTTAGGGGTTCTTTTTACTAGGCAGGGGGCGCGAGCTTTAGTAAAAGGGAATCGATGGCGGCTGGTTCATGCTCGCCGGCGGCGGCTGAGAGCGTATAGGATCTTTCGAATCCGTGAGGTCCTTCCACTCGCAGATCCCAGTTGTCAGCCGTTCGCGATCCGCTGATCGACACGCGCCATTCGCCCTGTCGACCGCTGAAGGCGTGTTCGAGGTGCGCAGTAATTTCTCGGCAAAGCTGAGCGTTCCCGAGATTCTGCAGCTCAGTAGTGACTCCCATTCCATCCGAATTCTATCGAAGTCGACGTGCCCGTCTGCGGTGCAAACCGGTCGAAGCCGCGCAGGATGGGATGTCTGGCGAATTGTTACGTGGGAGCCCGATTTCACCGGTAATCGCGCCGAGAAGCTGCGAAAGTGGGCTGAGTCTCACTTTCGGAACGCACCCCGTGGCAGTGAAGCGATGGGAGCCGCGAAGCATGGTGCGATGAAGAAACTCCGAATGATTTCCTGGAAGTTTTGTCGAGGTTGACCGAATATCGCAGCCAGCGCGAGTCTTTGACAAATCAGGCAGCCTGCGGTGTCTGATATAGGCCTCGACAGCGAGGTTGCCATCGAAACGAGCGGAGATTTGCGACTGGTTGTGGCGCGGCCGGATCCGGCGTTCGCCCTTCCTGTGAGGTATGGGTGCGATGGTGGTTGAAATAGGTCCTGAAATCGAGCAGTTTGTTCTCGAGATCTACAGTCGTCCAGAACAACATGTGATCTAAATACTCGCGTCGCAGGGTGCCGATGAGCCTCTCCACGAACGGATGGGAGAGGGGAACGTAGGGAAGGGACTTGATTTCTGTCACCTCCAGAATCCGCAGATTGGCTTGCCACTGGTGGAACTTATAAAGAGGATCGTTGTCGGAGCTGAGGTACTTCGGCAACCAGCGATGCCCTCGAATAGCGCGGTTAAACATCCGACAGGCGCGACACCATCGACCGTGCCCGCATGGACGCCGAACCCAAGGATGCGACGCGTGTATTGATCCATGACGACCAGGACCCAGTGGGTCCGCAACGTGGCCGACTCGCAGCGGAACAGATCCATACTCCAGAGGCTATCTTTCATGTGGCCCAGGAAGGTCAGCCAGGAGGGACCACCGGAGTCCTGTCCCGGCGAGCGGTGATGGGCGAGGATCCTTCGAACCACGTCCTTGTCGATTTGGATGTGGAACGCCAGGGCGATCTGCTGGGCGATTCGCGGACAGCCCCAATTGGGATTACGCTGCTTCATTTGGACGACCGCACGGATGAGTTCTGCGCTCGGTCCTTTCGGGCCGGGCTTCCGACGACGATTCGTTGAGAACAGCAGGCGATACTTTTGCTTGCTCAAGGCTTTGTGAAGGCCTAGCAGGGTTGAGGGCTTCAGTACGATTGCGGACCGGAGCAGACGGGTAGGACGCACCACGAGCGCCATCAAGCCGGCAAGGATGCGATCCGACGCGGATAGATTCGGCGATCGGTGCCTGGAGCGATTCACGATCAGGAGTTGGTGCTTGAGGAGAAGCGACTCCGCAACTATGGAACGGGCGCCGCCAGGTCCGAGTAAACGGGCCAGGGTAGCGATGAAGTGGATGAAAAGAACGACCAGATCGCGCATCACAGAATCGTAGGAGGCCGGCGAAATCCCAAGGAATTATGGCCGAAACAACAATTCGCCAGCCACAGGTTTCCGGACCTCACAATTCCCTGAAAAACTTGGGGGATTATGCTTCCGGATTGAATAGCTCAAGTTCCTGTAAAAGCTTGTAGAAACAATGTGATACGCGAAGCCTGTTGCCCGCTCGCCCAGCAAACGCGCATAATCCCCCAAGAAAGTTGGGGGAATATGTAATGCCAGGACCTTATAAAGAAGCCGCGCGACGGCTCCACGAGATAGCCCAATCCCAGCAGGGCTTCTTCACCACCAAGCAAGCCACTCGGTCGGGGTTCGCCGAGAAGACGCACTCCTACCATGTGAACGCCGGAAACTGGATTCGTGAGCACCGCGGGATCTACCGCCTTGCCGATTTTCCGGCTCCGGAACGCCCGGACCTGATGCTTTGGTATCTCTGGTCCCAAAATCGGCAAGAAGTGCCTGAGGGCACCTACAGCCACGACACGGCTCTCAGTCTTCATGAACTATCGGACATCATGCCTTCGAAGCTGCACATGACCGTGCCGAGAGAGTTTCGCCGGAACAGCACGATTCCGGAGATCCTGGTGCTTCACCGGGCACACCTCGACACCAGCGAAGTTCAGGAAATGCACGGGATCCGCGTAACGCGTCCGCTAAGAACCATCGTGGATCTACTGCGCAGCGGACACGTGGACCGGAGCCAACTGAAACTGGCCGTCGACGAAGCCATACACCGTGGCCTCATCGGAAGAAGAGAAATCGATCGCATGCCGGACGATAAACTGCAACGTTCGCTTCGGGAATTGGCCGGGCAGTCCGCGTGAGGGACGGAGCGAAATCCTACAAGACAGCCGGCGCCTTTCGTGCGGCGCTCGAAACTCGGTTGCAGACTCGCGCGCGCGAGCGAGGCACTGACCTTCAACGCCTACGTCGGCAAGTGGCCTTCGACCGCTTCCTGGCACGAATGTTTTCGAAGGGACCGAAGGCGACGTATCCATGGGCACTGAAGGGAGGCTACGCCATGGAGTTGCGAATGCATTCCGCGCGAACGACCAAGGACATCGACTTGACGCTGCACGATGGCACGCGTCTCTCAAAAGACCCGAAAGAGCGGGGTGAACAGGTGCGCGCCATGCTCCAGGAAGCGGCGGCGACGCGCTTTGACGACTATTTCGAATTCCTCGTCGGAGAAGCGAGAGAGGATCTGGACGGGGCTCCGGAAGGCGGCAGCCGGTATCCCGTCCAAGCACGAATGGATGGACGAGACTTTGCGCGCTTTCATGTCGACGTCGGCGTGGGGGACGAAGTGCTCGAACCTTTGGAGATCGTCACCGGCGAAGACTGGCTTGGTTTCGGGGGTGTAGCGCCGCCGTCTTTCCCTGTCATTTCGGCAGAGCAGCAATTTGCGGAAAAGCTCCATGCGTATACGCTGCCGCGAGGTGAACGTGTAAACACCAGAACCAAGGACCTTATCGACATGGTGCTGTTGATCAAGGGAGAAACGCTCGACAAAAGCACAACCGCTGCAGCGGTCCGTGCAACGTTCATGAAACGCAAGACCCACGACGTGCCCACGGAACTTGATCCACCGCCAGCAGAATGGGAGCCGGTGTTCGATGCGCTGGCGAAGGAGTGCGATCTGGCGATGGAACTTCGAGATGGGTTTGAATTGGTACGCGAATTTACGAAAACCCTTGGGACGTAAGAGCGTGGGAACGCCCCGACAGCCTACGATCACGCCGAAACTCGGTGGACCAGAAGCCTTCGCCCAAATGACGGCTCTTCGTCCGGATCTGCCAGCCATTTTCACAACTGGTCATACAGTCGGAAACAGCTTCCTTGAACGCGAACTTTCAAGCCGGCGCCGCCTTCTTGCAAAAGCCGTACGCTCCGCAGGTTCTAGCCCAGACCGAGCGCTCAGTGCTTGACCGCAAGAGAAAGATTTCAGGATCGACCTAAAGCATCCTTGTGGTTCGAAGAGGCGGGAGAACCTCGCGATTTTGCACGGGAGCCTTTCGAGAAGCACGGTTGCAACTGTCCGAGAAGCTCATCGCAGCCCGGGTGGGAACCGGTGAAGGAAACGGCTTCTGAAAGCTCAGATTGTCTGACCGGGCCATTGAGTAGCGCAGACTCCCAGAGTGTGGCACACTGCTTCCCCGTCATGGCAGATCGTACCTTCGTCACCCTCAAATACACGGACAAGGTTCCATCGATGGCGTCCTGCACGAAGTGCCAGCGCAAGTTTTTGTCCCGAGCTCGCTGGGGGCGATCCAGGGTTGGCAGAGCAGTATCTGCTTGAAAAATCCGCCAGGCACACCTGCCCACATGAGACGGAGGGCTGGAGGACCCGAATGTAATCCAAGTCCTCCGGACGGAGCGAAGGGCGCAAAGCATGTCGTCAATCATCAGAGAAGTGAGCCGAGAAGTGCGTGAAAAATGCACTAGCCCCATTGGTTCGACCGTGGCCGCAGAAGAGGAATCACGGATACTTGGGACCAACCGTGGAAGCGCCCTTCTGGTGATCAAGCAACCGACTCACGACACCCAGGACATTCCAATCGAATACCGCGTATCGCTACCGCGCGGTGACCGTTACACGCATAAGTAATCTCAGTTCGTAAAAACTGGGCTTTGCGAGGCAATCATGCCTGTGGGAAAACCTGGCTCCTTGCAGTCCGGAAAACTCCCGGTTGCAACGCAAAGATCGATGATTCAGGCCCGCGAAGCGACTGAGAGGACGAGGTGGAGAGACCTTGCGCTTCTCGAGTCTGCGCCCGCTGGCTCATTTCCCCAAAAACTTTCTGGAACTATTCTCCCGTTTGCAACGAAGACAATATGAAGGGTCACTGCATCGAACCTGAAGAGACATGGAAATCCCCCACGAGCTCTCGACCCACTCCGACGCCGAACTCTTGCGACTCGCCGTAGCTGGGGAAGAAGAAGCCTTCTTGCTACTGTACGGAAGGCTGAAGGCCGGGATTTTTCGCTATGCGTTTTCTATATGACCAACTCGAAGGTGATCGCGGAGGAAGTCACGCAGGAGGTTTTCATCACTCTGTTGAAGGAATCGCACAACTATCGGCAGGAGCGCGGCGATCTCGCCGCCTTCGCCTTTGGCATCGCTCGCAATTTTGTGCGGAGAATCGCCGCGCCGCGAGCGGCGCTACGAGGCGCTCCCAGGAGATACCGCCCTTGCGACCTTGTCTGGCAAACTCATTTCCGAATCGGATGCGCTGCCCACGCAGATGATCCGCACTGAACTCGCCGGGCGCGTGCAGGCCGCGGTGGCTTCGCTCCCCGATCACTATCGTCAGGTTGTCGTGCTCTGCGATCTCTGTGAATTTTCGTATGCCGAAGCGGCTTCCCGCCTGCGTTGCGCGATAGGAACAATCCGGTCTCGCCTGAGTCGAGCGCATGCTCTTTTGGCGGAAAAACTAAGGCCGCTCCGCAGCCCGCAACCGGAGATTGGAGCAGCTGGCCCGGAGGGATGCCTCATATGACCTGCCACGAACTTCGCCTGTATTTTGAGGATCCCTTGCGCATGGATGCCGAGTTCGCCTGCGAGGCCGAGCATCTCGCCCACTGTACCGAATGCGCCCGCTTCGTAGAAGCGCGTCGCGAGCTCGGATCTGAGCTGCGTCTCGTTCGCGAGTCAGCCCCAGTACCTTCTGCGGCACTCAAGTCCTCTGTTCTCGCGAATTACCGGGCACAGATCAGTGGTGGCGATCCGACACTTGGGCGGTCGAGGACACGCAGATTCACGGCAGTCGCCTGGACGACCGCAGCTGCCGCAGTGCTGGCTCTTGCAGGCGCTCTTCTTCTTCATCCCGCACGGAGACTGGAGACTTCGGACTCAAAGATAGAGTCGGCGCAGCCGCCAATAGCGGAAACGGGTACCATCGAGAAAGGCGCGAACAGCGTTCCTTGGACCAACGCTGCTGCTTCTTCGCCGAAAACGCGACTGCGTTCCGCTCGACAAATCCGACGGGCTCCCCAATTGGTGACCACGAAGAGTCCAGCTTCCGAGGATTTTCGCAGCTTGATGTACTGTGACGCGCTCAGTTGCGCGGGAGCGATGCAGCTGATCCGTGTGCAATTGCCATCTTCGACGGCTGCATTCGAGCCGGCTGCGGCGTCGCCCTACGGCGCGATTTATGCGGACGTACTCGTTGGCTCAGACGGGTTCGCTCGCGGCATTCGCGTCGTGCGGTGAAAACTTTCTGTTGGCAGGAGGAAAAGAATCCTATGAAGTGCCTGAAGCTTACCGCTTTTGTCTCAATCGCAATCCTGACGCTCGCCGCAACTATGGTCGTCGCGCAGGGACAGCAGGAATCCGGCGTAGTCGCGGCATCTGCCACGATGCCTCCACCAAAAGCCGCCATGCTCGGCATGCACATGGGCATGCACATAGACGACAACATGGACGTTGCTCCCGTCAAAGGCGCGCCGTTCTGCGCCGCCGTTACCACCGAGCACACACAGTCCTTCGCCGACGGAAACCGCATTCACACCGCCGAGAATTCAAGTATCTGCCGCGATAGCGAAGGCCGCACTCGCCGCGAAGCCAGCCTGAACCTTCTCGGAGCCGGTCCGCAGGCCTCAGCTCCCAAGCTGATCACGATTCTCGATCCGGTAGCAGGTGTGCGCTACATGCTCGACAGCGAAAACAAAGTTGCTCATAAGATCCCTCTTCCGCCGCCCGGAGGCGCGCCAGACAGAGCTCTGCCAAAAGGCGGAGAAGTGTTCATTATGCGAAGCGCGGGCGGCGCCGCAGGACAGACGTTTTCCACCAATATGCTGTACAGAAAAGCAGGGCAGGATTCCAACGAACCCGCGCCCGCGACCGAAAATCTTGCCGATCAGACGATCAATGGCATCCACGCCACCGGCACGCGCATAACCACCACCATTCCCAGTGGAAAGATGGGAAACGACAAGCCGATTGTCGTTACCTCTGAGCGCTGGTACTCCCCCGATCTGAAAGCGACAGTGATGACCAAGCACGACGATCCTTGGGCGGGAGAATTGGAGACGCAATTCACCAACGTCAACGCTTCCGAGCCGGATCCGTCTTTGTTCACCGTTCCCAGCGATTACAAGATCGTTGACGACAAAGACGGGCCGGTGACCGTCCGCATGGTTGGCCCCGCTCCACCGGCGAAATGAGGGTCAGCACCAACGCCTCTCGGCGAGGCCACCAGCTGTTTGCCCATGGGCTCGAAGTTCCGCTGCATCCGATCCACACCGACCGAGATGCAGTCGATCAGTGAGAACGACTTCGAGTGTTTCGCGAGCACCGAGTAAACCACGTCCGGGACAATGTTTCCAGATTGGGTTCCGTGAATATTAGATTCTTGGATCAAAGATCTTAAACAAGAATACTTCAACAATTGAATCTGTAACATCATGCAGCGGCGAGTAAGTCGACGATGTTCTGGATGGCCTTGTCGGCTTTGTAATAGGCAAGTTCGAGTTTGCTGTCGGGTGCGTGAGCCGGGTCGGGAGTGTGGTGAAAGCGGCTG
>Ga0307477_10000591_pt1 | contig 38629 bp, 59 predicted proteins | sample atmos_gasesECM2C_FD_203316 | JGI IMG/M metagenome (GOLD analysis project Ga0307477, IMG submission 203316) | Hardwood forest soil microbial communities from Morgan-Monroe State Forest, Indiana, United States - atmos_gasesECM2C_515 | ecosystem: Environmental > Terrestrial > Soil > Temperate... | reverse complement strand
TACTACGAGTCCAACAAGGACACCATCGCTCAGAAGCAGCGGGCGTACCGCGAGTCCAACAAGGACACCATCGCTCAGAAGCAGCGGGCGTACTACGAGTCCAACAAGGACACCATCGCCCGCGACGGGCATGGCACGAAGCGCAAGTACGCCCAGGGCTGCCGCTGCGACATCTGTTCGGCTGAACAGGCCGAACGCGAGCTGGCGGCGCTCGTTGGCTAGGGGCATCGACCTCGACGTGTACGAGGCCCTGGTTCGCCGCGCCCTCGAACACGGCGTGCCCTCGGGCGTGGTCGCCACCATCTTCGAGTTGGCCCCCGAGGTGACCAAGGAACTGGCCCGTGAGGTCCGCGTCGCCACCTACGGCACGGCGGACCGGGCCGAGTACCTTGAGCACATCGAGTGGATGACGCTCCGGCGCACCGCCGAGGTCATCGAGCACGGCAACCCGGCCGAGGCGGCCCGGGTGGCCGCCAGCGTGCTCGGTCGGCAGATCGCCGCGGCGGGCAAGCGCCCGTCCGACGCCCTGACCGACGCCCGCAAGGAGCTGATGGACGCCTTCGCCCGGGTGCGCGAGTCGCCCGTGGTCATCGCGCCGCCCGGCGACTTTGTGCTGGGGGCACGGGCCGAGCGCCGGCCCGCCATGGTGGCCGAGGAAGACGACTGATGAGCGACCATGACCACCCGGCTGAGTTTGCGAAACTCAACGAGGACTTGGTGGAGTGGATCGAGGCCAACAAGACGCGCTTCTGCTGCGAACACGTACAGATGCCGGTGATCGAGGATTACGTGCTCATTGTGGCGATGAACGACGTGGGAACTGAGGCTGGTAGCCAACTGACGTTCGTTCATTCCCACGCGATCCCGGGCTACCGACTTCGGGGGCTGATCGAAACAGCGGCGTTGATGGTGGCATTTCCCGACGAGGACGACTGACTGATGGCGGGCTTAGACCTCTGGCCCTGGTTAGAGCTGCTCGAGATCCGCACCAAGTCGGGCAAGATCATCAAGCTCGACCGCAACGCGCCCTTCGCCTGGGCGCAGCGGGCGTTCGTGGCCGAGGTCGAACGCCAGTACAACGCCGGTCTGCCCGTGCGTATCCGCGTGCTCAAAGGTCGCCAGCTCGGCGTGTCGACCGTCACCGAGGCCATCTTGTTCGTCTGGGGCTTCATCCACCCCAACTCGCTCGCCCTGGTGCTGTCTCTGGAGAAGGACGACTCCACCTACCTGTTCGGCATGTTCAAACGGTTCTGGGAGAAGGGGCCGTTCCGCGACCTGTTCGACACCAAGTACGACACCAAGTCCGAGCTGGTGTTCGAGGAACCCATCGGCTCCACCGTGCGCGTGGCGATGGCATCGAAGGAGGAGGTGGGCCGTGGCATGACGATCCAGGCCGTCCACTGCTCCGAGGTGGCGCGCTGGGGCGACAACGCCGACACCATCATCCCGGGCCTGGAGAACGCCATCCCCTTCGAGCACGGGACCATTTGGATCGAGGAGACGACCGCAGACGGCGTGGGCGGATACTTCCACGACGGCTGGCAGGAGTCGGTCGACCCCGAGGGCAACAGCGACTTCGTGGCCATGTTCTTCCCGTGGTTCCGCCACGACGAGTACGAGATCCCCGGCCACCACCTCACCTACGACTTGTTGGAGGAGGACGGCCGCTACGGCGACGAGCGCGAGGTTCTGGCGTTCTTGTTGCGCCAGGACATCGAGCCATCGCGGGTGCTGGCCAAGATGGCGTGGCGGCGGCGCAAGATCAACAACGCGCCCAAGGGCCTGGACGGCTTCCACGAGGAGTACCCCTGTACGCCCGATGAAGCCTTCCTATCCACCGGGTCCAACGTGTTCCCGCTCGAACACCTGCCCCTGTGCTACGCGCCCAACGTGGGGCGCGACCGCGGCTACCTGTTCAACGACAACGGCAAGCTGGCGTTCAACGCCACGGACCAGGGGCACCTGACCGTCTACCGGACGCCGGACCCCAAGCGCCGCCAGAAGTACGCGCTGGGGTGCGACCCGACCAAGACCATCGAAGGCGACCCGGCCTGCATCCAGGTGGTCAACCGGGCCACCTACGAGCAGGTGGCGGTGTGGCACGGGTCGGCCACGCCGAATCAGATCGGCCAGATTTCACTCGCCATCGCCTACTGGTACAACGACGCGCTGGTCAACACCGAGATCCAAGGTGGTGGCCGCGAGGTCATGCAGGTCTGGAGAGACGCCGGGTACAACAACATCTGGCTGGACCGCCGGCCCGACAAGGCCCGCCGCTCGGCCCAGTTGCTCGGTTGGAACACCACCTACGAGACGAAACAGTGGCTCATCGGGGTGCTCCAGGGCCTCATCACCCGCCACGATGTGCTTATCCACCACCCAGCCACCTACCACGAGTTGACCCAGTACACCCGCCTGGAGGACGGCACCTTCGGCCCGGCGCGGAGGTCGGGCCACGACGATTGCGTCATGGCCTACGGGGTGGCCATGATGACGGCCACCACCGAGTGGTCCTCTCTCAACCTCAACGAGGTCTACGCCATGGACGCCCGGGGCGACCAGGGGCCGGGCGCGCACCGCCTGGTGGTGGCCAACCGGGGCCGGATGCTCGACCACATTCCGGGCATAGAGCCTGATCGGAGCGGCCTTCCTGCGTATGCTGTGGCCGGTGAGATCGACGAGTGGTATTGAGGGTGGTCCGGCCCGGTGAAGTACGCCTACGCGTGCGCGGACCACGGGATCATTGAGGTCGACGTGCCCGCCGATTCGTTCGTCTGCATGGAGGACGGCTGCGGGGCCACGGCCAAGCGGGTGCGGTCGTTCTCGGTCAACGCGTCCAGCCTCAAATCACAGGACCGGTGGGACCCGGTGGTCGGGGCCTACGTGCGCAACGAGAACGAGTTCCGCTCCCTGCTGGCCGCCCAGGCCGAGCGCGAGGAGCGCGACATGGGGGTCGAGTGCAAGCTGGTCACCGTGGACGCCCGCGATAGTGAGGGCCTGGCCGAGCTGCACGGCGTGAGTCCCGACGTGCGTGCCGAGGACCTGGAGCCGACCAAGAAGGCCGAGTGGGAGAAGGCGCGTGCCTGATACCGACACGGAGGTCCGCGGTCACTTCGAGGGCGACGTGAACTGCGGTGAGTTCGCCTGGGTGTTCGTGTGCGGGGTGTGCGGGCAGCGCCGTTTCGCCACCGAGGACCAGTACGAGGGTCTGGAGGCCATCGCGTGCATCTTCCCCCACGACGGGATGGGTGACCTGTGACGCTGGTCGAGGTCAGCAAGCCGCCCGACTACGACCCGTGGGCCTTCGTCCAGCAGCTCAACAACATCTACACCCTGGCCAAGCAGGCCAAGGGCAACACGCTGAACGAGTGGAAGCGCAACTACCGCCTGACCATGAACCGGGCCTCGTCGTCGCTGCCCGCCGCCGCGGGTATCCGGGCCAACGAGGTGTTCCCCACCATCGACGCCCGGGTCGGGTGGATGACCGACCAGGAGATTTCCTGTTCCATCACGCCCGCCGCCGACCCGTTCAGCGCGTACTTCGCGGTCCAAGACATGCTGGCCGAGCAGCTGGAGTGCGTCATCAACAGCGTGTACCAGACCGACCAGTGGTACGCCGAAGTGGTCAAGATGCTCTGGAACTCCTCCATGTACGGGGCCGGATTCTTGAAGGTCACCTGGGACCAGGGGTTGGAGAACGGCAAGGGCCAGGTGGCCATCAAGTCCACCTCGCCGTGGTGCCTCTACATCGACCCCTACGCCGAGAACCTCGACGACGCCGAGTTCATCATCGAGGTCCACACCATGACGGCGAGCGAGATCGAGCGCCGCTACCCCGAGGTATCCGACGCCAAGATCCGCGCCGCCCTGGTGGCCGGTGACACCTCCAAGGACCACATCCCCCCCAGTCAACAGACCAACGTGCCCAAGCAGGGGGTGCTCATCCCGGTCGACGCCGGCCAGGGGCCGACCACCTGGGGGCCGCCCGGTGGGACCGCCCAGCCCTACGGGGCCACCCCGTTCCGCGCTGTCAACGTCTACGAGTGCTGGCTGAAAGAGAACTATCTGGAGGAGGTCACGCCAGCCGACGTGACCCAGCCGACCGAGTACGTCATGGTGTCCGAGTGGCGGGTCATCGTCCACTCTGGCGGGAGGGTGCTGCTCGACGAGATGGCGTCCAACCTGTTCGGCATGAGCCGCCACCCCTACGTCCGCTACGTGGACGTGGAGACGGGCGAGCTGTGGGGCTCGGCCATCGTGCGCGACATCGGGCCGTGCCAGATCGCCCTCAACCGCCTCCTCGCGCTCGGCCAGAACAACATCGAGTACACCGGCAACCCGATCTTCGTGGGCGTCAAGAACTCGGGCATGGACCGCTCGACATTCGTGAACCGGCCCGGTCGGATCTACGACGTGGACGGCGGCCCGAACGCGCAGAACGCCAAGCCGAGTTGGCTCAACCCGCCGACTCTGCCCTCCCTGCTCATGGAGTTCATCGCGTTCTGGCTGACCGAGATCGAACGGATCGCCGGACTCCAGGGCGGCCAGAAGGGCGAGATCCCATCGGGCCGGGCCACCGACAAGCAGGTGTCAGCGACCCAAGAGGCCGGGTTCATCCGCATCCGCAGCGCCCAGCGCAACTTGGAGTTGACGCTGCGCAAGGCGTTCGAGCTGGTGGCCAACCTGATCGTGCGCAACTACGACGTGGCGCGTACCGTGGCCATCGTCGGCCAAGAGGGCGAGATGAACTCCATCAAACTCGCGGCCAACCACTTCTACACGCCGGGTGGACCGGACGGCCCCGAGCCGCTGCGGTTCAGCTTGCTGGTCAACGCCGGATCGTCCAAGCCGACCAGCCGGGCCGCGCGCATCCAAGAGGCCAACCAGCTCAAGGAGATGAACGTGGTGGACGACCAGTACGTGCTCCAGGCGTACCGGGTTAGCCACTGGCAGAGCGTGCTAGCCCGCAAGCAGCAGGCCGACCAGCAAAAGGCCATCCTCCACGCCCTCCAGGGCGGGGGGAAGGGCCAGCCAACGGGTCCGGGGACCGGGCACCCGCACTGACCCCCATCGCGTGACACGCTGGGTTGGGGGTGCTACCGTCCGATGGATGGATCACGCCGTGAACCGAGCGGGCATCAGCCATGAGATGTCGACCGAGAACGTCGGGTCGATCATCGCGGCCAACCGCGGCAGCCTGATCGGCCGCCACGGCGAGCCGGGGGGGCGCGAAGCCCGCAACTCGTTCACCGAGCCCACCGAGTTCGTGACCGGCCCGACCGGCGACATCGGGGTCAACGACCCGATGAACAACTCCTGGGATAATTGCGACGGGATGGGCTAGACGGCAGTGGAACCCGACAGGCCAACGGTACGTCTCCTCGACTACATCGAGGATCGAGTACAGATTGGCGATGACTGTTGGGAGTGGACCGGCTCTCACCTTAAGGCGGGTTATGGGGCGGGATCGGTGGCGGGCAAGCACTTCCTAGCCCACCGAATGATCTACGAACTGCTCGTTGGCCCGATACCTGACGGACTGGAGATCGACCACCTGTGTCGGAATCGCGGTTGCGTGAACCCGGGTCACATGGAGCCGGTGACGCATCGTGAGAACCTGATGCGCGGCGATACCGTAGCGGCTGCCAACCCGGCCAAAACTCACTGCATCCGCGGCCATCCCTACGACGACGAGAACACGTACCGCTACGGGAGTCACCGGTACTGCCGTGCCTGCAACAAGGCCAGCCATGCCGTTTAAGAGTGAGGCCCAGCGGAAGTACCTCTTTGCGGAGCACCCAGACATCGCCCACGCCTGGGCACACGGGCGCTCATCGGTCACCGGCAAGCGCGAGTCGCCCTCCCAGCAGGGCAAGCGCAAGTCCAGGCGTTCACATCGCAAATCCCAACGATCAGGGAGGGGGTGAGCACATGCACGCACGCGCCCGTGGCCGTAAGGGTCACCGTAAGCACGGACGGAAGGGTCGGTAGCCCTTCCCAAGTCCGGTTTTGCGTTTTGGGGGAGAAGCCCGGTCGGCCCCGACTGACCGGGCTTCTCCGCGGTTGCGTGCATTTGCAAGCGCGAGGGGCTACCATTCGCGACCAGCTAGCACGGGAGGTGCGGAATGGCCGATCAGAACCAGGTAGGCCCCGACTACGGGCCGCAGCCAAAGGGCAAGGCCAACATCATGCGGCAGGGCCAGACCGAGACGCAGGCGTGGGGTGCCGACCCCATGGCCGAGCACGTCACGCCCGAGCCGCGGGACTACCCCGACAACTGATGGCGGGCAAGGCATCGGGTCCGGCGTCGGTGGCAGAAGGGCTGGGCAACGTGCTCAGTGCCATCACCGACACCATGAAGGCCCCCGATGCCACCCAGTTCGCCGGTCAGCTGATGAAGCTCCAGACCGGCGTGCTCGACCTCATCCACGGCGGCCTCAACAAGGCCGGCCAGCCCGGCGCTGCTCCCGGTGGCCCGCCCCCTCCCGGTGGCCCCCCCGGCGCTCCCGCCCCCGGTGCCCCTCCCGGTGCCGCGGCACCTCCTCCCGGCGGCGGCCTGATGGGCGGCATCGCCGGACTCCAGGGCCAGGGCCAGGGACCGTCGAACGCCGCGGGCAACATGGGCGGCATCGACCCCGAGCAGATGCGCCAACTCGTCGCCGCGGGAGCCGATAACTCGTGAGCCTCTCCGACCTGTTCGGTATCGGTGCCGAGGGCGAGGGCGAGACGCCCTTCGACCCGGCCAACTTCTCCACCGCGCTCGACGCCATCATGGCCGACCGCTACCCGAGTGCCGATCCGCCCCCGGTCGACCCGCCGCCGGTCGACGAGGTGCCCCCTCCCCCGCCCGTGCTGCCGCCCCCGGCGCAGTTGCCGGTCGACCCGCCGCCGCCGATTGCCGCCGACGCCCCGCCCGACTTCTTCTCGACCCTGAGCGACCTCGAACGCGCCGAGCTGCTGGCCGTGCGCCAGGCGCTGGTCGACCCCGAGCGCCAAGGTGCCATCCGCCGGGCCTACCTGGGCGTGCCCACAGACGCCCCGGTAGCCCAAGCACCGCCACCTCCCCCACCCGCCCCCCCCGCCCTGCCCGAGCACGTCGACCCCGACTCCTTCGAGGCCCAGATCTGGCGCGAACTCCAAGAGTCCCGCGCCGAGATCACCGCGCTGCGCCAGGGGGTCACCGCCCAGAGTGCCCAGACCGAGGCCCAGTTGGCCAATGCGGCAGCGCGCAAGGTGACCGCCGAGTTCGCCGGGCGCTACGGCGACAAGCTCAGCGCCGAAGAGATCCAAGCGGTGTGCTCCATGGCCGGTGCCCAGCGCCTGCCCGAGGCGTTTTTGCCGACCACCGGCGGCGACCTCGAAGCCGCCATGGGCAAGTCGCTCGAGTTCGTGCTGCGCTCCAACGACGCCCTGCTGGCCAAGATCCTGGGCGCCCCGGTCGCACCACCGTCCGCCCTGCCCGGCCACTCACCCGCCGACGCCGAGCGCCAGCGCAAGCTGACCGCGCTGTCGTCCGCGGCATCGCCCAGCGGCGAGGTGCCGGTGCGCAAGCCCATCGAGCACCGGCCCGATGGTCGTTTGACCGAGGAATCGCGACAAGCCGTGTTGGCCCAAATGGTGGGCAAACTCACTGACTCAGGAGAAGGGAACTAGCCCATGGTCACCGCCATCGGTGTCGACACCATCACGTCCATCTCGCGGCGCATCTTGCGCGAGGAGGCGACCGACGTGTACTACCTCGGATCGACGTGGACCGAGAGGCTGTGGCGCAAGGACAAGGTGGTGCGCCGGGGCGGCACCCAGATCGAGTCCCGCGTCATCTACAAGCCGTGGGCGACCGGCGGGGCCTTCTACGGTCCCGAAGTCCTCAACGTCGAGCCTAGCGACACCGAACTCTCCTACGCGTGGGAGTGGAAGGAGTACTACACCTCGGTGACGCTCGACCAGCGGTCGCTCATCCGGGCCGACTCGGAGTACGCGGTGGCCAACTACGTCATCGAGACGTGCGAGAACGCCAAGATGGACCTGCGCGACAAGCTGGCCTACGGCATCTGGAGCGACGGGTCCAACTTCAAGGCGTTCGACGGCATGTTCGAGATCGTCGACAACGGGACCATCTCCCCCACCTACGGGGGCCTGAGCCGTTCGGCCTACCCGTTCACCAACGCCCAGGTGGACTCGACCACCTCCACGCTGTCGATGAGCGCGCTGAACTCTCTGTTCGACCTGTGCACCAAGGGTGCCCGCGCCCCCAAGACCATCGTGTCCATCCGGGCCAACCTGACCCGCTACGAGAACCTGCTCCAAGCCCAGGTCCAGTACATCCAGCCGACCGCCGTGGTGGACCAGACCTACGCCAACGGCGGGTTCAGTGGCGGGTGGTTCAGGGGCCAGCCCTGGCTGGTCGACGAGCACATCTTGCCGACCACCACCCAGGGCAACCTGTTCATGCTCAACGATGATTACTTCGAGCTGATCATCAACCAGAACGGGGACTTCGTGGTCAACCCGTTCCAGCAGCCCACCAACCAGATGGTGATCACGTCCCTCACCTACGTGGCGGGCAACGTCATCAACACCAACCCGCAGCTGAACGGCAAGTTCACACTTTTGGCGGCCTGACCGAGAGGAACCCATGAGCCCACTGACCAACAGCCAGAACGTCCTGGCGGGGCAGAACCAGCAGCCCGAGTACTCGGTGCTGTGGCACCCCTACGCCGTGGACCCCGCCCTCGAAGCCGCCATCCCGGTCGGCTCGGTCATGCAGATCGAGATTCCCTACGACCAGGACGACTTCGGTGACGGCCAGCAGATTCCCCTCCTGGTCGAGCCGTCCCAGGGCGCGGCCACTGGCCTCTTGGCCGGCGTGCTGATCGGCGGGTCCAGCCTCGGGTCGGACGTCCCGGTGCCCAGCGCCATCGCGGGCACCCAGCCGTCGCTCATCGCCATGTGCGCGGTCAGCGGGGTGACCCAGGTGCTGGTCGACGACGCGGTGACCGCGGGCAACACCCTCATCGTGTCGGCCTCCACGGTCGGGGCGGCGTCGGACTCGGGTGGCACGGCCCTCACCACCACCACGCTGTCCACCATCGGCGTGGCGCTGGAAACGGTGACCGGCACCCACGACGTGCCGGTGCTGTGCTGGGTCAAGCTCGGGGTGCCCTTCTAGTCATGGGGACCGCCCTGTACGCCGAGCCGGTCACCCTCGGTGAGCGGTGGTCGAACCTGATCTTCGACGCCGGGGGCGGCGACGTGCCCGCCGACGACCTGGGCACGATGATGACCACGTTCGGCCTGGCGCTGGCCGCCAACATCACGTCGACCACCGGCCCCCAGGGCAACCAGGGCACCCAAGGTCACCAAGGATTCCAGGGCGCGCAAGGCGCACAAGGTGCCCAGGGCGCGCAAGGCCCCCAGGGCTAGGAGGAGATCACGATGGCAGCACCCCCGCGCGGCGTCGTCCAGCCGCCCGTCATGGCCGAGTCCCCGCCCAAGCCACGCGGCCACGGGGCCACGGTCACCTCCATGAAGTCCCGCGGCGTCGTCTCCCAGCCCGAGGACCGGCACAAGACCCGGCCCGCCCCCCGCCCGTTCCTGCTCGAAGGCGACATCTTGCGGGTGGAGAACATCGACAACGTGACGTGGCGCTTCGGGTGGAACCGCAAGCACTGGGACATCAAGCCGGGCGAAACCGACTTCGTGCCCTTCCCCGCCGTGGTGCTCGCCATGGGCGACCCGCGCTCGGAGATGGGCAACATGCTCAGCTACTCAGCCGAGGACGGGACGCGCGGCGTGGTGCTGCCCCGTTACGACGAGCTGTGCCGCCTGTTCGCCCGCTACGGCATCGAGCAGGAGAACGTGGACGCCCTGGTCGACTTCGCCCCGCGGCTGCGCATCGAGACCATGAACGGCGAGACGGTCATCTTCCCGGCCCAAGACCCCGAAATGGTCGCCTTCCCCGTGCCCAACGTGCCGATCCAAGGGCGAGAGACGACCGACCAGCGCGCCCGCATGGACGAGATCGCCTCGCGCAACGCGGCCATGGAGCAAGAGCTGGCCGAGATGCGCGCGCTCATCTCCGACAAGCTCGGTGGCGATGCACCGGCTGTCGGCGGGGCCGAGGACGACGACGGCGAAGCCTTGGCAGCGGCGCTCACGGGTGCCAGCGCCGACACGGGGCCGCAGCGCGGCTTCTAGCCGTGGAAGCCCCCGAGGCGTGGGGGACCATGCCGGTGGAGTCGCTGATCGCACTCCTCCAATCCACGACCGAGAAGCTGGTCACCCAGCATCAAGAGGTGGCGGTCGACGAGGGGGCCTACCACCGCAAGTTCTGGACCACCTGGCAGGTGCTCCGTGAGGACGCCCCCATCGCGGCCAAGAACCGCGAGTGCGAGTTGCAGTGCAAGGAGCTGCGCGAGCAGGTGATCCTCGGGGAATCCATCCGAGAGGGCATGATCGCCAAGCGTGACGCCCTGGTGGCCGTGCTGGCGGCGAGGACGAAATGAGCAACGGGATCACCCAGGCGGCAGATCAGAACACCGCACGAGTGGAGTTCTATTGCCACATCGACGATTGGTCGCCGGGCTGCTGGGACAACACCTACATCGTGCGCGACGGCACCATCGTCTCTGCCCCGCTCGGCGCGGGCAGCCCCGATGCCACCTTCTGCTGCGCGTCGTTGGCCGGCGGCGGGCTTGGCCCACTGCCGGGGATCGGGGCCAGCTTCGACTATCCCGAGGCGTACCCGGGCACCACCGACACGCTGTACGTGACGTGCTTCATCGTCAACCCGGGGCTGGCCAGCGGCGACGAGGAACTGGTCATCGTCGTAGAAGGCGACGACGGCACCAACCACTACGTGCGGGCCTGGAGCTTCGTGCCCCAGACCGCAGGCATCAACGCCATCGCGAATGTGACCGAGACGGACCCCTCGACCTCAGATATCTTCGGCGCGCCGTACCCGGCCTGGACTCGGATTTCGTCCCAGCCGGTCATCGGTGACCCCGACTACGTGATCCCCACCCCGGTGCTCATCTTCCCCGGCACCGTGGTCACCGACCCCCACGGCTCGCAGGGCCACATCTGGTGCTACCCCCCGGTCGACGCCCCCACCAGCTTCGCCGCCCAAGACCTCATCGACCCCATGACCTCGGGCAATGCCGGGCCGGTCATCTGCTACGGCGACCGGGTGATCGTGCCTGGCCCGGTCACCTACTCGTGGCCGGTCAGCGGCGGCATCGCCACCAACGAGAACATCTGTTTCACCGACCCGCCCGAATCACAGGACTTCGGTATGCAGAACACGATCCTCGAGGCCGAGGAACCCTGGGGCTACGGGGCTTGGGGCTCGGTCAGCGTGGGGGAGCTGCTGCTCATCAAGAAGTACGGCGGCGCGCTGGTCATCATCGGGGACATCGACGCACCGACCTCGATCATCCCGCTCCCCGGGGTGGAGTCGGTGGGGGACTTCGTGGGCCGGGCCGGGTCGACCAACATCGGCGTGGTCTACTGCTCGGAGAACCGCGGGGCCTGGCTGTGGAACGGGGGCAACACCGCAACCAAGATCAGTGCCCAGTTGCGTGACAACTTCTACGACGACGAGGTGGGGATCATCCCCTCTCTCAACTACGGGTTCTACGTCCAGAAGTGGCAGGACTGGATCTTGTTCTCCAACAACATGCTCTACGACGCCGACACGCAGGCGTGGTGGCCGCTCTACCCGCGCAACGGGATGGGGAATGACGCGGTGCCCGGGCAGACGTTCTTCTGGTTCTCGCCCGCCCGGGCGGGTTCCCAGATGTACGCCGGGCCTATCCGCATCGCCACGTCCGGCCCCTACGACGGGCCGTGGGTGGTGCGCTTCGACTCAGAGATCCCCGCCGCCCACTGGCAGTGGGTGAGCCTGCCCATCCACGTGGTCCCGACCGCCGACCGGGTGGTCGACGTGCGCCAGGTGGTCATCCGGGCCTCCTCCCCCGATGCCACCGGGGGCACGATCACCGTCAAGATCGGCACGTGGACGGCCACGACCGATGATGCAATCGGCCTGTTCCCCACCACCTTCCGCTTCAACGCCGGGGCCGGGGCGCTGGGCCTGAGCGACCTGGTGGTCGAGATCACCGGGGACAACGACGCCGGGTCAGCGCCCATCCTCAACTCCATCGACATCGGCTACAACATCCGGGCCTCAGTGCCGACGGACAACTGATGCAGAGCCTTCGTCAACTGTTCATCCCGCGCAAGGCGGCCAAACAGCCGAAGGAGAACGTCACCTACGACGACTACGGCATCGACATGCGGGCCATCGAACGCTGGGCCACGTCGCTCCCCTCCGGTGGCTACGCGTCGTTGACCGGAGAGGGCGAGACAGTCACCCCGGGGGAGTTGACCCAAGAGGGCGGGTTCAGTGTGAACGATGCCACCGGCGTCGGTATCACCTGGACCGTCTCGGGCGGCGGCGGCATCGACTGGTCGATCACCGGCGGCGGCGGGTTCCTGTTCACCCAGACCGGAGGCGGCGGCATCGCCATCACCACCACCGAAGGGGTGATTCTCGAAGCCACCCAGGCCATCTTCGTCGAGAGCGGCCAGGGCTTGACGCTCGACGCGGGCACCCTCCTGGGCCTGTTCGGCACCACCGGCATACAGATCGCCTCGGTGTCGGCCGGCTTCACTCTCTATACCGCCCCCAACCTGGCTGGCCTGGAGGCGGCTCCCACCGCCCCGGCGTGGGGGTTCACGGGTGACGGGCACATCTACTACTACCCGACCGGAGGACCATGGACGCTCAAGGTCTAGGGCGTAGGATCGTGACGTGCCAGTAACCCTCGCCACCGCCCGCACCGAGGTCCGGTCGCTGCTGGACGAGGACACGGCACAGTTCTGGAGTGACGCGCAACTCAACTCCTGGGTGAATCAGGGCGCGCAGGACATCGCCCGACAGGCCCAGGCGCTGTGGATGCAGGTCGACATCGCGGCCGTCGTGCTCCAGCAGACCTACACGCTGCCCGCCGACTTCCTGGGCGTCCACCGGATCGAGTTCTCCATCGCGGGGTCCGACCAGACCTACACCCTGGAGTTCCGCGGCATCAAGACCATGGACGAAATCTGGGGCATCTTGCACCAACTCCCCGCGGCGTACCCCCAGGCGTTCTACCTGTGGAACGACACGGCCGGCCCGGCGTCGTCCATGTACTTCGGCACCTACCCGGTCCCCGCCGCCGCGGGCACCTTCACGCTGTACTACTACCGCGAGGCGGTGGTTGCCACCGACGACGCCGACCTGATCGACGTGACGCCGGGCTATGAGGAGATCTGCTACGAGTACGCCATCTACAAGGCCAAGCGCCGCGACCGCGACCCGACGTGGCAGGAGGCCAAGGGCCTCTACGACCTCCAACTCCAGCAGATGTTCGACAAGACCCGGCGCTTCACCGACCAGGGCGACCAGTTCACCAGCGGCACGCAGAACTGGCCGATCTGGCAATACATGGACGACTCGATGGTGGGCTGGTAATGCCGATCCTCGGCGCTCCTGGCGGCTCCCAAGCCCCGACCCCGCCCGTTGCCCCACAGGGGACGACAGCCCCGCCGAACCCTGCCGCGCCCACCACGGCAGCCTCCGCGGGCTTGTTGGCCTCGCCCAACTGGCAGAACCAGATCGCGGGCTACCTGACGGGCGAGTACGCCCCCCAGATGGCGCAATCCGGCCTCGGTGCGGCCCTCGGCTCAGCCCAGCTCGGCCTCACCGGCCCCCAACTCGGAGTGGCGTCGGCGGAACTCGGCAACACGGCGGGCTACGACTTCGCCAACGCCCTGTTGGGCTACGAGGGCACCGGCCTGCAATCCCAGGCCCTGGCCTCCCAGGGGGCCACCGCAGCGGCCCAGGAAGGCATCACGACCGGCGAGTACGGCGTGAGCGCCACCCAGTACCCCGAACAGTTGGCCGAGGCCCGCCAGGCGTTCCAGACCCAGCAGCAGGGGCTACAAGACCAGGGGGCGGCTTCGGGCACACTCAACACCGGGGGCCAGAAAACGGCCGAGGCCAACCTGGCGTCCAACTACGGGTGGCAGCAGGCCGACATCTACCGCCAGCAGCAGCTCGCCGCGCTCGGCCAGCAGTCGTCACAGGTCGGTTTCGGCGGCACCGAGGAGCAGATCGCCAACGCGCAGAAGCAACTGGCCCTGACCGCCCAGGGGCAGGGCCTCTCGGCCCAGCAGGCCGCCGACCAGTTGCGCTTCGGTCTGCAATCGCTCGGTGTCGGGGCCGAGCCCGAGCAGTTCTTGTCCACCATCGCCAACGCGCAGGGTGCCGGTGCCCAGCAACTCGCCGCCCTGGGCTCGCAAGCCAGCCTGATCGGCGGGTTGGGGACTAACTTCTTATCTGGAGGTCTGTGATGCCCGGTTGGCTCAACGACATCGCCAACGCGGTGAACCCGTGGCCCGGTCTTGACAAGCTGGTGGTAGAACCGGTCGGGGCCAAGCTGACTGGCGCGTCGTCGCCCCAGGGTGGCGGCCCGCTGCACGCGATCTTGGAACCCACCGCCAAGAAGGCCCCGACCAAGAAGGCACCCAAGGCACCCAAGGCTCCCTCGACCGCATCCGAAACCGCCGCTATCGAAAAGGAACTCTCCACCGGACCCTGGGCCGAAATCTCCAAGGCCCTGGTGAGCCAATACGACACCGAGCTGGCCCCGGTCGAGGCCGCTGTCAGCGGAGCGACCGGCAACGCCGCCCAGGCCGGTGCGGCCAACCAGGCCCTGGCCTCGCTGGGGCTGTCCAGCGGGTCGGCGGGCGGCCAGTGGCTCACGAGCCAGTTGGCGGCGGCCAACGCCAACGCCGCCCCCGTGGACGCCGCCATGGCCTCCTACGGCAACCAGTACGCGGCCGAGGCAGGCCCGATCTCCAAGGCCCTGTTGGCCTACGGCCAGGCCAACGAACTCAATGTGGCGTCCGCGCCCGAGCAGGCGTGGCTGAACGCCCTGGCGTCCCACATCACGTCCAACCTCTCCTACTACGGCGAGGTGCCCAGCGCCGCGGTGAGTTCGATACCCGGCGGCGTGGTCGAAGCCCTCCAACAGTCCGGTGGCTTCCCCGGCGGGGCCTCGACGGGACTCACCCCCCTCGGCTCGCTCTCGGTCACGCCCGAGGGATCGGTCAAGGTGCCCAAGGGGTCGGCCACCGGACTGTCCACCGCCTCGCTGGGCGGGGGCACGGTGCCCGGGGCGGGCACCAACGCCGGCACGGGGTAGGAAGTGTCCTACCACCCCGAGACGGCGGCCCAGCAGTTCACCTCGGCTTGGTCCAAGGCGACCGCCTGGGCCAACTCGCAGGGGATCAGCGCGGCGTCCTACCTGCCGGTGTACCAGCTCGACCTCACCCGGGTCCAGAACGGCGAGTACCCGATGTCCGCCGAGGAGCGCAACCTGGCCATCCTGGCCGCCCACAACCCCAGCGCGGTCACCCCGGTCCCCTCCGACAACCCCTCGCCCTCCAACGTGCTGTCCAACACGGTGAGCGACGCGGGCAAGATCGCCACTGGCCTAATCGGCATCTTCACCGGCAGCTTCGAGCGTCAACTATGGGACTCGGCCAAGGCCACCTACGAGGGGGTCATCCACCCCGCCGAGATGGCCGCGCCGACCACCGGTGGGACCATCGGCAACTGGCTGACCAAGAGCCTGCTCGCCTACCTCCCCGGCGCGGCCGACATCGGGGAAGTGCTGCACGCCGACCCCAGTCTCACCGGGGACGCCGGTGCCAAGGTGCTGGCCGAGCACCCGCTGGTCAGCCTGTTGGACCTGTTGCCTGGCGAAGGGGGGCTGCTGCGCAAGGCGGGCGTGGAGGGGGCCGACAAGGGCCTCCTGGCCACCCTCGCCACCAAGGTGGGGAACATCTCCACTGGCCGCGCTGGGGTGACGATGGCGGGGGAACTGTCGGCCAACCTCACGGTCAAAGACGCCATCACCAACATGCTGTCGAAGATCGGCCCGGGCGGGGCCGGGGTCGGGCGCGCACTCGGCCAGTTGGCCCAGGCGTACTCGCTCGCCGGGTCGCTCGGCACCAACAGCTACGCCTGGCTGATGGAGCCCGCCGCCAAGGCTCTGACCGACCTGGACCCCGAGCAGGCTGCCCTGATGCGCAAGATCCTCGACACCCGCCGCGCCACCGGCGGGGACTCGGTGCGCCGGGCCATGGACGATCCGGCCATCGACCCGAGGGTGAAGGAAGCCCTGACCCTGTGGGTAACCGGCCCGCTCCGCTTCGCCACCGAGGAGTCCCTGTTCAGCGGGCAGTTGCGCCCGGTCGAAGCTGTGGACGGCAGGGTGGGGGTGTGGGTGCCGGGGTCAGCCCGGGCCGCCCGGGTGTTCGCGGCCAAGGGGGCGCGTGACGCCGCCCACAAGGTCGCCCTGGCCACGCTGGGCCGTCTCCAACCCCACGCCGACGCCGTGGCCGCCCTCGACGCCATGTTGCCCAAGGCCACCAAGGCGTTCATGGATCGCCTGGTGGCCGCGCGTAAGGCGGTGGCCGAGGACGACAACCTGGCGGGCAACGTGACCCGGCCGCTGGCCAAGGGCACCAGGTTCCGCCGCTCGGTGGGTATTTCCAAAATGCGCCAAGTCCGGGCCGTGGTCGACGAGGGCGGCCTGGCCGACGACTTCCTCCGTGCGATCAAGGAGAACCACGACCCTCACCAGATCGGGCCGTTGGCCGTGGCCATGAAGGGCCGATTGAGTCGCTGGGGGGTCAAGTCGGTCAACGCCGCCGAGTCACCCGAACTGGCCGCCCTGGCTGCCTCAGTGGACGCGTTCAGCAAGTGGGCCGACGAGTACAAGAAGGAGGCCCGCGCCATCGACCGGGCCATCCACGGCGAGGTCGATACGCAGAAGGGCCTGCGCAATGTCCACGGCGAAATGCGGGGCCGCCAGCTCCAGGCCCTCAAGGACCGCCACCAGGTCGAACGGGACAACCTGGCCGAGAACTACCGCAAGGCCGGGGCCGAGCGCCGCAGCGCGGCGGCGGCCAAGGTGGCCATGCACAACGACTTCTTGGCCACGGTCACCGCCCGCATCGAGGCCGATGGCGAGGCCCAGGCGGCCCGGGCCACGACCCACACGCTCGAGCACGTCATCATGCCCAAGGTGCGCGGCGACATCGCCAAGTTCCGCGTGCTGACCCGCAACGCCCTGGCCAAGGCCCGCGAGGATCTGGTGACCAGTTCCAAGATCGCCAAGCTCCGCTACGACAAGGAACTGGCGGCGCTGACCAAGCGCCAGCACACCGAACTGGACGCCGCCAAGGCGGCCATCGAGGTCGAGAAGGCCGGGATGGGGGACGCCATCCGCGACGTGAGCGCGCTGGGGCGGACCACCGAGCGGTTCCACCGGGCCGTCGAGGACAACCCCTCGGACGAGTACCGCGACGTGTACGTGGCGCTCTACGAGAAGCACCTACTCGCCCACGAGCACAGTGCCGAACTGGTGGCCGCCACCATGCGCCACGCCGAGAAGGCGGGCATGGGGGCCGACCGCATCGCCGCGCTCCGCGCTGACCCTCAACTCCTGGCCGAGTACATGGACGCCAGATTCAGTGACATCTACGGCGACCCCACGATGTCCCCCGAGGTATCGGCCATGGCGCTGGCGGCCAAGAAGGACGCCGTGCGCTCGGCCCAGGCCGAATTGAAAACCCTGATCGCCCAGGGCCTGCGCATCCAGTACATCCCCTCGGCGGTCGGCTTCGACGAGCGCCTGGGGCGTGACTCCCTGGCCCCGGTGATCGGGCGCGGCATCCCCAAGCCCGACATGTCCAAGGCCCGGGCCTGGGAGCCGACGCCTGCGGTCCACGACTTCGCGCTGGGCATCAACAAGGCCACCGTCCAGGCCCTCCAACGTGACACCACCATCGAGTTCGCGGAGCACTACCTTCGCCCGCTGACCATCTCACGGGAGGACTTCGCCACCTTCGCGGACCGCTACCTGACGCCCGAGGCCCGGGCCAGTGGCGGCACCCTGCGCCACGAGTACGCCGCCCTGGCCGACCAGATGGGCCTGTCCGCGGTGGACCCGACCGCCCTGTTCGGCTTCGGGCTGCCGCGCTGGGGCCACGAGGAGATGTACCTACCCACGCCGATGGTGCGGGCCATCGAGCAGATGAACAAGGCCCGGGGCGGCGGGTGGAGGGTGGTGAGCGGGTCGACCAAGCTGTTCCGCTACTCCATCTTGGGCCTCTCGCCGCGCTACGACGCCCACATCATATTCGGCGGGACGATGATGCTCGCCCTCCGCTCTACGCCCTACGCGCTCACCATGATCGGTGACGCGGCCCGGGCGCTGCGCGACGGCACCCTGCCCAACGAACTGGCCGGCCACGCCGCGGTCGAGGAGGGCTATGAGGAGGCCGCTCTGCGCCTGTACCACACCCAGGGCGGCCGGGACCAGGGGACCATGGCGGTGAACGAGCACATTGAGCAACGCCAGGGCATCGCCCGGGCGGCCGCCAAGCCGGTCCACGTGCTGCGGGCCATGGCCGACCTCAACTTCCGCTTCACCCGTTACGTCCGCGACCTCCAGGGGGCAGTGGCCTACCTCGACGGCGCGGCCAAGGCCGAGCGGCGCTCGGCCCGGGTGGCGCTGGCCGACCCGGTGACCGGCAAGCCGATCACGCTGTCGGCGGACAGGGCCATGGTGGAAGGTATGCACCACGTGAACGAGGTGTTCGGGAATCTCTCGGCCATGAGCCCGTTCGAGCGCCTGGTGGCCACGTCGATCATGCCCTTCTACGGGTGGCAGAAGCACATCTTGGGCTACGTGATGTCCTTCCCCTTCGACCACCCCTGGCGGACCCTGGTGCTCTCCCAGATGGCCTACCACGCCTCGGCCAGCGTGCCGCTGGCCTACCCGATCCGTCTCCAGCTCTTGTTCCAGCTGGGCTCGCCCGACTCCCAGGGCAACGTGAACGCGGTCGACATCCGCTCCCTCGACCCGTTCCGCGACGTGGCGAACTACGCCAGCCTCACCGGGTTCTTGGAGTCGCTGAACCCGGCCATCACCGCCATCCCGTCGATGGTGGACCCGCAGTTCATCTACGGGTCCAACGTGCTGTACCCGACCGTGACCTACAACGACTTCTACGGCATCGAGACGGCCGGGCCGCAGGGCGGCCTCGTCTCGGGCATCAGCCAGTGGGTGCCCCAGGCCGCCGCGGTGGGGACCGCCCTCGACGCCGCCTCGGGCATCCGTTCCACGTGGAACACGGATCGCTCGGCGGCCATCAAGTCGATGCTCGAATCGCTCAACATCCCCTTCGTCACCCCGCCGGTCAACCTCAAGCAGATCGCGGCCCGGGACGAGGACGCCCGCTACGAGGTGGCCAAGACGACGGCCTACAACGCGTTTACGTCGGGCGACTTCTCCACGCTCAAGGGGTATACGACGGTGCCGAATCCGCTCAACCCGGCCTACGAAATCACCCCCGCCGCCCTCCAGCAGCTGTACCAGCAGGCTGCCGCGGCCAGCCCCGGTGTGGCCCCGATTGAGTCCCTTCTGCCGCCCCCTACGCCGTATGGTTGGTGAGGTAGTCCTGCATACGGCGTGACGCCGCGTATACGCTGTCGGAATGGGAGCAAGGCGCCGCTACACGGTCAAGGAGTTCCCCGCCATGGCGGGCGACACGGTGAGCCGGTCCATCCGGCTCCCCCGGGCCGTGGACGACCTGCTCAACGCCGAGGTGGAGAAGGGCCACCCCGGCATCGCCAGCCGCACCGACGCCATTCAGGACGCGGTGGTGGTGTGGCTACTTTTGGAGCAAGAGAACGGTGCCGACGCCGCCCGATGACGACCTCCACGGGTGCTACCAGTGCGGGAGTCCTGTGCTTTGGTGCGTCACCACGAACGGCAAGCGCATCGCCATCGACCTCGCGCCCAACCAGGCCGAGGGAACGTACTGCAAGCTGAAACTGGAGTGGGACGGCGAACAGTGGAACAAGATCGTGGCCTACGTGCCGCAGGACGAGCGGCCCTACGTCAAGTTCCACCTGTTCACGTGCCACTGGGACACCTGCGGCGCACGGAAGCCCGCTGATGCCCGTACCTGACACCACCGGCTTCATGGCCCGCCCGGTGTTCCAGCAGCCCCCGCCGCGCTGGAAGGCGCCCGAGCGCCCGTCACGCTGGGCCGAGCACATCGCGCTCGGGCGCCTGCACCCGGCCTGGCCCGAGGCCCGCAAGCCGCCGGCGGGCTGGGTCGAACCCAACCCGCCGCGGGGGTGGATGCTGGTGAGCCGGGTGACCAAGGGTGGCCGGGAGGCCACCAACCGGGCCATCCACAACGACGCCACCCAGATCCGCAACTGGCTGGTGCGCCACGCCCCGCTCGAACGCTGGGAGATACGGGTCCGCACCGTGCCCGACACCTGGTGCGACCGCGAGCTCTACCTGCGCTACTTGGGCACGTTGACGCAGGCCGAGCACAAGGCCGACGTGGCCGAGCGCAAGGCCGCCTATGCGGCCAAGCAGGCCAAGATTGCCGAGCGCAAGGCCAAGCGGGCGCTCGAAGCCCGCCTGGCTGCCCGGGCCGCCCAGGACGCGAACCGTGACTCGGGGCGGCGCAGGGGGTAACCTTCGCCCTCATGGCGTCCGTGTCAGCCCAGGTCGATGTCACCACCGAGGCGACCCTGCTGTGGCAGACCACGACCGGAGTGCCGCCCGATTCGGCCCCTGACGCCGCCGCCCAGGTGTTCCGTGCGGGCACGTTCAACGATCCCCTGCCCATCGTGGTCAAGAACACTGACGCCGAGAACAGCGTGTACCTGGGCGGGTCCGACGTGAGCGCGGAGAACGGGTTCCCGCTTGACCACGGCGAGTCACTGACGTTCAACTCGGTGGGCGGCGACTCGCTGTTTGCGATCAGCGCGGGCAGCGTGGTCGTGGCGGTCCTCGTCGGTCGCCAGTGAGCGTCGGCCCTGGCGCCTTCGGGCCGGGCAACGGTGCCCAGGGCGTCCAAGGCCCGCAAGGTCCGTCCGGTGGAGCGCAGGGTGCCCAGGGCCACCAGGGCACCCAAGGTGCCCAGGGTGATGCCGGTGCCCAGGGTGCCCAGGGCCACCAGGGGGTGCCTGGCAGCGACGGGATCGGTGCCCAGGGACCACAAGGCTCCCAGGGCCACCAGGGCTTCGACGGCAACCAAGGATCGCAAGGTGAGCAAGGCGCACAGGGGGACCAGGGAGCGCAAGGCCACCAGGGGGCGGTGGGGGCGACCGGGGCCGAAGGTGCCCAAGGCCCCCAGGGAGTGGTGGGCAACCAGGGGAACCAGGGCCACCAGGGGACTCAGGGCGCACAGGGCGACGTGGGAGCGGCCGGCGCGGCTGGCCCACAGGGCGCGCAGGGGTTCCAAGGGCCGCAGGGCGCTCCGGTGTCCACCGGCATCGTGGTCGTCAACGGGACAGCGGGCACCATCACTGGCTCGGAACCCTTCCGCACCGCGGCGTACAAGAAGGCGCTGGTCGTCGTCAGCGCCAACTTCGTCAGCGTGGCCGGGGTGACCTACAACTTCCCCACCGCCTTCGCCACCATCGCCCAGGTCACCAGCCCGAGTGTCGGCGGCCTGGTCGCCACCACCACACTCAACGGGATCACCGTGAGTGCCGTCAGCGCGATCGGCTCGACCGATCTCATCGTCGTAGAAGGGTACTGAGATGTCCGACGAACCAGTCACACTGGGCGAGATTTACGCCTCCATCATCAACCAGATCGGTGGACCCTCGGCCACCGACAGCACGCTCCACGAGCTGCTGCTGGCGCTCGGTGCGGCCATTGTGGCGAACCAAGGTGGCGGCGGCTCCTCCTTCCCCGACTTCACCGGGTCAGGATCACCCGAAGGGGTGCAGACGGCCAACTTCGGCCAGTGGTACGAGGACACCAGCGCCACGACAAACGGTCTGTATGTGTTCACTGGCACCAACTCGACTGATACGGGTTGGGTTCAAGTGGGGGGTATTGCAGACGTATCCGTAGCTTTCCCTCCCGGTGTTGCTTTCAACGCTAACGGTGACCTTTTCCTTGTCAGCCAGACGGGTAAGCAGATTTTTCTGGCAGACCCTACGGGGGCTTTCAACACGGCACTCAACACGGCTGATGGTTCTGCTCGTTTCAGTGGCGTTGTGTTCCCAGTCCAGGCCCCGACTTCATCCGCCCCCGCCTACGTCGAAGGGGGCATGTACTACGACGTGACGTTGCACAAGCTCATGATCGGTGGAGCGACGGGCTGGGAGGAAGTCACAAGTGCGTGACCGTCACCTCTACGTGACCTGAGCCGTGACGACCCCCACCTCGCTCGACGAGATTTACCGCTACATCATCGAGGTCAATCTGGCGGGCACCCCGCCCGATGACATCACCCTCGGCGTGCTGCTGCTGGCGATGGGCGCGGCCATTGAAGGCGGCGTCACCGGACCGCAGGGGTTCCAGGGCGCGCAGGGGCCGCAAGGGTTCCAAGGAACCCAAGGTGTGCAGGGGAGTCAAGGAAACCAGGGCACGCAGGGTGTCCAGGGTGTCCAGGGTGCGACCGGCTCTGGCGCGCAAGGAGCGCAAGGGACACAGGGTGCCCAGGGTGGCGCCGGCGCGCAAGGGGCACAAGGAACCCAGGGGTTCCAAGGGAGCCAGGGAACGCAAGGCCACCAGGGGTTCCAAGGCGCGAGCGGCGGCGGCGGGTCGTTCCCCGACTTCACGGGCAACGGGTCGCCCGAGGGCGTCCAGATCGCCAACGCGGGCCAGTGGTACGAGGACAAGGCGGGCACGTCTGGTGGCCTCTACGTCTACGCCGGGACCAGCGGGTCGAACACCGGATGGCTACAAGTCGGGGGCTTCGGCACTACCGGGGACACCCCTGGCTTCGCTGGGACGGTCGTGCTCCTGGCCGATCCGAACACCTATCCCCAGGCCATCATCAGCGACACGCTCGGCATCAACGGCACCGGGAACGGGGTCTACTGGGAGGCATACGGCGCTGACGGTACGCAGCAGTTCGTCATCCGTATCGGGCCATCTGGGTTCACGCCGTTCAACTGGACCTTCAACCCTGACGGGTCAACCCAGTTCCCTGGCGATATGGGCTTCTTCGGCACCACGCCCATCGCCAAGCCCACCGTCACCGGGTCCAAGGGCGGCAACGCCGCCCTTGCGTCACTGATGACCGCACTGGCCGATTACGGCCTCGTCACCGACAGCACCACATGACACCCCGCGTCAGCGTCTTTACCCCGAGCCACGATCCGCGCTACCTCGACGAGTGCTACGCCAGCCTTGACGCCCAGACCATGAGCGACTGGGAATGGGTGGTGCTGCTCAACGGCGGCGCGCAGTGGAAGCGGCCCGACGATGAGCGCGTCATCGTGCGCAGCGCCACGGTGACCGGCGTCGGCGCGCTCAAGGCCAGGGCGTGTGAGATGGCGCGAGGGGAGCTGCTGGTCGAACTCGACCACGACGACGTGCTGGCCACCACCGCTCTGGCCCAGGTGGTCGCCGCCTTCGACGACCACCCCGAGGTCGGGTTCGTCTACTCCGACTGCGCGCAGATCAACGCGGACGGAAGCCGCAACGATGACCGATTCGACGAGGCGAACGGCTGGGTGTACTACGAGACGGAGGTGGACGGGCGCGAGGTCCAGGCGGTCACCGCCCTGGAACCGTCACCGCACAACCTCGCCTATATCTGGTACGCGCCGAACCACGTCCGGGCGTTCCGGCGCGAGGTCTACGACGACGTGGGCGGCTACGACACCACCCGTGACATCCTCGACGACCAAGACCTGATGGCCCGGCTGTACCAGGCCACCCGGTTCTGGCACATCCCCGAGTGCCTGTACCTTCAACGCGTCGGCCACGGTGGCAACACCCAGTCCCAGAGTGACACCAACGCTCGCATCCAGACCGAGACGGTGGCGCTCTACGACGCCACCATCCAGCCCAACGCGCTGGCGTGGGCGGCGCGCGAGGGCCTGGTGGCGCTCGACCTGGGCGGGGCGCACAACTGCCCCGAGGGCTACGTGCCGGTGGACATCGCACTCAGCGGCGAGGACGTGTTCGAGACGCTGGCGGGCTACGAGGACGGCGAGGTGGGCGTGGTGCGCGCCGTCGACTTCTTGGAGCACGTCGCGGACTCGGTGGCGCTGCTCAACGAGATCCACCGCGTGCTGGCCCACGGTGGGCTCCTGCTGAGTCTCACGCCCTCGACCGATGGGCGGGGGGCGTGGATGGACCCCACTCACACGGCCTTCTACAACGAGAACAGTTGGTGGTACTGGACGAACGCGGAGTATTCCAAGTACGTGCCCGCCATCAAGGGCCGGTTCCAGTCGTCGCGGTGCTTCACGTTCTTTCCCAGCGCGTGGCACTTCGAGAACCGCATCAGCTACGTGTGCGCCAACATGATCGCCCTAAAGCCTGGTGGCGCACGTCAGGGCGGGTACTCTCTGGCATGACAGTGGGCCGGATCGTGGACGTGAGTAGCGCCCAACACCCGAACGGGGCTGCGATCAACTGGCCCGCCGTCGCCCGCGCTGGTGTCACCACCGCGCTCATCAAGGCCACCGAGGGTGACAGCTACGCCAACCCGTACTACGAAGGGGACCGGGCCGGCGCGCTGGCCGCGGGCCTCGACGTGTTGGCCTACCACTACGCCGGGTGGGGGATCGTGGCCAAAGAGGTCGAGTGGTTCGTCGCCCACGCCGGGGCCAAGTACGCCCGGCTGCTCGACATCGAGACATCGACCAACGTGGGCTGGGTGCGCCAGTTCCTCCAGGGACTCGGCCTGCCGAGCGCCCAACTCGCCACCTACGGGTCCGCGTCGTCCATCGGCCCGATCCGCGGCCAGATACCGAGCCTGATCTGGGTGGCCGCCTACCCCGCGCCAGGACGGCCCCAGCTCTACCCCGGCTACGGGGTGCTCTGGCAGTTCACCGACGCGGCGACCATCCCCGGCATCCCGGTCGCCTGCGACGAGTCGTCGTGGCACGGCACCGAAACGCAGTACGACGACCTGTTCGGCAAGTTCGACCCACCCGCCCCACCACCAACCCAGGAGGAACCCGAAGTGTTCATCGCCATCATGGACGGTGCAGAGTGGCTGTGCAGCGGCTCGACGGCCCTGCACATCACCAGCCCAGCCGACCTCACCAACTTCCAGGCGGCAGGCATCAAGACCCTGCCCCAGCCCATGAGCGCTGGCCAGTTCGCGCTGTTCACCAAGGTCCAGTAGCCGGTGCTCGCGGCCACCAACGTGTGGCCAGCCGTGGGGCAGAGCGTGGCCGATGTGCTGCTCGCCGTCCTCGGCCTCTACACGTTCGTCACCGTGCGGGCCGGTGGGGCACGCCGTCGCCGCGAGCGCGAGAAGCGCATGGACGAGTTCTTGTTCGGGCGCGAGGCCGAGTACGGGATCGGGGAGGTCAAGTCGGCCCCGTTCCGCATGGACGCCCTGGAGCACAAGCTCGACACCGTGAGTCGCAAGGTGGACTGGGTGCGCGCCGACGTGGAGGCCGCACGCCTGGCCGCGGCGACCGAGGTGCGTGAGCAGGCCAAGGAGCGACAGCGGGTCCAACAGCGTGAGGCCGACCAGAGCGGCACCTGACGAGTTAGCCTGAGTCACCTCGGGCCTGAGTGCTCCTGCTCCCAGCGAGGCGTCGACGGGTCCGAGACGGAACGCCCCTGAGCCTGTCGCCGGGGGCGTCTCCGCGTCCAGGGGGTGCAGGGAGGCTTGCATTACCCTGAGCAACCTGTCACTATGGTCAGCGGGAGCAAGCAAAGGAGCGCCATGAGCGATGTGCTGAAACTGACCGCCGCTGACTTCAAAGAAGTCCCGGGCACCTACTACCGCGAATACTGCGGCAAGGTCGACCTGTCCACTGAGTTCGACGGGTCCGTGGAGATCGAAGGCGGACTCGGCTGGGTCTACTTCCCGAAGCTGTGGGTGCGCAAGCACATCACAGCTTCGGCCGGTTCGGGCATCGAGGCCGGTTCGGGCATCAAGGCCGGTGAGGGCATCAAGGCCGGTTGGGGCATCAGGGCCGGTTCGGGCATCGAGGCCGGTGAGGGCATCAAGGCCGGTTCGGGCATCGAGGCCGGTTGGGGCATCGAGGCCGGTTCGGGCATCCTTGCGGGCCTCTCGATCACCTGCAAGAAGGTTCTGAGCTTCCGCTTCCGCCTGTTCGCTGGGGTCGCGGTCTACAAGCAGACCGTCACCGATGAGGAGAAGCGGGTCACTTGCGGCCGTCTCGACGGTGGCGAAGTGGTCTACGGCCAAGTGGTCGAACTGGGCATGGGCGACGCGGAAGCGCAGCCGAGCGTCGTCAACGAGTCCGCACCCGCGCCGTTTCGGCGTCTGGTGCTCGACGGGACCGAGTACGAGCTGCACCCGGTGGAGGTAGGACAATGAGCATCGAAATCATCGCTGACCTCGACGAGATCGGCGCCAACAGCCCCGAGTGGCACCAGTTGCGCCTGGGCGGCCTCGGCGGCTCCGACGCAGGCGTGGTGGCCGGGGTGAGCACCTACCGCAGCCCCTACGAGCTGTGGAGCGAGAAGGTGGCAGGCGTGCTGCCCGACCCCGGCGACGAGAAGGAGTACCAGCGGTGGGGCCACCTGCTCGAAGATCCCATCGCGGCCGAGTTCTCCTCCCGCACCGGCATCGAGGTCCACAAGTTCAACCGCATGGTGCGCAACACCGAGTACCCGTTCATGTTCGCCAACGTGGACCGGCTCACCGGCCCGGTCGACGCGCTCGACGGGGTGCTCGAGATCAAGACCACCCGCTTCGCTGACCAGTGGGCACCGGGCGACGACGGGGCACCGTCTGTGCCCCTGACCTACGCCGTTCAGGGCCAGCACTACCTGGCCGTCCTCGGCCTGCCGGTCGTCCACTACGCCTGTCTGATCGGCGGCCAGCAACTGGTCATTGCCGAGGTCGAGCGCAACGACGACCTAATCGCTGACCTGGTGGCCATCGAGGAGGCGTTCTGGGACAAGGTGGTCGCCCGTGAGGCCCCGCCGGCCGATGGGTCCGAGGGCACCCGCCGTGCCCTCCAGCGCCGCTGGCAGCCCGAGGAGGGCAAGAGCGTCAACCTGGCGGCCACCGTGCCCGACCTGGGCGACCTGCTGGCGCTACGGGCCTCCCAGACCGCCGCCATCAAGGAGATCAAGGCCAGCCTCGACACCATCGACGCCACCGTCATGGAGGCGCTGGGTGACGCCGAGGTCGGCACGTTCAACGGGGCCAAGGTCGTGACCTGGAAGGGCTCGACCCGCCACACGCTCGACACCAAGGCGCTCAAGGAGGCCCACCCGGCCCTGGCCGCCGAATTCGACCGCACTACATCGGTGCGGACGCTCCGCTACACCGCAACGAAGGAAGGGGAATGACCATGACAGCCACGAGCACCACCGACCTGGCCAGCCTGCTGCACGCCAAGCGGGCCGTGATCGAGCAGCCGCCCGAGGCGGTGCCCGAGACGCAGACGGACGGCAACGGGAACGGCGAGGGCATCCCGCCGACCGTCACCGAGCACGGCGAGATCGTGCCCGCTGGTGACCGGGCCCCGATGGTCGTGGTGCCTGAGCAGAGGCCCGATTACTCCATGATCCCGGCCAAGGTGTTGGGCGCCATCCCCTACGCCGAGGACTACTGGCGGCTGGCACGTCGAATCTGTCAGACCGAGCTGGTGCCCAAGGTGCTGCGCGGCCGGCCCGAGGCCATCGTCGCCATGTTCTTCAAGGGCTACGAGATGGGGTTCGGCCCGATGCAGGCACTCGCCAGCTTCGAGGTGATCGAGGGCACGGTCGGGATCAAGCCCGAGGCCATGCGGGCGCTTATCATGGACAAGGGCCACCAGTTCATCCTCTCTGACGTGTACGACGAGGCTGGGGAGATCGTGGCCGTGTCCATTGAGGCGCACCGCAACGACTGGCCCGCCGCCCGTTCCGAGGTCTACGCCTACTCCATCAAGGACGCCCGCCTGGCGGGCCTGCTGGGCAAGGACAACTGGAAGAAGATGCCCCGCGCCATGTTGGACGCCCGCGCCACGGCGGGGGCCGGTCGTCGGTACTTTGCCGACGTGCTGGCGGGCATGAGCTACACCCCCGAGGAGATCAGGGACTTCTCGGGCCGTCCCGACACCGAGGAGGCACCACCACGGCACCCCGCGAGCACATCACAGTCCACAACCCCGAGCGCACCCCCAGCGCCCGCAGCCGAGCAGCCACCAGTCACGCCCTCAGCGCCGCCGAGCGACTCGCCCGAGCCCTCGACGACTTCGACGAGCGCGCCTTCCGGCGAGTCCACGTCGCCCTCGGCTGCCACATCTGCCGAGCCGCCGTCACCGACGAACAGGACCAAGCGCACCAGGACACCGAAGGCACCTGACGCCCCGGCCACCGACTCCGACGTGCGCCTGGAGACGCGCAAGGCGCTGACGGCACTCATCGCCGGGCTGGACGGCCCCCAGCAGCCGCTGTGCCGGGCGTTCCTCGCCCAGCGCGGCTACGGCGACGTGACCAAACTGAGTGACGCCCAGCTCCAAGAGGCCATCAACATCGCGGCGGGCTGGCCCGACACGTGCGTGGTGGACGAGGACGAGGCGGTCGACGCCGAAGTGGTCGAGGACGGGCAACTCCCGCTCGACGAGGAAGATCCGTTTTGACCGGCGTGGAGTGGGACGTGGGCGAGGCCCTGGCCACGGCGGGCCTGTTGTGGTGTGGCGTGCGCGAGGCGCTGGCCACCGCACGCCGGCGTCGGCGCAACCGTCGCATCTACGACTGGCAGATCGACGGGGAGTGCGACAACCACAGCCGTATCCGGCTGATGCCGTGACCCCCACCCCCGACCTCTCCGCAGACGCCGAGCGCCAGAAGGCCCTTGACGACGTGGTGCGGGCGGCTGAGGCGCTAGATGCGACGTTCTCGCCAAGGAACGAAGGGCGTCTGGTTGTGCAACTTCGTGCCGCCCTCGCCGCCTACCGCAAGACCCAGGAGGGACAGTGAGCGACGAACTGGTTGACACAGCCGTGACCACGATGATCCACATCGCTGGGCCGTGTATCCAGTTCGGCACGCTGCAACGCCAGCGGTGCTCGTGGTGTGGGTTCGTGATCGTGGACGATGACCTGTCCCGTATGAACTTCCGGATTCCGCCCTGCCGCTGGTGTAGTGAGCCGTGGAACGACGAACCCCATGAGGGCGAATGCCAGCGGTCGGAGGACGGCCTGCACCAATGGGGCGAGATCGAGATGCCAAAGGGGTTCCCGTTCGAGCAGCTCATTGAGATCACGGTGGACCCTGGCGGCTTTCGCATGACCTCGCTGGTCGAGTCCGAACCCGAAGCAGACGGCACGGTCAAGGTGCCCGAGAACTGCTGCATGAGGCTACCAGCGGAGATGACCGGCCGTGAGTGACCTCCCCGTAGTGGGTGATGGGGGCGAGGGGGCGACGGCTCTGCACCCGCATGAAAGCGACTCGGTGTGACGCTCGGCTCTGGCCTCTCGGTGCAAGGCCACCACGGCACGGCTCCCGAGTGCGGGCGCTACGAACTCGTCCTGAACGTGCGTGATGAGCGCGTGGATTGCGCCGCCTGCGGAGCAACCGACGTTGTGAAGGACCCGTTTCGCAAGACCCAGGAGGGGAACGATGGGTGACACATGTACCTGCGGGCACGAAATGGACGAGCACCGCAACAGCAATCACGGCCCAAGTGAGTGCGAGGTCACGGATTGTCCGTGTATCCAGTTCGAGAGTGATTGGCCGGACGATGCCTGACGACGACCAGCCACCAGTGGTGGGAGATGGGGGTGCTGGGCCGACGTTCATTGGTCACGATCACGAGCGTTGTCCCGGCTGCGCTGAGATGGCCGAGGAGATGGAGTCTCTGGGCTATGACCTGAGCAACGCCCGCGAGGAGAAGCGGCTGGCCGAGGCGTTCGCCAACGAGGTCGAGCAGAAGTACGACCGACTGCGGCGGCTAATCAGCGCTGCGGTGATGCAGTGACCACCCGCACCAACGCCACCAAGGCGTTCTACCCGACCGGCGAGTGCGTGGAGTGTGGGGTCCGCATTCCGTCCGGCGGCCCCAACGGTGAGCCCCAGGGCTGGCGTCGGCTCCACGCCGACTGGCACGCTGCCCTGGGCGACGTGCGTGCCCTGGCAGCCGAACCAGCGCCTCAGTGGACCTGAGCGCCCAGGGCGGTACTGACGGACGCACCGAGGCCCCCAGCGCCCCAGAGGTGCCGTATGCGAGCGTATACAGCCAATCCGTCATCGTGCTCGACGCCCCGGCGCGGATGATGACGATGAACTGGGCACGCGGCACGGCCAACCGCTGGCAGGTGGCCGAGGTGACGCAGCTGTGGCGCTTCTGCGCCAAGGTGCGGGCACTGGAGCTCCACGTCCCCCGCTACACCTGGGTGCGGGTCCGGGCCACGCCATTCGTGGCCAAGGGCGTCCTGGCCGACGTGGGCGGCCACTACCCGGTCATCAAAGCGTGCCTGGACGGCATCCTGCTTGACGCAGGCGTGCTGGAGGACGACTCGCCGTCCTACGTCCACGCCATAACCATGGAGGCGCCCCAGCGTGGGCCGGCGGGCGTCAAGATCGAGCTGCGCGGCCCGCTGGCCAGCTTCGCCCCACCGTCTGCCCCCTGACGCGAGAAAGCGCCCCGGAGGGCGCTTCTCGCACCTACCCTAGCCCCGTGGGGCTGGCACGTAGGACTCGTCAGGCTAGCCCAGGGCGGCGCGCAAGTCACGCACCAGGTTGATCGTCCCCTGGTCGTAGTCCAGCTCCCCGTACGTGCCCTGGGCCTGGGAGGCCTGGACGTACTCGTCCAGGCGGTCGGCGGCCAGACGGGCGAGGCGCACCAACTCGGGGTATCCGATTGACTCGAGCGCAGCTTCAGCCGTGCTGACCAGGGTTTCCCAACCAAGGGCCTTGAGCACGGCGTCGGCCACAACGTCGGCGTCAACGTCGCCAGCGTCTACCGGGCCGGGGTACATGCCCACGTTGGCCAGGCCGGTCAGCACGGCGTCACGGGCCGTCTCGTCGGGCGTCATGACAGGCTCCCGTAGCGGTCAGACCCCTCGCGTGGGATGTCATTCATGGCGTCCCGATGCTCCCACTCGGCCACCATGTTCCGATACCAGGGGTCGATCTCCAACCACGCTAGGGACGGCGCCAGGCGCTCGATGTAGGCGATGGTGTTCGTTAGGTGGGTGTCGGTCATGTCCTCAATGTGGACCCAGACGCCCTCGCGGGTTTTCCAGTGGTGCTCGGGGTCAGATTGGGCCTGCTCAAGCGTCGATGCGATGACCGCGCTCATATCCACCTCACCTCATCGTGCTCACTCATGGTCGTTTCCTCCTTCGTGGGTGCCCACCGTGGACACGGCCCGGCCTCGCACGCGGGACCGGACTGGGACAGCGGTGGTTTCAGCGACCTTTGCGGACCTCGTCAAGGATGAGGTTCGTCCCGTAGTTGATGGCCGAACCCAGGTTGAGCAACATCGGGTCATAGTTGCGCGGGTACAGCCACGCGTTGCCGACCATCGTGTTTCGGCACACGTCGCACAGCCAGCCCCACATCTTCTCGTTTTCCGGTGTGAACGGTCCAGCACCCGCAACGCGGGCGTAGGCGTCCTTCTCGGTGAGGTCGGCCGTCTCATAGCCGCAGGCGTCACACGCCTCGGGCATCGGCTCGTGACCAGCCATCAGGCACCCACCGGGGTCGCAGCGTGCGTGAGCAGCTCGCGGTACTCGCTGTAGGTGATGACGAAGCCGGGTAGCTGGGGAAAGTCCCGCAGCCAGCGTGGCGTGCCGGTGTAGCCCTCGTCGATGGCGTCAAGGATGCTGCCGTCTTGGGCGTAGACCACGAACACCCGGCGCGGGTTGCCGTTGCGGTCGTTCCGTGCGTTGAGGTGCTGCCACGCCATGATCGTGCTGTGGTCGCTGTCAGTGCTCATTCGTGCTCCCTTCTACGGCCGCTGGCCTCTCCAGCGTGCCGAGATCGTCAACTGGCGATGCGCTCGCGGGCCTCGACCACGTGGGCGATGGTGCGCCAGTACCACATCGGCACCCCACTGATCACCAGGTCCGCCTGGGGCAGGCGCTCACGCCGTCGCCACTGGTGGATCACCGCAGGGCTCACCCCACAGGCCGCGGCCAGCTCTTGTGGACCGAGCAGCGCGGCGTCAGCGGCCGCCAGGAGTGCCGCCTCCTCTTGGTCACGGTCCTGCGCCAGGTAGTCGTGCTGGAGGCTCTTGAGCTCGGCCAGCGCAGCCTGGCGCCACTGCCACATGGCGTCGTCCACCGAGGTGCCCAGCCAGGTCGCCAACACGTCGGGGGCTACGCCACCATCGGCCACCGTGAACGCCACCAGGCGCCTACGGTCGGTAGAGGTGAACTCCTCGTACCAGGTGTCCCATTCTGGCGCCGGGTCACGCCGGCCAGCGACAGCGTGCGGCCGGGCCAGCCGGTCGGCACCCATGATGCGGTCGAGTTCACTTGCCATGGTGTCTCCTCGCTCCCGTCAGTCAGTCTGACAGATCAGGCCCCAACATGCAAGCTTCCTTGCACCGTCCAGATCAAGCCGTCGTCTCGCGCGGCGCGCCGGTTGCTGGCTTGTCAGCGTCACTGACGGCCGATGGTGCTTGCTCTTGCAAGCAGGCACAGGCGCAATGAGTGTGCGGGTGGACCGTTGCCAACGGTGATCGTCAGCGTGAGTGTGGAGCTACGCTCACCATCGTTGCGTGGATCGGGCAAATGACGCAACATTCGTGCGTGCTTGCCCGAGGCTCCCTCCCTCCCTCTGTCAGTGTCACTGACGGCCCCCCGGCCTGGTCCGTTAGCTGATCGCTAACTGACCCGTGCCTGTGCGCTGACCTGGACCTTCTGCGAGCGTTTGGCCCACCCGGGCTGTGTGGGAGAGGGAGAATCCACACACTCAGACACCGTACCGTGAGCAGATTTTCCCAGCGTATGGTGACAATTTTCGCCATATCCCCACACTCGTACCCTGCCTCACCAGGAGAATTTGCCGTAGTTAGCAGAAAATTTCAGCCCGCTAGGCAGGGGCAGCGACCCGCTTCATCGGGAAGCTGCGATGGTTTTGACGTGCGGTGTTAGCAAGTAGCAAACACTCAGCAGGTTTTGGCGCGCACTGGTCCGAGTAGGGGGCCGAGAATCACATGACCGAACGGGGGTTCGGGGTAGACCAGGAGATGACGGTCGGTAGGTGGACCTACGTTGGGTCCGCCCCACGGCTGGTGTACCTGCTAGCGGCGATGGCCGTGCGGACCTGTGCCCGCGTTTGGCTCAGCGCCGGGTCGGGCACCACCTCGGGTGCCTCACAGTGCTCATGGACGTAGCCTTTCGGCTCGGCCTTGGCGATCAAGGTGCGCACGCCGAATCGGGCCTTGCAGGCCACGCAGCGGCCGGGGTGCTTCGACGGGAACGTGCGACCGATCTTGACGAAGGTGGTTCGGGTGCGCTCGGCCTCGAGGCGGCGCTTGTGGGCCTCGGCGCGCAGCTCACGCTTACGCTGGGCCGCCCGGGCCAGGCGCTCGGCTTCGCCAGGTTCGGCCCGCTCCCACGCGCCGGGGGTTGTGACGGTGTGGTCCGGGGCGAAGGATCTCGCCACTCGGATGGGGCTACGAAGGGGGATGATCTCGGGGTGGACTTCAATCGGACGCTCGGCCAGGCCGCGGGAGAGAAGTTCCCTCATCGCCTCGGTCGGCTCGCCGGCAATCCGTTGGCTCACTCCACCACCGTCAACTCAGGTGCCTCACCAAGCTGGTCAGCGTGGAGAGTGGCCCCGCAGCGAAGGCAATCGAAGAACGGGTATTGCTCGATCATCGCCCGGCCGCACCTGGGGCACCGGACTGGGGGGGGGGTGGCGCTCACTAGACCTCCACCACCCGGTTGCGCTTGGCCCGGATCACCCGAATCTCCTCACGGAGCCGGGCGTTCGCTTCGAGCTCGCGTTCGAGGGCGTCGGCCAGCATGGTCAGGTGGTCGAAGGAGGTCCAGCGCCTTCGCTGGGGCGGGATCGACCCGTCTGCCAGCCCTCTGGCCTGGGCGATTAGCTCTGAGTCGCTGGCAAAAAGTCCCAACCGGGAGTCTCCATTCGTCATCGCTGGGCCTGCGACGGTCCAGTGCGTTGCAAGTGTGCGCGCGCCGCGGCTACTGTGTCAAGTGCCCATTCAGAGCGGTAAGTCCTGCGACGACTTCGAGAGCGACCCCCGGTGTCAGAGTCGGGGGTCGCTCCGCGTATACGCGGCTCTCAGGCCATGACGCCGTTGGTGATGTAGCCATGCCAGTACGACCCCTGGCACACCCAGGTCGGCTTGCCCTCGGCGTCGTTCGGGCCGCGCACGTAGCGCATCACGTCGATGGAGGGCCGCACGGTGATGAGCGGGGCGGTACCGGTCACGTCCCACATCTGATGCGGGGGATCGTGGGCGCGGTCGGTAGTTAGGAAGTGGAGCTGGCTCGGGTGGCCCGGTTTGCCGATGTCGGGATGGGTGGTCGGTAGTTCGATCCACCAGCAGGGCCGGCCCTCCTCATCTCCGCGGGGATAGCGCCACATCATCCCCGCCTCGCGGTGCTCGGGGAACGGTAGGACGACGTGTAGCAGGACAGCCATGAGGACAGTCTGCCGCACCATGCTTGCCGTTGGGCTAGCGCAGCAGTAGCCTGCGCTCTCGTGCCGTCATGGTTGAACAAGGTGAGGGGCATGGAGTCCGATCTAGTCAAGGGAGCCGAGCACGTGGTTGACGAACTGTTGCCGAAGGACCGCCCATCGGACACCCGCCAGGTGAGTGCGCTCCAGCGGGCGGCCGAGGACGCCGCCCACGTGGCCGAAGGTGCGGCCCCGGTGGCCGAGGCCGTCGTTGGCGCACTGGACCCGGGGTTGGAGCCGATCTTCGCGGAGGTCGAGCTGGCCATCCACGGCGTGGTCGATTCTGTCGCCACCGTCCTCGACAAGCTCGACGGGGCCAAGCACGCGGTCGCCGCCAAGGTGGCTGAGGCGCTGGCCACTCCACCTCCGCTCGAGGTGGCCGCACCGACCGACACCGTGGCCACCAGCGGGTCCGTGACCGAGCCGCAGCCGACCAACGCGGACGGCACGCCGATCCCCACTCCCGATGCCGCGCCAACCGGAGACGTAGGCGACCCCGCCGCCGCGGACCCTACGAACGGTGGCTCGCTAGCGGACTCATCGACCGCCCCCGCGCCGGCCGCCGCTGACGCGGCGCCCGACGACCCGGCCCTCGACACCGCGCTGGCCGACTTCGCCGCGCTGAGCCCGTCCGAGCAGGGCGCGTTCTTGGCCAAGCTGTCGGCGGCCAGTCAGCCGCCCGGCTGAACTTCCCCCGAAAGTGGGGTAGACAAGCCGCCCTGCGTGCAGGTAAGCTTGCGCTATGACGGAGGACGACCACGCGTTCTTGAAGGACGACAACGAGCGCCGGGTGCGCGAGATGAAAGAGCGCACGGACGGCAAAGTCAATCTCGACGGCGCGTTCGATTCGCTGCGCGCCACGACCTACCTCAAGCACCTGTGCGTCGAGATGGGAGTGTTGGACCGGGCCGACTTCGACTTTGAGGGCCAGCGGTCGGTCCAGCTCGACAAGATCGAGGCCGAGGTCACCGAGCACGAGGAGAAGATGCGCGCCGCGCTGGCCCAGGCCAAGTTGATGGGCAACATGCCCGGTCACGTCGAAGGCGCGGGCGGGCCGCGGCTACTGAGGCCGTCGTGAGTCGGCTTGCTTTCGTAGACACCGAAACCACTGGCCTTGACCCTGACCGCCATGAGATATGGGAGGTCGGGCTGATCGTGCGCGAGGCCGATGGTCAGGAGCACGATCACAGGTGGTTCCTTCCGGTGGACCTGGGAGTGGCTGACCCGTTTGCGCTCAAGATCGGCGGCTACCACGAGCGACACCCGAAGGGCTACGACCGTCCATGGCCATGTGACGACACGATGACTTGGCCGATGGCATTCTCTGAGGAGTTCGCCAAGCTCACTCGTGGTGCTCACTTGGTCGGCGCAGTAGTGTCCTTCGATGAGGAGAGACTTCGCAAGTTGCTCAAGGACAACGAAGCGTGCCCTGAGTGGCACTACCACCTGATCGACGTGGAGAACCTGGCCGCGGCCCACATTGCGGGCGAGTGGAACGCAATCAACCAACTGGGCTTAGGCGACCCATGGGCCGATGGCCCGACTCATGGAAACCTCGCCATCGCTCTCTCGCTTCCGTGGGACTCCGAGGCGCTGTCTATCGCCGTGGGCGTGGACCCCGAGGACTTCGACCGACACACCGCGCTTGGCGACGCGCGATGGGCCAAGGCTATCTACGAGATGGTGCTGGGCTGATGGAGGCTGAACAGCGCGAGGCGTGGCGGCTCGCCATCGCGGAGGCGAACGACTCGTTGTTCGGCTCCAAGGTGGCGCTCGACAACCTGGTGATCGACGCCCGCAAGGCAGGCGTCGGCTGGCTGACGATTGCCGAGGGCATCGGTATCACGCGCCAGGCGGCCATGGAGCGGTTTCTGCGGCTGCCAGAGATTGCGCAGATGCAAGAGGTGGGGCGACGATGATCCCAGTCATCGCCGGGGTGGTGGCCGTACTCATCGTGCTCGGGCTCATCGCGGCCGGGGTGGGGCGACGGTGACCACTGTGGTCGACTTCGATGATGCGCTGTTCGACGCTGAGGTTCTGATGGAGCGTGCTGGCGTCCGCGAATGCACCGCCATTGAGTTGGGCCGCCTGCTCGGCGCGTTGAACGACAACAACGCACGCCAGAAGGTCAACCGACTCATGGCCCGGGGGCGCATTCCTCGCCCCGCGACCCCGAGTACAAACGGCTACCGGACCACCACACCGGCCCGGTGGTCGCGACAGCAGGTGTTGCGGATCGTCGCGCAGGAGGTGTGCTCGCGGTGACCACCCACACCGTCTGCACCTTCCGCGTGAACATCGCCGCGCCCGACAAGACGCCGCACTGGCGTCACCGTGGGCGCTGTTCGTGCGGCTGGGCCACCTCCATGAACTACGAGACGCCCGCCGCCGCCGAGACGGCGGTGCGGCGCGTGCACATCACCGACGTATCCCAACGAGAAGGAGTGAACGCATGACCGCAGAAGCCGTACAGCCATCGCTCGACCTGGGCGAGTACCGGGGCAAGAACATCATCCGCACCTACGTGCGGTTGCTCAACTCATCGGACGGGTTCCACCCGGCCACCGACCTCGACGAGCCCCGCATCTTCGAGTTGGAGGAGGAGCTGACCGTCGCCATCCGCATCAAGGTCACCGCCCACCACCCCAAGCTCATCACCAAGGGTGACGACGAAGGGCAGCTGGAGTTGGGCCAGGACTTCAAGTGCGGCACCATCGCCATCATCCCCGACACCGGCACGGTCAAGAAGGCGCTCGACACGGTGGAGGAGCGGCGCAAGGCCGCCGAGGCCGCAGCGAAGGCGGCCAAGGCCGGCCAGCCCAAGCGTGGCCGTGCCCGCCTGGCCGCGGTGGCCGAGCCGAAGGCGGTAGGCGAGTCGCTGCAAGAAGCCCTCCAGCCCGGTACGTGAGTGGGTGAGCTTCAAGACCTCGCTGGGCCGCTTCTTGCGCGAGGCGCTGGCCGACGACCGCCCGACGCCGAACCAGGGGTCGACGACACCGACTACGACGCCGAGTACGAACGGCACACCGCCCTCGACATCGCAGGAGCCCTCGGTGCCATCGCCCGAGGCGACGACGCTGGCGACGATGATGACGACGACGCTGGCGACCATCAAGGAGATGCAGGCGACCCACGAGCGCGAGACGCGCGAGTTGGTGATCTCGATTCTCCAGGGCCGCCCGATGGACCCGACGATGGTGACGCCGCCGGACCCCGAGGCGATAGCGGCGCAGAAGGCGCTGGACATGCCGAACTACGACGACGACTCGATGCCGCTCCCGGGGGGGATTCAGGCGGTGCTGGCCCGCGAGGAGGACGAGGCGGAACAGCTGCGGCTCTTGCTGACGGAGCAAGCGCGCTTGGAGCAGCAGTTGGCCGAGGCGCAGAGTCGGCTGATGAGCGACCCGCAGGGGCCGACCGCTTCCACTCCGTCCTGATCGGCGGGCTGGCCGCCGCGGCCGACATCGTGGCCGACGCCGCGCCCATCCCGGCGCGTATCTTCAAGATCGGCACGCTAGCGAATGGGTCGGTGAGCCTGGTGTTCCACGTGCCCTTCGAGCACGTCGAACGCGCGCTGGCGCTCCACGCGCTGCGTGGCAAGCTCATCACCATGGAGATACGGGAGACAGGAGGGAACTGATGGCCACTGTTCCTACGAGTGAACGAGAGGAGGTGAAATCTTCTTCACGCTGCTGTCTGCATTGCGGCTTCCCGATTGAACCATCGGGTAAGCCGGGGCGGCCGCGCGTCGTCCATGCTGACTGCGAGGATCAGTACAAGCGGGCGTACCGCGAGTCCAACAAGGACACCATCGCTCAGAAGCAGCGGGCGTACCGCGAGTCCAACAAGGACACCATCGCTCAGAAGCAGCGGGCGTACTACGAGTCCAACAAGGACACCATCGCCCAGAAGAAGCGGGCGTACTA